>JAABUK010005221.1_pt1 | contig 20468 bp, 26 predicted proteins | sample 5559141 | NCBI WGS metagenome assembly JAABUK01 (sample SAMN10711869, study PRJNA513367) | rock metagenome | isolation source: Antarctica rocks | place: Antarctica: Victoria Land, Pudding Butte nord | collected 2016-01-03 | reverse complement strand
CAAGAACAGCCCTATTCCAGAGCCAGAGGCACTGTGGCAAAACATATACAAGGACCCACTGGGCAGCTCAGTCAAGGGGCTGGATTCCAAGACTCATATCAAGCTGTGACCTGACGTATATACTAGACCCATCTGATACAAGACCTGCGCTCATGAACTACACATTGATAGACCAATGTCCTTAGATTTCTTGATTTCTTTGTCATTTATACAAGCATCGGTTGAGTCAAGTCAGGCAAAAATAAGCAATGATGCAACCAAGCTGATGATCACAATTGCAAGCATCAGTGCAAATGCAGCGTGCCTAGCAGTCAGGTTGCATGAGTTCATGAAGTAGTCAAGTTTGAATCCAGCCAACGCAGTGTAAATGCCTGACAATGGTAACATACCACAACACACATATCGATTTAATACACCAAAAACGCTTACAGTCACAGCAGCTGCAGAATCCAAGCACTGATGCTTGTTATCAGAGCGCAATGTATGTGCCCTGGCCGACTATGCTGCTGCTCTGCTAGGCGAAATTACGTGGATATTTTGCCATGCCATCGCCACAGGTTTGCACATGCTGTTGCTGCTGCTCCTGTTGTTGCTGCTCTGCCTGCAGTACGGTGTGTTTTCCCCAGTTTGTGGTGTCATCAATGAATGTTGCCAAAACCTGCAAGGATGTTTTTGCTCCTGCATGCAAGCAAACTCAGTGTTTGAAGTAGCTGACACAAGCGCAGTTTGTACTGTGCATTGAGCAAAGCTGACCTCTGTTGACTTCTGGACTGCCTTTTGCTGATCTTGTCCTCCAGCTCACGTTCTCGCTTAACTGTCAGGAGCTGCGCAACCTATACAAGGCAACAAATGGTACAGACAGTTGCAACAGTTGACATGAGCTGAACGCGACAAGAAACATTACCTTCGTCTCCAAGTCCCATTTCAGTTGGCACTTGGGCTTTTTCTGCAGAATGATCAGAAGGGTTGGAAGGTTGTGCCAGTCAGTCACAAGCAGTGTGCTCATGTCACCCCACATACCTGACTCCTGACTTGCTTTACGCGAAAGTCTAGAAGCAAAGAACGCTTTGCTTCCTCTACTTGCTGATCGATCTCTTCCAAGGTGAGCCGTCTAAAGTCTGAGGCCTTTGTAGAGGCTCTGGCGACGACACACTGGCTCACGGCGGCCCGTCGTGCTGGCTCAGCGCGTGCACGGCGAAGAACAACACCTTGAGAAAAGGCACACCTAGAACTTGTCAAAGTTTGCATGGTGTCCCGACCGGCCTTACGCGCTTCTGCAATAGCCTGAGTTGCCTCAGATGTTGAACGCCGGATAACATCGTGGCTCGGCTTCGCACATCTGCACCACAGAACCACATTTACAACTTGGTTGCCGTGTGCAAGATCACTGCAGGCATTTGCGCAGGCGATGAGACAGTGAGCCAGGCGGCTGAGATAGGCTACAAGACGTTGCCGGCTTACGTTTGCTTGTCTTGCGAAGCTCATGTGCTGAGCGTACACCTGTAGGTTGATCTCACGGTAACAGGTCCCCTTCTACGCGACGTGCATTCAGCCCAAGGGCCAAGTACAGTGTCACATCTGCCTATCCACAGCAAGATCATGCGACTGTTCAGCAAGGTCAAGCTGGGAACCGCTTTTGCTGCTGAAGCACAAAACTCAGGCCACCAGATCCCCAAGCCTGCAGCTCTGAACACGGATACGGAAGACAACGCACTCGAGTACCAGGCAAGCGGTCTGTTTACTTGCTTGTCTTGTAGAAGTCACCGAACAGCTGCGTTGAAACACAAAAAGCTAAGGAGATGCAAGTTGCGGTTGACGACTGCTTCTATAGAGCAGTCAGCAGTAATGCCAAACCCAGCTGCAGCTCAATGCACAAGCTTGCAGGACGAATACAGCTAGACTTGGTCTGCAGGTCTTGGAGCAAGCTGCAAGGGTGGCAATTGAAGCTGACGTCATTCTGAATCAAGCTGCAGAGACGCGGCAGGCCTCACAAAGACACATTGCTGCACTCTGGACAGATGGCAGTCTTGGCAACAGTGATGGGCTGCCAGACCGGAAGACTCGCATATACATCTCTGATTCTATGGTTTGCAAAAGCAGCCAACAGTTATCAGCTGTCACTGATGGGGAGCATTCTCCTGGGGGACAGCCCGCAAAGAAGAAAAGAAAGGGCAAAGCTGAGCGAAACAGACTTAAGCGAGAAGCTGCAGAGAAGGCTACGCTTCCAGATGCTGCCTGACAGCAGTTGATGCTTTCACATTTTGGTAAGAAGAGACAAGTTTGATGCAGACCAGCAGCTGCTACCGACTGGATGTTGTTTCAAGGGAGGCAGAGCAGAACAATGGTGATAACCCAGGTAGCACCTCCTTATGCATTGCTCCTGACGTATTTGCCAGACTTCTTGCTTTGCATTCTCTACAGTAAAGCAGGGATGCATGTCAAAACACTTTGCTTATCGTCAAGGCAAGACGCAGATGCTATCAAAATCAGCAGAGCAACCACTATACTCATAGATGCAAACAATTTGCGCAGCTGTTTCCAGCAAAGAGCACCTTGTTGGAGTACACTTGACCAGTGTTCATCTTTGTAATCAGTCCATTCAAAATGCTCTGCCCTTCACATTCAAACAGGATGATGTGCAGGTGGTCGGAGCTGTTTCTTGCAGTTGCGCACACTCTGAAAACAGGGATCTAGGGGCCAGATGGTATTGGTTCAACGTTGAAGAGTGTGGTAACTGCACGCACTGGTTGGTTCATGTTGCACCTTCTTGTCGAAGCAGAAGTGCTATGATAGTAATGCGCAGCCTATGTCAGTGTTGCTGTTTTGTCAGTGTTGATGTTTAAAGAAGCTGTTTATGGTGCCGAGATCTTTTATTATGTGCGACTGAAATTGCGTGAGTTGATACCCACAGTCAATGTAACAATGTGTCAGAATGGCCTGACCAGTCTCTCCCAGCTGCAACGACGCAAGGTTGTCCACGATATATTGTGTTCGAAAAGTGCCGGGACGATAGCTGCGGTCATCAAACAATTCGCGCAAGGCAGACGGCACTACCGTGGAAACACTCCCACTCATAGGCGTCCAGCTGCTCTGCACACGCTGGACTGCACAGGCCAGTATGAACCCTTGCATAGGGTATAGGACCACCCATACTCGCTTGCGGGGAGTGGATGATGACAATTCAAAGATTGCTTGTGCTGGGTATGATAACTTCCTGCAACATATTATGGGCTGTGCCAGCCCAATGATATGACGCTGATAGGACTTCGATGACAAGGAGGAGCTCATTTGGATGAAGCCCTGAAGACCTACGACCAGGATCATGCAGGGTTCAGTCGCAGAGAGGGGTTTATAAAAAAACCTATAGGACCTAGCTAGGTCACGGGCTGGCCACTGCATGCAAGACTTTGCGCAGCTGCAAGCACATTTGGTAAGCTATCAGGAGGTAAGTACATGCTATTGTATATTGCTGACATCTGGGCTTCCACGAGTTGAAGTTGTACCTCGGCGCACAAATTTGATAAAGGAGGAGAGGTGACACCAGCTTGCACTCAACTGAGGTTAGGTGACATTCTTAGATATTTTACAACATGTGTCAAAACGTACACACAAAAATTCAGAGTTTCGCATGAGCCACAGGGAGTAAGACAGCTGCGGCAGCCAGCCTTTGGTCAGGGGGCAAGGGCAGGGTGGTCAGGGGGCAAGGTGAGCCAGTAATCCTGTACACAGTCAAGAGAGTTAGCAACACTGGCTGATGTTTCCCAGATGTTGTGCTCGTGGCAAGAACCTTCCCAGTGGATCAAGTATTCAACTTTACGTTGACATCCCTACTGAACAACTCTGTGGTCAAGCACTTGCTCTACTGTCCCTTCAGGGCAGTCATCAACCAGTTCAGGAGGTGGTGGTGGTTGTGTGCATGCATCACTTCTGTCTGGCTTGATGAGACAGACATGGCACACATTGTGAACCTGATGCATGCAGTCTGGAAGATCCGAACGGTAGGCAGTGCCGCCCATGTCAGCTTGGACTTTGAAAGGTCCAACCCATCTAGGTATAAGCTTGCGGGTACCGGTGGTCTTCAAATGCAAGTTAGTGGTGGCTAGGAGCACTTCTGCTCCAACCTCAAAGGCAGATGGGACATTCCCTTTGTCACAGTAGAGCTTCTGCCTTTGCTGTGCATTGAAAATGCATGTTTTAGCACGCGCAATCGTGGTTTGCATGTGCTGTGCAAAAGCAGCAGAAGCAGGATTTTTACTTTTTGAAGGTAGCGTCCTCCCCCTTTCAAGTGAGGCACTGAATGGTGGTTTAGGGTGACGGCCATGGTTAAGGTAGAAGGGCGTGTTCTGCACCGACCTCTGCCAGGCATTGTTGATAGCAAACTGCGCATGCATAAGAAGATCATCCCAATTAGTCATGGTGGGAGGCATAAAGTGTCTGAGCACGTCCTCAACAGTGCGACTCATGCGCTCTGTTTGACCATCAGTCTGAGGGTGAAATGCTGTTGGCATATTCCATGAGATGCGCAGGCGATCAGAGAGCGCTTGGTTGTACTTGCCAGCAAACTGTGGGCCTCTGTCAGAAATGACTCCCAGGGGAAGACCATGATTGCAGAACACATGCTGAATGAACAAGTCAGCCCAAGTCTTTGCAGTGCATTTTGTTGTAGTGGGGACAATGTGTACATACTTGGTCAATCTGTCAACAAAGACAAGAATAGCATTATAGCCTGCCTTGGTCTTAGGAAGACCTGTGACAAAGTCAGTAGAGACACTGTCCTAAGGACCGTGTGGAATATGCGAAGGTTGCAATAGACCAGATGGCTTGACAGGCGGAGGCTTGCTAGGAGACGCAAGTGCATATGTACCATTGATGTCAGAACACATACCTTGCCACCAGGATGACCACTGCATACTATGCAGTGTTTTGTTGACACCAAGATGGCCAGCATAAGGGCTGTCGTGGTAGTCCCACAGCAGTGCTGTGTGCACACGGCTGACATTGGGGATCCCAAGGCGATCACCTTTCCACCATAAATCATCCAGTGACTTCAAATCCTGCAGATTATTGCTGTTAGCAAACCATATATCAGACTGGTAACCTTGCTTTAGCCCGCATACAGTTCAAGCACAGGCCGCTCAGCCACTTCTATGACCATGTGTTCAGGAATGACAGTATCAGCTGCAAGGTCAACAGGGTTGCTAGGGGTTACAGGAGAGGTTGCAGAGGTTACATTTGGTGAGGTTCAAGAGTTTACGTAAACTCTTGAACCTCACCACATGTATACAGGAGGCAAAGAATTTCCCCAGGATCCGTCTTGGGTCTGCAATGCAGGCTCAGGTGGGGTGACAGGTTTAGGTGTAGTCTTTGACCATGTTGTTACACACAGTTGAGCATGCAATGCACGAGCAACAAGTGAAGTAGCAGGGCGGCATGAGGGGTTACGGCTCAAAGGGTCAGCTACGTTGGTCCTGTCTGGTCTGTATTCCCAGGTGAAGTTGAAGCGCTGTAGGTATTCCCTCCAGCGAGTTTGCCGCCTTGACAATGTGGGTTGAGTGTCAAGGAATGTGTTGGGGTTATGATCAGTGACCAGAACAAAGGGTATGCCATTGACATAGCACCGGAAGGCTTTCAGTGCTTCAATGACAGCAAGCAGCTCTTGCTCAGTGATGTGTTAGTTTTACTCAGCAGGCACCATTTCCCTAGACCAGAAAGCAATAGGCCTACCTTGTTGGATGAGCACAGCAGCAAGACCAAACCCAGAAGCATCACACACCAGGTCAAAGGTGGGGCTGCCTTCTGATGTGTCCGGCAAAGCCAAGCATAGAGCTGAGCTAAGGGCTGTCTTCAATCCTGCAAAGGCATTCTCACAAGCAGTATTCCAGTCAAAGGGAGTGGTCTTCTTCAGCAACACAGTCAGTGGCATAATCAACTTGGTGTAGCCCTGTATGTACTTGCGAAAGAAGTTGGCGAGGCCAAGGAGTTGTTGTATCTATTCAAGATTAGTAGGCTCAGGCCAGCAAGCAACAGCTTCAATCTTTTAGGACCAACTTTGATGCCATCTTTGCTCACAATGTGGCCCAGATAAGGCAGAGCAGATAAGGCAGAGCTGGCTACATGACCATTTAGATATTTTAGACAATTTGATGAGTATAGAGTTCTGGCGCAGTACGTCCTTGACAATTTGACATGCTCAACATGCTCTTCAGCAGTTTTACTGAAAATCAGTATGTCATCAATGAAGACAAGAACAAAGTCAGGAGTTGCTGCCAATAGGTTTACCTTGCCATCAGCCAAGAACTTGGGATGCTCAAACACTCTGTTCACGACAGCTTGGAATGTGGCTGGTGCATTGGTAAGACCAAAGGGCAGTACTCTGAGTTGGTCGTGGCCAAATGGAGTTCTGAAGGCTGTCTTTGGTCTGTCTAATTTCTGCAACATCAAGGCTAGTGCAATACTGTGATCCCTGCAGGCTGTCAAACAAATCATCAATCCGAGGTAAAGGGAAACGGTTCTTTATTGTAAGTTTATTTGATGCACGATAATCAATTACCATGCGCAGCTCACCCCCCTTTTTTAGTACAAAAAGTAGTGGGGCTCCATATGGACTGACAGAAGGCTCAATAAGTTGCTTCTGCAGCAGCTCTGTCACTTAACGCTTTACCTCAATTAGCTCAGAAGGGGACAGGTGAATCAAGCGTTTGAAAGGAGGTGGTGCATCAGGTTCCAAAGGAATGACATGCTCAATACCCCTATCAGGAGGCAGTCCAGATGGTTCAGCAAACACATCAGCAAACTGTGACTTGATGCCATCAAGCCGCCAAATTAGTGTGAATGCAGTGTCAGGGGCAGCAGCAGAAGCAGGTGCATTGCACGGTGCAGATGCAGAAGCAGCGCAAGGAGAGATTGTTGTCAGAGGTTACACTGGCACTGCCATTGCAAACATCAGTGTGAGGAACCACTGAAGTCTTGACCATGACAATGAAACTTTCACAACTTCGACGTAGAGCACGCCTGCACTGTGACGTGTTAAGCAATAGTGTCTCAACAGGGAGCCTAGCAGATACTGCAACAGGTGCTGAAGGGAGCCTAAGAGTGTGAGTGCAGTCTGGTGAGTCAAAATCAGCTCCGGATCCGCTGTAGGACAGAGGACACAAAGTATAAGGTTTGTTATGCTGGACAAGTGTGCAAGTATCAAGGTTTTAATTCAGCACAGCCTGATATTCAGTCAAAGAAGTGTTTCCTAGATCAATGTCAAAGTCTATAGACGGCTCAGTGACAAAGCAAGAAATGCGCATGCGAAAGGCACCGATGCGCAAAGTGACTTTGGCAGTACCCAGAGTAGGGCTTGAACTGCCATCAGCTAATTCAAGAGTGGCCTCAGTAAGGTTGAGTGTCAGCTTGCCAACGTCCAGTGCCTTCTTCAAAATGAAGTTGGCAGATACCCCAGAGTCCAGAAGCGTAAGGGCATCCTGCTGCTCTAAGTGCCCTTCAAACAGCATGGTCAAAGGCTGGTTAGAGACAGCAGCAGCAACAGAGGGCACAGCTGAGGGCTGATGCACAATTGCCTTGTGCAAAGGGTAGCACTGTTGACCAGCAGGTGGTGTGTGTGTGTGGGCATGACAGCGTCAGTGAACACGTGTACAGGCCAGTGAGTCCCAGCCATTGCACAACGTCTGCCAGATACAGCAGGAGCATCAAATAATGTAGATCCTTTACGGTAAGTTTTCAATATGTGCATGCCCTTTAGGAAAGGACGCATGACCGGCAGCAAGAAGCCAGGCACAACAATGCATGCAGCGGTGCTAGGTGCTGCTTGCTTGCATTGCAAGTAACGCTGCACAAACTCAGGAAGCAATGCATGGGGCATGGACCCAAATATGACCTGAATGCAGCTCATTCATGAACGACCTAGAAGGAGTGCAAAATGAAGAGTAGTGTGCATTCTCACCACAATCATTTGCAGCAGCATCCAAAGTGAATGGTGTGCCAGACAGGGATTGCAACTCTGAAAATAAAGGCTGCAACAAGCGACAATCTTGCAAATTAAGCAAGTCAGATGCACATTGTGCAGGATCTGCAGAAGCTAGTTTAGAATATCCAGAGGACTGCGAAACAGAAGTGAGGCTTTCTGAGCATTTCAGCAGTGATAGCATAACCTCTTGCAGCTAAACTAGGCTTCTGTAATTGCTATCGGCGCTGGGCAGGTGGTGGAGGTGCAGCAAAGGCACACCGCTTACGTGATGCAGGTGCAGAAGAAGAAGAAATTGCTCACTGTAGTGTTGCATTATCATTATACCAAATGGCAGGACTGCCCCAAGACGGCAGCTTGTTTTACTGACAACATTGGTCCAGGCCCATTGTTATCAGTGAGATAAGCTGCCGGCTTGGGGCAGTCCTGCCACTTGGTATAATAATGATAATAATATACAGGCGTTCCAGCCATTTGTTCAAGCCAGGTACCAACTGGGTGCCACTTGGTATGGCCAGCTCCAATGCAGCCCTTGACCCAGCAGGTGCCTGGGCGCCTGAATTTGGGGTGCTTGACCAGTTATAACAATAACAATAACAACGCTTTCCAGCTCATGATGAGCTAAGTACGTGCAAGACAAGTCTTGTCTTTCCAAAGCAGTCTGTCTTGCGCATCTCTATACGCTTGGCCAGTGCAGGGGGGGATTGGGGCAAATGAGTTACCATGAGATGTCATATATGCCAGCAGTGCTGGGGTCTGTTTGGCCAGAGTAGAGGGTCTGGAATGGCAACGCCTTGTACCTGGTGGAGTACTGGGTGGAGGGGGCAGTGCCCTTGGTCCACTTGCTGGCAGCTGCAGGGCAGGTCTACTGTGGTTTCAACATTTCAAATTTGGTGTGGTCTGCCGGCTGAGCCTAATGGATAAGCTTGCCCTTCTTATGCTGCTGAAAAGTGCGGTTGCCATCCAAGTTGGAAGTGGCAGCTGGTGAAGGCATGGAGATATTTTCCACTGCAACAGCAGCATTTTGAGCGTCAGCAAGGTCAGTATATTCAGCATCAGTACGAGGGTCAAGTGCAGTGGCAGTGGCAATGACAGGCTTGAGAGCCTGGTACCAGGAGATGTGCATGCCTTCATTGCCTGCACGAGCAGCAAGTGAATCAAAGGCAGCTCTATACACAGAGACTGTGCTGATTTGCTTCAGGTTAGATATTGCAAATGGCCTGAGAGGAATGGTAAGCAAGACTCAGATTCAATTCACACAACTTGGTAAAGTTGTCCCAGTCAAGGAAATTTTCTGCGGTCTGTGGGCTGGTTTTGCGGGCTTTGGATTCAGCAGTATCAAACAGTGTTGGAGGTGTGTTTTCTAGCAGTGTGCTAGCCAAGGTTGACCAGTCAGATTTAGGATAGCCAGACAAGCGGCCAACTTTGCCTACTTTGTATAACCATGAGCTAATATCAGAGTCAACACTGATGGTGCCAAAGCTAAGAGGCTGAGGCAGGTTTATTTTGAAGTTGGGGCGCCCAGATGAGAAAGGGGCATCAGCAGCAGGGTGACAAACAACAGGTGAGGCTACATCTGAGGGGTTAAGTTCAGATAGAGGCTGCGATCCAAATCTGGAAGAGCTACCAACAGCGCTGAGAGTAAGTGGAGAATCAGCAGGCAAAGATTGAAAAGATTTGTCAAAGGATCTAGATCTGGTTAAGCCTGACTGGATCACTGGTGGGAAGACGGGATCACTGGTGGGAAGGGACAGAGTGGTGAGGCTGCTACAGCTGCAGCTGGTGCTGGTGCGGAGGCCGCGTTTGCTGGCAGCTTCTCGTCAAGATACTGGAGACCTCAGTAATGAGGTCGTCATTGTTGTCCTCCAAGAGACGAGTCAGTCTCTTATGGTGGGAGGCCAACTTGCTGTCAATGAGCTCAGGGAGCCCAGGCAGCAAGACAGAGTCAAGTGCTACGCTGATGAGAAGCTTAGCAAGCCTGCGATCAGTTTTACCACGATCTTCATCCACAGACGACATCTTGTTCTCAAGATATCTTTGCGTCTGTTTGTTTAAGGCTACTGCGGTCTGAGCGTCCGAGTCGGACATCCCGGCAACTGAGGCAGTTGGCGTAACACTAGTAGAAAGTGGAACGTTGGCCGAGCCAGCGGCGTCAGACATGTTACGGTGCACGATCTGCGAAAGCTGTACTACGGTTGCGAGTATGCGCGGAAGCTGATTGAACTGGAGTTTTTAAGCTCCGAAACCATTTGTAACGTATTTGGTGTCAGTATCCGAGATCTGTGAGCACTGAGATTGCGCTGTTGGTGTGTGGGTAGAATACAAGTGCAACGGTTTGGATTGCATGATTAGTGAAATGGATAACAAAGATAGCCTGCTCCACTCAGAGAGCAAAGGGCAGGAAATAGACTTGACGCTACTCAGATCTTAGTCAGTGAAACTCTGTTCAGCTTGCAGTCTCTGGTGTATTACTGATAGTTTCTAGGCCCGACCAGGTGGAAGTCTGCGTTACCACGAGGCTCAAAAGGTGCCACACTGAGTTGGCAAGTCACAGTGACTTGCCTTTGTGAGCTAACACATGATGTGATATATCGTGTTAGTCATATTACGCAAAGTGTGGAGGCTATGCCTGGCTTTTGCTGAGCAATCTTGGCATTAATATGAATAATGTTATGCTTCTTTTGATTCTGAGCAGAAGCAGAACCGAAGAAGCAAAAAAGACATGACGCTCAACAGCTTTTGTGAGCCTCATATGAACCGGCAAAAGCAATCCCAGCAAAACTGCATGCTTTCTGCCCAAACACAGTACTAGCGTTGTCCGCAGGGTTAAGGCGCTGCTATGCGTTGATACAACCAGTAATATGATATGCCTTCATGTGCAACACGGCTTCACCTTGCAGTTTTCTGACGTGACTTTATTATGTCAAGCATGCAAAGGTCCTTGGATGAGCAGACACATCGTTTGCTGACATCAAGGGGTGTATGCTTGGCTAAAGCTCCTGTTTGCAAGGTCTCAACAAGGGTCTCGGAACGACTTTCACGACACGCAGACAGCATATCAGACACGACCACTGGTATATCTCTTCTGTACCATCGTAGCTGAGCTGGCAAACGCAATCTCTCTCTCTCGCATGCACCTTTGGTCGAATGGCTGAGCAAATGGTCTCGGAGCGAGCCCATCATCGATTTACTTGTGTGTCGACTTTGGCTGTGTCTTGGACGTGACGATCCGGGTCAATTGATTTACCTGAAAAACCTTATCTGCTTGACGAGCCATGTTGAGGGACCAGTTTGGAAACCTCGGACAGCAGACCTTTCGCTGGAAACGACTGATTTAGTTACTGAAGTGGGACGCGCCGAATTCCACAACAAGGTCTTGTGGCACATACCGGGTAAGCATTGACCCTTCCAGAAAACTTTAACTAAAAATTTTAAAACTCAAAACATCGATGGACTGAGTCCTCCTGTTCAATCGCATCACAGTGGCAAGTCAGCCTCAAAGACGCGAAGTGATGGTCTTCAACAGAGGATTGTGTCGGACATTCTCTGATTTCCCCATACTTCCCTTTGTGTGGGTACTTGTGGTGAGGTGTCTGCTCCTGTGTCTGCACAGCTCTGCCGAAAATCTTTTGGCTGACTTGCGCACAAAATTGCTTCATTATGCAGGGCGCTCACCATCTACCCTAAAGGCCGGCAAGCAGATCCCAACGCACTGTTATTTCTTAAATGCGTCGGTACGCAACCAGAGGACGCAGTTAATTATCAGCTGTGGGCACACAATCAGACAAGTGTGCAAAAGTCTATCTTTTATGGTGAGACAAGCGCTCAGGCTAGATTGGGAGCTGTGCAGCATTGTTGTACGGGCAACATCAACATGTTGGTGGTTCTGCAGATGACAGCAAAGTTTTCCAAGGCATCGGCCGTGGCGTTGAGTTAATGTCATCTGAGTATCTCTTTCGTATAAAAGATGGCTTCATGCAAGGCCAGGAACTGGTTGTGGGCGTGCATATCAGTGCAATCGAGCCAGAATGCGCCTTGATGCTCAGCCATATAGGTCTACTTTTCACGTGTGTGCAACATAGCCCTGGCTTGCAGGGAAACAAGAGGCAACAGCCCGTGCAAGAAAACCCATCCCTTTTTGGCCCATTCTTTGACAATTTTCAAACATCTGACATCGTTGTCAAAGCTGGAGAGGCAAAAATACATGCTCACAAGGTTGTGTTGAGCGCACACTCCTCCTTGTTCAAAGCTATGTTTCAGGTGATGTTTGATGTTTGAGGACGCTATACATGCATTTTGTGTGCTGCGGATGCGACTGTGATGCACTGTGCAGACTGGCACAAAAGAGAGCACAGCTCAAGAGGTAGAAATGGGTGAGATTGAGGGACCAACTTTGACACTCCTGATCTCATTCATGTATGGGCGCCTAGGCATCATCCCAGCGGACATACTGCTGCCACTGTTCATAGCTGCTGACGCACATCAGGCAAGAGCTGTGCTCCTTTGCTGTCATTGCTTCAAAGTAATTCACCCAAGTTGCTCCAGATGTTTTTGAACTACAGGTTGAGAAGCTTCGGTGGCTGTGTATGCAACATATGATTTATGGATTAAGTAAGAAGACGGTTCTGGAGTATGCAGTAGTTGCTGATGCTGTCACTGACACAGAGCTGATGGACGTCTGCATGAAGTTCCTTTTGGAGTCCAAAAACAGGTAAAATGACGTGTCAGTAAAGGTGTTTACTAGTGTATGCATTTGTGTTTGCTGCTGATGAACAAGTTGTTGCAATGCAGCTATGAGATCGCAGAGCAGCCTGCTATGCAAGAACTGATGCAGAACAATACCAGCCTGGCTCAGAAGCTGCTAGTGGGAGTTTTGAAGCATGCTGCCTCCAAACAGGCATCATTGGAGAATGCTTAGCTTTAGAACACAGCCTTCGGAATCTGTCTTCCCTGATATTGACTGTCTGCGTCACTCGTGTTACAATAATTGCAGAATGCGAGTGATCAATCTCTTTTCAACTGCGACAGTTGCTGAACAGTGCACATGCTGCACTTGCGCAAAATTGCACATGCGCAAAGCCGCATCACTGACTGAACTCTGCTAACACTGCACTTGCGCTTGTCAAGTGTACTGATCTGTGTTGCATGCACGGTATGACCCCCGGCTAGTGCAAGTCTGGCTGCAGCCAATCAAAGCAAGCTCATCTTCTGCATGCAAACAGCAGCCAGAAGAATGCAGATCTCTGCCAAGCATAATGAATTTGCCTTTCATTTACAGCCAAAATCCTACTGTTAGCATCATTCGTGAAGCATTGTTTGAGGTACAGGAAGCGTGCAGTTGGTGCTCATCATTACAGAGCAAGAGATGTCCATGTGCATGCAGACAAAACCAACAGAAAACACAGGCTATGGCTGTCTACTATTCAGTTTTTCGAAAAGTTACTTTAGTAGTACTGTAGACAGAAACTTGAGATACACTTTTCGAATGACGAAACGTCAGGCAGGGCCCTTCTTGAAGATCTTGAGTTGATGCTGATGCAGTAAATCTTTGTGACCATGATCATTTCTGACATCCCTGGACATCAGCTGTACTTGAGGCACGTCATCTTCCACCCAATTGCCAGCCTTTGACGGCGCTTCTGAGGGCTCAAACATATTCTGCTCATCCACATCACCAAACATATTCTGCTCATCCACATCACCACTGCTAGCATTATCTGTCTCAGTGTCTGATGTCCTACTGCTTGCACTTGCAGTGGACTGCCAGTGATCATGACCATCATCATCAGCAGACACAGCATCTGCAGCATGGAAGTCTGCAGAGTTGAAGTCCTTCACCATCGGCAGACAAACTTTCTGCTGCTGCTGCTGAGGAACCTGCAGTGATGGAATGACAAGATGATCTGGCATGGGCCACCCACCAACTGCTGTATCAGCTTCTGCCTGGTAATTTGGTGTAGCCTGGGCTTCACACTGACGCACCTGGGCTGTACAAGCATCAGCTGTCCAGCCAGGCTGGCGCTGCTGCTGTGCATGCTGAGCGTATACAGGTATTACCATGCTGGGCTGGTAGCTGCCAAATTGAAGTGGCTGCTGCTGCAGCTGCTCACCATGCCCCTGCCAGAAATGTTCTACAGCAGGGGGAATGCTGGGGAACTGCCTTGCATAGTCCTGGGGCAGGGCTGATGCTTCACTACGCCCTTGGTGGATAGCAGATTCACCAGGGCCATACCAAGCAGCCCTCTGAGGTGCTCTGCTAACTATGGATTCAGCTCCTAGCAGACCCATAGTCACATGGCCCATGCCTTGAGTCATGACTGCCTGATCAGGCAAGTGGGGCTGTGATTGCCGAAGGGCATCCTAGGATCACTATATCTGCCATCCTTGTTCAGGCGGGACTTCTTGGGGGGGCTTGAGGGCTCAGGTGGGCTGGTGGTGGCCTGTTCACCTTCCCCAAGCAGGTCAGGCAGCAGACTGCGCTTGCTGCTACGAGGTGTGATGCCTCCACCTGAGAGCAACACTAGCTAGCTGAAATTGTCAAGTTGGCTTTCAACTGACAGTTGCACTTGCTATAAGGTGACTTTCAGTGCTGACTGTGCAATGACAAAGGCAACATACTGTAAGAGGGTGGGTCAGACAGGCAATTGGCAAAGCATCAATGTACTGCAAGAAATTTAAGGCGTCAAATGAGGGTGCATCATCAAGCAAAGCATTGACATCTGGCCTGCAATCACCTCTCAAGTGCAGAATATGCAATAAGTAACAAGTACAAGAGTCAGAAAGTGACAGAAGCACAGATGGAAGGACGTAAAAACAGAACAACTGGAAATTCGATTGAGCTCTGATTGATGTGTCCGGATGCATACCTGACAATGCATGCCCTGTGCCAATCAAGCCTGAGCCAGTAGACTGCAGGGAACCCATTCTGAATCCGATGTGCTGCTTGCTGTTCTTGCCAACCTTGCCAGCCTCACCCTGTGAGGCAGCAGCATCACTGTCAGTATGGTCACAGTAGAACACACAGTAGCAGTCACAAAGTGCAAGCTGTATGCACTAGCTTGAGGATAATGAGGACAAGAACAGACACGCACATGCACACACACTCACTCTCTGATTTGCCCCAAAAGTTGCCATGACTGCCACAGGAGATGCATGAGTATGCATGAATAAACATTTCTTCCTCAAAACAGCTTCTTGCACACAATGAGAGATCCAGCCCTGAGGATCCAGGCTGCACAGACACATCACATCACAGACAAACATGCAACACTTGTGTGCCTACCTGAGGAGCCTTGTAGTCTGGCATGGACACATCAGAAGCTTGACTTTGCATCCCCTGGGGACTGGCATTGCTCTGGGGCTTGCAGCGGGGATAGAAGGGAGCTGCATTGGGGCTGAGAAGCACTCCTGAAGGCAGCGGCATCTGCTGTGACCTGCAAACCCAAACACCCATGAGTCAGGAAAAGCATACATCAACATAGCACCACACTAAGACCAGACCTTCTCATCGGCTGATAGCTTCACAGTCTGATGTGAAAATGGGTTAGGCCTACATTGCTGGTAGGATTCTGCTTCAAGGTGGCTTTTCTGCTGCAATGAGCCATCTAGCAACAGAGTGCACCCTGAGTGACAAAAAGTCCCAATAGAACAGCTTTGTACCATCCCATTTGACTGCATATGCCAATGCATCATGTCTCAAGAACGCTTGCATTCATCAAGGGTGATCATGCACAATATGAATATTCAACAAGAGTGATTGTGCACAATCTGAGGAGACACAGGGGTACTTGCTGACCTGGCATGACTAATGCTTGAGGTTGCATTGGCTCCATTTTCTGTTGGCCTTGCAGATGCAGTGATGTTGATGGTCTTGCTGCTTCTGTGCAATTTGGCAGGAATGCCTGGCTGAGTCTGTGCCATGAATGCAGCAATTCTCTGCTGCGATACCGCCTGAACAACAAGAGCAGTTAAATATGTTGTTACTGTTTCTTTTTTCAATTTTGTTGTTGTCAACTTGTTCTTCTGACAAGGAAAGAATGTTGAAAGAGGAGACCATGAACAACTGAGGCTCTGACTCTCTCTGCATGTACGCGCAGCAATGGTTGATGGATTGGCAAACACATGGCATGCAGCCAAGCTGTGGATTGTAAAGCCCACAGTTCAGTGCACATGAGCACCTGTGTTTGCACCGCCAAGGGCAAAAGGTGATGGCCAAAGGACAAGAAGCAAAGGGCAAAACCTGTATGCAATGGGCATGCAACAAAGAGCAAATGGAGAAGCTAAAAGCCACCAGGCCAAGGGCAAAAGTTGTTATGCACGCGGGCCAGCAAGCAGAAGGCAACACACATAGCAGGGTGGACAGTGGAGACTTGCCTGTGCAGCAGTGATGCATGGAGGCATGTTGTGCGCTGCTTCCTGGAAGAATGGGTAATTCAACAGCTGGGCACAGGTTGGCCTCTTGGCAGGGTCAGCCTGAATACATGCCTGCAGAGCCAGGCATTACGCATGAATACAGCAACGCTGCAAGAGTGGTGGACAAAGCTACTTGCAATGGTAGACATGCATAAATACAGTTGCTTTCTGCCTGAACAGATTGCGTGCATGCCATTCAGCATTGTCAAGGTCAAGCTGTAGTCATGACTTATGGGGAGCATGTACATCTTCAGCCAACCAGCTAGATTGTCCAGATGTGCCAAATTTTTCATCATCCTGTCAAAACACGATGACTAAGTGTTTGCAATGAGCCTAGAACAAGATGGGAAGCACGCATTCAGCTGTTGCAGACTTGCAGGTAAAATTGACAACAGCCACACTTCTGATAGTGAACTTTCAGATAAGAGTTTCAATACATAGGCGCATGTTAGTACCTTGACAACTTCCAGCTGCTCATAAGTGAGGCGAGGGAACCTGCACTCAAGGGTATCCCGCATCTGCCGAATGGGCATCTTGAAGCGAGCAGTGCCAGGAGCGCTTTGGACATAGTGCAACTGCTGAGGAGTGAGGTAGCCAGTTAACTTGGCAATGAGCCACAGCTGATCTGTGTCTGTCTTGCCTGGAAACAGAGGCTGTCCTGTCGCCATCTCAACCAGAAGGCAAACTGCAAAGACACAGGGCAAAGTCAGTAGAACCTAGCAGGGGGTATCTTTGGCGATTTGGTTGTTTATGATTGTCAAATCTGCCTTGTTTCACAATCTGAAGTGGTCACTCAATATGGGACACGAGACCCATGACAATTTGTGCACCACAACCAGCACAAGAACATGCACACAGTTGTTATTGCAGGAAAGGGGTCATCATGGAAGCAGGAACATGTTTGTCACAGAATTGGCAGGTCCGAAGGTGTCCAAAGATGGTTGCTCATCTGCGTGCGTGTGTAATCTGTGCTCACTGCATTGCACATCTGTCACTGATGTGTGCAGGCAGTCAGGTAAGCTCAATCATTTGTTGAAGATTCCCTTGTACTGTTGAGTGAACATCACTCAACAGTATAAGGCGCATGGTGCAAAGCTGTGATGCTGATTGTGAGCATGATGCCGACCTGTGATGCTGGTTGTGAGCACATTGCAAAGCTTTGATGCCGACGCTGCACTTGACGCACCACAACGACACCAACTGTGAGCGTAATGCAAAGCCGTGATGCCAACTGTGAGCATAGAGCAAAGCCACAATAGGACTTGTGAGAGATCTAACCTAGAGCCCAGACGTCAACAGACAGACCATAGTGCGTAAGGCCCACAAGCAGCTCAGGAGCTCTGTACCACCGAGTTGCCACATAGTCTGAGTACAAGGTGCCTGGGCCCCCCAAGTGCCGAGCAAAGCCAAAGTCACACAGCTTCAGCACACCCTCTTGTGACAGCAGCATGTTTTCAGGCTTCAGGTCACGGTGCATCACCTGCACTGAGAAAACAAGAAGTTGCTGCAGCTTGACAAGAGGTGATGGTAAGGAGAAGTGTGGTTACTAGGCAATTCCTAGCCCTCCTACGTGTTATAGCCACCCAGTAACTGTGACAGCAGCATGTTTTCAGGCTTCAGGTCACTGACCATCACCTGCACTAAGAAAGCAAGAAGTCGCTGCAGCTTGACAAGAGGTAATGATGAGGAGAAGTGTGGTTACTAGGCAATGCCTGGCCCTCCTGCATAGCTGGGAAAGCCAGATGCGCCCAGATCAGTATGGCCTGTCCCTGCAGCAGCACATTGATTGATGAACTTGACTTTGTTTGGCTGAGCTAAGAGTTTAGTGGACTGTGTGATGCCTAGCCCTGTTTAACTGCCCAAAATAAATCAGTATGTCCTCCCCTTAAAGCAGCATGTACTCTGCTCCTTGAACATTGCCTGCACTGATACACTGTCAACTCTGTGAAGCTGAAAACAGGCTGAGCTGAAAACTAACTAGCGTCTTGCAGCAGGAGGCATGCACAGCCTCAGCAATTAGTGCCTGGAGCCACCCAAGTTAACACCTAAGAAGCGTTTATCACAGTTTGACATTGCAACACTGTGACAGGGCAAGCTTTCTGCATTGCATGAGCTGCAGCAACACCACAACCCACACGGTTAGCTGCTGCTGCATTTTGGTGGACTAAAAGACTGCTTTGTTTCTGCTTGTTCAGAGCCCAGTGACTTGAACAACTTGCAGCGGACCTGTGTAAAGCAGCATAAGACTATTGTTCCAAATGTTGGTAGACAGCAGCAGGGTTCTAGGCATTTAGGCATCTTTGCCGCCATTTCTGCCGTCTCTGTAAATCGTTATGCAGCTTGGTCGGGTTCCTGCAGTCAGATGTTCAACTGGCACGTCAGTAATATGCAAGTAATCATGAGCTGGTGGTCTTCTGGGATGTGCTTCAGGCATGCGCTCTCCACAGCAAAGCCTGCATCACAGATGTGCAGAGGTTCTATGGTGGTGGCTGTGTCTAGTCAGACAAGTGGGCATTTGCTGTTTGAGCCCCAGCAGTGATGTGCAGTATCACTGCTGAAGAGCCCGCAATGTCTGAGAAGCAAGAACCTATACCCAAAAAAGTGCAACTCCACCAGTCCGACCAACAGAAATAGAGCATTCCAGGTTTCAAATTTGAGATGATGAGCTGCAAGTCCACAAAAACCATACTTGAATCAGCCCAGGCACAATGATTCTGAGCTTGATCAGGAGCCATTTGATTGGTGTGCACTGAACTGTTTCCCCCCTGATATTCAGCATTGTGCTCCATCAGCTCTGATTCCTAGGTCCAGCTAGCAGGGCTTTTACACGATGTTATGCATTTCACTGCCAGCCCAGCAAGGGTGTTGCCTACATTGCTTCCCAACAGTGCTGGTCAACAAGCATATCTTCCAGGCTTGTGTGCTGCTTTGTTAAAGATGTCACTGCTGCCCAGATCATGAGTCGTACCTTATTCTTGTGTAGGAACGCAACAGCATGAACCAACTGATACATGTGAGACTGTACATCCTCAGCAGGAAGACCATCTGTCAACACCTCCATGTCCTGAAGCAGTGTCCTATCCATGAACTCAAACACCAGGTGCAATCTGCCGTATGCTCTAAAACTCTCCAGGAATGACACCAGGTTTGGATGGTGCAAAGTTTGCAGCACCTCCAGCTCTCTTGCAGCTGTTCGCTGCACCTGCAAAGCAAAACTTCGAGTCGGTCAAGTTCTGTTCCTCCTTCCAGGGAAAAGTCAGGTAAGGCAACTGGCTTTGCGCTGACCCTATCTTCGTCCTGTGACTCTTTGAATTGCTTAATGGCTACAAAGGTGCCGGTCTTCCTGTGAACGCATCGGAGCACGATGCCATAAGTGCCTTCCCCAACCTTGTCGAGCACCTCGTATCTCTACATGACAGTCAGAACTGAGCTAAATCTAACATATGTTTTTGAACAGACACTGTTGAAAGGAGGACTAGATTGCAACTGCCAGCAACTATAATTTTCTGACCTCCATGCTACAGCACAATTAGTAGCCGAGGCGGTGTTGACCAGTGAATCCAGGCTGCAAGGCTGATTGAGGCGCTAACTACTGGGCACGTCCCACGCCCTCAGCAACTGTCAATCTAGCTCAGCATGCGTGATCTGACACATCAAAGCCACCTGTGTGATCTTCCAGCCTTGCTCGTCGCATACTTGTTGCTTGTCAGCTTGTGGGATCAATTTCGAGCTCGCCACACGGCGATGCTGACCGACCGCGCTCCGTGTCGGATTTATTCGATTTTCAAACTGATGGGACTGCTTGCCAGGCGCCTCGCCCTGCCAGCCCAGATGCCAGCCCTCCTGGCCCCTCATACGCCTTTGTGGCTGGGAGTGATCCAGCCACAGCTATGGCCACAGGTCCTGCTGCTCCTGCTGGTCCAAGTGCAGGCCCTACCAGTGCGGTTGCAGCTGCACCTCCTTGCACCCCTACAGCTACCCCTCCAGTCGGCCCAGTTTCTTCGCCAGCTGGGCCCCTTGCTCCCACCAACCCCCAGTAGGGGGTTGCCAGCCAGCAACAACAGCAATTGCCTGTCTCCGTGTTAGT
>JAABUK010005220.1_pt1 | contig 20470 bp, 23 predicted proteins | sample 5559141 | NCBI WGS metagenome assembly JAABUK01 (sample SAMN10711869, study PRJNA513367) | rock metagenome | isolation source: Antarctica rocks | place: Antarctica: Victoria Land, Pudding Butte nord | collected 2016-01-03 | reverse complement strand
ACTGCTGGATCGCTTTGTGGCAGTCGGCATCGGTGTATTGATACTCCTCCACGGATGCGGACAGCGCACTCGCCAAAAGTCCCTGTAGGCGCTCCTGGATTTGTGCACACCCCTCAAGTACTTGCGGAGCGCCGTCGCCCGACTTTTACGATGCCGGCGCGTGACAAAATTGCTACGAGCGTGTTAAATTACGCGCTGTAGATCGTAGAGCACATTCAAGGAGCATGAACATGAAGAAGAGCAACACACTGATCGCGCTGGGGACTCTGGCGGCCATGACCGCCACCAGCATGAGCGGCATCGGCACCCAGCCGGTGCAGGCCAAGGGCTTCATCCGCCGCCACCCGCTGCTGAGCGCCGCCATCGCAACCGGCGGCTACCTGGCCTACCGCCACCACCAGCGCAAGAAGCACCACCACCACATGATGTACCGCCGTTCCACCATGCGCTAAGCTCAGCTGAGCCGGCCACGAAACAGCGGGCGCTCTTCATCGAGCGCCCGCTGTTTCGCGTCTGAGCCAAGCCGCAAGAACCGAATTAAACCAAGCCGAGCCGAAGCATCATGGCAACCGAACAAGCACCCCGAGCAGGCGGCTGGGACGCCAGCCTCTACGACGCGCGCCACGCCTTCGTGTGGCAGAGCGCGGGCGGCATTCTGGAGTGGCTCGCCCCGCAAGCCAACGAGGCAATCGTCGATGCCGGCTGCGGCACGGGCCACCTCTCGGCTCAGATCGCGCGGTGCGGCGCGCGGGTCGTGGGGCTCGACTCGTCGCCCGCCATGCTCGAAGCCGCGCGCCGCGAGCATCCCACGCTGCGCTGGATCGAAGGCGACGCGCGCGACTTCTCGCTCGGCTCGCTTGGCCTGAGCGAGCCGCTGGACGCCATCTTCTCCAACGCGACGCTGCACTGGGTTCAGCCGCCGCAAGCCTTCCTGAAGTGTGCCTGCGCCGGGCTCAGGCCCGCAGGCCGCCTGGTCGCTGAGTTCGGCGGGCGCTGGAACGTCGAGCGCGTGCTGCAAAGCATCGAGGCCGGCCTGCGCGAAGTGCAAGCCAAGTGCGATGTGCGGGTGAATTACTTCCCGTCCCTCGCCGAATACGCGAGCTTAGCTGAAGAGGCGGGCCTGCAAGTGCTGCGGGCCGAGCTGTTCGAGCGCCCGACGCCCCTCGAAGGCGAGGCGGGCCTGCGCGATTGGGCGCGGATGTTCCGTGGCCAGGCGATCGAAGCCGTGCCCCAGGCCCGGCGCGAACGCTTCTTCCACGCGATGGAAGAGGCCGCCCGACCGCATCTTCGGGGCGAAAGCGGCTGGTTCGCGGATTACAGGCGGCTGCGCATCCTCGCGGTGAAGCCTTGAGCGGGCGCAAGTACTTGCGCCCGCCCCGGCTCGGCGCGCTAAGCTGTCGCGCTTGCCTTTGCCGCCAGTTCCAGCGCGCTCGCCCGCGCCGCTCGCTTGATCCTCTCCTCGTCCAGCGCAAGTACTTGCCCGCGCCGCACCAGGACGCGGCCATCGACCAGCACGGTGTCCACATCATCGGCGCGCGCGGCGTAGACGAGGTGCGAGACGACCGAGTGGCAGGGCGTCAGGTGCGGCTTGTCGAAGTCCACCAGCACGATGTCGGCGCGCTTGCCCGCTTCGAGCGAGCCGATGCGGCCGGCCAGGTTCAAGGCGCGCGCTCCCTCTCGCGTGGCCATGAGCAGGGCTTGCTGAGCTGAGACCAGGGTGGCGTCGCCCGAAGCGGCTTTGTGAAGCAGGGCGGCCAGGCGCATCTCGCTCCACATATCGAGCGTGTTGTTGGAGGCCGCGCCGTCGGGCCCCAGAGCCACCGTCACGCCGTCGCGCAAGTACTTGCCCACCGGAGCCACGCCCGAGCCCAGCTTGGCGTTCGAGGTCGGGTTGTGCGCGACACGGAAGTGGCTCGCGCCGTCCAAGCCGCGCTGCGAGGCCGCCAGCTCGTGCTCCGTGTCCGATAAATAGATGGCGTGCGCGGCCAGCAGCGGGCCTTCGAGCGCGCCAAGCCCGGCCAGTGCTTGCACGGGCGTCGTCTTCCACTGCGAGCGCACCTCTTCGATCTCGCGCGGCGTCTCGGCGACGTGGGTGTGGATGAGCAGGCCGTGCTCGTGCGAGGCCGCCACGATCTTCTCCCAGTGCGCGCGCCCGACCGTATACAGCGAGTGCGGCGCCAGAAACGGCGTGAGGCGCCCCTCGCCCGCTCCCTGCCAGCCCCGCGCGAAGGCGATGGCCTCGTCTAACCTCCTCTCGGGCTCGGGCAAGAAGCCGAGGAAGACGCCGCCCGGACAGCCGCGCATCCCGCTCTCGACAAGTACTTGCGCGGTGCGCTCGTAGAAGAAATACATATCCGCGAAGCACGTGGTGCCGCCGCGCAGCATTTCGAGCAGCGCCAGCTCGAAGCCCGCGACCACGTCCGCCTCGCGCAGGTGCCGCTCGAAGGGCCAAATCTTGTTTTGCAGCCACGCTTCGAGCGGCATATCGTCGGCCCAGCCGCGCAGCAGCGTCATCGCGGCGTGCGTGTGCGCGTTGATCAGGCCAGGCAAAGCCACCAGGTGCTCGCCCGCGATCGTCTCGCTCGGCTCGAAGGGCGGCGCGGCCTGGCGCGGCCCGATGTAAGAAATCGCGCCGCCTTCGATGTGGACGGCGGGCGAATCCAGGACCTCGAAGGCCGCGTTGCAGGTGACGGCGGCGCGCGGCAGCAGCAGGATCGAAGGGGGCGAAGGCATAGCACGCACTATTTTAAGCCCTCCGGCCCGCCGAGTCCGCGCACGCCGAGCCCAGGGCACGCCGCCGCGAGGTGGTTAAATGAAGCGTGCGCCGCGCCCGCAGAGCGCCAGAGGCCGGCTGGAGGCGTTCGGTTCGCGGCGGAACTTTATGTCACGCAAGAATTTGTGGTTGCTGCTGCCCGCCGCCTTGGCGCTGACGCTGGGCGGCGCGCTCTTCGTCGATGCCTACGGGCACGCGCAACGGCCTGCGCGCGGCGATGCCATCGTCGTGCTGGGCGCGCGCGTGCTGCCCAATGGCCGCGCCTCCAACGCCCTGCGCGAGCGCGTGGCTCAGGCGGTGGCGCTTTACAAAGCGGGCCTGGCTCCCGTGATCATCTGCACCGGAGGCGTGGGCGACTTCCCGCCCGCCGAATCGGTGGTGGCGGCTGAGCTGGCGCGCAAGCTGGGCGTGCCCCGCACCCAAGTACTTGCCGAGGATGAGTCGGTTTCGACGCGCCAGAACGCTCGCTTCGCCGCCCGCATCTGCCGCGCGCACGGCTGGAAGCGCGTGATTCTGGTGTCGCAGCCGTATCACCTGCTGCGCGCCCGCCTGCTCTTCGAGCGCGAGGGGCTCAGTACCAGCGCCTCGCCGGTGCCGCGCCCCAGAGTCGATGACAGCGTGTGGCAGCGCGCCCTGTGGAGCATCCGCGAGGCGCTGCTTTCACTGCGCGACGCTTTTTGAGCCGCCACCAGCAAAACCACGCAAGAATTGTAGGGGCGAAGTTCTCTGGCCCAGGCTGCGTTTCTCGAACGCCAGCCTGGGCGAAAGAACCTCGCCCCTACGGATGCCAGCGGCGCGTGGGATCGTGCCCCGCCTTGCGTATGCGCTGCTTCAAGAGGCGCGGCACGGCGCGCGCGGGGCCGCTCAAGGGGCGGGCGGCGGCTCGGGCTTGGGGTTGCTCTCGACGACATCGAAGCCGTAGTCGCCCAGCCTGCGCGGGTCGTCTTTGTTCATCGCCAGCAGCAGGTCGCGCGCCTGCGTGAGCAGGAAAAGCACGGTGTCGGGCGAGGCGCGCGTCTCGCCCAGGGCGTTGTCGCGGGCCGAGGTCGCCAGCTCAGCGTCGCGCGCCAGCTGCTTGGCGCGCTCGTTCTGATCCTGAGCGGCCTGGGCCTGGCTGTTGAGCATCGCCATGTCCAGCGCCTTGAGCGGGCTGTCGGGGTCGCTCTGCGACTTGGCATACACCTTCTGCGCCAGCGCAATCAGCGCATCGGCGTTGCCTGGAATCACCACTCGCGCGGGTCTACGCGCCATAAAACGCCCTCCTCCGTGGCTTGCGCGGCGCCCCTGACGATTTTAAAAGGGGCCGCCACGATTCAAACCGGGTCAATTACGATTCTCAGTGTGCCCCCAACGATTCGTAAACTCACATCCCAATCCCAAACCCCCACGCCGCGAATTCACGGAGCCTCAATCCCAATTCAAATACAGCCTCCGCGAATCGTAGATGCGCCTCCGTAAATCGTAGAAGCGGCTTAGTGAATCGTAGAGGTGCCTTCGTAAATCGTAGAAGCGCCTCCGTGAATCGTAGAAGTGACATTTACGATTCAAAGTGCGAGGGTTACGATTGGCTGTGGCGTGGGGCGTGCAGGGGAGGCGTGTCCGCGTCACAATGTTGAGGCCGCACGAATCTGTAAGTACTTGGAGAACCCATGCCCCTTCTTGATTTGCCGTTGGAAGAGCTGCGCGAGTATCCGGGACGCAACCCCAAGCCTGCTGGCTTCGAGGTTTTCTGGGACGACGCCCTGGCCGAATTGGATGGCCACGACGCTGAGGTCGAGCTGGTGCCGTACGCGATGCGGGCGCCCTTCGCCGAGTGCTTCAGCCTGTTCTTTACGTCGCCCGACGGCTCGCGCTTGCACGCCAAGTACTTGAGGCCGCGCGGTGCCGCCGCGAGTTCGTGCTCGGCGGTGCTGATGTTCCACGGCTACGGCGGCAGCTCGGGCGAGTGGCACGACAAGCTGAGCTACGTGGCGCGCGGGCAGGCCCTGGCCGCGCTCGACTGCAGGGGGCAGGCCGGGCGCTCGGACGACCGGAGCAGCGTTTCGGGCACGACGCTCAACGGCCACATCATCCGCGGCCTGGCCGACGCCCTCGAAGGGCGCCCCGAGAAGCTGTATTACCGCCAGATGTTCCAGGACACCGCGCTGCTGGCCCGTGTGGTGGCCGCGTTCGAGGAGGTGGACGCCGAGCGCATGGGCGCGATGGGCGGCTCGCAGGGCGGCGGCCTGACCCTGGCCTGCGCCGCGCTGGTGCCGGGCATCAAGCGCGCGGTGGCGACGCACCCGTTCCTGTGCGACTACCAGCGGGTGTGGGAGATGGATCAGGCGGCCAACGCCTACGCCGAGCTGAAGGCCTTCTTTCGCCACTTCGACCCCCGCCACGAGCGCGAGGAGGCGGTGTGGAACGCGCTGGGCTTCATTGATGTGCAGCACCTGGCGCCCCGGATTAAGGCTCACGTGCTGATGCCGCTTGGCCTGGCCGACGCGGTGTGCCCGCCCTCGACTCAGTTCGCGGCGTGGAACAAGATCGGTGGCGCGAAGGAGCTGCTGATCTACCCCGACTTCGGCCACGAAGGGATGCCCGGCGCGGGCGACGCGGCGTATGAGTTTCTGGGCGAGCTGTGAGGCTGTGGCTTACACTCGGCGCGGAGCGAAACACCGATGCAACACGAGGAACCCAAGGACCAGCTGACCGAGGCCGCGCTGGGCGAGGCCCTGGGCGAAGAGCCGCGCGCCCGCGAGCTGCGCCTGATGGCCCAAGTACTTGCCAACCGCCTGCAAGCCTTCAAGAACGAGTTCGATGAAACGAGCGAGCCCGCGCGCCGCGACAAGCTCAAGCGCGAGATGCTCAAGCTGCGCGACCAGATTCTGGTGCTGGCCGAGGAAGCCGACATCACGCAGTTCGTCGAGGACACCGTGCGCCTGGGCGTCGAGATGCAACGCTCGGAAGATTATTAAGGCGCCGTCTCGAAGGCGATTGTAGAGGCCGTGCTCCCGCGCGGCGCCCGAGCAATGCCACGAGCTCAAGGCACGGAAGCGGATGGCAAGCCATTGCAGGCCCGGCTTCGGCTGCATTCGATTACAAAGGAAGACAATGAAAATTCACGAGTACCAGGCCAAAGAAATCTTCGCCAAGTACGGCGTGCCCATCCCCAGGGGGCGGGTGGCGCGCACGGCTGAGGAAGCGGCGGAGGTGGCGCGCGAGATCGGGGGCACCGTCGTGGTCAAGGCGCAGGTTCACACCGGCGGGCGCGGCAAGGCCGGGGGCATCAAGCTCGCCAAGTCGCCCGAGGAAGCGCGCGCGGTGGCCGAGCAGATTCTGGGCATGGACATCAAGGGCTTCACGGTGGGCGAAGTACTTGTCGAGCAAGCCGCCGACATCAAGGAGGAGTACTACCTCGGCATCACGACCGACCGCGCGGCGCGGCGCAACATCGTGATGGTGTCGGCGGCTGGCGGCATCGACATCGAGGAAGTCGCCGAGACCGCCCCCGAGAAGATCGCGCGCCTGCACATCGACCCCGCGATCGGCCTGCAAGACTTCCAGATTCGCCAGGTCGCCTTCGAGTCCAGGCTGCCCGCAGCCGCGCTCAAGGGCGTTGGCCCGTTTTTGAAGGCCTTGTATAAGGTCTACTCGGAATACGACTGCTCGCTGGCCGAGATCAACCCGCTGGTGCTGCAGGGCGACGGCACGCTCATCGCGGCTGATGCCAAGATCGTGATCGACGACAACGCGCTCTTCCGGCACAAAGACCTGGCTCAGTTCCAGGAAGCGCAGGAGGACGATCCCATTGAGGCCGAGGCGCACAAGCGCGGCCTGACCTACGTGCGGCTCGAAGGCGACATCGGCATCATCGGCAACGGGGCCGGGCTGGTGATGACGACGCTGGACGTGGTGCAGCGCGAGGGCGGGCGGCCCGCCAACTTCCTGGACATCGGCGGCGGCGCCAAGGCCGAAGTGGTGACGAAGGCCATCGACACCGTTTTGCTGGACAAGAACGTCAAGGGAATCTTCTTCAACATCTTCGGCGGCATCACGCGCGGCGACGAGGTCGCTAAAGGGATGCTCGAAGCGATCTCGACGATGGGCATCAAGGTGCCGATTGTGGTGCGCCTGACCGGAACGCGGGCCGAGGAGGGCCTCAAGCTGCTCGAAGGCAGTGCCCTGACGCCGGCGGCCACCATGCAGGAGGGCGCGCAGAAGATCGTCGCGCTGGTGAAGAACGCTTAGCCACAAGTACTTGCAGAGGATTTCATGACACGCATTCCCCTTGCCTTGCAGCTGTATTCGGTGCGCGAAGACTGCGCCAAAGATTTGCGCTCGACCATCGAGACCGTGGCCAAGATGGGCTACGAAGGCGTCGAGTTCGCCGGGTATTACAACCACTCGGCCCAGGACATCAAGAAGCTGCTGGACGACAACGGCCTGGTCTGCGCGGGCACGCACACCGGCATCAACACCATCCAGGGCGACCAGCTCAGGCGCAGCATCGAGTTCAACCAGACTTTTGGCAACTCGTTCCTGATTGTCCCCGGCGTGGGCGCTGAGTACAAGGGCTCGAAAGCGAACCTGGAGCGGTTCGCTTTCGAGCTGTCGAGCGCGGCTGCGATCGCGCAGGAGTATGGCGCTTTCATCGGTTACCACAACCACGACTGGGAGTTCGGGCCCCAGCAGGACATCGGCGGGCGGATCCCGATGCGCTTCCTGTTCCAGAACACGCCCCAGAACGTGACGCTTCAGCTCGACACCGGCAACGCCCTGCACGGCGGCCTGAGCGCCGAGCCCTTGATCGAAGAGTTTCCGGGCCGCTCCAAGACGATCCACCTCAAGGAATACTCGGCCTCGAACCCGAACGCGCTGATTGGCGAGGGCGATGTGAACTGGCAGAACGTGTTCGCGAAGTGCGAGAGCGTCGGGGGCACCCAGTTCTACATCATCGAGGTCGAGGTGTATCCCGAAGCGCCGCTCGAATGCGCGCGCAAGAGCCTGGAGGCGGTCAAGGCGATGGGCAAGTAGCGGCAAGCAGCGGCAGGCGGAAGCAGCATCATGGCGGACAAGCCGAACAGCAACCAGGGCAACGCAGAGCGGCACCGCATCGACCACTGGCTCAAGCTGTGCTGCGTGTACAAGCAGCGGGCCGAGGCCACGCGCGCCTGCGAGAGCGGGCACGTGCGGCTCAACGGGACGCGCGCCAAGCCCTCGTCGGCCTTGAAAGAGAGCGACGTGATCGAGATCAAGGGCAGCGAGCGCGAGCGCAAGCTGGTTGTGCTCGACTTCCCTGCGGGCTCGATCTCGAAGGAGCTGGCGCGCACCATGTACCGCGATGAGTCGCCCGAGCCCGCGCCGCGCAACTCGGAAGAGGACTGGATGCGCGCGGCTTTGAAGGCGGCTCCGCGCAGGGACAAGGGCGCGGGGCGGCCAACCAAGCGCGATCGGCGCGAGGGCGAGAAGTTTCGCGGCGACTAACCATGCCTCACCAAGTACTTGTGCCGGACAAGAGCGAAGCCGCCGAGCAGAAGATGTTCGAGGTTCTGCGCGCGTTGGAGCCGCGCGAACGGGCTCGGCTGGCCAGCAGGCACAACGACAACGCGATGGCCCTGATGCGCACCGCGTTGCGTGTGACGCGCCTGGGCTGGGATTACGAGCGGCTGGGTGTCGAGTGGGCTCGCATCCATTTCGGCGAGGAACTGGCGGCGCAGCTTGAGCAGATTATGCTTCAACCACATCAATCTTCGCGCTCTGCAAGTACTTGGGCGATGGTTCGCCCCGGCGCGGATGATTTCGCAACGCGTATGCTCTCGCTTGCGACGGGTGCTCTGGATGAACTGGGCGTGGCTTGGTTCATCGGCGGCTCCTTCGCGGCGTGTGCCAATGGCTACGGGCGGCCCCACCGTGACATCGACATCATCGCGCCCGGCCTGAGCCACGAGCAGGGCAAGTACTTGCACGACACCCTCGGCGGCGAGTTCTTCTGCGGTGAGGCGGTTGTAGGAGGGAGCGCGGCGTGGAACTTCGTGCACCTGGGCTCGGCTTGGACAGTGGATGTGTTCGCGCTCACTCTTGGCGACTACGAGCGCGAGGCTTTGAAGTGGCGCTGGCAGGAGGCGCTATTTGGAGGCGACGCGCTCTTCTGGGTCGAGTCGCCGATGGACTGCATCTTGTCGCGCCTCCGTTGGATTCAGATCAGCGGCCAGCGCGAGCAGGCCTGGGAGGATGCGGTGGGCGTGCTGAAGGTTCGAGGTGTTGGGCTGGACTTGGAGTATCTCGATCAATGGGCGCCCATACTTGGAGTCGCCGAATTGTATGAGCAGGCGCTGGAAGTGGCTGGGCTGAAGGAAATCAGGGATCAACTGAACGGATAAAACATGAGCATCTTAGTTGACAAGAACACCAGAGTACTTGTGCAGGGCGCAACGGGCCGCGAGGGCGAGTTCCACACCCGCGCCATGCTCGACTACGGCACCAAGGTCGTGGCGGGCGTCACGCCGGGCAAGGGCGGTCAGTTCATCGAGCACAACGACGACACCGTGCCCATCTTCAACACCGTCTCCGAAGCCGTCAAGATGACCGGAGCTGACACTTCCATCATCTTCGTGCCGCCGCCCTTTGGCGCTGATGCCATCTTCGAGGCCGTCGATGCGGGCGTGAACGGCATCGTGTGCATCACCGAAGGCATCCCGATCCAGGACATGATGAAGTGCTACCGCTTCCTGGAGTCGCGCAACGGCTGGATGATAGGCCCCAACTGCCCAGGGCTCATCACGCCCGGCGAGTGCAAGATCGGCATCATGCCCGCCATGATTTTTTCGCCCGGCAACATCGGCATCGTGTCGCGCAGCGGCACCCTGACCTACGAGATCGTGGACGAGCTCACGCGCGCGGGCCTGGGGCAAAGTACTTGCGTGGGCATCGGCGGCGACCCCATCATCGGCTCATCCTTTGTCGATACGCTGAAGTGGTTCGAGGCGGACCCGCAGACGCACGCGGTCGTCTTGAGCGGCGAGATCGGCGGCAACGATGAGGAGATGGCGGCTGGGTTCATCGCGACGATGAGCAAGCCCGTGGTCGGCTTCATCGCGGGCAAGACGGCCCCGGCTGGCAAGCAGATGGGCCACGCCGGAGCGATCGTCTCGGGCAGCGCGGGCACCGCTGCGGCCAAGATCGAGGCGCTCGAAAAGGCCGGGGCCAAAGTCGCCGAGCTGCCCTCGCAGGTGCCGGGGCTCATCAAAGCCGCGCTCAAGCTGAATTAACCACAGAGGAAATCTGGCCGGAGACCAAGTACTTTATAGAGGCTTCTCTGTGCCCTCCTCTGTGCCCCATCTGTGGTTTTCTGCGTTCTTTGAGATGAATAAAGTGAAAGGAGAACTATGGAAAAGCGAATGCTGGGCAAGACGGGCCTGGAAATCACCGTGCTGGGCTTTGGAGCCGCCGAAATCGGCTTCGAGGACGCGCCCCAGGCCGATGTCGAGAAGCTCATCGGCTCGGCCCTCGACGAAGGGCTCAACATCATCGACACCGCCGAGTGCTACGCCAACTCGGAAGAAAAAATCGGCAAGGCCGTGGCGCATCGCCGCGACGACTTCTTCCTCTTCACCAAAGTCGGCCACGAGGCCGGCAACGGCGGCAGCGACTGGGACATTCCGATGATGGAGCGGTCGATCGACCGCTCGCTCAAGCTGCTGCAGACTGATACGGTTGACCTCATTCAGCTCCACACTTGCTCGAAGGAGCAGCTGGAGCGCGGCGAGGTGATCCAAGTACTTGAGCGGGCGCGCGAGGCGGGCAAGGCGCGCTTCATCGGCTACTCGGGCGACAACGAAGCGGCGGTTTACGCGGTGCAGAGCGGGCGCTTCGACACCTTGCAGACCAGCGTCAGCATCGCCGAGCTGAGCGACTGCCGCCTCAAGCTGCCCGCCGCCCACGCCAGGGGCATGGGCGTCATCGCCAAGCGGCCCATCGCCAACGCCGCCTGGCGCTTCTTCGATTCGAGCGGCTTCAACGATTATTACAAGAGCTACGTCGAGCGGCTGCGCGCTTTGGACTACGAGTTCCTGAGCGACGCGGAGCAGGCCGCGAGCGTGGCCTTGCGCTGGACTCTGGCTCAGCCCGGCGTGTCCACGGCGATTGTCGGCACCAAGAACCCCGAGCGGTGGCACCAGAACGCCCGCCTGCTCGCGGACGGCGCGCTGGACCAGGCCACGCGCCAGGCCATCGACGCGCGGTGGGACGCGGTCGCCCAGCCCGACTGGAACGGGCAGAGCTGAGCTTAAGGCACCGGGCGCCCGCAAGTACTTGAGGTGCTGGCGTGGCGCAGCACGGCGCAGCGCGAGGCCGGCGCAGCGCGAGGCCGGCGCAGCGCGAGGCCGGCGCGGTTGAAGCCGCGCAAGGAGAAGAGATGCAAGCGATTCGAGTCGAGGCTCCGGGCGGGCCTGAAGTGCTGGAGCTCAAGGGCGTGCCCGATCTGCAGCCGGGCGCGGGCGAGGTCTTAGTCGAGGTCAAGGCGGCGGGCGTCAACCCGGTTGAGACTTACATCCGCTCGGGCACCTACGCCATCAAGCCGCAGTGCCCGTACACGCCGGGCTCGGACGGCGCGGGCGTCGTGCTCAAGGCCGGCGCGGGCGTCAAGGACTGGCGGGGCGGCGAGCGCGTTTACCTCGCGGGCTCCAGGACGGGCACTTACGCTCAGGCCGCGCTGTGCTCGGCTGAGCAAATCCACGCGCTGCCCGAGCACGTTTCGTTCGAGGAGGGCGCGGCGCTCGGGGTGCCCTACGCCACGGCTTACCGCGCGCTGTTCCACAAGGCTCAGGCCAGGGCGGGTGAGGCGGTGCTCATCCACGGCGCTTCGGGCGGCGTGGGCGTGGCGGCTGTGCAGTGGGCTCAGGCGCGCGGCCTCGAAGTCATCGCGACCGCAGGCAGCGAGCGCGGGCTTGAAATGCTCGAAGCGATGGGCGTCAAGTACGTGGTGAACCACTCGGAAAGCGGCGCGGCCTCGGACATCCTGGGCGCGACGTGCGGGCGCGGCGTGGACGTCATCATCGAGATGCTGGCCAACGTGAACCTGCAAACCGACCTCACGCTGCTGGCTCGCAGCGGGCGCATCGTGGTCGTGGGCAACCGGGGCACCGTCGAGATCAACCCGCGCGAGCTGATGGGCCGCGACGCCGCGATCCTGGGCATGACCTTGATGAACGTGCCGCCCGAGGAGCTGGCCGAAATCCACGCGGCCATCGCAGCCGGGCTGCAGAGCCGCGCCCTGCGCCCGCTCGTCGGGGCGAGCCTGCCGCTTGCACAGGCGGCGCGGGCGCACGAGCAGGTGCTGCAGGGCAACTCCCACGGCAAGATCGTGCTGCTGCCCTGACCGCTGCGGCTGCCGGCCTTCTCGCGGCAAAAGCCCCGCTGCAAGTACTTGCAGCATCGCGCGGCGGCTCAGGCTTCGAGGGCGGTTTCGATCCAGTGGCGGGCGATGAAGGCATGGCCCGCAGGCGAAGGGTGCACGCCGTCGGGCAGCCAGAAGGCGCTCTCGCGGCGCGTCGAGGCCGCTGCGAAGAGGCCATCGAGGGGAATCAAGGGCCGCCCGAACTCGCGCGCCAGGTCGCGCACGGCCTCGATGCGCGGGCTCAAGTCCTCGCGCCACAAGCGCCTGTCCTCGGGCACCGGCAGCACGAAGGGCTCCAGCATCAGCACCTGCGCGCCGCTCGCGTCGAGCTGCTCCAGGATGCGCTTGTAGCTGGCCTGAAACTCCGCGATGGGCGAGGGCACACCCGAATCGTAGTGCCGCCAGGTGTCGTTGATGCCGATCAAAATCGAGACGACATCCGGCTCCAGGGCCAGCACATCCGGCTGCAGCCGATCTTCCAGGTCGTAAACGCGGTTGCCCGAGATGCCCCGGTTCCACAGCTCCAGGTTCAGTTCGGGGTAATCGGCGTTCAGCTGGGCGGCGGCCAGGCCCGCGTAGCCGCTGCCAAGCCCCTGGTTGGGCTGCCCGGCGTCGCGGTCGCGCCCCGCGTCGGTGATGCTGTCGCCGTAGAACACGATGCGGCTCTTCGATTCGATCATGGTTTTCCTTTCAGCTAAATAGACAACGCCCGCCCGAGCTCAAGGCCCGCCGCTCACAGCCGCGCCACCAGCACGCGCTCGATGCCCGCGAAGTCGAGGATCGGGGCTTGAGCTTGCCAGCCGCTTCGCGCGAAGAGCCGCGCCACCTCAGCCCACTGCGCGGCCCCGACTTCGAGCGCGATGAAGCCGCCTGGCCCCAAGTACTGCGCGGCTTCGAGCGCGAGCAGGCGGTAAGCGTCGAGGCCGTCCGCGCCGCCGTCCAGGGCCGCGCGCGGCTCGAAGCCGCGCACTTCGATTTGCAGCGCCTCGATGTCGCGCGCCGCGATGTAGGGCGGGTTCGACACGATGGCCGAGAACGTCCGGCCTCGCAGCGGCGCGAGCCACGAGGCATCCGAAAGCGCGAGCTCAACCCTGCCCTCGACGCCGTGACGCCGCGCGTTGCGAGCCGCGACCTCCAGAGCCGCCGCCGAAATGTCGGTGGCCAGGACGCGCGCGCCCGGAACTTCCAGGGCCAGCGTGACCGCGAGGGCTCCGCTTCCCGTGCCCAGATCCGCCAGGCTCAGCTCGTCTTGATTGCGCTGAGCGCCCTGAGCCTGCAAGTACTTGCCGACCGCCTCGGCCAGATATTCGGTTTCGGGCCGCGGGATGAGCGTGGCCGGCGTGACGTGGAAGGCCCGCCCCGCGAACTCCTGCTCGCCCACGATGTAGGGCAGCGGCTCGCCGCGCGCCGCCCGCTCCAGCGCGCGCTCGAAGGCTTGGGCTTGCCTCGGCTCCAGCACCTGAGCAGGCGACATCAGGTGCGCGTAGCGCCGCCCCGCCACGAAATCGAGCAGCAGCCGCGCCCGCGCGTGTGCTTCTTCTCGCGGCAGGTTTCGCGAGGCCGCAAGTACTTGCAAGCCGCGCCCGTGCGCTTCGAGAATGGTCATCCGCCTGGCCCGGCTGCCGCGCCGCGCTGCGTGCGCCACGTCTGGGGGCGCGCCCAGAATTCATCGCCGCGCCCGTTGTAGAAGCCTTCGAGAGCGGCATCCATCACGAGCGCGGTGCGCTCAGCCGAGCGGCCCGTGCTGAAGGCCGCGCCCTGGCCGCGCAGCTGGTCCACGATGGACTGGATGAGGGCCTGCTGGACGTGCTCGGGCTGCGGGTCGCTGAGCTCGCGCACGCTGCCCGAGGTGGTCAGGCGCAGCGGCTCGAAGCCGAAGATCGACATCGAGAGCCGCGCCCGCGTGCCGTCGATGACCAGCGCGTCCTCGTGCGCGCCCGCCGCGTAGTTCCACGTCGCGGCGCATGGCGCGCCGTTGGGCAGGGCGAAGCGCAGCGAAACGGTGTCCTCCACTTGGTAAGCGCCGCCGATGTTGGCCGCGCTGCCCGCAGCGTTTTGCAGCGGCCCGAAAAGAAAATCGAGCGCGTCCAGCGTGTGCGAAGCCAGGTCCAGGAACAAGCCGCCGCCCGACTGCTCGGCCTCAACCCGCCAGCCGATGTGCTCAGGCGAGCTCAAGGGAGCCGCCTGGCGGTAGCTGAGCCCCGAGATTTCGCCCAGCTCGCCGCCCTGGATCAGCTGCCGAGCCCGCCTGAAGCGCGCCAGGCCGCGCCGGTAGAAAGCCACGAAAAGAGGCAGCCCGCGCGACTCGAAGGCTTCGTTCATGGCGCGGCACTCGGCGAAAGAGCGCGCCATCGGCTTCTCGACGTAGCACGGCTTGTTCGCCTGCGCGACCATGCGCGCCAGCTCCAGGTGCGAGCCGGGCGGCGTGGCGATGTAGACCGCGTTGACCTGCGCGTCGTTGATGAGCGCCTGAGCGTCCTCGCACCAACGCTCGACGTGGTGGCGCTGTGCGTAGTCCTCAGCTTTGCCGGCGTCGCGACGCATCACGGCCACCAGGCGCGAGCCGTCGCACTTGGCGAAGGCCGGCCCGCTCTTGCGCTCGCACACGTCGCCGCAGCCCACGATGCCCCAGCGCACTTCTTCGGTCGGCTCCATAGCTCCTCTATTTTAGCCGCCGCCAGCCGCCTCAAGTACTTGAAAGTGCTTGAGGCGTGGCGTGAATCAGGAACCGCTAAAATAAGCGCCATGAAATCGGCGTTCCTGCTCCTGCTTGCTCTGCTGACCCCGGCCGCCGCGCCCGCCGCGCCCGCCTCAACCGCCAAGCCGCAAGCTGAGGCGAAGCCGCCGCGCGTGCTGGCTCACCTGCAAGACGCGCGGCTCACGGAGCTGTCGGGCCTGGCCGCGAGCCGCCGCTTTCCCGGCTGGGCCTGGGCGCACAACGACTCGGGCGATGCGCCCCGCTTGTTCTTGCTGGATGCTCAGGGCCGCACCCGAGCCGTCGTCAACGTCTTGAACGCGCAGGCCGTGGACTGGGAGGACATCGCGGTCGCCGGAGGGCCAAATAACTCGACCGTGATCATCGGCGACATCGGCGATAACCGCGCCGAGCGCCCGAGCATCGCGCTCTACCGCTTCGGCGAGCGCGAGCTGAAGCTCTCGCCCCTTGAGCTCAGCAAAGCGCCTCCGCGCCAGGCGCCCCAAGTCACCGTCGCGGCTCAAGTCCTGACGCTGCGCTACCCCCAGCCCGAAGGCGCGCAAAACGCCGAGTCGCTGGCCGCCAACGCGCGCGGCGACCTGCTCGTCGTCACCAAGTCCACTGGCCCGTCCAACTTCTACCTGACGCGCTGGCCACCGCACCAAACCGGCGGCGAGAAAGTCCTCAAGCTGGTCGCGCGGCATCAGTTCGGCTCGGCTCAGCCTGGGCAGCGCCGTGTGCGCGAGATGCTCGCGACCGCAGCCGACCTCGCGCCCGACCAGAGCCGCCTGGCCCTTATCACTTACGCCGAGCTCTACCTCTGGAAGCTGCCGCCCGGCTCGTGGGACAGGCTGGATTGGAAGGCTGTGCTGGCCGCTCCCGCGCAAGTGATGCCGCTGCCCGAAATGCAGCAGTGCGAGAGCGTGGCATGGATGAGCGCGAGCGAAGTATGGGTTTCCAGCGAAGGCGTCGGCGCGCCGCTGTGGGAAGTTCCCGTGGGCGCGAAGTAGGCTGCAAGTACTTGAGGTTCAAGGCAGAAGCGGCGTGCTGCAGACGGGCTCGCCGTCCACGAACATCAGCTCCTCGAAGTGCGCTTCCAGCAAGTCGTTGGAAAGCGTGAGCAGCTCCAGGAACGAAGCGGCACGCCAGTAAACGGCGTCCGGGTCGTGCTGATAGACGATCATCTGGCCGTGAATTCCACCCGGCGCGGGGTCGGCGTCGAAGAAGAGCTTGGTGCCGCCGCCGTTGAAGTCCGCGATGGGAAGCCAGCCGCGCCACACGAAGAACTCGGGCCGAATCCGGCTGTCTCGTCCCGGCTCGGTTGGCCCCCACTCAGCCAGCTGCGCGGCCTCGTCCTCATAGAGCCACTGACGCCACTCGCTCAGGCACTCGCTCAACGAAAGCATCGAGCACCGCGTCAGCTCATCGGTCATGATGGCCAGCCAGTAAGCTCCGGCTGAACCATCCGTGAGCTCGTAGAACTCGCGCAGTGCCTCATCCAGCGTGATACTGGTTTCGGCTTCCACTGCCCGGATTTGCGCGGGCGTCGCGGGCGCGGCCAGCGGCATCGCGAAGCCGTGGCTCGCGAAGATGGCGCGCAAACGCTCGATCTGTTCGACAATTGAAGATGCCATTTTTGCTCCTCAAGTACTTGCGGCGCTCACTCGCTGCCCTGGGCCAGGCGCTTTTGCAGCAGGAGCATGACGGCGGCTTCCTCGGGCTTGAGCCTGCTCAGCGACTCGCTCAGCTCGGCCGGCGTCTGCTGCTCCAGCGATTCGAGCAGCGAGCCGTCGAGGTAGGATTCCAGAATCGCGGGGTGCACGTAGCACTTGCGGCAGATCGAGGGCGTGTTGCCCAGCTTCTTGGACACGCTCTCGATGGCCGCCACCAGGTTCTTCTTGGCTGTGGCCTGCGAGTCGAAGGCTTCGAGCTCGCGCAGCGCCAGGGCCGCCAGCAGCGTGCCGGTCCAGGTGCGGAAGTCCTTGGCCGAAAAGGGCTGGCCTGTCACTTCGTGCAAGTATTCGTTGACCTCAGCTGAGCCGACCGAGCGGCGCACGCCGTCCGAGTCCACGTATTGAAACAGCTCCTGGCCGGGAAGCTCCTGCAGCTTGGAGACGAGCCGGGCCAGGCGGCGGTCTTGAAGCTCGACGCGGTGCATCTTGCCGCTCTTGCCCTTGAAGTGGAACAAGACGTGGCCGCCTTCGACATCGACGTGGCGGTTGCGCATCGTGGTCAGGCCGTAGGATTTGTTGCTCCTGGCGTATTCCTCGTTGCCGACGCGGATCGCGGTCTTTTCCAGCAGCTGAACCAGGCCCGCCAGGACTTTCTCGCGCGGCATTCCGGGCTTCTTGATGTCGGCTTCGGCGCGCTCGCGGATCAGCGGCAGCGCGTGGCCAAAGGCCATCATGCGCGCGTACTTGGCCTCGTCGCGCACCTCGCGCCACCTCGCGTGGTAGCGATACTGCTTGCGCCCGCGCTCGTCCACGCCCGTCGCTTGGATGTGGCCGTTTTCGAGCGCGCAAATCCACACGTCGCGGTAAGCCGGAGGGACCGCCAGCGCGCGGATGCGAGCCAGGGTCGCTTTGTCGCGCATCGGCTGGCCGTCGGGGTCGAGGTAGCAGAAGCCCTTGCCGCTCCTGCGCCGCCGGATGCCGGGCGCGTCGTCCGCCACGTAACGCAGCCCGGCAGCTTTGGCCGAGGCTGCGGGGTCGGGCTTGATCTCTTCCACGGAGAGGCTGCTGGCGTCCAGCTGAGCCTGGGTCTTGGGCTTGGCTCGGCGTGCTGAGGCGGCTGTGGGCTTGGCTTGGGAGGTCATGCGAGGCGCAGCCGCAAGGCGGGTGCCGCAAGGCGGGTGCCGCAAGTACTTGAGGCGAGCCGCCAAGAGGCGCGTTTTTGGTTTAAGATGAGGGCAGCTTGAAAATCCAAAGCGAGGTGGAGATGAAAAAGATCGTCATTTTGAGCCTGGGCATCGCGCTGAGCGGCGCGTGGGCTAACACAAGTACTTGCCTCGCGCAGCCCCGCGCGGCGCGCCTGGTGTGCGGGCGCGCCTACACGCCGGCCAAAGGCGGCGCGCTGCGCAAGCAGATCGCGGACGCGCTGCGGCGCAACGTGGGGCAGCACGCGGGCGTTTACGTGGTCTTCAACTTCGACTGGCTCAAGGTCAGCGGCAACTGGGCCTACGCCGAGACGCACCCCGAATCGCCCGACGGAGCCAACAAATACGAGCCCGTCGCGGCCCTGCTGCGCCGCTCGAATGGCCTGTGGAGCGTCGCCGCCCGCGCCGACGCCGACGACCAAACCTCGCCCACACAAGCCCTGCACCGCCTCAAGAACCGCTTCCCCGCCGCCCCGCGCGACATCTTCCCGTGAAGGGCAGCCAGATCGCAAAGCCCTCGCTTCAGCTCGTGAAGCGGAGGCTTTCTGCTGCGCGCCGCAAGTACTTGGATGCTGTTCCCAGCGCCCGCCGTGTGGGAGGCGCGAATCGCGGCGGGCGGATCAGGCTTTGATTACGTCGCGCATCCTGGAGGTTGGCGGGGGCTCGACGCGCGGCAGATGGAGCTTGCCTGCGGCCATGGCGGCGAATTGCTCGGCCTGGCCACGGTCTTCGAACTGGCCCAGCAAGCACGTCGCGAGGCCTCGCTTCCACCTCATGCCGACGACGCATCTCGTGTTGCTCCTGGGCGATCTACCGATGTAGATGCCCTGGATGTCGTCCCAGCTTCCGCTCCGCACGCGCGGGCGCCAGGGCACGCCCGTCCGCCACGAGTAGGTGCGCCGCGAGATGTCCAGGGAGAGGTCGCTGGGGCCGCACAAGGACAGGATCCCCAGGGCGAAGAGGCCCAACATCCCCGTGTGGAGGAAGATCCCGACGTGATCCGCGTTCGACAGAGGATGGCGGTGGGCGGCTGTGCTGTCGATCAGGAACACCATGGCGCTGCCGCACAGCAACGAGCAGCCCAGAGCAGCCATCGCGGCCGTCACGGAGCGCGGCTTGCCAAACACCATCTGCTCGCCCGACTCGCGCCTCACCCAACTCCTGGGGCGCATACTCACGCCCATCAGCACCAGGCTGAGCATCAGCAGCCCGAGGAAGCCCGCCATCGCGGGAGCAATCAAGCTCTTGATTGGCATCACGCTTTCCCTGGGCAAGCTGCCTCACTCGCCCGGCCACCCGGCAACCTAACGCTCAGCGCCGGAAGCCGATCACGTCATCGAGCGAGCGCATTTCGCTGAGCGCGTCCGGGTTCTTGAGGCGCTTGAGGTGGCCGCGCAGCTCCTCGACTTGCTCCAGCACAGCTGAGGCGAAGGCGTCATCGAGCCGCGTGGCTCCGGCCTGCGCGCGCTCCAGAGCCGCCGAGACGAGGGCTTCCTTGAGGTAAGCCGGGGTGAAGCCGTCGCTTTTGGCCGCCACGCTCTCGCACAGCGCCGCAACGTCGAGCTCGGGCGACAGCTTGGCGGCGAGAGTAGAGCGTTGCAAGATGCGCTCGCAAAAGGCGCGGCGCTCCTCGTGGGCCGGAAGCCCGAGGTGGAAGACGCGGTCAAAGCGCGAGGGCCGCTTGAGCAGCGCCTCGTCGATCTTGCCGGGGTGGTTCGAGCTGGCGATGATGAGCAGGCCCTCGTTGTTCGCGAAGCCGTCCATCTCGTTGAGGAAGACGGAGCGGTTCCCAGGCGTGATGAAGCCGTCGATGTCCTCGAAGGACAGCAGGCACGGCGACAGCTGGCGCGCTCGCTCGAAGATGGCCTGGATCGAATCCTTCTGCTTGTCTTCGCGCAGGTCGCGCACGTAGAGGAACGGCAACTCGGGCAGAGCGGTTGCGGCGGCCTTGCACACCATCGTCTTGCCGGTTCCGGGCGGGCCGATGAGCAAGACGCCGCGCCGCCAGGCGAAGCCGAAGTCATGCACAGCCTGCTTGTACTTGAAGAAGTTCTCGATGGACTGGCGCAACTGCTTGAGAATTGCGGGAGGCAGCACGATGTCGTCCCAAGTCACCTTGCCGATTTCCTTGTCCAGCTCAGGCGCGTTCTCCCAGCCCTCCGAGTAGCGCAGGCAGCGCCCGGCGGGACGCAGCGCGAAGGCGATGAGCTTCTTGGTAAAGTCGTGCAGCTTCGCCTCGTCGCGTCCCATGCAGATGATCCTGTTGGTGTTGAAGCTGGGCGACAGCGCGACTTCCAATGCCGCGCCCTGCCACTCAACCGCGTACCAGCCCATGTAAACCAAAGTGGTGCCGTCGTAGAAGGCCGCGTTGCACTTGGCCGAGAGCAGAGGACGCAGCGGCCCCAGCGAGCGCAGGAAATTCATCGTCTGCCCGTAGTCCGGCGCCATGAGCTGCGTGGCGTAGTCGGGCCGCGCACAGCGAATGGCAGCCAGTATGGTCTGCAGCGATATGCGGTACTCATTGCGCAACGCCTTGTTCATCGCCTCATCGCGCCAGGGCAGAGCAGGCGACTTGGGGTTTAGCTTGCCGGAGTTCATAAAGTTGCTTTCCAATCTACACTGAGCCTGCAAGTACTTGAGGGGTGTGCACAAAGTTTCAGCCCCACACGGCCATCATGTGGGAGATGTTGGCTGGGGGCAGGTTCCAGACGCGGTTGAGGATCATGGCCACCTGCGCCAGCACGACGCAGC
>JAABUK010005219.1_pt1 | contig 20475 bp, 18 predicted proteins | sample 5559141 | NCBI WGS metagenome assembly JAABUK01 (sample SAMN10711869, study PRJNA513367) | rock metagenome | isolation source: Antarctica rocks | place: Antarctica: Victoria Land, Pudding Butte nord | collected 2016-01-03 | reverse complement strand
GCAGGTGGGCGGCCAAATGCGTCCCCGTATAATTGCGTGGAGTATTGAGCAAAAAGTCAATGTAGGTACTTTGAGTTAGCATAAAAGGTCATTTTTAGCCCAAATTACGCCTTGTGCGTAAGTCCTAGGTTCAACAAACTCTGCGCTACGACGCAGAGTATTACCGGCCCGAATACCGGGAAAATGTAGCCTTTCTGCGAAGCCTGGATTCTTGTCCGGTGGTGCCGCTGAAAGAGAAGCTACTTGCCCTGTCGGGAGGCGCTACGCCGCTGGGGGCCAACTATCCGGCTACTGGCATTCCGTTTTTACGGGTGCAGAATATCATGCCCGGCTACCTGGATTTGAGCGATGTAGAATATATTGAGCCGGAAATGCACCGCCGCCAATTAGCTCGCTCCTGCCTGCTGCCAGGCAATGTCTTGCTGACCATCACGGGGATGTCCTACGGCAAAGCGGCTTATGTCACGAGTGCGCTGGGCGAGGCGAATATCAATCAGCATTCCGTGCGCATGGCCTTTTCTTCGGATTTGGTGCCGGAATACGTTGCCATGTTTTTGAACAGCCGGTTTGGCAAACTGCAATCGGACAAGTTGATTACGGGTATTACGCGCCCGGCGCTGAACTACGAAGACATTAAAAGCATCTTGATTCCGGTGTTGCCTATGTCGCAACAGCTTGCAATCAAAGAATTGGCGCAACAAGCAGAAAAGGCCCGCCAGGATGCGACCCGTTTGTACGCGGAAGCGGATAGCCTGCTGCTGCAAGAATTAGGCTTGGGGCGCATGGCCTTGCCGACGGCCAAAACCTACACGGCCCCGTTTGCGGAGGTCATGGCGGCCGAGCGCATGGACGCGGAGTTTTTCCAACCGAAGTATTACGCGCTGCTCAACTTGCTCCACAAAACGGGGTCGGCAGTCCGGCTAGGCGACTATTTGCGCAGCCCCGTAAAGCGCGGAATGCAGCCTAACTACGTGGAAGGCGGTGCAATGCCGGTTATTAAAAGTCAGCACATTGGCCCGCGTTCCATTGCGCTTGACGACCCTGATTCGCGCACGTCGGTTGAGATTGGTGAAACGCCCAAAAACCGCCGCGCTCTGGTAGGCTACGGCGATGTGTTGCTGAATTCGACGGGGGTAAACACCATCGGCCGTAGCCAGCCTCTGCTACAACACACTACGGCGTGGGCCGATGGGCACGTAGCCATTTTGCGCCCTACCGCCGGGCTTGACCCCGTGTATCTGTCGGCCTTCCTAAACTCACCAGCGGGCTATATGCAAACGGAACGCTCCTGGACCGGCTCATCGGGTCAGATTGAGCTACGCCCTGACTTGGTGGATAATTACAACATTTGGCTTGCGCCAACGGAACTGCAACGCACCATTCGGGACATGATAGAATCGGCGCACCAGTTGCGCGAGTCGGCTACGGGCCTGCTGGCCGCCGCGCAGCGTCGGGTGGAGGAATTTATTCAACCTTAATCCTTTCAACAATGCTTTTAGCTCAACACCTTGAATTAGCCCGGTGCCCCCACTGCCGCATTGACCACCCAAACCTAAGTGGCAGAATGTTCCATAATGCGGGTAGCCCCGACTTGCGCCTTCTAACCAAAAACCATTTACAACAAAATGCGCATGTATGGTCAGTGTACGTTTGTTCGCGCTGTGGTGGTGCCGTACTAGCAGCAGCTCAACTCTATAGTAATAATAGTGTAGGTGAGGTATCAGAAGTATACCCGGCCCCCGTCCAAGTAGATGAAGCCTTACCGCCCACGGCGAAAGAGTATTTGACCCAAGCCATCAACAGCCTGCACGCGCCGGCTGGCTCGGTGATGCTGTGTGCCAGCGCCGTTGATGCCATGCTCAAAGCCAAAGGCTACACTTCGGGCAATTTGTACGGCCGCATCAACAAAGCTGCTGATGACCACCTCATCACCGAAGGCATGAAGGAGTGGGCGCACGAAGTCCGCCTGGATGCCAACGACCAGCGCCACGCCGACGAGGCCGCCGCGTTGCCTACTACCGCTGCTGCCCAGCGCAGCATCGAGTTTGCGCAGGCGCTGGGGCAGTTTCTGTTTGTGCTGCCCGCGCAGGTAGCGCGGGGCCGCGCCGCCACCCAGGCCACGGCTGCCAGCTAAAGGATTACACAAAAGACTTAATAAGACTCGACCGCACCCAACTTATCACCCACCCTCTACCCCAGCCGCGCCAGCAGCTCAAACAGCGGCTGGTTGACGTAGTAATTAGTCGTGGCGAGTCGGTGCTTCACCAGCACTCCATCGGCGGCCAGCTGGTTGAGGTAAGAGGCGGCGGTAGGTCGGCTCACTTTCAACTCAGTCTGCAAAAACTCGATGCGGGTGTAGGGGTGGCGAAAGAGGTTGTTGAGCAAGTCCTGGCTGTAGAATTTGTAGCCGCGTAGCTGCTGCTTGGTTTGCTGCATCAGCTGGCGCATTTCGGTGATGAGCAGGATGCTTTCGCGGGCGGTTTGCTCCACGCCATCGAGCAGGTAAAGGAGCCAGGGCTCCCAGTTGCCGGTGTCGCGCACGGCTTGCAGATGCTGGCAATAAGCTGCTTTGTTGCGGATGATAAACCGGCTCAAGTAGAGTACGGGCATATCCAGCAGGCCTTTGAGCACGAGGTACAGAATGTTGAGAATGCGCCCCGTGCGGCCGTTGCCATCATAAAACGGGTGGATGCTCTCGAACTGGAAATGCAGCACCGCCATTTTCACCAGCGGGTCGGCATCGCTCAGCGTGTCGTCGTTGAGGTACTGCTCCAGGTTGCCCATCAGGCGCATAATGGTATCGTTGTCCTGCGGCGGGGTGTATACGATTTCGCCGCGCTGGTTTTTGAGCGTAGTACCCGGCTGGCGGCGGTAGCCCGCGTTGTTTTGCTCCAGTTTCTGCTGGATTTGGGCCAAGTGGTTTACGCTCAGAAAGCCGTATTGGCGCACTAAGCCTACTCCCAGCCGCAGGGCGGCGGCGTAGCGCTGTACCTCTTTGGCTGCTTGGCTTTCCGCTACCTGCACTTCGGCCCGAAATAACTCATCATGCGTAGTGATGATGTTTTCAACAGCCGAGCTGTCTTTCGCTTCCTGCAGGGGCAGCGTATCCAGCAAGATGCTTTCGTTGGGAATGGTCGCGGCAATGCCCTTTAATTCAGCTAAAGCCGCCCGGGCAGCTGGCAGCTTTTTCAGAACGGCCCGCGTTTCCAGCTCCACGCTGGGCGGCAATAAGTCAGGTTGCCAGGCTAGGGACATAGAAGTTGGCTACGAGCAATAGGGATATCTGCTTTCGGCTTTGTAAAGGAAAGCGGTTTTTCTTTACAAAGGTCCTTGGCCTTTGTAAAGAAAAACCGCTTTCCTTTACAAAGCCGCCTCCGCCCATTTTGCACACCGGTATTTTGTTCTCAATCACCACGCCGGTGGCCGCTTCGTTAGTCCCCTACCCCCGCAGCGCGGCCGCCACGGCATCGAGCCGGCGCACCAGTTCCTCGCTGCTGGGGAAGAAAGGGCGTAGCTCGGCGGGCAGCGTGTCGGGGAGGGAGTAGGTGGCCACGCCGATGGGCTTACCTACATCGCGTAACGCAAACTCTACCACCGTACACTGCTTACTCTGGCAAATGATGATGCCGATGCTGGGCTGCTCGTGCGGCTTTTTTAGCTGCTCGTTCAGCAGCGAGAGGTAGAAGTTCATCTTGCCCGCGTACTCGGGCCGAAACTCCGTAATCTTCAGCTCCACGGCCACGAGGCACTGCAGCTCGCGGTGAAAAAGCAGCAGGTCGATAAAATAATCCTGGTCTTCGAGCGCCAGCCGATACTGGTTGCCGATGAAGGCGAAGTCGCCGCCCATCTCAATCAGGAAGCGGCGCACGTTGCCAAGCAGGGCCTGCTCCAACTCGTATTCGGAGTGCTCGGGCGTGAGGGCCAGGAAACCGAAGGTGTACTCGTCTTTCAGCGCCAGCGTGGCGGCAGGCAGCTGGGCGGGGGGTAGGGTAGCGGGAAAATTGTGCTGCGCCCGCACGGTATTGTCATAGGCGCGAGCCTTGATTTGCTGGGTTAGCGTGCTGCGCGACCAACCGTTTTGCCGGGCCTGCACCACGTAGAAAAGGCGTTCGGCGGCGGTTTTGCAGCGCTCCAAAATCAGAATGTTCTGGCCCCAGGGAATTTCTCGCACAGCTTGTGCGAGAAATTCGTCGGCTTGGTATTCCAGGAAAAAAGTCCGCATTCGCCACAGGTTCGACTCGGAAAAACCGCTCATGCCCACAAACTCCGTTTGCAGGTCGTGGGCCAGCGTGGCGACTACACTTTTGCCCCAGCCGTGCGCCTGCTGGCGCTCGGCAATGAGCTGGCCCAGGTCCCAGTAGAGCTACATCTGCTGCTGATTTACCTGCTGGAGGGCGCGGTACTGGGCTTCGCGCACGCGCTGCTTCACGGCGGTGAGCAGCTGGTGGTAGTCGGGCGGGGTCGGGTTCATCGCGGCAATATATGGCTAAGTCATTTAGTGCGCCGGCTGCTTCGCTCGTCGCCTACCCCCTAGCTTTTTCAGGTACTGATACTGGGCTTCCTGGGTGCGCACCACGGGCTCACCCGCGGCGGGGGGGGTAGGGAGCTCGTTGGCAAAGTCGCGGGCCTTCACGTTGTCCTGGCGCTCAAAGTCGAGCAGGTGGCGGATTTCGGCGCGCAGGCTTTCATCCAGGATGGGGAAGGCGACTTCCACGCGGCGGTCGAGGTTGCGGCTCATCCAGTCGGCCGACGACACGTACACCTTTTCCTCGCCCCCGTTGCCAAAGACGTAGAGGCGGGCGTGCTCCAGGTAGCGGTCGAGCAGGCCGCGCTGGCTGATGGTGTCGCTCAGGCCCGCCTCGCCGGGCAGCAGGCAGCCAATGCCCCGAATGAGCAGCTCGATGCGCACGCCGGCCTGGCTGGCCGCGTAGAGCGCGGCAATCATACCGGGGTCTTCCAGGGAGTTTACTTTCAGGAGGATATACGCCTCTTCGCCCTTTTTGGCGCGGGCAGCCTCGGCGGCGATGAGCCTAAGCAGCTGCTTGCGCAGGGTGAAGGGCGCCACCAGCAGGTGGCGCAGGTGGCGGGGCACCTCGCCCGTGACGAAGTAGCGGAATACCTGGTCCACCTCAGCCGCGATTTCGGGGTTGGCCGTGAACAGCGCGTGGTCGGCGTAGAGGTGGGCGGTGGCCTCGTTGAAGTTGCCCGAGCTGAGGTAGGCGTAGCGCTGGGGCTGGTCGTCGGCCTCGGCGCGGCGCGTAATAAGCAGCAGCTTGGCGTGGCACTTAAGCTCGGGCGGCGTGAAGATGACGTGCGCGCCGGCGCGCCGCAGCTTCTCGGCCCAGTGGATGTTGCTTTCCTCGTCGAAGCGGGCTTTCAGCTCCACCACGGCCGTTACCTGCTTGCCGTTGCGTACGGCTTTGAGCAGGGCCTTGGCCACGGCGCTTTTGGGCGCCACGCGGTAGAGCGTGATGCTGATGGCACTCACGCGCGGGTCATTGGCCGCTTCGCGCAGCAGGCGCGGCACCACGTCGAAGCTCTGGTAGGGCGGGTGCAGCAGGTGGTCGCGCTGGGCCAGGGCGGGCAGCAGTGGCCCGGTGCGCGGCAGGGTAGGGTGCGGCAGCTCGGGCCAGGCGGGGTTCAGCAGGTCCTTACGCCCGAAGTCGGGGAAGGCAAAAAAGTCGCGGAAGTTGTGGTAGCGGCTACCTTCCACCAGCTCTTCATCCTCGATGCCGGTTTTTTGCCTGATGGCGCGCAGCACTTCTTTGGGCGTGGCGGGGTCGTAGAGCAGGCGGGCGGGGTAGCCGGTGGCGCGCTTGGCCAGGCTGCTCTTGATTTTGGCCATCAGGTCGCCCGATACTTCCTCGGCAATGTCCAATTCCGCATCGCGGCTGAGCTTCACGGAGTTGACCCGCACCTGGGCGTAGGCCGGAAATAGCGCGGGCGCGCCGGCGCGCACCACATCGTCCAGAAACAGCACCAGGTGCGGGTCGGCCTCGGTGCCCGCGCCGCCGGGCAGCGCCACGAAGCGGCCGCCGTGGCGCTTGGTGGGCAGCTCCATCACTACCACGCGCTCGGCATCGGCCTTCTTTTTTTTACCCTCTCCTTTGTGCGGCTGGCTCAGGAAGAACGTGAGGTAGGTGGCCTGGTCTTTCAGAAAGAGCTGGTGCAGGGTATCGTCCAGTACCACGGGCGAGAGCAGGTCGCGCACCTTGTCCTGAAAATACGTTTTCACCCACTCGCCCTGTGCGTCGGTCAGCTCTTCCGAGGTCAGCAGCCGGATGCCCGCCGCGCGCAGCTCGGGTTGCAGCATATCGCGAAAGGTGCGGCCAAACTCCTCCTGCTGGCGGTGTACTTCGGCCAGCACCTCGGCCAGCAGACGCTTGGGGCGCTCCTGGGGCAGCTGGGCGCGGGTCTTCTTTTTGAGCTTGACCAGCCGCCGCAGGGTAGCCACGCGCACCTTAAAAAACTCATCCAGATTGGCCGAGAAGATGGCCAGAAACTTGAGGCGCTCCAGCAGCGGCACCGTAGGGCACTGCGCCTCTTGCAGCACGCGGGCATTGAAGCGCAGCCAGCTCAGGTCGCGGGGTAGGGTTTTCATGCTTCAATTATCAATTATCAATTATCAGGTAGGCAAGCAGCGCGGCGCCCCTGACCCGATTCGTCCTTGTACGGAGCAACCAGCCGTGACCGCCTACCCGTAGCGAAATGATAATTGATGACTGATAATTATCAAATGTTCTTGGGGCAGTCGTAGAAGTAAAATTCCGCGTTGCCCGGCGCAATGTCGGCCCACTTCTCAGTCTGAAAGTGCAGGCAGATGACGGCGGCGGTGGGCATTTCGCCGCTCAGGGGCGAGGGCGAGAGGTGATTGGCCACGTCGGTGATGGTGGGGTTGTGGCCCGTCAGCAGCACGGCCGGGGCAGTGTCGGGCAGGGCCCGGATAACGGCCAGCAGGGTATCGACGTCGGCCTGGTAAATGTCCGGCTCCACCACGATAGTGGCTGATGCATACTTCAGCTCGCGGGCCACCAGCACGGCGGTGCTCATGGCCCGCACGGCCGGCGAGCTCACGATGAGGTCGGGCACGATGCGGCGCCCGGCCAGGGCCTGCCCCATGCGCGGGGCATCGTCGCGGCCCCGGTCGTTGAGCGGGCGCTCCTGGTCGCTGAGCTCATCAAAGCTCCAGCTCGACTTGGCGTGGCGCATTAGGTATAGGGTTCTCATCGCAGATTTAACGGCTTTAACGGCTTTAACGGATACGCCACCTGCGGTGGCTGGCTACGCGGGCCAGCTACGCGGGTGGGCCTTGCGGGCGGCGTAGGTGCTAAGCTAGGGGCAACGGGGCTAGTGCGTATATTGTGGGCTCACGAAATAAGGGTAAGCCCTTGTTCGCAAATATCATCCGACTACGTTATGAAAACATTGCGTGTATGGGCGGCCCTGCCGCTAGCCCTAGCCTTAGGGTGCCCTACCCACTTGTTGGCCCAGGGCGGTGCCTACACCATGCAGGGTCAGGTGGGCGCGAAGATTCCCGCCGGCAAAGTATACCTGATGCGGCCCCTCAACGGTAGTATGCATACCGATTCGGCCATGGTGCGGCACGGGCGCTTCGTGCTCAGCGGCACCGTGGACGAGCCAACGCGAGCTTGGCTGGTGCTGGGCCGACCTGGTGGCTCTTTCCGTACGCCCGGCCCCACGCTACAGCTGTTTCTAGAGCCGGGCACCGTGCGCGTGCTCAGTCCCGACTCGCTGCCGCACGCCGTCCTCAGCGGTACGCCGCTCAACCGCGACTTACAGCGGTTCCGGCAGCTGGCGCAAGCCAACGATGCTCGCTTTGCCGCTTTGGAGGCAGAAATGCGAGCTGCCCCGCCCGAAAAGCGCCAGAATGAAGCTCTCGCCAAAAGATACGCCGAAGCCTCGGAGGAGAACTACCGGCTACGCAAGCAGTTTATTCAAAGCACGCCCAATAGCCTGGTGAGCCTGTACCTAGTGCAGGACTACGCCGGCACCCCGCTCGACCCAGCCGAGTCCGGCCCGCTGTTCGAGCACCTGTCGCCGGCCGTGCGCCAGTCGCCCAAGGGGCAGCGCTTCGCCACGCGGCTCGAAAGCGCCCGTCGGCTGGCCGCTGGTGCCCTGGCCCCCGACTTCACCCAGAACGACCCGAGCGGCAAGCCCGTGAAGCTTTCCGACTTCCGGGGCAAGTACGTGCTGGTCGATTTCTGGGCAAGCTGGTGCGGCCCCTGCCGCCAGGAAAACCCCAACATGGTAGCCAACTACAACCATTATAAAACCCGCAACTTCACGGTATTGGGCGTGTCGCTCGACCAGCCCACCGGCCGCGACGCCTGGCTGCAAGCCATTGCAACCGACGGCCTCCCCTGGACGCAGGTATCGGACCTGAAAGGCTGGAAAAACGACGTGGCCGTACTCTACGATATTCAGGCCGTGCCCCAAAACCTGCTCATCGGTCCCGACGGCCGCATCGTGGCCAAGAACTTGCGCGGCGAAGAGCTGGGTAAAACCCTGGCCGCCCGGTTGCCCGCCGCCTCGCAGTAAGCCGGCGCGCAGGAACGTTACCCCAGAAAACGGCCAGCCCCGGTGGGGCTGGCCGTTTGCGTAGGCGCGCAACCACTTCGGGCGCGGGCAGGGGGGTAGAGCCCAGAGCCGTCAATTTCTGGCCCCTACCCCTCGTAGCCAGCCTGAAAGTGCGGGAAGCGCTTGGCGGCCAGCTCACCCACGCGGCGGGCCAGCAGCTCGCGCAGCGCCTCGATGTTTTCCTTGTTTTGGGCCGAGATGAACACTACCGGGTCGTGCAGGCGGGCCATGTAAGTTTCCTGAAGCTGCTCCAACGGCGGGCGCGGGGCGGCTTCGGCCTGGTCAGTGGGCCACTCGTCGTCATCTCCGGGCTCGGGGGCGAACTGCGGGGCGGGATTTTCCTCCGGCTTGTACTGGTCTATCTTGTTGAATACCAGCAGCGCCGGCTTGTCGGCCGCACCGATTTCGCGCAGCGTCTCGTTCACCACCTCCATGTGCTCCTCGAAGGCCGGGTGCGAGATATCCACGACGTGAATCAGCAAATCGGCTTCGCGAATCTCATCGAGCGTGCTCTTGAAGCTCTCGATGAGCTTGGTGGGCAGCTTGCGGATAAACCCCACGGTATCAGACAGCAGGAACGGCACGCGGTTGTCGAGCACCACCTTGCGGGTAGTGGCATCGACGGTAGCGAAGAGCTTGTTTTCGGCAAAGACCTCGGCCTTGCCCAGCAGGTTCATAAGGGTGCTTTTGCCCACGTTGGTGTAGCCCACCAGCGCCACCCGAATGGTGTTGGTGCGCGTCTTGCGCTGGGTATGCGCCTGCTTGTCAAGGTCTTCGAGCTTCTCTTTGAGAAACGCGATGCGGTCGCGCACGATGCGGCGGTCGGTTTCGATTTCCGTCTCGCCGGGGCCCTTCATGCCTACGCCGCCGCGCTGCTTGTCCAGGTGGGTCCAGAGGCCGGTGAGGCGGGGCAGCAGGTATTGGTACTGCGCCAGCTCGACCTGGGTGCGCGAGGTGGCCGACTTGGCCCGCAGCGCGAAGATGTCGAGAATCAGCAGCGAGCGGTCCACGATTTTGACCTTCAGCTCGGCCTCCAGGTTGCGCAGCTGCGAGGGCGAGAGGTCGTCGTCGAACACGACCATGCTCGACTTTTCGTGCGTCACCCAGGCCTTGATTTCGGCCAGCTTGCCCTCGCCCACGTAGCTACGGATGTCGGGCTTGTCGAGCTTCTGCACGAAGCGCTTAGTAGCCTCCGCGCCAGCCGTTTCGATGAGGAACGCCAGCTCATCGAGGTACTCGGTGGTTTGCGCGTCGGTTTGGCGGCGCGGGGGCACGCTCACGAGCACGGCGGTTTCAACTTCTTTGGCCGTGGCGTGGGTTTTGGTGCCCTTGAGCAGGTGCTTGGGCAGCTTGGTATCGCGGCGGGCGGGCGTGTGGTCGGTGGCGCCGACGTGCCGGGTGCTGCTATGGGAGTTTTCGGATTGTTTGGCCATATTAATTAAAGCTCTATTTGTTAAATAGTTGTCATTGCGAGCGCAGCGCGGCAATCTCCCCCGAACGAGTCGTTGGGGCGTCGCTCTGATACGATTGCCGCGCTGCGCTCGCAATGACAGGCGTTTGATTAACTAAGAACTACTTAAGCGTAAGAGAATAAGCCACCACCTGCTCAATCTGGGCGGTGGTGAGCATTTTAGTAAAGGCTGGCATTTTACCCATACCATTGGTAACCAAGTAGGTGCGCCCAAAGGCGTTGAGGTTGCTTTTGGTCAGGTCGTGGGCGCCGTTGAGGCCCAGCCGGCCGTCTTTGCCGTGGCAGCGCCCGCAGTTTTTTTGAAAAATAAGCTGGCCGGGCGCGGGTGGCGCGGCTTGCGCTACGGGCCCTACCCCCAGCAAAATCAGCCACAGGCCGGCGGTCTTCAAACTAATCATTATGGGTGCGTAACACGAAAACTACGCCGAAAGTAACGGCCACCGGGCCCGGCCCAACGGCCGCGCCGATTTCTACCCGACCTTTACGCCGTTTTCCTATTGCTAAGTTGTTTTTTCTTTATCTCGTGCGGGTTGCTATCGTTATTAATACGTCCTGGAACATCTGGAATTTTCGACGCGGGCTGGTAAAGGCCCTGCAAGCCGCCGGCCACGAGGTGCTGGCCATCGCGCCGCCCGACGACTACTCGGCGCGCCTGGAGGGTGAGCTAGGCTGCCGCTACGTGCCCATCCGGATGGAAAACAAGGGCACCAACCCCGTGAAGGACGCGCAATTAACACGGCGATTTCTAAGTATTTACAAGCGCGAGCGGCCCGACGTGGTGCTGCACTTCACCATCAAGCCCAACATCTACGGCACGCTGGCGGCGCGGCTGGCGGGCGTGCCCAGCATCAACAACGTGAGCGGGCTCGGCACGGTGTTTATCGTGGAAAACCTGGTGAGCAAGGTGGCGCGCGGGCTCTACCGGCTGGCGTTTCAGTTTCCGCACAAGGTGTTTTTTCAGAACAACGACGACCGCGAATTATTCATTCGCTACGGGCTCATCAAGCCGGCGCGCACTGGCCTGGTACCCGGCTCGGGCGTCGATTTGGCACGCTTCCGGCCGCAAGAGGGGGTAGGGACCGCGCCGACCGCGCCGTTTACCTTCCTGATGGTGGCCCGCGTGCTGTATGAAAAAGGCATCGTGGAATATTTTGAGGCAGCGCGGCAGGTGCGGTCGGCGCTGGGCGCCGACAAGGTGCGCCTCCAGCTGCTGGGCGGCCTCGACGAGGCGGGGGGGGTAGGCGTGCCCCGCGCTACCTTCGAGCAGTGGCTGAAGGAAGGCCACGTGGAGTACCTCGGCACCTCCGACAACGTGGCCGAGCACCTGCACCGCGCCCACTGCGTGGTACTGCCCAGCTACCGCGAAGGCACGCCCAAAACCCTGCTCGAAGCGGCCGCCTGCGGCAAGCCCCTGGTAACCACCGACGTACCCGGCTGCCGCGAAACCGTGCAAAACGGCCGCAACGGCTACCTCTGCGAAGTGCGCTCGGCCGCCGACCTGGCCGATAAATTGCTGGCCGTGGCCCAGCTGCCCGCCGCCCGCCTGGCCGTGATGGGCCAGGCCAGCCGCCAGCTGGCCGAGGAGAAATTTGACGAGCAGCTGGTGCTGCGCCAGTACCTGGCCGCCGTGGCCGAGGCAGCGCGTACCTAGTTCTTTCTGGTTCCTGGTTGCTAGTTCCTGGTTCCTGGTTCCTAGTTTTGAGACTTTTCGCGGAACGTTCCCTACCTCCTAACCAGGAACCAGGAACTAGCAACCAGGAACTCGAAAACCCAAAAACCGAAGAAATATGGAAGTCATTACCTACCCCCTACCGGGCCTGCTGGAGTTCCGGCCCCGCATTTTTGGCGACCCACGCGGCGCGTTTTTCGAGTCGTTCAGCGCGCGCACGATGGAAAACCTGGGCCTGCCCCGCCACCACTGGGTGCAGGACAACCAGAGCAGCTCGAAGGCCGGCACTCTGCGCGGGCTGCACTTTCAGCGCCCGCCCCACGCCCAGGCCAAGCTGGTGCGCGTGGCCCAGGGCCGCGCCCTCGATGTGGTAGTGGACCTGCGCCACCGCTCGCCCACCTTCGGCCAGCACGCCAAAGTGGAGCTGACGGCCGCGCTCGGCAACGTATTCTACGTGCCTGAGGGCTTTGCCCACGGCTTCGTGGCCCTCGAAGACGATACGCTGTTTCTCTACAAGTGCTCGGACTACTACGCCCCGCCCGCCGAGGGCGGCCTGCTGTGGAACGACCCTGCGCTGGGCATCGCCTGGGGTTTTGAAGGCGAAGCGTTGGTATCGCCCAAAGACGCGATTCTGCCCACGCTGGCCGAGTTGGAGAACCCGTTTTAGGCAATTAGCAGTTACCAATTGAAGCTGTTCAGAAAACCGTCAGCACGTCATTCCGAGCTTGCCGAGGAATCTCGCTCGCGTCGTGGAACGAGGCCCGAACGACCGTGAGCGAGATTCCTCGGCAAGCTCGGAATGACGTGCTGACAACTTTTTCTACTTCCTAAACAGCCTCATTGTCAAATAACCTCCACCAGCGTTTCGAGGCCCATGCCGCGGCTGCCTTTGAGCAGCACGAGCTGGCCGGCGAATGGGTGCCGGGCGAGCCACTCGCCGGCGGCAGCTTTGGTGGGCACGTACTGGGCGGGGGGGTAGGCGGCGGCGGCGGCCTGCATGAGCGGGCCCACCAGCAGCACCTGCGTCAGCTTCAGCGTGGCCAGCAGCTCGCCCAGGGCCCAGTGCTCGGCGGTGGCGCTGCTGCCCAGCTCCAGCATGTCGCCCAGGATGGCCATCCTCCCCTGCCCGGCGGCCACGGGCCGCTGCGCGAAGCTGCGCAGCGCGGCGGCCATGCTGCTGGGGTTGGCATTGTAGGCGTCGAGGATGAGGTCGTTGCCGCGGGCCGTGCGCACGAGCTGCGAGCGGTTGTTCTGCGGGTTGTAGGCGGCCAGGGCAGCGGCAACGCGCTCGGCCGGCACCCGAAAAAACGCCCCCACGGCGGCGGCAGCGGCCATATTCGGAAAATTATAGCTGCCCGTGAGCTGGGCCGCCACCTCGGGGCCGCTGCCCAGGCGCAGGTGCAGCGCCGGCGCGGCCTCCAGCAGCGTGGCGGGGTAGGTGTCGGTGGGGCCGGGGTAGGTGGCGCGCCGCGGCACGGCGGCGGCCAGGCCGGGCAGCCTGGCATCGAGGGTATTGACGAAGGCTACCCCCCCGTTTTGGGCCAGGTAGTCGAACAGCTCGCCCTTGCCCCGCGCGATGCCGGCTTCGCCGCCGAAGCCTTCGAGGTGGGCCTTGCCGATGTTGGTGATGAGGCCGTGGGTGGGGGCGGCCCACTGGCAGTAGCTGGCGATTTCGCCCCGGTGGTTGGCGCCCATCTCGATAATGGCAAAGCTGTGCTCGGCCAGGCGCAGACGCAGCAGCGTGAGCGGCACGCCAATGTGGTTATTCAGATTACCGCTGGTAGCCAGTACGTTGTACTTTTGCCCCAGCACGGCGGCCAGCAGCTCTTTAGTAGTGGTTTTGCCGTTGGAGCCGGTTACGGCCAGCACGGGCCCCACGAAGCGGCGGCGATGCTCCTGAGCCAGGGCTTGCAGGGCGGCGAGGGGGTCGGGGGCGTAGGTGTAGTGCGTGGGGTCGCAGGTGGTCAGCACCTCATCATCGACCACGGCGTGGCGGGCGCCTTTTTCGAGGGCGAGGGCGGCAAAATCGGCCCCGCGAAAGGTGGGGCCGTTGAGAGCGAAAAACAGGGTGCCTGGCTGGGGCTGGCGCGAGTCGGTACTAACCTGGCCTTTGGCGGCGCGGTAGTGGTCGTAGAGGGTCATGGCGAATGGCCGAGGGGGGTAGGCCGGCGACAGCGCCGGGCCGGCAGTCAGTTGAGAGCCGGCACCTGCAAAGTAACGGGCAATTTTTACGCCGCGCCGCAAACTATGGGCGCGGGCTGCGCTGTTAGTCAATTTCCTACTGCTTGTCTTTTATGCTGAATCTTTTATCGCGCGGCGCGCTGCTGCTGGCGCTGCTGGCGGGGCTGCTGCCCGGCCGGCTTTGGGCCCAAACGCCGGGCGCGCAGTTTGGCTTTGCCTTCGGGAGCGTGGCCAAAATCGTGCAGGGCACCGACACGCTGCGCCAGGCCTGGGCGGGCGGCCTTAACACGCCGCAGTTCAGCAGCATTGACCTGAACGGCGACGGCCAGCCGGACCTCTATGCTTTCGACCGCCAAACGAGCCGCAGCTACACGTTCCTGAGCGTGGCGGGGGTAGGTGGCGGGGGCCGCCGCTGGCAGTACGCGCCCGACTACGAGTGGGCGTTTCCGGCGAACCTCAGCGGCTGGGCGCTGCTGCGCGACTACGACTGCGACGGCCGGCCCGACTTGTTCACCTCGGCCAGCGGCGGCGACATCCGGGTGTTTCGCAACGTGGCCGACGCCAGCGGGCACGTTCGCTTCGTGCTGGCTAGTAATCAGTTGACCTTCCCGATTGGCAACGGCTACGTCAGCAACCTCAACATTGGCTCGTACAACCTGCCCAGTATTCAGGACGTGAACGGCGACGGGCGGCTCGATATTCTGACCTACGATTTCGTGGCCTCAACCGTGCTGGAGCTATACCTGAACACCAGCACCGGGGCCTGCGGCGGCATCAGCTCCTTTACCCAGGCCAGCAATTACTGGGGCCAGCTCGTGGCCTGTGTCGATTGCGCCAGCTACCAGCTGCAAGGGGCGGCGGCCTGCGCCAGCTATCGTACGCTGCACAGCACGGGCCACAACGTGCTGCTACTCGACCTGAACGGCGACGGCAAGCTCGACCTGCTCGATGGCCGCGACAACTGCCCCCTGCTCACGCGCCTGCTCAACTCGGGCACGTCTTCGACCGATGCCCTGCTGGCCCCGGCCGGCGTGAGCAGCGCGTTTCCGTCGGCCGCCGCGCCGGTGAACCTGCCGGTTTTTCCGGCCCCGTATGCCTTCGATGCCAACTTCGACGGCGTGCCCGACCTGGTGGTGGCCCCCAACATGGCCGACAACTCGCTCGACCGGGTGAGTATGCGCCACAGCATCCGGCAGTACCAGAACGGCGCGGCCAGCGCCACGGCCGTGCCCAGCTTCAGCCTGGTGAGCGACGGCTTTTTGCAAAATGACATGCTCGATGCCAGCGAGGGCGCGGTGCCGGCCTTCGGCGATATCGACGGCGACGGGCTGACCGATATGCTGGTGGGCAACCAGGCCGATGTGGTGAACGGCTACTACCGCGCCAGCATCTACTACTACCGCAACGTGGGCACCGCCCGCCGCCCGGTGTTCCGGCTCGTAACCGAAGACTACCTGGGCCTGGCCGCCAAGGCCGCCCTTACCCCCACCGTCAAGTTCGAGTCCTTGCGCCTGGCGCTGGCCGACCTCAACCGCGACGGGGCCCTCGACCTCGTGTACTCGGTATACGATGGCACGACCAACCACCTCAACTACCTGCTGAACGCCGCCGCGGCCGGCCAGGCCGTGAGCTTCGATAGCAGCAAGGTCAGCTACTTTAAGCCGCAGGGCGCGGCGGGCACCGGCGTGCTGCCCGTCCGGCAGGGCGACACGCCGTGCTTTACGGACGTGGATGACGATGGCTACGTGGATATGCTGCTGGGCACCAACGACCTGGCCGAGGCGGGCGGCAGCCTGCGCTACTTCCGCAACCAGGGCCCGGCGGCCGGCGGCAACGTGGATAATCTCTTCGTGCTGGCCAACAACGACTACGGCAAGCTGCTCGACGGGGGTAGCCGCCCGCCCTACCTCAGCCCGGTGGTGGCCGACTTTGATGGCGACGGCGCACCCGACCTGCTGACGCTGGATGGCATCGGCACGGTGAGCCTGTACAGCAATTTTCGGAGCCAGGGCAGTACTTTCATCGGCCGCACCGAGCTGTTTTACGACACTTTTAGCGGGCTGTACGAGCCGGCGCGGCTGGGCCACGGCTACGTGCTGCGCTTTGCCGCCGCCGCCGCCGACCTTAACCAGGATGGCAGTCCCGAGCTGTACGTGGGCACCGAAACCGGCGGCGTCGTGAGCTTCCTGGGCCGCAACCGCACCGTGCTGGCCACCCGCGCCGGGGCCGCCGCCACGCTGAGCCTCAGCCTTTACCCCAACCCCGCCAGCCAGGCCGCCACCGCCGAAACCGCCCAGCCGACCCGCCTGGTACTCTTCGACCTGGCCGGCCGCCGGGTGCGCGCCGAGGCCACCCTGGCCCGCGCCCACACCCTCGACCTGCGCGGCCTGGCCCCCGGCCTGTACGTAGTGCGCGCCACCGCCGCCGATGGCACCGCCACCAGCCAGCGCCTGGCCGTGGAGGTAAGGTAAGGAGATTGCTAAGTAGTAGAACGTCAAAGCTGAGCCCCGCGAAGCATCTCGCTCGCCTCGTTGAACGAGTGATTTTACTACCCCATGCGAGCTGCTTCGCTGCGCTCAGCATGACGTTCCATTACCTCATTATTCGTTCTCCTCAGCAGCCCGCCAGCGCAAACTCGTCGGCGTCGAGCATAAAGGGCATCCGCTCGCGCAGCTGGCGCAGGGGCGCGGCGCGCAGCGTGTGCGTGAGCACCGTTTGCAGGTTGCCGGCCTGCGCCACGTAGTCGCCCTGCATGTCGAGCAGCGCCGACTGCCCCTCGTAGTCCAGGCCCAGGCCGTCGGTACCCAGGCGGTTGACGCCGACCGTATAGGCCTGGTTTTCAATGGCCCGCGCCCGCAGCAGGGCCTTCCAGATTTCGGTGCGGGCCTGGGGCCAGTTGGCCACGTACAGCAGCAGGTCGTAGGGCGCGGCGCGGGTGTTGCGGCTCCAGACCGGGAAGCGCAAATCGTAGCAGATGAGCGGCCGGACGCGCCAGCCGCGCCACTCTTCCAGCAGCAGGCAGCTGCCGGGTTTGTACACCTCGTGCTCGCCAGCCAGGCGAAACAGGTGGCGCTTGTCGTAGCTGCCGTGCGAGCCATCGGGCCGCACCCACAGCAGGCGGTTGTGGTAGCTGTCGCCGGCCTTGGTGAGCACACTACCCGTCACCACGGCGTCGTAGTAGGCGGCCTGGGCGCGCATCCAGTCGAGGGTGGGGCCGGGGTAGGGCTCGGCCTGGGTGGCGGCTTCCATGCTAAAGCCGGTCGTAAACATCTCGGGCAACACAATCAGGTCCGTCAGGCCGGGGCCGTTCAGGGCCGAGGCCAGTAGGTCGGTGAGCAGGTCGCGGTTGCCAACCGGGTCGTGCCAATGAATAGAGGTTTGAACTAAGGACACCGTTAAATCATTCATCACAAGCTTTCTAAAAGGGAAACGGATTAAAGGGGGAAATATAGAGACTACAGGTAAGTACTACTGAGGCTGTTTAGGAAGTAGAAAAAGCCGCCGGAACGTCATTCCGAGCTTGCCGAGGAATCTCGCTCGCAATCGTTCGGGCTTCGTTCCACGACGCGAGCGAGATTCCTCAGCAAGCTCGGAATGACGTGCTGATGACGTCCTAAACAGCTACGCTACTTTTTAAGCTGGCTCCGTGGGCGGCTGCGCCAGCCGGGCAGCGGCCGCCCGCAGAGTAGCCGATTCCTTGGCGAAGCAAAAGCGCACCAGCCCCGCGTCGTAGCCATCGTGGTAAAACGCCGATACCGGCACCACCGCTACCCCCCAGTTACGGGCCAGCTCCTCGGCAAAAGCCAGGTCGCCTTGCGGCGAAAATGCCGCGTAGCCCGCCAGCTGAAAGTAGCCGCCCGGCACGGGCAGCAGCTCCCAGCCAGTACCCACCAGCAGGCCCGCGAACTCGTCGCGCTTGGCCTGGTAAAAGGCGGCCAGGCCGCGGGCGTGGGCATCGGTGGGGTCGGCTTCGAGCACGTCGGCCAGCGCGTGCTGGGTCGGCGTACTCACGGCAAAGGTCACGAACTGGTGCACCCGGCGCAGCTCGGCGCTGAGGGCCGGCGGGGCCAGGCAGTAGCCCACCTTCCAGCCGGTGGCGTGGTAGGTTTTGCCAAATGACGAGAGCACGAAGCTGCGCGCCCGCAACGCCGGGTGCTGGCGCGCGCTCAGCGGCGGCACCCCGTCAAATACCAGGTGCTCATACACTTCATCGGATAAAACCAGGATGTCGGTGCCCTCCGTGAGGGCCGCCAGCGCTTCCCAGTCGGCCGCGCTGAACACCGCCCCGCTGGGGTTGTGCGGCGAGTTGACGAGGATGAGCCGGGTGCGCGGGCTCACGGCGGCCCGCACCGCGTCCCAGTCGGGCCGAAAGTGGGGGGTAGGCAGGCGCACGTAGCGCGGCACGCCACCCTGCAGCCGCACGGCCGGCCCGTATAAATCGTAAGCCGGCTCCAAAATGATGACCTCGTCGCCGGGCCGCACCACGGCCGCCAGCACGCCATACAGCGCCTCAGTGGCCCCGGCCGTGATGGTCACTTCAAGGTCAGCATTGGGGCGCGGGGCGTCGGGCTGCCGGCGGCCCACCCGCGCCGCGATGGCCTGGCGCAGGCGCGGTAGGCCCGGCATGGGGGCGTACTGGTGGCTGCCGGGCGCCAGCGCGTGCCGGGCCAGCGCCTCGCGCAGGGCCAGCGGCGGGTCGTAGTCCGGAAAGCCCTGGGCCAGGTTCAGGGCGCCGGCCTGCTGGGCCAGCAGCGTCATTTGCGAAAAAATACTCACGCCCACGTCGGGCAGCTTGGAAGAAAGCATAGAGCGGACGAACGGCGGCGAATCGGGTGCCGAAAATACGGGCGAGGCCTCATCAAAAAGCCCCGCTGGCCTACGCCAACGGGGCTTCTTACCGGAAAAGTACGGCGTGGCGACCTACATAGCCGGCAGGTTGGCCTTCAAATCCTGCGGAAACAGCTTGCGCACGTGGGCCACCTTGTGTTCCGACACGTTGATAATGTAGGGGTTATCGGGATTCAGGCGGTAATAGCCCTGGTGGTAGCCCTCGGCGGGCCAAAACTCTTTGAGCGGCGCCACCTGGGTCACGATTTTACCGTCGTACTCCTTCGAGGCGTTGACTTTGGCAATGGTTTCTTCGAGAATTTTCTTTTCCTCCGGCGTGCGGTAGAAGGCGGCCGAGCGGTACTCGGGGCCGGAATCGGGACCCTGGCGGTTGAGCTGCGTGGGGTCGTGGCTGGCGGTGAAGAAAATGTCGGCCAGCGTTTTATAGCTCACCACTTTGGGGTCGTAGTAGATGTTCACCGTTTCGGCATGGCCGGTTTGCTGGCCGCACACCTGCTCGTAGCTGGGGTGCGGCACGGTGCCCCCGGCGTAGCCGCTCACCACCTGCTTCACGCCCTTTACCTCCTCAAAGGCCTCTTCCTGCGCCCAGAAACAGCCGCCCGCGAAGGTAGCCTGGGCCAGGCCGCCGAGGTCTTTGGGCGCGAAGCCGGCCGTGGAAGGGGACGCGCCGCCCGCGCCGGGGGTTTGGGCCTGCGCCTGAGCAGGCTGCTGCGGGCCGCAGGCCGCGAGGGCCAGCAGGCCAAGGCCGGAAACGGCCGATAAAAGCTTGGTCATGAGTTGCAAAAGAATAGGTCTGATGGGTTTTTATATGCCAGACGCACCGCCATCGGATTCCTTGCAAACACCAACTGCCGGCCGCTGGTTCGCCCGGCCCCTACCCCCCGCCAGGCCCTTAAGCTCTGGCATCTCGTCCTGGCGGCACCTCACCCCCTAGCCCCCTCTCCAAAAAAGAGGGGGGACTAGTGGTTAAAAAACCTTGTTTCGTCGGTCTTGTTTTCAGAGAGACAGCTGTTTTTTTATGATTCTATATCGCCTGCACCTAACCGCTGACGAACGCCAGACCCTAGAAGGGTGGCAGAAGAAGTACAAAAGTCACTCGCTCAAGCTACAACGGATTCAGATTCTGCTCAATAGCGACGAGCACACCGGCCGCCGGCCGGCCCCCGAACTGGCCGCTGTGCTGGGCGTGTCCACTAAAAAGGTGGAGCGGGTGCGTCGGCAGTTCTGCGAGGAAGGCATGACTATGTTTGAGCCTAAACCGCGGAAAACGCGCTCGGACAAGAAGCTAGACGGGCGGGTAGAGGCCCATTTGACCGCCCTGCTCTGCCAGAGTCCGCCCGACGCGCAGCCCCGCTGGCAGTTGAAGATGCTGGCTGACCGCCTCGTGGAGCTGGAAGTAGTGGCACATAGCTCGACTACAATGGTGGCGCGGCTGCTAAAAAAAACGAACTCAAGCCGTTCTATGGCCCGCAGCAGTGGGTGATTCCGGCCGAACAGAGCGCTTCCTTCGTCTGCCAGATGGAGCAGGTGCTCGCTCTCTACGAGCAGCCTTACGACGCGGACTACCCGGTGGTGTGCCTAGACGAGTCGCCTAAACAACTGCTCGATTACGAGCAGTTTACCACCTCCACTGGCCAGCGCTGCCGCGATTCGGAGTACGTGCGCCGGGGCGTGGTGGAGTTGTTCGTGGCCACCGAGCCGTTGCGGG
>JAABUK010005218.1_pt1 | contig 20478 bp, 20 predicted proteins | sample 5559141 | NCBI WGS metagenome assembly JAABUK01 (sample SAMN10711869, study PRJNA513367) | rock metagenome | isolation source: Antarctica rocks | place: Antarctica: Victoria Land, Pudding Butte nord | collected 2016-01-03 | reverse complement strand
GCGGCGAAGGTGGCGGATGAGGATGCGAGTTGGGGGATTTGGGTTGGGTGGGTGGTGGAGTGGGAGGAAGGTGAGGTGGGGGTCTCGTAGATGTATTCGCCGTCGATGTATTGGGCTGCTGGAGAGGTTTGCGACGTTTTCCTGCGGGTGGTGTATCTCTTCTCGAGGCGGTGGAGTTCGAGGCGCGATTGGAGTTTGCCGACGAGGCCCATCTTGAGAGGGCTGGTAGGTGGAGAGACACGGCCTCGGACGTCGGATGGCAGGCAAGGAGAGTATTCAAGATTGGACCAAGCGCTGGTCGGATGCGACGGAAACAGCCTGATAGCTACTCGTTGGACAGAAGTGGGAGGATTTGCAGGACTGTTATGCAAGAGATGGGTCGGAAGCTGCGGGTGGTAAGGGTATCGAGCGCGACGTTCGTCTGTCTAGGTCGTGGGATATTCCGTCCTTTATCTGCTGCTGCGGATGGGGCAGTCAAGGCTGGTCTTGAAGGAGAAGCAGATATGGTGATAGCTGCACAGGTGAGGCTGATGAATCTCTCAACGACCCTACTATGGGATGAGTAGCCTGTAGGTGTTCGGGTGACGGATGGAGTCGGATCTCACGAGACAGAAGGTGACCAAGAGTGGTTCATGGTGGTGTCGGAAAGTAGTTGACTAGGCCACGGAACCGACACAGGGCAACTCAGGTAGCCATGATTCGCCAGCCTCAAGACTCGAGAGTCAAAGAAGCGATGAGGCGATCGTTTGGTCATTAGCGAGCAGGCGTCCGTCTGGATCCCTGTCGTGAGCTGGGGAGGGAGAGGAGGATCTGGACTTGGACTTGGACTTGGACTTGGACCGGGACCCGGACCGGGACCCGGACCTGGACCTGGACTCGGACTCAACCTGGATCTTGCGCCCTGTACCTTGATCCTAAGCATATATCAGCCTGTTCTACAGCATTCCGATTGTCTCTTGGGAGGAAGTCAAAGCCGGAACGTCTTGGTAGCGCCGGGGACGAAAAACGGAAGATTGCCATGCCGCAAATTGGGTGATGGCTTTTGCAGGACCGTGGTTCTGGATCGCTCGGCTATCTCACGTTCACTTTCATCCCCATAGGCAGCATTATCATACTTTCCGGGAAAGGCACGCTGCCCTACTGGTTCAGGGTCGTGGATGCTGGGGAGCAGTTGCACAGCACATCGACGCTGTTCGTCTGGATCGTCTGGCAAGGCTTCCTGTCGGACGGGTGGTACTCTGCGATCTGGGCCACAACCCTCGCGCCGGTCCACAAACGGCGGGGACGGGGACAGGGACGGGGCTCTCTTGTGGAGTGCATCTTTCACACGTGGGCGTTTGTCCTCCGTACCCACTTCGACTGTCCTTAACCTGAAAGGACTCGGCTGTAAACCTGGGATGCCTCTTGGACAGCGGAATAGAGACCACGAGACTGCTTTGGAGAGCCTTGCACGGAATGGATGAATGAATGAATGGATATGACGGGCTGACAAGTCTATGGCCCCCTTTTCATGATTTCATCTGCCAATGTTGGACGAGACTGAATACACCGTGATCTGGATGATGTCCTCGGCGAACGCTATCCAGCGTTGCTCTGCAGAGTACATCACCACTATGCGATTTCTGCATGCCTCCATCGTTGTGACGAAAGGGATTCTCTCCTCATCTGCAAGCGATAGATTCACCGGCAATTCGCACGCTCGTGGCCTCCAAATCCACAACTGGTGTCCTGAGCCTGGCCACGAAGGTCTGACGTTGGGTCCTCCGGTCGGTCCCTGCCTCGCTCGAATTCGATGTTATGTCAACTTTCGTTTCGCTCAACGACTTCGCATCTGGGTGTCTCTCGGTGTTCATGGAAGCTACAAGTGCTGGCTTCGGAAGGACGTTTGAGTTCTCCTTTTACCTTACTTATCATGGCCTTATCCAAGTCGAGAAGGAATCGCTCCATCACTTTCGTGTCACCAAGTAGATTACTGAAAGACCTCAGGTTCTTCTCGTCTTCTGCATAATCAGAGCAATAGTTTTCCGCAATATCGAACGCGAGTTGCTCCCTGAAGGCTCTCCCGAGAGGGCTGTTGGAGAGATCGTGGCTGACAAGTTGAGTAAGTTCGGCAAGAGGCACTGGATTTGTATCGCAATATTTGATCGCAGCGTCGACAACTTCATTCTTGAGCCGCTCCATGCAAAATTTATCGGCAAGAACATAGACTGCTCCGAACGGGATTTGTCTGTCGGTGTCAATCCTTTGGAGATAGATCCATCCGAAAAGGCAGTTGAACGTCTCCGTGCTTTCGCCCTCCAGCACCACCTCGTTATCGAGTCCTTCCGGAAAGGATGGATTCAGACATTTTGCGAAAAACGGACAGCTGCTGATGAGGAGTGTCTTGTGAAAGTTGTAAACTTTCCGCTCGTTCCCAACCAACACCTTGACCATCTCTGATCCGGCATGACTACAAATAATCAGTGAGAGCTCAGTGAGAGTTTCCAGATGACCAACCTAGCAATATCGAACTTGGCCGGTTCGGGTGAATTTTCAAGAGAGGCCATCAGGAGGAGCGTGGAACGAAAGAGGAGATGGTGAGGTGGTGGTCGCTGAAGTGGTGGCTCTAGATGTGGTGAGTTGAAGATGAGGCGACAGTCTTTTGAGTTCGCTTGAAAGACAGGGAAGAGCGAGCATTCTTTACTGGATGAAAGCACAGATACTGAGCTGGTGGCTCTTGAGCTAAAAGTGATTGAGGATGGAGCGAAGATCTTTGGGGGTCGTTGGAGGTAGGGAAGCGTTCAACTCACAATGACGGAAAGCTAGAATGTCGTCTGAGATCAGGTCTAGAAGAGGAATGAGATGAAGTGTTTGGAAGCGTTTTGTTTTCTGCTCAAGAGAGCAAAAGGGTGCGCATCTGAGGTGAGATATTCCCGCACATCACTTCGAGTGAGTGGGCGTGCTATGGTGACAAGGACGATTAGAAGGCCACGAGAGAATTGCTTTCCTTTCTTCTGCCGGCTTCGGAAGTCTCCTTCTGTTGTGATCCTGAATTCCTTGACCGCAGTTCCTTTCTCATTGACTCCACCACTTTCCAACAGTGACCTTCATCTTGACCGCCTTGCAAGGCTTCGTCTCCTTGTGCTCGTGATATAGGCAACCATCCATCGTTGATGGGTCCAAATCTTCCCTACGACCATACTTATTCCAAGCCTGATCCAGGACTCGCATAAACGTGATCAAGTTCTCCGGCGCTTGTAGCAATTTGGACAAAGCTCCGCCACCGTCAACATACTGAACTTGACTGATGTACTTTTCAAATCCAGCATTGATCAACTCAAACGCAAGCTGTGCCCAGAGGTAATTTGCCAGTGGGCTTTGCGAGAGAGCGTTCTCATACAGCTCAACAAGGCCATCCATGCTCAGAGTTTTCTTACGACACTCGACTTTTGCCGTATCCACCACCATATTTTTGAAAGCCTCCACGAGAAATTTGTCGGCCAAGATGTAGCAAAGAGCTATGTCCCGCTGATTTTCCACTGTCAGTGGCTGATTGTAGATCCACAGCACGAATTGCTCAAAGGCTTCGACCTCTTCGTTTTCGAGGTTTACTTGGAGAGTTTTGCCCTCCTCGAAGGATTTGCTGAGACATTTCTCAAAGAAGAGGCACTTTTGGCAAAGCAGCGACTCGTGGAGATTGAAGAGTTTGCGTTCTTCGCCAACAAATACCTTGACGATCGTGGACGTGCTGTGGCTGGATGTGGCTTAGGAAAACATCAAGTGAAAGGCAAGGGTACAAACCTGGCGATCGTCGCAGGCTCCCCGTCGCTTTGGTCGTCAGAAGCCATGAAGGCCAAAGAAGAAATCGGAAGTGAGTCTGTAGATTAACGCCTTGAGATCTGAGACTCAAGGGTGGTGCGATCGGATACAGGATGAGGGATAAAAACGAGAACAACGGAGAACCAGGAAGATGAATATAGAAAGTGAAAGAGGGAACTTGAATCCAGGAGATAGACGTTCTCCGGACTCCAAGAAGCCGGAAACAGCAGGCGGATATGCCTAGTATGGCTTCAAGCATGAATCGTAGCGCAAATGCAAAGGGTGGCAGTCTGACTCCTGGTTTCGGTGTTTGCTCAAGAGAGCAAGAGGTGCAATTCTGAGGCTAGAATCTAGTGTGACTGCGCCTTTGCTCTCGAATGAGGACCTGATAGTAACCAGAAAGAACATTGGTCCCGCTTGCGCCGCTGAGACCAGTCGATGATCTCTCACCTAAAATGCCTTGCTTTGCTGTGTCGGCCGTTCGGTCGGCATCTGGACCTTACTCTCCAGCTGCCGTGGTGCATTCCGGCGATCCAGAAGGATGTTCGTGGTAATAGCAACCCTTTGGATAAGCTGGATTGCGGGTTTCGTCGTCGCCTTCTCCTTCTCCTCCTCCAGAGCCGAGCATTGCCTGGACAACACCACCCGCTTCATCTCCTCCATTCCTCGCAATATCCTCCAATAGTCGAGCAATACCATTGTCATCTGCCCACTCACATAATCGTAGACTGCTTGATCGAGAGTGTATTTTGGTAGCTAGTTGTTTTGCGGTCTGAAGTTGTCGTAGAATCCAACAGCTCCCCATGAATGGGAACTCTCATATGATGTTGGCGAGTTCTGTCCACTGAAGCGTTCTTGAAAGCGTGCATCTTTAGTTGGTGAGCAAGTTGCTACGCTTCGGATAGGTTCGAAACCTGCTTTTGATTACCTTCCTCATCTAGTCTGGGGATTGTACGTCTGTAGATCCAGGTAATAAGAAGGTCGAACACGTCCGAGCTTGTGTACTTGAGTACCACCCTCTTATTATCGTCTTTGTTGCCGGATATGTAGCATCCTTTGAACATAGGGCATTCTGCCATGAGAATATCTTTATGGACATTGTAGACTTTCGGCTCAGATCCGAGGCAGATACTAACCACCGGTGAGGATACAAGGCTACCACTTGGTTAGCGAGTCCTTAGAAGTCATGTTAGGAGGTCAGGTACTAACCTCCTCGTCTGCTCAGCCTCCGATGCTATGACTGAAAGGGTATTGGGGGTGCGAGGTAAGAACAGCATCTCAAGTATTGTTGAGCAGCAAGAGAGCGAGATCGCAACTGGCTGTGCTACAGAGCGCTGAGGCTCAAGCGAAAGACGTAGCATGCTCGCTGCTGTTTCCATTGACTTTGAATATTGGGGGGTGTCCTCCATCTCCAACAATGGTCTTCGCGTACGCGGAAATTGCAGTGTCTCGAGGGCTCGTCTTCATAGCTCGGGGGCGCCATCATTTTCTTCACGCTTCTGTCTCCATGATGCTCCCGCACCTCAGATCACTCCTTGCCCGCAGTTGCTGTAAATCTGCAAGCTGGCGAACCGGCAGGATGATCGTGATAGTGGCAACCTTTTGGCGCCGAAGTATCGCCACGCTCTTCACACTCATCCGCTGCGGCCTTGCGAAGTGCCCAGAATGTTTCAATAGCTGTCTCTTCACACTCATCCGCTGCGGCCTTGCGAAGTGCCCAGAATGTTTCAATAGCTGTCGAACTTCCTGTGGCCAGGAAAGCGTCGATCTCGGGACCATCGATTTCTGGCGGCGAAGAGTCAACAGTGTTGTTTAGTAGATCGAATGCGATCTTATCGAGGACAAAACATCTCAGGCGCCCTCTTCGGGCATCTGTCTGCTTCATGAGGAGATACGGAAGTTCTGCACCCATCCACTCGACAGCGTAGAACCAGCGTATGGCATCCATCAAATCATTCTTGAGTTCCATCACGAGGAATGCATCAATCATAACATTTGTGTGGAATGCGATACGAGCATCGTTCCTGGTCTCAATTGGATTGAGCGATCCAGAATAGAGCCGTTTGACAAGGCAAGTAAAGGCTTCTGGCATATTCTGCTCAAGTAAACCCCATTGCTCGTATTCTCCGGAAAACTAACACCAAGACCTCGTTTAAAGTATGAACACTTCGAAACGAGCAAGTCCTTGTGAACCGTGTTTGCGTTGCGCCTTTTGCCGACGTATACCGTGACGATCTGAGAAGTAGCGAAGCTAGTGTCTTACTGGCAAAGGGTCATCGACTCCGGACCAGCTTACCTCTCCGTTTACCTCTCCGTTTACCTCTCCGTTTACCTCTCCTCCTCGGGGGCTATCCCAGTCTCTGTTGCCAGCGACGATTTACGAGCCTCCTACACCTAGACCCTGTCGGAAGTTGAAGGCATATCGAGCACGTCGACACGACTACTAACTGGAGTGTCTGGTGGAGAACCTCTAGTGTCGTGCACCCGATGGCGCTACTGGTTCGAGAGACGGTGCGATGTGATGTACGAAATCAAGATATTTCTGATAAGCAAGCGGTTTTTTTACCGTAGATCGTGAGCGAAAAATCCTTCACCGGTCAAAGAAACAACATGCAAGGTCCAGTGACCTACACTTTCGAAGGTCGGCCTAAGCCACAATGGGGAGGTATTTGAACACCAGAGCAGAATGCCAAAAAATATGTGACACGGACAAGAAGTTCCCCCGTCAGTACGTGAGTTGAATTGGACCTTAAGATTTGAGACCAAAAAGCGAGCCTCGATTGTCCAGGTCATCCTCTGAAACGGCGACCACGTCCTCAATGGCAGATGAGATTCATGATACTGCCAAGTAACTCAGAAGTCTTGATCCAAATGTGTGATTTTTTGTTTGAACGAAGATGGAGTATTGTGAATCCTCCAACGCCATTTCCTAGACAAGAGATCAAACTGCGAGGTAAAAATCAAGGGAAAGGAAGACTCGCCTCCAGTGTGGATGATGAGGCCGATGCAGCGGTTTCATTGAGAGAGAGTAGGGTTTATTAATAACCAAAACGGTGAAGCAGACGAGGTCTAGAGGTACGTCGATTCTAGACAGGCTCGAAAGCCCACTCGGTCGTCGTGAGGTTGGTCACCAGTGTTCAGACGTATCCCAGGCATGGTTGACCTCACAGGAGAAAGCAAAATCACGCTCGTAGCTGAACTACCTGCCTATACAGGCATAGAAGGAAATTGGAAGGAGGATTGAAGGTGACAGGAAGTTGTCAAAAAAGCTGTCACCACTTAGGGCTTGAGAAACGGTGAGTTCTCTGAGAGGCTGCAATTGTTAGCTAAAGTCTCTCTTAAAGGTTTATGACCATTTCGCAGTCTTCTTCTACGAAGGAAGGCAGCTTAGGCACAATAGTGAAAGTCAGGTCGGGGTTCAACAAGCCCGGGAACATTCTCATCGCCCATTTGGGCAGCAATGCTAGGGATGGCGCTCGATGCATGGAAGTTGCGGAGTGAGGTGGTCCGATAGCTTGAAGTATCAATGACTGAGGAGGTGGGCTGGTGTTAACGGGCAGTGACCACCATTTAGATTCCGTAAGTAGGTGGCCAGGCTGCTTTTACTTCTTAGATGTGGCTTGCCATCCTCTCTTGGAGCCCCAAACATCCGTTCAACGAAGGACCAATCTCTGCAGGAGGCAAGAAAAGGGAGGGAGAAATTGACGTGGGTTATAAATCTTTGCATACCAGATAGCATCGTGATTGGCTGACATGAAGAAGCGGGATCGGATGCAGACCACAACCGGGCAAGGCATGCTGTGATTGTCACCTCGTTCTGCTAAATTAAATGCTTCGACCTGCGATTCACTGAAGTCAGCAATGGAAAATCTGGGCTTCTGCGCGATATAGTTTAAAGTGCTCAGGGACTTGCACACCCACCGGAAGTACGCCCTCAGATACACGATCTGCCACGCTCCAAGCCCAACAAGCATACCCATCGTCCCGAAAGCAAACCATTTCACTCGTTCATTCGTGCTCTCGTTAGTATCTCTTAGCTTCTGTTCTCTTCCTCTGAGATACTCCATCTCCGTCACGATTTCATTGACAGTCTCCTCGATTCGGCGGAGCTCGGTCTCGACGGGCTTGAGCTTCTCAGCAGCTGCAATGCCGGACCAGTCTTTGGCATCGGCGCCAATGTCAATATCGAGCTCGACGTGTCGGGACGGTGTTGATCTCGAGTCTGGCCAAGGGTAAGCAGGTGGCTTTGCAGTAAGTCGAACAATGACTGCGAGGTCTTTTCCCGTGCTTAGGACTTTTGAATGTACGTACAGCTTGAGCTGGCCAGGTTGTTCTCGAAGCAGACATCAAAGGCCGTGTCTGCTAGACTCGTGAAAGCCATACGCGTTTCACCTGTAATATCCTTTGGTCGTCCGTAATCGTTGCCTACCGAATCCTTAATCTGTAGGAATGGTGGTCAGTTCTATCCACATCTGTAGTCCGCAGGCAAACCCTTTCGGCGAAATGACCCATAGTAGCCACGTACATGCATATTGACAATCTGTCCATCTCCTCTACTGCCATCTAGTATGGTCGTCACGACCACCAGCGTATCCCTGTTCACGAAGTTCCGTATGCATCGCTCGTTCTTGCTGTGTGGAGGTTGGGCGATGAGGTCGAATTTCAGCGCTGCTACGAGATGTAACGAGAGCAGCACTACCAACGATCTCCACAATAAGTGCATGCTGGACGCGTAAAACAAAGTTGGAGGAGGTACGAGAAGTGTTTCGACCACAGTGGAAATGTAGTGTACTGTGATCGGGGGTGAAGTTGGGGAGGACAGAAATTGACCAATTATTTATTGGTGGAGAAAAAACGGGAGGTCTTGCAGGTCCTCTTGTCCACCATGGTGAGCAATCGCACCTACATTTCTCTATGGGAAGAGAATACGCTCGCAGCTATTGATTGTAATGACTACTACTTCATCTTCGTCCTATCTCTGCTTGCGAAAGCCTACTGGTCTTATGATCTGCACCTAGCTTAATTAAGTCCATATATTCAAATCCCAAAGATTCAAAACCCAAAGTAATTATATCGGTCATCCCTGGAAATCGTCTCAAGTTTGCTACACATCGATCCGCCTGCTTATTTCATGAATCGTCCATGACCAATGCTCAAGCGGCAACTCTCCTCTTCCGCGAGAAGAATCTCGACAAACTTCCTTCATTGTCACCCCCCTCCTGTCCCTGAGGGGTCGCTCTCTGGCGATTGCGCTCGACATGCGCAGCGTAGGTGGTCTGGGTAGGCTTATAGCGGTCAAACCGAGAGCCGGACTGGACCAGATGAGGCGACGATGGTCTGAGCTTGCTACCTGACCGAGTGGAGGTGTTAGGCCCGTCCGAGGTCGACGGAGAAGGCTTGGCGCCACCATTTCGGCCGAGGCTGTTTGTGGACGCAGTTCTTCTCAACCGTTCACGGAATCCACCATCGACCGGTTTTTTCAGGACATTTGGAGGTTGTGTCGCCACATACTTACTGGAGAGCACAAGTGGTTGAGGCTGGAACTGGCTCTCTGAGGACGGGGAAGTATTGCGCAAAAAGTCGATCAAGCTCTCATCCTCATATTTGGGTGGTTTGCCCGAAACATCATCAATCTCGTCATCGCTTCCCATGTCGATGGCATATGGATCCCTAGCCCTCCTTTGTTTGCGCTTGGGCTGGGTGGATTCTTCCGCGTTGCGTTTTGGAACCTGAGATGCTCCAAGGTTCGAGCTATTTGAAGGGAAAGCTGTACGGTTTGTTGAATCCATCAGACCTGTTCGTGAGTTCACAGTGGATTTCGTCACTATCGAACCATCGTGGTTGCTCGAGCTAGAATTTCTGCCGGCAGGATCTTGAAGTGGTCCGAGTGCATTAAGTTCATCCGAATCCATGGTCGTGCGGAATGGTGCTACTGTGCGCGGTATCCTGTGCGTCCCATCACCCTTACCACGTGGCGGACCTTCTCGGATGAAGTCGATCAAATCAGAAGTGGCCCCTTTGACGATGGGATCTCTTGCTTGAAAACGTGTTGCAGAACTCTGTGACCGTCTAGGCTGAGTGGAAGCTCCTGACACGGCCTTCGGTAATTGTCCAGGATCCTCTGGCCCAGTGGATTTTGCAAAATCTGCAAGATCTCTGGTGGAGGGCTTTTCAACCTTCGCGTCACGAGGTTTGTACTGACTACGGACAGATTTCGCAGTCGGTGATGTTGGCATTCGTTGCTCCACGCTACCAGGCCGTGATATTTCAACGGATTTAGACGCAATCGAAGTAGTGGCGAGAGGCTCTGGAGGATTGGCGCGAAGTCCATTCATTCCCTCCGCAGGGCTACAAGGTTTGTTCTCAGCTTCTTCAGGCTTGACATGTCCAGGAGGCGCCGTGTCTCTGAAGAAATCTGCTAATTCCTGGGTCTGTGTTTTCTGTCGAGGTGAACCTGGTGCCTGTAGGAATCAATATGTTAGAGCCCCTTTCCTCTCATCCATTGAGGGGCGCTTACCTCCATCTGCCTCATAGTTTGAGGCGTAAGTGTGAATTTCAGTGTTTCCTTACTTCGGATCAAGTTGTCCAGGCTCTGCTTTTTCTCATCTTGTTCCATACTTTGCTTCTGGCCTCTGCTGTTGCCTATGGTATCTAAGGAGGCGCGTCCTAAGCCCCCTTGTTTCAAGGACGACAGATGAGAGCCAGCAGTTCCCGGCCTTCTGTCCTTCATGCCGTGAGATGTGCTCGGCCGAGTGACTTGGCCGTTTACCTCTTGAACGCCTGGGACGGGGTACATGCGCTGAACGCCGGCCCGATCAGGACCAATCTGCATGGCAGATTGTTGTTCACGATCGAATCCCAGAAGTTTACTACTGCTTGAGGAGCGTTTTGTGTGATGCGACGACTTCGAACTGGTTCGACTTCTAATGTCCCCAGATTCAGGTAGGAAGATGGCCTGGCCCTGGCGTTTCTGAGCTTCCGTAGTTGGTGTGTCCGGAAAGGCTTCTTCTGGAGTATTTCGTGCCTCTGCTGTCATCTTCTGAAGCGGTGCGAGAGGTGCTCCATAATACCCAGTGACAACTTTCGACGCTGGACCAGAACTGTCGAAGTCAGTGGGAGAATGTTGCTGACTGTGCGGAGAAGAGTTATCAGAAGCTTTTGAGGAAGTCCGTTGTGGATGTGTTCTAGTTGGTAGAACACGTTCAAGCGCAGTGGATTCATGAGTGCTCACGGCCACGTGAGATGCTGGTGCTCCACCACGATCAAGACCTGCTTCAGTGAAAGAGGCAGAGTCTGACCCTGTAGGCACATCATCCGCGTCACGCATCAACATATTTGCTCCATGCACTGATCCTCCCTCACCTAGGGTCTGTGTAGGAGGAAAGGTTCCAGCCATTACGGTTGCGCCATCGGATAATTTTCCAGGCTTACGGTCACCTTCTGGTGAGCTGTAAAAGGTACCAGAAGACTGCTCTAGGGTTGCAGGGCCTGGAATTCGTCCATCTTCGGTATCTCTTGCCTGACTGCCCTTCATGAGCCATTCCCCAGCAGTCGAGTTGAAACCCGCAACATTACTTGACATGGCATGCGGAGTAAGGGCAGGGCTGGTGGGAAGAGAGCGACGTCTTGTGTGCTGAATCATGGGCCTGGTTGGGGCATCTGGTAGAGCACTCATCTTTTCATCCAATGAAACCGGGGTCAGAGGAGTGACTTCAGAAGGAAAACGCTCCAAGCTTCTTGGTCTTCTTGATCTTCCAATTCCAGGGCTCCTCTCACTCTCTGTCATATTCTCCTCGTCATGAGTTGGACTTAATGCAGGAGCCCCGACTTCATCAATGTCGTTGTTAGTCATTGGCAATGGTATCCAAACAGGGTCGTTCTCGTGAAGAACTTCTGCGACTGATGGTTGATGTTGCACGTCAGACTCTGGAGTGTCGTCTGATGTGCTAATGCTTGCTTTGGCACTGTGTCCAGGGACCTTGAGTGATCCAGGCGAGATTGGTCGGGACGCAGGATCGGTTGGCAATCGAACTTGATGTCTCCAACCTCGCCATAGTTTCTGTAGCGGACTGTCTCGGCCCAGATGTCTCATATCTGCATCATTAACCACAATTCGATCAGGAGAGAAAAAAAGGGACGGGGTGGGGTCCGGGGTGTTGCCTTGGCTAGCCCTGGATCTCGAAAGCTTCTTCTGCGTGGCTAGTGCAGCGTGAGCCAATGCCTGTTCTGCAAGGAACTCGATCACCGATGTTAGAAAAATGGCAGATGCTGTAGTGACTCTGCTTGGGTGGCTAGAAAACCGGCGTGGTCTACCCCCACGCTCGTCGAGGTTGTCACGCTCAATGTACTCGTCCTCATCATCTTCTTCCAAATCACCAAGGCGGCTGTACACCATACACCGCAAGCGGGCCAACTTCCATGCCAGCTCGAGGTCGAAATCGCGCTTTGTTTCACGGTCTAGATTGGTCTCGAGATTCTCGTCCTCATCTTCGTCGTCACCCATGTACTCTCTGAGTTCTTCATCAGCGCCCGCTATTGCTGCTTTCCCAAGCTTTGGCTTCAGAACGTTGTTAATAGCCGGCCTCAGTAACGATAGTTTGGTGGACTTCGCTGCCAGGAGAATGTTGAAGAGTATGTTATCGAGGAAGCCATTCAATTGAGCGAGTGCGGAAGGGGAGATGGTCACTCCATCTGTTTCCAGCTCGGACGATACCAATTGCGATGCGGCCGAAATGGCAATATAAGCTGGTTCAGGATTGACCGAAGCCGGAGGGTGGAGGAGCGCGTGGCCAGGTAGAGAAGGCACTTCACTTGAGATGCTATAACTTCGAGCTTTTTTTCCTGGACTGAGATCCGCTCTTTCGGGACGCATGATTTGTGGCCTTTGGCTCGTTCACTCAACGATCGACGTGGTTCTTCGGATTGACCGCCACTGCAACCAGGCAGCTTTTCGGTGCTAAGCTAAGCTCCGTCTGGCAGAGTCTTGTGCTCGAGCAAATGTAACCGCCAATGTAAGGTCGTGTCTTCGAGGCAAACCTCCAGGCATGCAGTATATGATATTCTGGCCGGGACTTCTCTTCTCCAAAGTGGGAAGGTATAGACGGCCACACAACCCGAACAGCCCGTGAACGGAAGAAGAGGAGATGAAGATCGAGAATTCGAGTCAACGAAGTATGACTAGAGTGCGAGGGCTGAGATGAGTGCACACACTGCAGCGTACTAAATTCAACAAAGTATGCAATTGGTGTCGATGTTGCGATCGACGCATTGAGGAGAGATGAGAATGGAGCGAAAATCTGACATGCAGAGATGAGAGGAGAGTAAGTGAGAGCAGGTTCCGGTAACAGATAATTTTCGCAGCAATCCAGACGAAAAGAAACAGCCGTCTTTTTGTAACCAGCTCATGCACCGCGACTGAAGCGATCGAGCACATACACAGGAAGAAGAAGATGGAAAGATGTACCAGGTGGAGATCAGCAATGGAGGGTCCAGAGTCGGGGGAGATTGACTTTGATCCTAGCATTAGCTCAGGAAGATCGAGGATTCGGGACCGTCGCGGGAGCTCTCCGCGAACGAACCAAACTATCGTCCGATTCTCCTACGAGTCTACTACGAGTCTGCTACGGAATTGGCGGCGCATTTCTGAAGAATGGTCACCTTTACACTTTCTTGGTCATGATAACTAGTTACTGGTAGCATGAACATTTGACGGAGGAGGTCTGTATCGTCCTTCCGAAGAGGATCTGGCTTGTATCTCTGGGGGGCTATTCAGCAGCTAACACCCTGTGTCACTATCTGCGACAGGCTCCCCCATCTTCGTCCTCCCAGAGAGCAGAAAGCCGCTGAAGTGAACGTCACCTGCTCAAGAAAGACGGGGGCACCTCTTCTGGCATTGATCATGAACAGCGGAGGGTCAGACTCAGGCATCTTGAGCCCCGAGGTCGGCGGAAGGGAGGAGGAGGGTTTGCTCTGATATGTGCTTGTTACATGTCTTCGGCGGCCTGCTACAGGCTTCTAATCAGGACTGCAGCTCGCATTTCGTTCTTTTGACTTTGACGAGAGCGAGACTCGTACATGTTCCGGTGCCGCATGCAGTAGCAGACAGCTTGGCAAGCCACCAAGGCTGTCAGTGTCACCCACTGCATCAGCTTACCAACTCTAATGGCATCGGATTTGACCTCTTCGACCACGGACAGACGACTGCTCGATATGGAGTTCATTGAAGTGCCCCATCGCTTTCCTGCATTGCTAGATCGGCCGGCACTCTGTAATGGGATTGGCAACCCTTCTTGTAGAAAGTGGGCCATAGGGCTCTACCCTGTCCGAAGGATTGACTCTCACACCCAGCTCAATGGCAGCATCCCAGATGGCTTTCTGGACGATCGTGGGTCAACCCAGTGTTCGTCTGCAGTGGAGATTGTATATCTGCATCTTTGCGCTCCCATTGATGTGTCTTCGCCAGAGGTCAATGGTCCGCAGCATTCTTTAAGAGACAGTGGGGGCTGGATGAGGCTACGCTAACCACTTGCGTCTTGGACTCCGCCTGTCCTGGAAAGGGGCTTGCATTTCACCACCAGCTCCGAAGCCATACCAACATCACGACGAGGATTGCGAGTCCACACTTTTCGACCTCCGAAGCCACGCGGCATTGCGGGTAGAAATGAACTGACTCCAATTCGAAGCGAGCGAGTCTCCCTGCTCGGCAATGTACCACGCATCTCAAACTTGCAGATGTTACGGAGTAATGCCGAGTTCCACGCTCGAGAGGTTCAATCTCTCCAACGGAAGCTCGCAGTCGTTTGATCTGCGCACCTCAGTCGAGTCGGTAATCACGTTTCGGGGGCGTTGCTCGCTACCGCGTCTGGTGCAGGCCCATTGACATCAACGACAAAACGCGTTTGAGTCAGCGTCCCTACCCGGACATCTCATCATTTCTATTGCCGGGCATCGGCCGCGTGCACGCTCCAGGTCATTTCGAGGAGTCTCCTCTAAGTATGCTGATTAGCAGCTCTGTTGCTGTGCACGTGAGTCCACTTACGGACTATACAATAGAGAATCGGTGTGTTGATTTGTGAAGGCCATCTCACGCGGCTCGTCCGGAGATTGCTCGATGAAGGGTTTGATTTCAATGCACAAAGAAGCTCCTACCTGTACACAAAGCCAAGAAGAGCTTTGTGTTTGCCTGTGAGCCTGGCCGAAGCCCCACACTTGTCGTTTTCCTCCGACTTGCACAAAAAGCTCTGTCCGCTGACGGCGCGCTCTCACCCTCTCCCGAAGAAAGTATGTAGCAGGACCAGCCTGATGACACACGCCTCTCCGTCATTTGTTGCAAAATACCTCTCGAGCTCTATGACTTATCCTACGTCATTTTCACTGCACCACGAGCTTGCGGAAGAACTCCTACTTCAAGACGTTAGCAAGCTTCAAGGCCATATGTCTTCACGTGCAAATTCAAGAAGGTGTGTTGTGCAGAAGGTTGGAAGAAACCGCATACCGTGATTCAGCAATCAAGATAGATCGTATTTTGGAGGAGACTATGGACGGAAAGCAATGGTCAGCCTGAATCCACCACGGAGAAGAACATCAGAGTCATGTCATCAACGGAGAGGCCGGTTGCCCAGGAATTCGATCTCGCCAGTGGGTCGTGGCAGAACTTGATCGCCATCCACCGCCTGAGTTGGGGCGACGGTGGACCTGCTGTCCAGCTGAGCACCGAGGAAGACCGACAACTTACCCGCTGTCAAGCTGTTCTGACCAGAACGACACAATGAGCACCGAGTGTCCTCCCGAGCTGATCCACTCGTGACTATCTCCCAGCAGCCATTGGCCCATTTGCCCGCTGCAGTATTGGCGCACTTGGAATACACCTTCTTCCCCCAGTGCCCGCACAGGGAGTGGTAGATGTCTTCTTGGTAGCACATGCTGAAGTACGGATTTTGTTTGTTTGAAGTGGTCCTAGAGGATTTGATCAGCTTGTGCTTGTCACGGCACGGGATTGATGATATCTTCTCTTGTGTGTTTCTGAGCAAGGTGCCAAAATATGAACGCCAATAGCTTTGTGGGACTGACGTGCCTAATATACAGAAGCAGGGCAGATAGGACGACCAAGGAGCATCGCAACGCAGCTGGATGAGATGGATCAAAGAACGTCTTCCTTTGTGCTCACCTCTTGACGGCTCATTGTTGCGCTGTCACTTCCGCTTTGTTGGTCGTTGCATTGTCATTCTTCCATTGTCAGGTCAAGATATTCTTCTTCGCGTTGACAATGAGTGGATAAAGGTAAGATCGAGTATGCGGCTTTGTTCGAGACAAAAGCTGTATGGCGGAGATCTCAATCTTTTTGCGCGGGTCCGTTCGGGACCGCAGGCCTGCCCAAGAGCAATGAGTTAATATTATCACGAAAGCGCGCCTTCTAAATGCGTCTCTGTGGGTGAATACTGGGTGAAGATTTCGCTAAGGTGAGCGTCGTGTTGAGGCGGTTGCAATCGCATAGCCAAGGTTGCATGGACGGTAACATATATTGCGAAGCTATTGCCAATGCGTTGAGAGGGATGTTACTTGTTACTTCACGCCTGTTGTCCAAACACGAGACCAGGGATTGAACCTCCTGCTGACTCTTTTTACTTCCGCGGTCTTCCTCCTTCATTGTTCAGCATACGCAAAGGTCCGGTGCCCCTTTGATGCACCTCCGTTCCAACCGCTCAACAAGATTTCATTACTATCCTCCGTCAAGCGCTACCTTGAGTAACCGTCTCAAGCCGCTAATTGTCTTTGGGACATTCATAACGAGCCCACAGTTACGACGATATCTCCTCCAGACTGGGTTTGCATGTATCCTAACACAAGAAGAATACAGTACGTCTACACAACTGGACTGTAACACCAGCGGGAGATTCCAAACCATATTCAACATTGAGATTCTGCTGAAAACCTGACAAGTGCACACCCTAAAGGAATTCAAACTGCCTCTGTTCAAGCAAGAAATTCTTCTTTTCAGTGTCAGATATTGCCTTGCTCATCTCATAATGGTCTCCTGGTATCTACTGGTTCATCCTATATCCACCATGTGCAATTTCCAAAAGATCACTGCTCTTTCCATAAAGCGTGATCCTATCTGCTGCTGTATCCGTAGCTTTCATCAGGCTGTTTTAGGAGGTTAAGTCTTCAGTCAGCTTTGACCAGCCTTCCTGCATCAACGGAATTTTTCCATCGTCTGCTTTGTTCGAGATCTCTCGGCAGCAGAAGCCTCCCTCCCCCTTCTGCCAGACATATCTCCTACATAACTTTTCTCACTCGCTCGTCAGAGTGTTCCGGAGTTTGATGATGATGAAGCGGAGTGACGGGCGGGCTGGCGCGCTTTTAAGTGGTCGGCTAGGGACGGACAAAAAAGCTGATATAAAACGACAGCAATACACATTCAGACCGATTCACAGCAGGCTGGAATGCATCAGGAGAAAGGAAAAAGTGAGTGAAGATTGAATTGACACAAGCAGAAATATCATTCCTATGATCCTGTATAACTGAATTCGAGAATGTATAATATCACCATGTCCTCTTGACCCTGTTAGCATGAGCACGATAGAACTTGAAAGCTTCATGCGCAAGTTCACGATCCTCCAAGCTTGCCTCAGTGACAGCCTTTCCAAACCCGCCGGACAGCTTCGCCCAGGCCTTGGTCGGCTTCTCCTCGTCGCCATCCTTGTATACTTTGCGGTTGGTGCGTTGCTTGGGTGTCTCGGTTTCTGGTATTGTTGGGGAGGGCATTGTGCTCTTACCCGAGGGCTCACTGATTGTTAACGTCTCGATTCTGGGCATCGAGGGGGACAGCATTGGGCTGATCTTACCGGAGACTTCGCCATTTGTCAACGCCTCGATATTGGGCAGTGATGGGAAGGGTATTGTGCTGGTGTTTCCAGAGTTTTCGCCGTTTGGATAAGTGGCGGTATATTGTTTCGACATTGCTGGAAGGCAGTTTCAATGAGTAGGAGATTGGTTGAGGACTCGAGGCAAACATCCAACGAGTACGATGCTAGTATAATGGTCACGTCGACAACAACTTGAACAAAGCGTTGGCTGGCACCAGATTTCATTGTTCCGAAGTACTTTATGTGGAGCAAAAGAGCATTTTCGATTTCGTTGTCATCCGAAGAGCAGCAAGATTGACAAAAATAGCACGATATCTGCATTAAATAGTTATGTTGGCGTGGGCGTAAGCACACCAAGCTGAGAGCTCAAGTTCGTCATGGAGTCCTGCTCCTCAGGGGTATTTTGGACAAGCCGCGGGCAACTCACCAATGTAAGGATAAGCGATCGCTGGAGAGCTTCTTTGATACAACTTCTGGCGTGGTTCTCTAACAAATATAATCTAGAAGTACTGGCGTTGCTGTAGGTTGAGAAAACTTGTCATCTACCAAAAGCGTCCTAGTCATATTTGGGTCCCGTGACTGGATCGTTCCGCTGGGCATTGTTGTCATCCTTCTCCTTCAATCATTTTGCTTCTCGAATGGATATCGGGTTTCTACTTGTATCGCAAGAACCTGATTTCGTCCCGTCAACCGGCAACCCTGTATCCCACTAGAGTCCGCCGTATGTGCGTCTGAGGTCGTTAGAGCAACTCGATGCACGTTCCTCTCTCCCCAGGAGTAACATTCCCGAGCAGAGGCTGGTATCGGTTGGAATGCGCACAGACGGATGTTATACAATGTCCTTCTTGCTGACCAATGACATGATTGATGTACCTCAATCTGTCCTTGTCTTGACCAATGGTGACCCAGCATGCACATTCCTCAGGTCCTGCCTCTGGTCTCTCTCAGAAATGGAGGCTGGTAATGATGAACGGCCAGGCAACCTCTTATATCTTTTCTAGACTATCACGAGTTTTGTTTGTTTGTATTACAGTGCATTAGGCTCATTTTCACACCCTGTCCATGCGCATCTACTGGCTCATAACCAGAGTTGTCTCGTCCCTTGCGCAAGTCTTCCTACCCCTCACATCTACTTTCTATACACCGCCCCTGATATCTTCAAACGAGATGTCCTTGGCCAGCTCACCAGATTGCCAGATGCGGGCTGAAGACAAAGCTTTCAAACTGCTCTTTCCAGCAATCGAAGACCCACTTACCAACTCCTTTGATGACTACATCAATCAAGCTCTCTACGACCTCAGTGACGACGACAAAGAAGACTTCTTCATAGGAGATGTGGGCGGTCTCTTTGATAGCGAGGCTTTCTCCAGCGGCGCGAGTAGCCAGTCACCGATCGGCGCTTCTGCAAGGCAAAAGGAATCGTCCCCACAACCTTGGCGCAAGGGCTTGTGGTGCCTTAATCAAGATGAACCTTCGTTGCAACGGGACGCGGTTGAGAAACCTCATTATCCTAGTGGGGGCCATCATCAGCTCAAACTCCTCAGTCAGCCTCTGAATCGAACCGACTTTTCGAATCCGAGATCTCCTCCCCTAACTCCTTCGCAGAAGGGAACAAAGAGATTTACCTCGAGTCCCAAAGCGGCGAATAGCCGACACATTCCCTATGTTCGCCAGACGTTCTCACGAGAAGTTACCCTTTCGCCCAGTCCGATGTATGCCAGGTTACCAACAAATGGCAAATTGCCTCACCATGAGACGTGGCAACAAGATTTTCAAAACTTCCATTTGCAGGTTCCAGAGGAGGCGCTGCCACTGTCGCCTCCACCTTCAGGACGTCCTCTTCAACATGGAAATGCAACGAGAATGAATGCACTCAATGTGGCACAGAATGGTAGCCACTTGCAGACGCCTAGTTTAATGATGCCCAGCTATGCTCTGAACCAGCCAATTCCATCAATCGAACATCCTGATCCTGATCTCTATGTACCTCGTACACACGCAACCTTTGTGCCGAGTGGACCGACCATGTTGTCAAGCCCAACCGATCAGATAACATTGTCGTCCCACCACGCACCTCAGCCACAGGTGCAGACAATACATTCCTGGAATGAGGAGACCAGTGACACAGGACACGGGGCCAGCTATGTGTATGAGATACATCCTCAGATAATGGAAGGAGGACAAACTCAAGCATGGTGGTCATCTCCTCCCTCTACCTCGAATCCGTCAGCTACGTCAAGTTACGAACCGCCGCAAGAAGACTACTATCGACAAATTGCTGCACCAAGTCCCCAACGGCCTGTCCACCAATTGATATCATCATCCTCTCATAACCTTCAATCTGGAGGGCTGATGATCCAATATCCTTCCGACGATGGCCATCCCCAGAAGTCCGACCACAATCAGTCTGTCGCAGCCCATCCCTTTTCACCAACAAGCGCATATCCACCATTGCCTCCTTTAAAAAGTCATAGCTACCACCAAGTATTCTCACCCACGTCTCCCTTCACAACCCCTCGAAGGCGCCCTCCACCCTCCCCCAGCAGATCGGCCTCGGTCTCCCCAACCAGCATCACCCGTTCAACCCGTCAAACCTCTCCGACCCGCTCATCCCGTCGAAAAAGCATGGGCAACCCCAAAGCCTCCGGCGTCTCCAAGACCCCTCGAACACCTAAAACTCCCAAAACACGTACCGCCGGGTTCGAGATGAATTTCGTCAATCTCACCCCCGCAGATAGCGCCAAGTTGCTGAGCGATGTGGCGCCGAGTGGGAGTTCGAAGACGAGGGCGAGGAGGGAGCAGGAGGCCAGGGATA
>JAABUK010005217.1_pt1 | contig 20484 bp, 15 predicted proteins | sample 5559141 | NCBI WGS metagenome assembly JAABUK01 (sample SAMN10711869, study PRJNA513367) | rock metagenome | isolation source: Antarctica rocks | place: Antarctica: Victoria Land, Pudding Butte nord | collected 2016-01-03 | reverse complement strand
CTGACTACCTCGAACCTCAGAACTTGTTCTACCGCGTGCGACTGGCGCTGGCCGCGGTGGGAACACACCTCCTCATTCACTTCAAACCATTCCAGTACGGTTTAAAGTAATTCTGTCCGACTACTTAGTGGCGGGCTGGGCTCAGCTCGGTTTCAAAGAGCGCGAGACCTGGACGAACTGGAAGCCGCGCCGCCTCAGGCCCGCGATGACGCTTGGCAGCGCCTGGGCCGAGTGCCAGCCGCGCCCGTTCATGTGCATGATGACGATCGAGCCCGGCTTGGCTTGGGTCATCACGGTGCCAACGATGTCCCTGGCCGATTCGTGCGGGTCCGGGTCGCCTGTTTCGACGCTCCACATCAAGGTGCGCAGGCCCAGCCGGGCCGCCGCAGCCGCCAGAAGCGGGTTCCACTCGCCAAAGGGCGGGCGAAAAAGCGTGGCCTGGCGGCCCGTCAGCCGGAACATGATGCTCTGGGTGCGCTGGATTTCCTGGCTCATGCTCGCCCGCGAAATCCTCGTCATGTGCGGGTGCAGGTAGGAGTGGTTGCCCAGCTCGAAGAGCGGGTCGGCGCCCAGGGCGCGCGTGATGGCCGGGTGCGTTTCCATCCAGCGCCCGCCCAGCAGCAGGGTCGCCGGGGTCTTGGTGCGGCGCAAAATGCCGATGATCGCGGCGTCGTAGCGCGCGGGCTTGCGCGTCTGGCAGGCGTCGAAGGTCAGCGCGACGAGCTTAGGCGAAGCAGCGGCTTGTTGGGGAAGCTGCACAAGTACTTGAGGCGGCAGAGGCTTCAAGGTTGGAGCTGTTGTGCTCAAGGCAGCTGAGCTCAAGACAGTTGTGCTCAACGCAGCGGCGCGGCGGGCGGCAGGCGGCGTGGCTGTGGCCGCAAAAGTCGCGAGGGCCTTTGGTTGGGCTTGAGGTGATCTCTGGCTGCTGCCTGGCTCGGCTGGCGCATGGTGGCGGGCGCAGCCGGGCGCGGCGAGGGCAGGAGCGGCGAGCAGAATGGACAGGATGAGGCGGCTGAATTTGGGCATCGCTGCAGTCAAGGCCAAATCGCCCGCCTTGCACAAGTACTTGTGCCCGAGTCGCGCGCGTTTCGGGACGGACACGGGCGGCTCGGGTAAGGTTGTGGGTGACATCGCGGCGGGCTTGCGTTAGGCTCCGTGGCTGGTGGCCGCAGCCGCCAAAGGCCCAGCGGAGGAGATTTTTATGCGATTGAAAGACAAAGTGGCCCTGATTACGGGCGCGAGCAGCGGGATCGGCAAGGGCATCGCCGAGAGGTTCGCGGCTGAGGGCGCGCACGTCGCGGTCAACTACCTGCCGCGCGGCCACAATCAGGCCGACGCCGAGGCCGAGGTGAGGACCTTTGGCACCACGGGCATCGCTACCGCCGCCGACATCTCGCAGCGCGCCGATGTCGAGAAGATGGTCGCCGAGGTCGTGGCCAAGTTCGGGCGGCTCGACATCATCGTGAGCAACGCGGGCATCGAGATCAACAAGCCCTTCCTCGAAGTCACCGACGACGAGTGGAACAAAGTACTTGCCGTCAACCTCTTCGGCTCGTATCTCATGGCGCAGGTCGGGGCGCGCCAGATCGTGGCCCAGGACGGCGGCTCGGCTCAGGGCTCGGCTCAGGGCGGCAAGCTGATCTTCATCTCCTCGGTGCACGAGGACATCCCCTTCCCTGGTTACACGGCCTACTGCGCCTCGAAGGGAGCGGTGCGCATGATGATGCGCAACCTGGCGATGGAGCTGGCGCCGCACAAGATCAACGTCAACAACATTGCTCCGGGAGCCATCGCCACGCCGATCAACCAGAGCGTGCTCGACGACCCGCAGGCCATGAAAAACGCCATCTCCGAAATCCCCTGGGGACGCTTCGGGACTCCGGATGAGGTGGCTTCGGTCGCCTTGTTCCTGGCCGGCTCGGAGTCGGAATACGTGACGGGCAGCACCTACTACGTCGATGGCGGCCTGACCCAGCAAGTCACGGCTTACTGACCGCTCGCGAACCGAGCCGAGGCCAACCCAAGCCAACATGACCGAGGAAGAGAAGAGGCTGCAGCAGGCGCGCGAAGGGCACGGCAACTGGCGCCAGTGGGGGCCTTACCTCAGCGAGCGCGCCTGGGGCACGGTGCGCGAGGACTACAGCGCCAACGGCACCGCCTGGGACTACCTGCCGCACGACCACGCCCGCTCGCGCGCCTACCGCTGGAACGAGGACGGCCTGGCCGGAATCTGCGACGAGCACCAGCACTTGTGCTTCGCTCTGGCGCTGTGGAACGGCCAGGACGCCATCTTGAAGGAGCGCCTGTTCGGGCTGACCGGGCAGCAAGGCAACCACGGCGAGGATGTCAAGGAGTGCTTCTACTACCTCGACAACACGCCCTCGCACGCCTGGATGCAGGCGCTGTACAAATATCCCCAGCGCGCCTTCCCCTACGCTGAGCTGGTCGAGGAGAACGCGCGCCGCACCAAGGACGACCCCGAGTTCGAGCTGCTCGACACCGGCGTCTTCGAGGAGGACAAGTACTTCGATGTGCTCGTCGAATACGCCAAGGCCGCGCCGGACGACATCCTGATCCAGATTTCGGTTTCGAACCGCGGCCCGCAGTCCGCCGCGCTCGACCTGCTGCCCACGCTGTGGTTTCGCGACACCTGGTCCTGGAGCCCAGGCTCCAAGCGCCCTTCGCTGGGCGTTGAGCACGCCAACGTCATCCGCGCCCACGACGAGCGGCTCGGCTCGTACTGGCTCATCTGCGAGCACGACGAGCAGGCGCCCGAGCTGCTCTTCACCGAGAACGAGACCAACGCGGCCCGGCTCTTCGGCTCGCCTAACGGGTCGCCCTTCGTCAAGGACGGCATCAACGACTACGTGGTGAACGGGCGCGCCGAGGCGGTGAACCCGGCCCAGACCGGCACCAAAGCCAGCGCGCGCTACCGCCTGAGCCTTGAGCCGGGCCAGACTCAGGTGGTGCGGCTGCGGCTGAGCACCAACGAGCCGCTGTCGCAGCCCCTCGACGCGCCCTTTGCAAGTACTTGCGCGCTGCGCAAGGCCGAGGCAGATGCCTTCTACGCCACCGTCGCGCCCCCGCAGGTGTCGCAGGACGCCGCCAACGTGCAGCGCCAGGCGCTGGCCGGGATGCTGTGGAGCAAGCAGTTCTACAACTACAACGTGCTGAAGTGGCTCACGGGCGACGCCTCGCAGCCGCCTCCGCCGCCCGAGCGGTGGAGCGGGCGCAACGCCGACTGGACGCACCTCAACAGCTCGGACATCATCTCGATGCCCGACAAGTGGGAGTACCCGTGGTTCGCCGCCTGGGATTTGGCCTTCCACTGCCTGACGCTCTCGATTGTGGACTCGGACTTCGCCAAGTCGCAGCTGCTGCTCCTGGAGCGCGAGTGGTTCATGCACCCCAACGGCCAGCTCCCGGCCTACGAGTGGGCCTTTGGCGACGTCAACCCGCCGGTGCACGCCTGGGCCGCGCTGCGGGTCTATCGCATCGAGCGGCGTCTGCGCGGCGTCGGCGACCTCAAGTTCTTGGAGCGCGCCTTCCACAAGCTGCTGATCAACTTCACCTGGTGGGTCAACCGCAAGGACGCCGAGGGGCGCAACATCTTCCAGGGCGGCTTCCTGGGCCTGGACAACATCGGCGTCTTCGACCGTTCGGCTCCCCTGCCCGAGGGCGGGCACCTCGATCAGTCGGACGGCACCAGCTGGATGGCGATGTACTGCCTCAATATGCTTGCCATCGCGCTGGAGCTCTCGGCTCAGGACGACACTTACGAGGACGTGGCGACCAAGTTCTTGGAGCACTTCTTCACCATCGCGCACGCCATGAACGACCGGCCCGCCACCCTGGGCGACAACGGCGTGGACCTTTGGGACGAGCAGGATGGCTTCTACTACGACGTGCTGCAAGGCGCCAACGGCGAGCACCAGTTCTTGCGCGTGCGCTCCCTGGTTGGCCTGATTCCCCTGCTCGCCGTCGAGACGCTGGACGCCGGGCTGCTGGCCTCGCTGCCTTCGTTCCGCGCCCGCCTGGAGTGGTTCATGGCGCACCGCCCGGACTTGTGCCGCAACGTGGCCTCGGTCACTCAAGAGGGCGAGGCCGCGCGCCGCCTGTTCTCGGTGGTGAACGAGGAGCGGCTGCGCAAGCTGCTTAGGCGCGCCCTGGACGAAGCTGAGTTCCTCTCGCCTCACGGCATCCGCTCCGTCTCGCGCTTCCACCTGGAGCACCCTTATCGCCTCAGCCTGGGCGGTCACGACTACGAAGTTGGCTACCAGCCCGCCGAGTCGCGCACCAGCTTGTTCGGCGGCAACTCCAACTGGCGCGGCCCGGTCTGGTTCCCGCTCAACTACCTGCTCATCGAGGCGCTGCAGCGGTTCGACCACTACTACGGCGACGCCTGGACCATCGAGTGCCCGACCGGGTCAGGCCAGCAGATGACGCTGTGGCAGGTCGCGACCGAGCTGTCGCAGCGGCTGATCAGCCTCTTCCTGCGCGACGAGCAGGGCCGGCGCGCGGTCTTCGGCGGCGTCGAGAAGTTCCAGAGCGACCCCCACTTTCGCGACCTCATCCCCTTCCACGAATACTTCCACGGCGACAACGGCGCCGGCCTGGGAGCCGCCCACCAGACGGGCTGGACCGGCCTCGTGGCCAAGCTCATCCAGCAAAGCGGCGCTGAGTAAGCCGCTGAGCAAAGGCCCGCAAGCACTTGCACGCCCTTCAGCTCAGCTCAAGCTAATCGCCTCAAGCTGATCGCGTCAAGCTAATCGCGTCAAGCTAATCGCGGCCCAGGATGGCGAGCCCCAGCAAGTACTTGAGGCGGCTGCCGTGAGCTGAGGCGAAGGCCCTCAACGCTTGACCCAGTCAACGCTTGACCTCGCCTTCATCGCTTGCAGTGATAGCGATGAAAGTCTCAACGCTTGACCCCGTCAACGCTTGACCCAGTCGAAGAGTCCGGGCAGCTCGACCTGCATGATCAGGCAGGCGCCGATGCCGCAGGCGAGCAGCCCGGTCGCGACGCGCGCGCCCAGGATGACCTGAGCGCCGCGCCTGCCGCCCCACGTCAGGACGCCGCCGAAGAGCCCGGCGTACAGCCCCATCGAGAGCAGCACGCCGACCGAGAAGGACAGCGTGTAGGCGAAGACCATGGCGTAGCCGTAGTTCGAGACGGCCAGGGCCGCCTGCGAGACGAAGGCGCCGGTTCCAGCCGCGCCGTGCAGCATCCCCATCAGCAGCGAGCCGTGCTGGTGCCCGCCCGCGCCGTGCGAGTGGCTGTGCAGCGTGCCGTCAGCGTGGCGGTGCGCCTGGCTTCCGCGGCTCGGCTCAGCACCTTCAGCCGGGCCTTCGAGAGCCCGAGCGTTGGGCGCGGCCTCGTGGCTGTGGTCGTGGGTGTGGTGGATGGTGCCGGGGCGCAGCTGGTGCAAGGTCCACAGGCCAAGCAGCACGAGGACGATCCCAACGAAGCGGTCGAGCACGCCCGAGGAAAACAGCACGGGCTGCGACTGCTGCAGCGCCATCTTGAGCACGAACAGGACCGAGCCGATGATGAGCAGGCTCAGCCCGTGCCCGATGGCCCAGCGCACGCCGAAGCTGATGGCCTGGCGCGGCGTGGGGCGGCGGGCGACGAAGGTGCTCACCGCGGCCATGTGGTCGGGCTCGAAGGCGTGCATCGCGCCAAAGCCAAAGGCCGTGGCCAGAATCAAAATGATGGTAACGATGAAGGCTCTCCTGGCGGCTGAGGCTCGCCGCTTGGTTCCGTGCGATGCAGCAGCCGTAACGTATTCCAACTTAGCACAGTCACGCTCAGGGCAAGGCCGCGCCCGGCCCGCGAGCGCCCGGCTGCAAGTACTTGCGAGGCCCTGGCGCCCAAGTTCGGCTTCTCACCTGTTGATTGTGAAGCGGATGGTCTGGCTGCTCGAAACAGCCTGGCCGTCGCGCAGGGCGGGCTTCCAGCGCCAGCGCCGGGCGGTTTCGAGCACGGCTTCATCGACTCCGCCGCTGCCCGAGGAGCCGCGCAGCACGACATCACAGCTGCCGTCTTCTGCGATGCTGAAGCGCACGCGCACCGAAGAGGCCGTCGCTGTGGCGGCCATCTCCTCCGAAATCGTGGGCTGCGGGTCGCGCGTGGCAACCGCGTCTCGCGTTTCGCCTCTGGGCCGGGGTGTTGGCGTGGGAGCCGGGCGTGGCGTGGCCGTGGGGCGTGGGATCGGCGTAGGCCGGGGCGTTGGCCTGGGACGGGGCGTGGGAACCGGAGTTGGCCGCGCCGTTGGAATCGGTGTCGGCTCGGGCTTTGGCGTGGCCGTGGGGCGTAGCGTGGGAACCGGAGTTGGCCGCTCCGTTGGGATGGCCGTGGGAACGGGAGCCGGCCTCGCAGGAACTGGCGTGGGAAAGGCAGCCGCTGGCCCGAAGCTCCCCGAGGCTGCCGCTGCCGAAGGCACGCCCGGCTCGCCGCCTTCGCTGCGGCTGCCCTGTTCATCGCCGCCGCTGTGCCCTTGCCGCTCTTCGCCGGGCGTGCCTTCGGCTGGGCTTGGCTCGTTGGAATTGGACTCGCCGGTCGCGGCAGCGGGCGCTGCTGAGCCGGTTGAAGCAGCCGCAGCCAGGGCAGTTGGAGACGACGCGGAAGTACTTGCGGGCGCGCTCCGGCTGCTGCTCGCCGAGCCGGGCTGCGGCGTCGCTGCGGCGGCAAGCGCCCCAGTTGGCGCAGCCACCGGCGCTGCAGCGCGCGTTAAATCCTGGGCAGGCGTCGCAGGCGCGGCGGTTGTTGGAACCGGGCCGGGCGTGGAGGTTGGCGTCGGAGTTGGCGTGGGCCTGGTGGCCTCGCGCGAGGCCAAACGAAGCCTGGCAGCCGGGCGCGGCGGCGGCGCAATCGGACGAGGCTGTGGTGCCGGGCGCGGTGCGGCGGGACGCGAAGGCGCGGGAGCAGCGGGAGAACTTCGAGGCGGTTCAGTGGCGGTCTGGCGACGCAGAGCTGCGCTGCGGCGCGCGGCGTGGGCCGGCGAGACTTTCTTGAGGCGGCGGCCCCTGGCGCTCATCACGAAGCGGCGTATTTCCAGGCCGCGCGGCGCGGAGTAACTCTGGCGACCGGCGATCAGGGCCAGGGCTTGCCAGGCCAGCAGGTTCAGCACGAGCGCAAGGGGCAAGGCGCGGCCATAACGAGCCGCAGCCGCCTCGTCTCGAACCTGCCCACGCTGAGCGCCGCCATGCGAGCCGCGAACCGAAGCCTTCATCGAAATTTCACCTCGCGCCGGGCGCATGGGCAGGCTGAGCAAGTACTTGAGCTGAAGGCAGCGCCGATGCTGAAGGCAGCGCCGAGGACGCCGAGGTCGCGATGCCGTAGCGCGTGATGCCGATGTCGCGCGCGGTGTCGATGGCGCGGATCACCACGCCGTGAGCCACGCGACGGTCGGCGTTGATGACCAGCGAGACGCGGCTCAAATTGGCTGCGGAGACGCTGGCTCCGCGTGAGCCACCGGTTACGGCTCCGGCTTTGGCGATCAGCGCGCGCTGCAGCTCGGGCCAGGCCACGGGCACCTTCTCCAGGAACAGCCGCCCGCGCGCGTCGATGGTGAGCGTTAAATCGCTGGGCTGCTGGGCCGTCGAGGTCCTGGCATCGGGCAAGTCAACGGGCAGGCCGCGCAGCCGCGTCAGCGACAGGCTCGACAGCATGAAGAAGACCAGCAGGAAGAAGATGGTGTCGATCATCGGGATGATCTCAATGCGTGCACGCGGCAACTCGCGCCGCCCCTTGAACTTCATCCCTGCACCTCAGCCCGGCTCTCGTTGCGGCTCTCGTCCAGCACATTGAGCACGCGCGTCACGGCCAGCTCGGTTTCGTCCGTGAGCCGCCGGATGCGCGCTGCGAAGCCGTTGTAAGCCACGAAGGAGACCACGGCGATGGTGATGCCCATGGCTGTGGCGTACAGGGCCTCGCCGACGCCGCCCAGCACGGCGTCCGAGTTGCCGCGCGCCTGCTGCGCTCCGATGGCGTTGAAGGCTCCGATCATGCCCAGGATGGTTCCCAGCAAGCCGAGCAGGGGCGAGATTGTGGTCGCGGTGTCGAGCACGCTGAGCCCGCGCTCCAGCCGCAGCCAGAAGCCCGCCCCGACCTCCTCGACGCGCCGCTCGATCTGGGCTGCGCTCAGCTCGCGCCGCTCGATCACGGTGGCCACGCAAGCGGCTATGGGCCCGCTCGACGCCTGGCACAAGCGCAGCGCCTCCTCAAAGCGCGCCTCGCCGCACAGCACAAGTACTTGGGGCAGCAGTTGCGCGGGCGCCTGCCCCCACTGGCGAAAGGCCAGAGCACGCTCGACGATCACGGTGGCGCAGGTGAGCGACAGGGCCAGCAGCGGCCACATCACCCAGCCCCCGGCCCGGAAAAAGTGCAGCAAAGAAGCCATGCAAGTACTTTGAACGCTGCGCCCGCCAAGCGCCACAGTCCAAAGCGGCTTCACCACGAAGTGTTACGGCGAAGTGTCACTGAGGCGGGCTCGCCAAAGGTGCGCGAACGACGTGGTCGGGGAACTGGTCGGCTCGGGCGCGGCTCCAGCGCAGCCACTTGGCGTGGCCATCGAAGTAGAGGTAGTTGCCGCCGTCGAAGTGGCGGTTGTACTTGATCCAGCCCTCGTTGGGACGCGAGCCGCTGCCCCAACGCACCAGCGCCGCCTCGCCGGGCCAGGTGTCGTAGTCGTCCTGGTTGGCGCTGTGGAAATCCGAGCCCGCATCGCCGAAGCCTTCGGAGTTGCGCTCCGAGAACATGATGATGCTCTGGTCGCGAAGCCCGTTGATCGCCGCGTCGGTAGCGAAGCCGTTCAGCGCGCCCTCCTTGGCGTAGCGGCAGGACTTGTGCGTAAAAATCGAGTTCAGCAGGTAGCTTTCGATGGAGAGGTTGCCATCCTGAGCCAGCGCCTGCTCGGTTCCGGCCACGGGCTCGCCGGACTCGATGCCGCCGTTGTAGGCCAGGATGGTCGTGGTGAGCACCTGGGGATGCGGCGTCGGGTCGGAAGGGCAGAACCCGATCTGCCGGCTCTTCATGTAAGGCTCAAAGAAGATGACCCACGGCTTCTCCGCCTGGCTGTTGCCCGCGCCGCCCCCTTTGCAGCCGTCAGCCGTCGCCGGCAGAGCATCGACCTGGGTACCGTCGTCTAAAACCCACCCCTCGTGGTGGTGGAAGAGGCTGCCGTCGAAATCATCGATGTACTGCCTCGCCGCCAGGCCGATCTGCTTCATGTTGCTCATGCAGCTGGCGCGGCGCGCATTCTCGCGGGCACGCGCGAAAACAGGAAACAAAATCGCCGCCAGCACTGCGATTATCGCGATGACAACCAAAAGCTCGATCAATGTGAAACCACGCCGCTGCCCCTTCGAAATCATAGCCGCTCTCCTTCAACTTTCGCTCACGTGTTACTCTGGAGAGTGACTATAACACACCGATTATCACCAATGTGTTACGAAATAATAGTTTTTTCATACGAACACTCTTGGTGTGGGGAAGGAGCGGGCTGGGGAGGCGCGGACGCAATGGGAGGCTGAGGGCTCTGTTAAGCTGTGCTTATCTTATGCACAAGCATCATCAGCATCACGAAGGCGAGGCTGGAGCCCAGCGCGAGGCGACTGGAGCTGAGGAGCCAGTGACCTCGCGCTTCAGCGTGTCGCTGCCGAGCAAGCTGCTGCGCGACTTGGACGCGATGGTGCGCGAGAAGAGCTACGACAACCGCTCGCTGGCCATCGCGGACATGATTCGCGACCAGCTTGTCGAGCACAGGCAGCAGTTCGATGAGCAGGAGATCGCGGGCACCATCACGCTGGTCTACGACCACCACAAGCGCAATCTGCAGTCGGCGCTGACCGACTTGCAGCACGAGCACACCAGCGTGATCATCTCGACGCTGCACGTCCATCTGGACCACGACAACTGCCTGGAAGTGCTTGTGGTGCGCGGCCCCTCGGCCATCATCAAGCGTATGGCGGATGCTCTGCTGGCGGCCAAGGGCGTCAAGCACGGGCGCTTCACCATCACCAGCATCGGGCACGACCTCTCGGGCTGAGGCCAGCCGGGCTGAGGCCAGCCGCGACGAACCCCGCAAGTACTTGCACGGGCGCTGGAACCCCGTCGGCAGGCCCGGCACGCTTTGCCAGGCGCATTGGAGAAGCGCGCGGGCGCAGCGCGGCAGCCTGAAAAGATTCTCAAGCTATTTGCGAGAGTCTCAAGCAAACTGTGGCGGAATCTAAGTCTGCCTTGAGGAGGCCCCGTGTCCACGAACCACCGCGCCCTGTTTTGCCTGCCTGCCGCTCTGCTCGCCATCCCCGCGCTGACCTCGCCCGCTCCAGCCGCTCCCGCAAGTACTTTGGCCGCGCCGCCACCCGGCATCCGCTTCAACAGCCAACTCGACGGCGGCCTGCACACGCTTAACGCGAGCGGCTTCGGCGACACGAGCGACAGCCTGGGCACAAGCTCAAGGCGCGGCAAGAGCGCCTCGCGCTTCGCCTCGGGCACGGGCAACATCCTCTTCCTGGCCGCAGGCACCCTGCTGCCCCTGGTCGAGGATGGGCGCGACGGGCGCGAGCACACGCTGCGCACCGCGGACTCGGTGCTGACCAGCACCCTGATCACTGAGGCGCTCAAGCACGTGGTGCGCGAGAGGCGGCCCGACAACGGCCCGCGCAACTCGTTCCCCTCGGGCCACGCCACCGCAGCCTTCGCTGTGGCGACGATGCAGGCGCACTACCACCCGGGCCAGGCCCTGCTCTGGTACGGCGGCGCGACGCTGATCGCGGCCTCGCGGGTGGACCTGCGCCGCCACTACGTGCAGGACGTGGTGGCAGGAGCGGCCGTCGGCTACTTCACCTCGCGGCTTGAGCTCAGGCGCTCGCGCGGCCTGCTCCTCTTCCCGCTCATCCGCCCCAGGCGCCAGGGCACCACCACCGGCGTGAGCGTCTCGGGCGGCTTTTAAAGCAGCTCAGCTGAGCCCAGCGCCTCGAACAGAAGCCCCGGCCACAAGTACTTGTAGCCGGGGCTTCTGTTCAACAAGACTACTTTTTAAGCCACACAAAACCAGGTGTATAAGAACTTCAATTACCGAGCAGATTGGAAATGCCAGGCATCATCGGGATAAGCGTGCGATGAATCAGGTCGGCGGCGCGCTCCTTGACGGTGGCAGTGTGTTGGCTGAACGCCAAGCCGCTGGCTGATCTCGTCAAGGGGAACAGCTTCACCGTGAATACGCAGCGTGGCGCTGAAGCAAAAGTAACCTTCCTCATCGGCTTCGACGCCGTTAAGAGCGCCTCTCAAGGTGCGAAAAACTTCAGCAGGAGGTTGAAAATGTCCGTGGTCGCACATGAGACAAGTCTCGTGGATATTTGCTGCCACGCACAAGCAATCCGGCTGAACCTAACTACCTCAGCACGCTATTTGCGCAATTCGTTGGGGATTGTGTGATTAAGGAACGGGATGCAAAAACGAGCGGCTGCAAGTACTTGCAGCCGCTCGTCGGGGTTAATCAGGTTGGCTGTTAGTTGGCGGCGTCTGAGGGTTGGTTCTGGTAGACGCGGATGTAATCGACCTCGAACTTGGCGGGTAAGGCGGTGGGGGCGGGGTCGCCGCCGTTTTGCCCGCCGATGGCCAGGTTGAGGATGATGGACTGAGGCTGGTGGAAGGGGTTTAGCTGCTGGGCGTCGCCGTTGACGGTGTCCTTGAGGTTGGTTTCGTTGAGCAGCCGCCCATCGACGAAGAGGCGGATGAAGTCCTGGTCCCAGTCCATGCGCCAGACGTGGAACCTGGTGCTCCACATGGGGTCGCCCAGCTTCTCCAGCGGGGTGCGGGTCGAGTGCCACTTGGCGGCCCAGCGCGTGCCGGTGCCCCAGGCGAGGTTGGCCAGCAGGTTGCCTCGGTAGAACTCCATAATGTCGATCTCGCCGCCCGAGGGCCACTCGCCCTGGGTGCCCACGGTCCAGAAGGCCGGCCACATCCCGGCTCGGGTGTCGATGCGCGCCCTCATCTCGAAGCGCCCGTAGCGCCAGGCGTGGAGGCTGCCGCTGGTCAGGCTGGACGAGGTGTAGTGGGCGAACTGGCGCTGCTTCTTCCAGCCGGCGCTGCCGGCTTCGTAGTTGGGGTTGGGCCTGTCCTCGCGGCGCGCCTCGATGGTGAGCAGGCCGTTGCTGCACCAGGCGTTGGACGGCTGGTACCACTGATCCTCCTCGTTGCGCACGAAGCCGCTCTCGAAGTTCCAGTTGCGCGGGTCGGGCGGGCCATACTTGTCGAACTCATCCGACCACACCAGCTTCCAATTTCCCCTATGCTCCTTCGCCCCAGCCCAGGGCAGCTGAGCCGGGGGCGCGGGCGGCGCGGCAGCCCAGCAGCTGGCCGCAGCGAAGCTCGTGGCGGCCACGGCGCAGAGGGCCACAGCCCGCGCGGCAAGTACTTGGGGCTTGATTTTCATGGTCTTCTCGGCAAAAGTAAACGCCAGGCAACTCAGGCAGCGGCGGCTCGGCTCGGCTCCACTCGCCTCGGCTCCCGTACTTGATACCCGCATCGCGGCGAAACCACGCCGCAGCCAGGCCGCAGCCAGGCCGCAGAGCTTAGCAGCCCATTTCAACCGCGAAGTGCAACCATGCTCATCTCCTCTCCAGCCCCGCTCGCCACCTCCACGCGCGCCAGCCTCAGCCGCCGCGCATTGCAGCCAGTGCTTGCAGCCGCCACGCTGAGCCTGCTGGCTCCTCTGCCCGCCGCGCAAGTACTTGCCGCGCCCGCAGCGCCGCTCGCCACCCAGTGGGACACGCGGCCCGACACCTGGGCTGCCGTCGATGGCCTGGGGCGGCAGGTTCCCGCGCGCGGCGAGCCGTTCGCGGGCGGGCAGGTGCCTGCGCCGCGCCGGGATCGGTTCGTTGGGATGTTCACCTTTTTGTGGCTGGGCGAGTCCGGCTCGGCGGGGCCCTTCGACAACAGCCGCATCCTGGCCCGCGACCCTGACGCGGCGAGCAAGCCTGACAGCCCGCTGTGGGGGCCGCTGTACGCGCCGCACCACTGGGGCGAGCCGCTCTTTGGCTACTACGTCTGCGACGACGAGTGGGTGCTGCGCAAGCACGCGCAGATGCTCGTGGACGCCGGCGTCGACACCGTGATCTTCGACACCACCAACCAGCTCACCTACCCGCGCTCCTACTTCGCGCTGTGCCGCGTGTACCGCAAGATCCGCGCTGAGGGCGGGCGCACGCCCCAGATCGCTTTCCTGGCGCCCTTTGGCGACCCCTCGCGCGTGGTGCAGGCGCTCTACCTCAGCCTGTATCACCCCGCCGGTGGGCGGCCCAGCCCCTACGACGACCTCTTCTTCCGCTGGGAGGGCAAGCCGCTCATCATGGCCGACCCCGCCGGCATCACGCCCGATTCGCTTGGGCAGTCCGACCGCGAGCCGCAGCGCCTCGAAGCCGGCAGCACGCTGGGGCAGTCCTTCCGGGCCGCGCGCCCCTTCACCTTCGTGGGCGGCTCCTTCCCGACCTGGTCGGCCAAAGGCTCCGGCGCCACCGTCTCGCTCTTCGACCGCGCGGGCGGGCGGCTGCTGGCCCGGCGCCGCCTCGAAAACGTGCCCGACAACGCCATGGCCGGCATCGAGCTGAGCGCCCCGCTGCCCGCAGGCAGCTACTACCTGGAGCAGTCGCAGCCGCGCGGCCCCATCGGCTGGTGGACCACATCGGGCCGCGCCTCGTCCACGGGCCGCGCCTACGCCGAGGGCAACGAGGTGCTCGCCGAGCGCACCTTGGCCGTGCGCTACGCGGGCGAGGCGCAGAACACGACGCTGACCTCAGCTGAGGCCAGGCCCTCGCCCGAGCAGCGCGCGAGCCTGGCGCGCGACATCCGCAGCTTCTTCACCTTCCGCAAGCCTCAGCCCAGCTACTTCGAGGGGCCAACAGGGCCCAATCAGTGGAGCTGGCTCGAAGTCTTCCCGCAGCACACCTTCTACAAAACGCCCGGCGTGCCCGAGCAGATGGCCGTGGGCGTGGCCCAGAACGCCGTGGACGGGCGGCTCAGTATGCTCTCGAACCCAACAGCCTACGGACGCTCCTTCCACGACGGCAAGGAGCCTCTCACGGGGCAGGACTTCACGGGCCGCAACTTCGCCGAGCAGTGGGGCCGCGCGCTGAGCGTGGACCCCGGCTTCGTCTTCGTGACGGGCTGGAACGAGTGGATCGCAGGGCGCTTCCCGCGCGAGCCGAACCCGTTCTACGCCCCGCGCGCGGTCAACTTCGTGGACGAGTTCAACGAGGAATACTCGCGCGACATCGAGCCCATGCGCGGCGGCCACGGCGACGCCTACTACCTTCAGCTCAGCTCGTATATCCGCCGCTACAAAGGCGCCCGCGCCCCTCAGCTCGCCTCAGCGCCGCGCTCAATCCAGGTCGATGGCCGCTTCGGGGACTGGGCCGCGGTCGGGCCCGAGTTTCGCGACGACCGCTTCGACACCCAGCACCGCGACCACGACGGCTGGAGCCGCAAGCTGCGCCTCACCGACCCCTCGGGCCGCAACGACTTCGAGGCCCTCAAGCTCGCCCGCGACTCCAAGTACTTGAGCGCCTACGCCCGCACCCGCGAGCCGATTTCCCCAGCCGGCGCCCCCGGAGCCGAGTGGATGAGCCTCTTCCTCAACACCGACGCGAACTGGAAAACCGGCTGGCGCGGCTTCGACTTCGCCATCAACCGCCTGCCCGCACGCAACCGCAGCGCCAGCGTCGAGGCGTGGCGCGGCGGCAGGTGGCAGCGCGTGGGCGAGGCCAGGCTGGCGTTCAAGGGCCGCGAGCTGGAGCTGTCGGTTCCGCTGAGCCTGCTCAGCCTGGCTCAGGTGAAGGAAATCGACTTCAAGTGGAGCGACAACACCGGCGGCCAGAGCGACGCGCTCAGCTGGTATGAGCACGGCGACACCGCGCCCAACGGACGCTTCGCCTACCGCTTCATCGCGCCGCAAAAGTAAGGCGCCAACAAACTCCTCCGCTGCCAACCTGGGGCGGCGCTCACGAAATGCGCCTCCTGCGCGACGGCAAGTACTTGCCCGCTCCATCAGCTGAGCCCAACCAGGGCTGAGCCCAACCAGGCCCACAAGCCACGAGAAAATCCATCTTCCCCGCCCTCTTCCTCGCAGCAGGCTGCACCATGAGCGCATTCAACATGAGGAAGACGGCGTGGTCGCCATCGAGAACGGGGCTGAGGTGCTGTATGCCTCGCTGTACTGGTGGGCGCGCTTTGGCATCAACGACCTGGCCCGCGTGCACTGCATCACGCCGCGCTGCGAGCGGTTCGGGACCGTGCGCCAAGCGAGCCCATTCACGCCCAGCGACCTCACTTTCAAGCGCGGCGCCGGGGCCAACACCGATTTCGCGCCCTGGCTGCCCTCCTACCCCGGCGAAGGCACCACGCTGCGCACGGCCCAGGAAGGCGAGGAGCTGCCCGTCGCGAAAATCCCCGAGGGCACCGGCTTCAAGATCGGCCAGGAGAGCTCCTACGCGGGCCGCGCCGAGTTCTACGTGCTGCGCTACGGGCCCTATCTCATCGCCATGAACACCACGCGCGACAAGACTTTCCCGCTGCAAGTACTTGCAGGCGGCGCCCAGAGCCAGCAGGCGCGCGAGCTGGTTTCAGGCAAGCAAATGAAGCTGAACGGCACGCTTCAAGTTGGGCCCATGTCAACAGTTGTGTTCGCTCTCAAGCCCTGAAGCCGGCGTCCCAAGCCGTCAACCCAGGTTGACGAGATGATGTTTCGGCTCGGCTCAGGAGAGCCGCTCCCCCGGCTCGCGCCGTGGTTTGAGGCCGCTTTGCGCTTCCCGCAGGAGCAGCAAGGTCAAGCAGAAAGGTCAACTCGTTGCTACTCGCTGCTGCTGGACAGCTTTATCGGGATCGGGCGGGGTCGGGAAGGCAGCGCCGCCCTGGGCTCAGCGACGCCCTGGGCTCAGCCCTGGCCTGGCCTGGGCTCAGCGCGGTTCAGTGGGAGGCGGCGCAGCTTCGCGGCGGGGCGGGAAGCTCTGGTTCTGGGTGCTGCGGAGTGTTCGAGGAGCCGGATAAGATCATGCACAGCAGCAGCAATTCCAGGGTCGCCCGCGCGTGGCTTGAGCCGCCGATCGCTCACCACGATGGAGAGAGGCTCATGGGGGATAATCTGGGCCGCTTCGGTCGGCACGAGGAGATGTGGGCCGCTCAGGGGAGGCGAGGCGACGAGGCCGCCGCGCGATTCGCGGTGGCGGCGCGCGCGGCTCGGCTCGTGGCGGCTCGGGCTCCGGGTTCGGCTCACGAGCGGGCGCTGGCCGAGGTGGCGGCGGGCGTCGCGGCTCCGGCCCTGGCTGCCTTTGTGCTGTGGGTTCTGCGGCGGGCCGAGGAGCTGGAGCTCAAGCGGCTGTATTTCCTGTCGCGCGACGGGCAGATCATGCTCAAGATCGCGCGCATCCTGGCTCCTGCGCTGGGTTCTCGCTGCGAGCTGCGCTACCTGTACGGCAGCCGGGCCGCGTGGTGCTCGCCCTCGCTGGCCGGGTTCGACAACGACCTGCTGGACTGGCTGCTGCCGCCCGGCCTCGCCTGCTCGATGCGCTCGGCCCTGGGCCGCCTGCACCTGGCGCCCGAACGCTTCGAGGCCGAGCTGCTGAGCCGGGGCTTCGCGCCCGGCGGCTGGGACCGCGAGCTGAGCCCGGCGCAGGCCAGCCACCTGCGCGGCCTGCTGCAGGAGGAGCGGTTCCAGCAGACTCTGCGCGCCGAAGCCGCCCAGGGCCACCCTTTGCTGCTCAAGTACTTGCGGCAGGAGGGGCTCTTCGACGAGGCGCCGTGGGCCATGGTGGACATCGGCTGGCACGGCACCCTGCAGGATTCCCTGGGCCGCCTGCTGGCCGGCGCGGGCGGGCGCGCCCCGCACGGTTTCTACTGCGGCGCTTCGGGCCTGCCCGACAACAGCACCGGCGGCGTGCGCGAAGCCTTCTTCGCCGACGCCCGCCTCAGCCAGAACCCACACGGCCAGAACCTACAGAACCAGGATTCGTGCGGCGAGAATCAGGACGAGATACTGGCGCGCATCGTCACGCCGCTGGAAGCCTTCTGCGTGGCGAATCACGGGCAGGTGCTGGGCTACGCCGAGGAGGGCGGCCAGGTGCAGCCCGTCCTGGACGGGGCGGTCGATCCCCGGCTCGACTCGTGGGGGCTGCCCCTGGTGCAGCATACGATCTGCCGCTTCGCCTGCGAGCTGGCGCGCGATGCTCCGGTGAACGCGGCGCACCCGGCGCATTTGGCACACCCGGCGCACAGCCTGCGCCCGCTGGCTGTGGAGGGCATCCGGCGCTTCTGGTGCAGCCCGCGCCCGGCGCAGGCGCGCGCCTGGGGCGAGCTGCCCTGCGAAGACGAAGGGCGGCAGTATTTTCTGGCCAGGCCCTACTCGGCGCGGCACCTGGCGCGCGCTCTGGCCGCCGGGGGCGTCGGGCGCTCGCACTTCCACTCGTGGCACGCGGGCTCGCTGGCACGCACCAGCCTGCCGGTGCGCCTGCCCTTAGCTCTGCTGACCTCCGCCGCGCACGGCGCTCGCCGCGCCCGCCGCTTCTTCCGCGGCTTCAGGTGAGGCCGCCGCTTCAGGCGAGCTTGAGCGCCAGCCGCCCCGCTCCAATGCCTTGCTCAGGTGCCTTGTTCAGCTGAGCACAGCTTAAGGCAGCGGTCTCAAAGTCGCTTCGGCGCTGCCTGAGGTAGCTTTCCGCGCAGCGTGCGCCTGCCGAGGCGAGTGAGGCGAGGTTTTCTCCCTTGCCGCCGGGATGATCCCGCAGGCAAGTTGCTGGACGCGCTCGCCAATCGCATCTATCGCCTGCTGCAAACCGTTGGGCTGCGTCGGTGGTGGCCCGCGCCTCAAGTACTTGCGGGCAGCACGTTGGGCTAAGCCCTGCGGCTGCGCGGGCATAATATCGCGTCTGAAGACCGGCAGGCACCTGGGCCCGCGCGTTACAATCTCTGGCGCACCCCGCAGCAAGTGTTCGCGCAGTTGCGCCCCGCCCGGCTGCCGTGCGGGATGCCGTGCCGGATGCCGTGCCGGATGCCGCGTGGACTCCGCAACCGCTTTACAAGTACTTGCTGCTGCCTTCGCCAGGCCTTCGCCAGGCCTTCGCCATCGCCGCCATGATCGCACCTGCTCCCGCCCCCGCCGCCTCTTGCGCCCCCGCTGTCTCAGCCGCCGCTGCCGAAGACGCCGCCTCGCCCGCGGTGGCGACGGGCAGGCTGAGCGGGCGCTCGATCCTGGTGTCGCTGCTGCTGGCTGCTGTGTTCGGCTACTGCATTCCGGTGGTGGATTTCAAGTTCTCCAACACCTTCCTGGGCGCGATGCATATGCCGGCGGGTGCCATTGCGGTGCTGCTGGCGCTGCTGCTGGTGGTGAACCCATTGCTCAAGCTGCTGTCGCGGCGGCTGTCGTTTTCGCGCAACGAAATCCTGACGGTCTACATCACCTGCCTCTTCTCGACGCTGGTGCCTGGGCGCGGCGCGGAGAACTTCTTCGTGCCCAACATCCTGTCCTCGTTCTACTTCGCCACGCGCGAGAACAAGTGGCTCGACTTCCTCACGCCTTACCTCAAGCCGTGGATGACCCCGGCCCTCAACCCGAACCGCACCTACAACGCGGCGCCGGTCGAGGGTTGGTACACGGGCCTGCGGGCAGGCGAGCCGATCCCGTGGGAGCTGTGGCTCAAGCCTCTGCTGGCCTGGAGCGCGCTGATTCTGGCCATCCAGGTGATGCACGCTTGCCTGGCGGTGCTGCTGCGCGCGCAGTGGGCCGAGCGCGAGGCGCTGGCCTTCCCGCTCCTGCGGCTGCCGCTTGAGATGACCGAGGACACCGACTCGCTGGGCGCGGCGCATGCCAGGCTGGGCGCTTTTTTCCAGAACCCGCTGGTGTGGTGCGGCTTTGGCGTCTCGGTTGCCATCGAGATGCTGAACGGGCTGAGCCTGTATTTTCCCAACGTGCCCGCGTTCCCGCTCTCGCTGCCGACCGGCCCGCTCTTCACCGAAGCGCCCTGGAACCAGATGGGCACGGTTCAGATGCAGGTCTTCCCGGCCATCGTGGGCATCTCGTTCCTGCTCACCTCGGAGGTTTCGTTCTCGCTGTGGTTCTTCCACTTGTTCTCGAAGGCCCAGTATATGGTTTCGTACCTGATCGGCTTCCCTCCGGCTGCGCTGGACTCGCCGCTGTGGACGCGAGGCTGGGCCAAGGGCTTCATCGGCTACCAGCAGGTCGGGGCGCTGCTGGCTTACGTGGCGATTTTGGGCTGGGTCGGGCGCGAGCACTGGAAGCACGTCGCGCGGCGCGCCCTGGGCCGGGCCGCGGCGCAGCCTTCTGAGCAAAGCGAGGCGCTTTCGTATCCCGTGGCTTTCTGGGGCGCGGCCCTGGCCATGATCTTCATCCTGGGCTGGAGCGTGGCGGCTGGCATCCGGCTGGACGTGGCGATTTTGCTGTGGGCGTTTTACCTGGCCGTCTCGCTGGCCCTGACGCGCCTGGTGGCCGAGGCCGGGCTCCTGTTCGTGCAGACGGGCTGGATGGCGCTGGGGCCGCTCGCCTTCCTGGTCGGGGCCGGGCCGGGGCACCTGATCGACGCGGCCAGCGCGGCCCCGGCCTCCATGGTTTCGAGCAGCATCATGCTCGATATGCGCGGGTTTTTGATGCCGTCGTTCCTGCAGGGCTTCAAGCTGGCGCACGACCGCAAGATTCCGGCGCGCCCTCTGCTGAAGCTGATCGCGGGCTGCATCCTGATCTCGTTTTGCGTCGGGCTGGTCACGATCATCCGGCTGGGCTACGCCGTGGGCGGCCTGCAGCTCGCGAAGTGGTGGGCCACAGCCGCGGGCTCGCAGCCCGCGATCCACGCCGTGGCCTTCGCGCGCGGCATCGAGACCAACTACTTCGTTAACTGGTGCTGGGTCGGCGTGGGAGCCGTGGCGACCTGGGGCATGATGGCGGCGCGGGCGCGCCTGACCTGGTTCCCGCTGCACCCCATCGGCCTGGTGATGTGCGTGCCCTTCGCGATGCACGCCATGTGGCTCTCGATCTTCCTGGGCTGGAGCGCCAAGGTCTTGATCACGCGCTTTGGCGGCACCGATTCGTATCGCAAGGTCATCCCGCTCTTCCTGGGCCTGGCCCTGGGCGACATCGTGATGGTCGTCTTCTGGATCGCCATCGACGCCTGGCAGGGACGCACCGGCCACGCCCTGCTGCCATTCTAAGACGCTGCCCGATACTCATTCAACCCCGCTTCTTCGATCCCTCTTCAGCGGCGCGTGAGGTCGTAGGGGCGAGGGACTCTCGCCTCTGCCAGGCCACAGGCGGGCGTTCGCGGCCTATCACTCGCTTGAGAACCGCTTTAAAGGCTGCGAACCGGCACGCAAGTACTTGCAAGTACTTGAGGGGTGTGCACAAATCCAGGAGCGCCTACAGGGACTTTTGGCGAGTGCGCTGTCCGCATCCGTGGAGGAGTATCAATACACCGATGCCGACTGCC
>JAABUK010005216.1_pt1 | contig 20485 bp, 13 predicted proteins | sample 5559141 | NCBI WGS metagenome assembly JAABUK01 (sample SAMN10711869, study PRJNA513367) | rock metagenome | isolation source: Antarctica rocks | place: Antarctica: Victoria Land, Pudding Butte nord | collected 2016-01-03 | reverse complement strand
AATTATTGAGTGTCATCTTCAAAATATCTCAGAAGTGAGTATTAAACAATTTTAAATATGATAAGAATTATATAAAAATAATTATTAAATTCTGAGAATTAATATTATATATAAATACAAATTATAAGTTAGAGTCGCAATATTAACACAAGATATATATACTTAAGAAAACACTTTAAAGAATTAAGTTGAAATTATAATTATAAATATATCGCACAGAGAGCTGTCTAAATCAAAATTAGAAATAGATTTATTATTATCAGAATAGCAATCTTTAAGAAGCGATCAATTTATATAAGATTAATATTTCTACTTATCTCAAAGAGATTTAAAGTGTAAGTATGACGCAAATTCAAGAATTTGAGAAATCAGAAGTAGTAAGAATGATTTGCGATAAAGAGTATCACATCTCTCATAAGTTATATACACACTTTTCATGTGATAAATCAGAATATTACTTCATAAAAGAAGAACATATTTATTTTAGAAACTATTAACTTAGAGAATTAAAAAACAAGAAAGCTCTTTGTATTAGAAATCTGACAAAGAATCTTTTCTCAGATCTTAAAAACTAGTCGCTATTAATACTAGTTATATATAATATATAATCTTGTAGAAGCATATTAAATAGTAGAAAGTCAAGATTATAATAGATTCTGAAGTCACTGAAAACTATATTTCTTCAGTATATATAACTCGCTCTTATCTATCTACTTGAAAAAAGAATAAACTCTATTATTTAATATTAACAGATAAAAGTTTTATAAGATAAAATCAAAAATAAGTTAGAATAGAGATTTATTTGTTTAATCTATTTATATAATAACACACTGAAAAGATAATATTGAATATTGTGAAAATTAAATACAATATAATTCTGAATATTTCATAACTGAAAGTTCATAATTCAGTAATCAGCTGGAAATAACGAACTATCAGCTTTTCTAACTATGTTTGTGAGATCATTATAATTACAGTATTATTCACAAAAATAGTATGAGTGAAATCTGATAATAGATACTTAATAGAAATAATAGAGAAATCTCTGAAATATTCATTTAAATATAACAAATTTAAATGTTTGTTTATTAAGAACAAAAGTGCATCTGCATTATTCGAATATCAATTCTAAAATCACAAGATTCTATTGAAATTTGGCAAGAAACTTATATATGAATCTATCTATTCTCTTTCTAAGAAAGAACTTAAGATTCTATAAGAATATCTTGATGAAAATTAGAAAAAAGAATTTATTCAATTCTTAACTTTATCTGCAGAATATTCAGTTCTATTTATCTCAAAATCAAATGAAGAAATACGTCTATATATTAACTATTAACAACTAAACAATATAACAATAAAAAATTATTATGTATTATCTCTTATCTCTAAACTATATAATCACATTTGTGAAGCTAAGTAATTTATAATGCTCAATTTATAAGAAGTGTACAATCTAATAAGAATGAAGAAAGAAGAAAAATGAAAAACAGTATTTCGAACTCATTACAATTATTACAAGTATTTAATTATATTTTTTGAATTGATAAATATCTCGATATTCTTTTAATTTCTAATAAATAATGTTCTTAAAGAATATCTAAATCAGTTCTATATTATTTATCTTGACAATATTCTTATATACTCTGAAATTAAAGAATAATATATTGAATATATTCGAAAGATGCTTCGCGCTCTTCAGACAAAAAATCTATTAATGGAAATTGAGAAATGTAAGTTTTATAAGCAAAGTATCAAGTTTCTTGAATTTATTCTGATAATTATAAGAATTCAGATGAACAAGTTCAAGATTACAGTTATATTTAAATGGTCGCAATTTATATTAGTGAAAGAATTACAATTATTTCTTGGGTTCATCAACTTCTATCAAAGATTTATTATAAGTTACTCAAGAGTAATCATCTTATTAACACAAATAACTAGAAAGAAAATATTCTTTATCTAAAAAATAGAAGTAGAGTCTTTATTTTAGAAATTAAAACAAAGATTTATAATAATCTTTATTCTTATAATATTTGATTCTAAGAAGCAGATTATGCTTAAGACAAATATATCAGACTATATTATTAATATATATATAAGTCAATCTGATAACAAAGAATGATTGAGACTTATTATCTTCTATTTCAGAAAGATAATTTCAGCGGAACTCAATTATGAGATTTATAACAAGAAACTTTTAGTCATAATTATTGTGTTTAACAAATAATAAGTATATTTAAAGAGATTCAAGTATTCTGTGAAAGTTTATATAGATTATAAGAATCTGTTGTACTTCATCATTATTAAGATGTTGAATAGATATAAGATATAATAATCTGAGTTATTATTAATATACAACTTTAAAATATTCTATTAAAAAGAAAATAATAATATTAAAGCTGATGCTTTGAGCTGTTAAGCAGATTATACTTGAGATGTCAAATCTACTTCACAATCAATTCTGCGAGAAAATAAGAACAGAATTATGATATATAATCATATTATAATCACTTTAATTTTTTAAATCTTTAATCAGAATTAGAAAAGTCAAATTATAAGATCATATTTAAATAATTATTTATCTCACAAAATTCAGAAAAATTTTGAAAAATATTCAGTCTTTCAAAAATAAGATAGCAAACTGATCTTATATAAAAAACTGATATATATCATAAATTAAGTAAAAGAAATAATTCTTTAACAATATTATGAGGAAATTTCTTATGAATATTAAGAAATAGAAAAAACTCTAAAATATATTTTCAGATTCTACTACTTTTTCAAAATGAATAAAGCAGTTAGATAGTGAATAGTTAACTGTAATATCTATTAAAAAATAAAGCACTCTTGATATAAATTATATGAGAAGATATATTCTTTAAAAGCATTTGAAGAAGCTTGAAAATTTATAATATTAGACTTTATTATTAAGTTATCTCTATTCAAGAACTCAATAATAAATGTCAGCTATAATAGCATTTTGATTATTACTAATAGATTGACTAAATATATCTACTTTGTTAATTATCTGAAGACATCTAATACAGAAGATCTAATCTACATGTTTTTACAAATAATATTCGCAAATTATAATATGTTAGCAGAGATTATTTTGAATTAAGATAAACTTTTTATCTCAAAGTTTTAGAAATTACTAATAAATCAATTTGAAATAAAATATAAGTTATTAATAATATATCACTCACAAATAAATGAGCAGACTAAGAGAATCAATCAGACATTAGAATAATATCTATGCTGTTATATTAACTATTATCAGAATAACTAAATAATACTTCTATTACTAACACAGTTCATATATAATAACGTCTTAATAATAATTGAAGTGTTATTATTCTACGCCAATTATAATTATAAGTCAGTTCTGTATAGATAATTAAGAGAGATGAAACAGCTTACACAGAAATTAATGATTAATATACAACTATTAATTAGTTTACATTAAGAATTGAGAAAAGATCTTAAGTTTATTAGTCAGAGATTTGATATATATTATAACTTAAAAAGAATTGATGAATCAAATCTCAAAAAAGAGAATTCAATATACTTACTTTATCGAAATATCAAAATAAAAAGACTTAGTATTAAACTGAATTATATAAAGCTCAACTTTTATTTAATTTAGAAAGTTCTAAATTAATTGATCTATAAATTTAAGCTCTTAAATATAATGAGAATTTATTCAGTGTTTAATATTTTCCTTCTAAAATCTGCATCAAGAAATGTTAAATAGATCTTGATTTATCTGAAAAAATAGAATTAGAAGTATGAGATAGAGCAAGTACTTAATAATCAAGAGATCAAGAATAAAACTCATTATCTGATAAAGTGATCAGAATATAATATAATAGAAAACACGTGAGAATTAGAAACAAATCTCAATTCCGCGATTCTAAAGAATTATCACTGTTGAAATCTTTGACATAAGAAGAATCAAAGAAAGCAGTTAGCTACATCTTATCAAAAGTGACATCTAATTCTACACTAACTGACAACTCTCTCTTCTCTAAATATTTCTCTTTCTGATTAAGCTTCTTTAGAGACTTAATCTCTTAAGTAATTATATTGCTCTGAGTTATTTAAAGAGATTTTATGTGAGAGTCAAGATTTACTGTCTCAGTAATATTTTATTAAAGATGAAGAAGAGTTGCTTTTTAAGCAGTCTCTAATCACAATTCTTTTTATTACAGTCTCTAAAAGTTGGTCTCTAAGAAATTACTGTCGCAATAAATATTATAATGAGTACATTTTAAATACTTTAAAATATCTTTGAAAAACATATATAAACAGCTCTATATAATACAGATGAAATATACAATTATAATCAATACTCTCAGCAATATTATCTTTTTTATTTAAACTCAATACTGTTTATAAGAGAAAGATTTACTGATATAATATAAGAGCATGATAAAGAAAGAAAGAAATAAAAGAACTAGAAATCTCAGAAGAAGATTTAAGTAGCTTAAGAGATCAAGCTAACTTAAAGAGACATAGTATTATGATAAGAAATCAGCAATCAATAAACTTGACACAGATTGCCGAGACTCAATAGTAGACTAAGAAACGAGATCTCACATACACACAGTATCTTGTGAAACTACAATAGATCTGTTCTTGACAACTATAATCAATAGAACAATTATAGATCAGATGTCAGAAGTAAGTGCTCAAGAGTGCTCGAAAGAAGCACTTGAGAGCACAGAACACAGATCACAACTAATAACTATATAAATAAATGTTCATCTCTTAGATTTATAGTCTCTTCTTTCATAATCAACTTATATTATTAATTGCACTCTATCTTTAACTCTTTTATATAAGAATAGTGATTTCTATTCACAATTCTTTAATATCTGAATCTTGTTATAGCTAAACTTGATAGTTTCTAACAATTAAGTATTATTAATATTATTATATCTGATAGAATTTAGCTGAGAATTGATTTATAAGCTTTCTCAGTCTATTATTCTAAAGAGTTTTAAAATTAATAAGAAGTAAGTATTTTAGATGAGATAATTATGTAAGAGATTATGCGAATTCATTTCTTAAGCTTAATATATTCTACTAAATAAAATAATAGTTATAAAGCTGTAATCATTTTAATAGTTTGTTGATCAAATAATACTTAATTAGATTCTTAAATATTAGTTAATATTATCTTTTCTAGTTTCTAAAAATAATAAACTTTATTCTAATAATTGTTATAATTATAAAGAAAATATCTCTTTTCTTTGAAGAAATATGTTAATATTTTGCTTGCTCAATCTCTTAGCTTGTTTTTTATATTCTTCAATCTAAAGATATTGAGTAAGAATAGAAGTTTCAGTATTCTTAATATAAGAATGTACTAAAATTGCTTCATATCTCTTATATTAAACTGCTAGCAATTTATTGCTAAGTGATATATATAATTATAGATACTTTCAGACAGAAGTCTTTAATTTAGTAATATCAAATTGAATCTATAACTTAGAATACTCTTTCTGTTAGAATATAGTAACTTATTACTAATCTCATTCTATTAAGTAAGCTTTATTAAAAAGAATATACTCATTCTTATAATACTTTAAATTATAAGTTTGAGAAAAGATATAAGAAATAAATAAAGATCTAGTATTAGTCTCACTAATATTAAACTCTTAAGAAGTATTTAAAGATAAATCTTATAACATAAGTTATATTAATAATTATAATAATCAGCTCAGAACTTTATAAGAGATTTAGAAAGACTACTTATTAAATACTTAAATAATTATAGATAATAATACTTAAGATATAGTAAATTTAGTATTAATATTAGTTTTATCATAATTATAATAGTAAATTAAAGTACATCTAAAAATCTCATAATTTTATTATTATGATAATAAAAGAAGATGATTATTAATATCAAGTAATTTCAATTATACTAATTATACTAATCATTGCACTAATTAATACTAAATCATTTTAGTAAGCTTTAGCTTACTAAAAAATCTGATTTCTGTTTAGAGACTTATCTAAAATAAATAATTCTAAATAAGATTATTTGAATTTTTCTTATAAACACAAGTCTTCATCTATTCTTATAAAGTCTTTTTAATAATCAGCATTTTCAGAATCTTTCAATAATTGACTTTCTAATTTGAACGAACTTCAAATTCATGCTTAATATAATAGACTCTATCATCAGATTATTACTTAACAGACTCAGAAAGATTAACTTATTTCTTAATCTATATAACTCACACATAATATAAGAGATCTCGAATTTCTTTATTGAAAAATAAATAAGATTTGTGATAATTTGCTAGAAAACTGTTAATATTTATATTATCATAATCATTATCATAATTTAATAAACTTGTCTTTTAACTGCTCAATTTAATAATTATTAATATTAATTAGAAATCAGTATTTTACATTATTAGTCTTCATTCTTTTCTTAAAATAAAAGATTGAATCTAAAAATATTAGTATTATCTCAATTTTCAAAAGCTGATTGATTTGATTATAGAATTCATGCTTAAATAGCTTAAAGCTAAAGTTGTTAATTATATTCTTAATAAGAAGACTAATAATCTTAGTATAATAATTAGTATAATAACTTCAGATTTACATATCTTTTTCAGACTTAAGCTATATTTACAGCAATCTTAACTTCTTTAGTAATAAAGAACGTGTTTTATATTATTATTAAAGACTTGATTATTTTTAATAATGCAATCTTGAACAATAGTAAGAAGATTAATATTCTAACTATAATCTTCTTCTTCAAAATTGTTTTTTGCAAGTTTCTTTGCATTATATTCATCAATATCAGCTTAATAGATATTATTATTAACATTATCAAAATCTGAATTCTCATATTTAATAACATATTTCTTCTCTTCTTCTTAAATGCGATCTAATAATATCTTCATTTTATTTTTAATTATCTTTCTACTTTATTCTGTATTAATTTTATTTGAGATTAGTACAAATATTAGTATAAGTAAATTAGATATCTTATCACTTTATTTATAAGTTCTAAAGCTCTACTGCAAGATAAGCATTCTACTCTTCTTTACTTATATATTCTTATTCATTTTATTATTACAATTTCTTCTTTAATCTTAATCTTACTTTGTTATTAGTAGTATTAATTATATACATCAATCTTTTATTAGAGCTTATAACTTCATATCTCTAACACGCCTTTTTAATATTTGAGTTTATTAAGTAATTTTCAGCAGACTTTTATTTCTTATTATAATTACTATTAAAAGATTAATCAATCTTTTAATTATATATTACAGCTCTTTAATATATTAGCTATTATAAAATCTCACAGATTATAGATACTTACTACAGATCTGCTTTGATATTTTAAGACATGAATAATATTTTCAGCTTAATATCAGTCTCACTTTTTATATCTGAAGACTGTATTTCAGAACTATAATAATAATTAGTATAAAAGAATTAGTATCACTCTTAAAATATTAATATATCTATTAGAATTTTATTGAAAGATTAGAAGAGAGTGAAGAATAAGTAATAAAGAATAACTTGACTCTTACTTCATAACTAATATAAGCTGATAACTATAATAAAGATTAGTATAAAATGTTTTCTATTTAATGTGAGTATTCTCTTATATTACTAATATTTCTATCATCTTTACAGATTTTATAAAATAAGAATTGAAAATATTTATTATTTTAACATCACTCTTCTTAAGATTAATAGAATTTTTAATATTATCTTGATTTTCTATTATTTTATATTATTTTAATATTAGAACTCTAACTTTTTCATCTCTTAGTATAGAGATATTATGCACATATCTTAATAGAAGTGTGAAATATACTAATTATTATATTAATCAGTAGTAATCAAAGTTGAAAAGTTGATGAATATTTATATTATGAGAGAATAATGAAAAAGTAGTAAGATATATACTAGTCAATCTGTGTTAAGACTTTTTAATTCACTTTTTTTTTAAATTCATTATTTTTTATGTTAAGATTTTAATAAATACTTAATATATCTTACTAAATCTTTTATTCTACTTTTTCTATTTATATTCCACTCACTTTTTCTTTTATAACATAATTTTATTTAGCTATTATACTAACTTTAATAAGTTTCTTTTACTTATAATAATGATTAGTACAATTAATATCTTAATTTACTATTTAGAATTTATTAATCTTTATATTTTCATATTTATCTTCTAAATTAAAAGTAAGAAAATAATAAAAATTTCATTTTACTTATATTCTACTTATCTTTTATACTAATCATTGTTATAATACTAACTTATTTTGATAATAGCTATCTTGATATTATAGAATTATAATTAATCACTTCTCAAAATTAGAGATAACAGACGCAGATAATAAAGTTTAAATAAGTTAATAAATATTTTTAATTTAAAATATTAAATGAATACAGCTTCTTAATTCTAAAATAATAACTGATACTGAAAATAATTGTAAGAAGAAATCGCACTTTAAGAAGAATAAGATGATAGTAAGAGAAAGACTTATTACTGCTACTGCAAAATAATCTAGAAAGATAGATGTTAAAGCTTCAGATTCTAAAAAGAGCATTATTAGAAAGTTAAATAATAGAAGAGATCTCAAATTCCGCGCTAAAAGAGTTGTTAAAAAGATTTTAAAAATAGATAATAAAAAGACTATAAATTCTTTAAGAACTTATTATGCAAAGTTAGAAAGTAAATTATGATAATGATTAATATAATACAAAAATATACTGATAAATATTTAGTGAAAGTATTGAGAGAGATTAGATGCTATTAAAAAAGCAATAAGCTGCTTATTTTCAAAGCATTATTTTAAAGATTGATAAGAGAAATCATTTTTAATAAGATTAGATCTTAAGTCTGAAGATAATAAGCTTCTGCAATTAATATAATATAGAAGTCTATAAAAACACATTTAATATCTCTCTTTAAAGATATGATTATTCTGTTTCTAAATTATAATAATAATTAGCATAATTAATAATTCAAGATACAAATCTTTGCGTAATTTATACTAAGAGAATTATTATTTAAAATAAGAATATGCAATTAACTAAAAGACTGAGAAAGAGAAGATAGTACTTAGAATAGCTATTACTAAGTTAATTAGTTGCAGATTATACAGCTAATAAAGATATTATAAAATATCTTAGCTTATAAAAGTCTTTGATTATTACAATAATTAGTATAACTATATCTATTCTTCTTATAAATCTAAAATCTCTGCACTATAATATTTGCTTCTTTCTAATTAGATTAGTAAAAATATTTCTTAATATTCTTAGCAGTCTAATTAAGAGACCGAATCAAATCAGATCTAATCTGATTCGATCTGGTCTTTTAAATCTAGGGATCAATGACTGAGTAATCCGATCTCATATAGTCTGAGATCGGATCGGATCGAATTATTACACAGTCTAGTTATATTATATACTAAATTAATAGATAAAGTAGATTAAGATTAATATCTTATTATTAGAAACTATTAAGACTAGCTATAATAAGATTGAGATATTAGAGAGTTATAAATAGAAATCACTAATCTTATATAGAAGAATCAAGAGTAAGATATAATTGATAATATAAATTAATTATAGAAGAAGAGATTATAAATCTAAGAGATAAACATTCGTTTATATAATTATTAATTAAAACTTGTGCGCGTGCTTCTAAATACTTCTTATAAGCACTCTTAAGTACTTACTTTTAAATACTTCTTATAAGTATTTAGAAGCATCTATTTTAACGCTTAATCTAAAGCGATTCTTACTAATCATAATTATCTAGAATTAGTCTGCTGTAGTCTTATAGAATATTGTGTGTAAATGAGATCTTATAACTTGATTTATTGTCGAGTCTTAATAGAAACTATTAAGTCTATTAACTATCGATTTCATATTGTAATACTTATATAAAGAAGATAATAAGATAGTTATAAAAGAGATAAAGAATATAAATAAAGAGATATCTTTTTATTACTAATTATCTCCGACTATTAATAGTAATCTATTCTTCTATCTAATCTACTTATCTAATCTATTCATTAGTCTCACTCTTTACGCCCAATCTCACTATTTATTTATATCTTCTATTACTTCTTCCTCTTCTTACTCTTTTCTATCTTTTCTTCATTAAAATTATTAATAAGATCTTTAAATAATTTCTCTTATATCTAAAATATATACTCTAATTAAGAGCTTATTAAAATAAAAACTAATTAAGTTCTAATAGAAATACTTTTTACTTATCTGTGCTGCGTTATTATATCTTTTACTCTTTCTTAATTATTAATAAAATATCTTTTTTAAGACTTTTAATAAGAGTTATAATATCTTAAATTAAATTGATATATATTATATATAATTTACAGAATTTATAGTTAGATTTTAATATCACTTTATATATTTATTTCAGATTATAATTATAATTAAAATCATATTATTAATTTAGAATTTATATTTTTTATTGTATAAATAAATTATTATTTAATGAATAAGATTAATCTTATTTATAAATGATAGCTTGCGTATATAAATCTTTTAGTTGTTTTTATAATTAGTTATATTTTTAAGATTCTTTATAAAATAATATAAAGATTTAATAATATAAATTAAATAGAATAAAGAAGTGTAAGAATGAATAGAGAAAATAATTTATTTATAATAAATAAATAAATCTGTAATTTCTATAAGATTTGCAGATATTTTATTTATAAGTTTAGATTTTATCACAGTAATATCTTTAAATATTCTCTTATTCTAAATTTACTTATATAAGTACTTATAATATTATTTAATAATCTTCTATTTACTATTATTATTAATAAAAGATATAAATAGTTTATCTACTATTAAATTAATATTTATATTATTAATTAATCTTTCTTTATCTTTATTAATTCTATCAGTTTTACTTCATATCTTCATCATTATATTAAAGAATCTCTACTGAATAATCTATTAAGTAGAGTGATCTAAATATTAAGAAGACTGTTAAAAGTAGATGAACAGTAGATATTCTTTATATATATATAGAAATCTGAGATATAGAAGTTTATAAGTATATAAGTAATATGCGAAAGATATATTAAGAGTATATATAATAAATATATAATAACAATTCTCTTATATTATAAGAATAGATTGCTAATATATAAAAAGTTATCTTCTATAGTCAGCTTATATCTGCGTGTTAAGACTGAGTCTTAACACTTTCTAATAATAATTTATATCAGCTATATCTTTCTAAGATTATTTATATTCTAAGAATAATATATTTATTTAATAAGATCTATTATAATAGAGTGACTGATATTTGATAATAGATAGTTAAAGTATTTAAAACTGTTAAGACTAATTATAATAAGATTTAAGTATTAAAGAATTATAAATAGAAATCATTGATTTTATATAGAAAAATTAAGAGTGAGATGTAATTAATAATATAAGTTGATTATAAAAGAAGAAATTATGAATCTAGAAAATAAACATTTATTTATATAGTTATTAATGAAAGTTCATGCTCTTACTTCTGAATGCTTCTTTCAAGCACTCTTGAGCACTCTCGAGCACTTTCTTGGCATCTTAACTAGAATGTTCTTGTTGATCACAGTCAACAAGGGTGGGTCCGTTGTAGTTCTAAGAGGTAGCCTGCGTAGGCGGGATTCAGTCTCTTGGCTCACTGCTGTGTCTCGGCAGTCAGAGCCAAGTCTGCCAGTTGCTGATTCTGTGCCGTAACACTCTGTCGCTTTCTTGAAAATTCACCGCGACGTATCAACATCCCCAATTTGAAAGTGCACAAAGACAATAAAAAAATATATCATTTCACAGATGAAAACTTCCTCTTTCAAAGGATTGTAGATTCTATTCTGAAGCAGAGCAGTATTTCAGTGTATTTCCACTTCGCATAAATGAGAGATACGCGCCCTAGCAATTAGTGTTCGCACATGTTCAACTCTGTTATTAACGTCTGGTTTATTAATCTTGCTGTAGAGATTCAAAAGATTATTAATTGAATATTCAGTTCTATTAAGATAATCTTATCTAATTTTGATCTCAATCAAGAAGAGAAGTAGTTGTCTTAAGTCTTTTGAAGACTTGTCTCATATTCTTATATATTTAACTTCTTCTTACAAGATATCTCTCTTCTTATTCAGACCTATTAATTATAGTGTTGACTGCTGGAGATTGTTCTATTGCATATAGTTCAGTTCACAATATAGATCTGAAATGTGAGATATGATAAGAAGTCGCTTGGGCTGAGAGAGGCCAGATATAACCAGATATTCTTTAAAGCAGAGTCTTGCTTCATTAAACTAATCTTCTCTCCTCAGAATGTAGTCATTGCAGCATAATTAGTCTCATAACAGACACAGTTCAGAATCTAAGAGATTGTCGCTCAAAGAATGTCATTTGCAAGTTTTCTCACGCGTCTCATGAAAGTCGAAACAGTACGCTTGATTGATAGCTTGCAATAAGTGCAGAAGGCCAAGAATATCATGAGATTCCTGATTTAATTCCAGACTTTGGCTGTTAAGAAACTCATTTAGTATGCGCTCCGAGTCCGAAATACGCCCTCTAGAGCGGAACGTAACACTCAGCCGGCACACAATCTCGGCACGCACATGTGATTCTGGCAGCTCTGGTTGTAGATGCGCCGTCATCATGAGCCAATTCTCTCTCTTACGCAGTCCTTCAAATTTGGATGTGAATAGTAAAGTCTCCACTGTGTTATTGCAACGTGGTAATTCCAAGCCACTTTCAACGTACAGGCGCAACATATGGTGAAGAACGACTAGCAACTCCTTACCTGAAGGAGATCTAGACGGCGTAAGCGATCTATTGAGCGAGGCAAAAACAAAGATTTTCAACTTACCAGGAATTTGTATCTGAGCTGCGTGGGAAAACATAACAGCAAAGCATGAAAGCTTGACGGATCCAATATTTCCTAGACTGCTCAAACAAGTCTCAAGCAGATTCATCGTGACACACATAAGCTGTGCCTTGTATACTGATCATAGAACGCGAGATCAGATGCTCAATACTTTGTCTCAACTTTGTTGCATTCAGCAGATGGATCAGAGCCTGATCAAGGCCTGCATAGTGTGGTGTAACTTCATATTGCTTGCCATTCTTGTCAAATTGTTGTTGCGGATAAGACGCAAGATTAAAGAAGATTTTTGGGATGTGATCGCTCATGACATGAAACAGCGGTATCATGGCTGTCTCTGGCGAGCTGCAGGTCGCAGATTCTTGCTGGCTCATAGACACTTCTCCCAATGTGTTTGGAACAGTGGAACAATTAGCAGCAGTGGAAGAGCCTGGCTGAACCAAAGCCTCAATCTCCTTTGGAGGACTCAAGTACGTTTCCAGTAATTGGAAGTCACTAAATATTGCTACAATGGATGAGTGAAAGTGAGAAGTAAGATGTGCGCATTACTTACGTTTGATCTGAAGATATATGAGCTGCTTAACAAAATTATCATAGTTGCGTGACTGCTCAGCTATTCCTGCCGACTTGAGATGTTTGATAGCACTCTGAAAATCTTCACCACTTTTCGGGAGATATCTCTCCCAGCTAAAGAAAATGATCAGTATCAGTGATAGTTCACTAACATAAAAGACTCACACTGTGCGAGCTACTTTTAACGGGAGACATCAGATCGCCCCTATATCTCCAAGTTGAAAGGCTAGAGTCACGTATCTGTTTCCTGCATCACAAAATTGAGCAATGTGTCTTTGAAGTTCTTCTTGAGATCGATCGGTAAACAATGATACACCGTGAAGAGAACTTGCAATTACTTCAAGATTGTCTCAGGCTGGGAGAATCTTTGACACAAGATAGACGACAATACTGTTCAGTCTGCGAACCAGTATTTGATGAGCTTCATCTTGATCAAGATGTAGATATCTGTTTACCGCGGAGTACACGAAGTCTTGAAGTAGTGCGGCTTGTTGTTCATTAGTTGATGGCAAATCATCCTTCTCCCGGCATCAAAACATCCCGAGATTTACTTTGAATTTCTCAAACATTTCCCGTGGAGTCTTATGATCGAGTTGTTGCCGGAAGATCGCCCCCGTACGTTCTTGACGGACTGTTTCAGCTATCTTTTTACGGCGCAGTATATACGGCAGGTTCTTGAACAGGCGCCTTGATTTCGAAAGCAGCAAACAAATTGTCTCTAGGTGAACTTCTAAGCTGAACTCTGTGGCAGGAGAGAGCACTAGCTGGAAAGCATTCTCATCATCCGCTAAAGATCCTCTCAGCCGATCAATTTCTGAGCAAAGACACATGATTATAAATGTTACACAGTGCCTTCTTAGAAAGTGACGCGTACTTGGTAAAGAGGTAAGTTGATTGTCATAAGGTCTGATGACACACGGGCCATATTTTCACGCTGTGAAAAATAGCGTGAAAGGTATGGTCCGCGCATCACGCCAGCAGCAAGATTTCCCTTGCCCTTTAATGCTATTGATACAGCACTCTATCGTTCTTAAGAAGATGCTGCTTCGATCTTGATATTTGCACTGTTCAGATTCTCATACTAAGCGAGAGTTTTCAGTTCGAGCTTAATTCATCTTGTGTATCGCCTGGAACACAATGAAGGGAAGCAGTCCAAAGTCGACATCATCTGAGGGAGACCCTGTTTGTTTGAGGCGGAAAGGACTTAGCATATCACGTACATCTTCATCTTCACGTTGCTACTTGAACCTTCTTTGCTCATTGCTCTGTTTCCGCCAGCATCTTTGTCTTGGTATTTGTTCGGCTCGAGCTAGATCATTCATCTTGGAAATCTCTCCAATATCTGTCCTTGCTTTCTTCTTGATCATGCTGATGTTCGCGTGCCAGATCAATATAAAGTCTGTTCTCGCGGATCCGTCTCTCTCTGACAAGTTCTTTATTCAGCGAAGTATTGGTGAATTCTCTCTTCAATATCTGGTTTCTGATGGCCCCGCCGTCAAGTGCAGGACCGCAGTCTCTGTGCCGCTCCTTCCAATCCTTGTGCTGCATCTTCAATACCGAGACTTCAACTTGTGTTGAACAGAGAGGAGACTTCGTCTTCCCAAATTCTGTGGTGTTTTGTATTTCTGTCTCATCATCTGTGTCCAGCCACACACTTTCGTTCATTGAATTTTGGCCGATCTTGATGTTGCTCTCATTTTCGTCACGTACTGTTGACAATTTCAGGTCAGCGATCATTATCATATTCCCAACGAGAATTCAATCGTACTATTTGTCAGGCGACATGTTGCCCGGTCGCCTTGTTCCTGCTCCATTGATTCGTGACTGTCGTGTCTATCTCGTTCGTCTTGATTGCCTTGATTGCCTTTTAATTCCTCGTCAATGATTTATGTATTTCAAGTATCATGTTCGAGCCATAGATCTATTCCTGGCAGTCACCCTATCTCGAAACCCAAAAACCAACTCAAATATGAGGAAACGGAAAGCCCGACCACCTCCCATTATCGTCTCTGATAGTCCGCTGGTGGCTCATGACAGTCAGGAAAAGCAGTTCTGTGAGTCACCCGTATCGCCAATCACCCCTTTTGAAGACGTGGATACTAGTCTCACACCTTCGGGCACACGAGAAATTCACTACATTCCAATTACCAAAACAGGCGGTTCCGAGGTCTTCAATCAAAACGCCGAGGAGCGCTCCAACAAAGAGGCCACTCGATCACGAGAGCTGCCTCCATCAGAGAGGCCAGCAATTCCCTCGTTCAATGTCGGCCACCCTGAATATCTCACTATTGCTGAAGCCCAAGAGCGAGAAGGCAAACCACTCAACCAATTCGGTCGCAGCATCATCATTCATCCCAGCAAAGAGGGTATCCAATGCTCAAGCTCATCCATCCGAGTCACCAGCCAAGAAGCAGCCGAAATGGTCGCCGGAGGAAGATGCGAAGATCATCAAACTCCGCAGCAACAACATAAAGTGAGAAGACATCAGCAAGCAGCTTCCAGGTCAAAGCGCTATTAGCTGTCGCCTTCACTATCAGAACTATCTTGAACGCCGGAGCGAATGGAACGAGGACCGTAAAGAATAGGCTCGCCAGATTGTACGAAAGATATGTCGAGAAATATAGCGCAAGATCCCATCTTGTGCAACAGAAGACTGATTCTCTCCTCTAGATTCAAAGCAGATATATAAGCGAAGATCACAGAGAAGATGACGTTGCAATGACAAGCAGCCGAAGCCATGCACTAACAAATAAGTGAGCACGAGATGGCCCGCCGCGAGAGTGTGACGGCCTTCTCGTTGTCAAACAACCAGTCCATGCCATCAACATCCATGCTATTAACGTCCATGCCATCAACATCCATGTCATCAACGTTCATGCCATCAATGTTCATGCCATCAACGTTCATGCCATCAACATCCATGCCATCAACGTTCATGTCATCAACGTCCATGCCATCAATGTCCATGCCATCAACGTCCATGCCATCAACGTCCATGCCATCAACGTCCATGCCATCAACGTCCATGCCATCAACGTCCATGCCATCAACGTCCATGCCATCAACGTCCATGCCATCTCAACCACACATGCGACACAGCAACGCTGTACCCAGAAATGGTCTACCTCAGTTATCATCACTGGCTGAACTCAATTTATCTGTTAAACAGAATCGGACACTTAGATAGAAAGCCATTACAATCCACGCAACAACATCAAAGAGCCCTAATATTCTTGCTTTTTAGCTTGTGTCTTATGTTGTTGGTTAGTTACAAACAGACACTCTAAACATTGATTATGCTCACATTCTGCGCAAATTCCTCCCCCCCCCTCTTTATTGTGTTGGACCAATCCTTCTCATTTGCGGCAAGAGCAGCATTAGGGCCTTCGTTTCATTCTGATTGGAATGTGGTGTCAGTGTTCCTTCTTTTCTCGACTTTTTCGTACAATCTCTCTCGCTTCAGCTAAAATATGGGTGTGATTGAAGTCTTCGCTGCTGTTGATATCTTGTCTGTGGTCGTCACCGCTCTCCTATTCAGGATCTTGTATGTGATTATGCTCATCTGGGTAGACTTTATTAAGCGCGCGTTCGTGTTTATGATCTCAAATGTGGGCTGCTGCGGATTTCTTATTGTCTCATTCTCTAATCTTGTCGTCACTTTCCCGCTTCTTCAAGACTGTTGGTACTTGAAGAGACATATCTTCTAATATAAATACCCGATGTATTAAAAACATCAGGCAGCTTGCATATATTTATTTTTCACTGGAGATTATTGAGGCGTCTTGATCTATCATTCACGAACAAAGAATGGACAGCAGGCCTATGATGACAAATATGGGAGCCGACTCCGAAGCTACTTGCCAACGAGACTATCAGTCGGAAGAGTCATTCCGTCAATGGATTGAACATTCATTGTGGAAGACTACGTACGGGCTCGTTGGATCATGCAGAGAAGAAGAATTTCTCAAGGCATTATTGTGAATATCGCGACAGGCACAGGAGTCTGAGTTGAAGAAGCAATAGCGACTTTCCACGAGAGAGAAATTTCGGGTATCAATGTTCATGTCTATGGCTGGTATTACCAATCACAGTTGCTCCAATTAACCGACCGGCACATCTAAGTGTGAATACAAGCTAGCAGAACCATCAATCTTCAAGATTGGGGATTGCGAGCTTAACCTTCCATTCGAAGAGAACTCTGCGGTCTTCATGAATTTACGGGACACAGATCTCTGGCTCCGTGATAAGGACAGTCTCTTTGACCGCATTGCGTTTATACTTAAACCTGATAAATGGCTACAACATTGCGACACTTGGCTTTCTGAATAGAACAGCAATAAGCCTGAGCTCAACCAATAACGAGATCATGTTATCACATGCGCCCGCACTCTAGAATGTGAACTATCTTCTAGCGTTAGCGTACGCAAGTCTCTTGAGAAACGCGGTTTTAAAGAGTACACAATGTCTCAGCGCATCTGGCAGATCTTCGGAACCAGATTAAATAATCGTGTTATGCTGTTCTGGAAATTCACAGTCAAAGCAAGCCGCCAAATATTGGTCGAAGGAGGCTTTGAAAGGCCTGAGATTGTGGATAAGCTGCTAAAGGAAGTCCTGCTGAAGCTGAATGAGCCAGATCTCAAGGTCACAATCCTTGCGCATTCATGTTTGACAAGAAAACCTACATGAGAATCTAGCGGTTAGCCACCTACAACCTTGTTGGGGAAGATTCCTGGTATTCTCTATCATAGCTGTTACTCATATCACTCGCCACTATCCTGATCACAGCGAGCGCAAAGATAGACTAGCACTTATTCAGATCCAATGATGAAGACTTCTTTAAGAGTTTCCCCTGATTCATCACTGATGTTAGTCTATCTATCTTATAAACATAGTGAAGTTGCATATAAAGTTTCTCTTTCCGCTCATCAATGCTCAATAGCCAATTTTCACTGCAGAGTACTAATGAGATGGAAAGAATTATCTTTGCTGAGCGTCTACCGCAAGATCTTCGAGAGTATGTTTCAGAGAATCCGGATATTCCAGCCTGCGAGACAGAGTCAGCCCGAGTTGAAATGAAGATATCCGAGCTTCCTAGCATGAAATTGAGAACATATTTCCCTCCAGAATCCAAGGGCTGAAAGCTTCTTAATATTCATTACGCAGAAGGTAAGCTTCCGGAATACCTATCGTGTACAGATGAGGCTAAGACAATCAGGACTTTTTGTGACAGGCGAACTCAAAGACCACAGCTATTGCTCAAATAAAGCAAAAGGCTAGTCAATGTCAGTAACTGCGGTACCAAGAGAAGAGCTAAATAGATGCACAGAATGCGACTGTATCGTTACCAGTATCCAACATCGGGTTCCTGAAGACCGATCTATCGACTTCAGACAAGTTCTTTGTGACTATTCATCTGCATATGCATTTCTGATGCGACAGCTAGTACAGAAATGGGACGGTTGGGAAGTGAACATCGTTACCTTCTCTGCATCATCCATGTGAGTAATTCAAACCGTGTCAGGTCATACTTGATAGTGTTTCCAGAGGTTTCACTGTGGCCCTGGCAGTGGCAATGATGCTGCCCCCTCCAGAAAGACCACGAGCATTGATCAGTGCAGTTCCCCTTGTCGATACGGCTCCAAATCTCTTACACGATCCTTGGGGTGATGATGCCGACGCCCCCGGCTTGACGACTAGCGTCTTCCTTGACCTGCTTGGAAAAGCTTTTCCACCCAAGATTCCAGGTCTCCGAGATCATTGGCACTTCAATCCTTCCATCATTCCGAAAGAAGTGGTTGATCACCTGCCGGACATTCACCTGGTGATCGGGCGTTATGATATCCTCTTCAAGGCGCAGATGGTATGGGTTCATCGGCTGGAAGGATATGGGAAACATGTGGACTATGTCAAAGTTGATGGCAACATAAGGTGAAGGACTTAGACAGAGTCACTGAGGCAGGTCGTGTAGCGAGGAAGTATCTTTTTGGAGCTGTCAAGATGTACGTAATGCAGAGTGCTTTGTAGATTCTGTAAAAGCAGAAGAACTCTTGGAGGTAGAATTGTGCCTGGTAGGCACGGATCTATGAGCTTGCCGCAAGACCTCAACTTATTCTTCAATGACACAGCCAATTAAACTCCCGCAACAGGCTATTCCACGTGCGAGTTTTCCCCTTGCTGCAAACGGCTTCAAGATCATATGGATTATGTAATGTCAACAACGCACAATCTCGCCTCTTCCAGTTGAATTGGAATCGTTGGTTTGTTCCTACTACTGCCTGTCCTTTCCTCCGGGTCGCGAAGTTATTTTTCTCACGCGTTTGCTGACAGGCTTAGATATGTCATCGTCATCCAAAGCGAGCTCGTCAGCTGACGTTTCAGACTCTATCACATCAAGTTTGGTCGTCGAGGTGGACATCCCTGCGTCAAGAGATGGCCCAAAGGATGCCGATGCTGTGTACAGATCTGCCGCTCTCCCATCTGCAGCCTTGATGAACTCGTCTTCTCTTCTCCTTCGTCCACCCCTTGAAGTTCCGGTATGCAGTCGCTCCATACCGGAAGGTTTCTTTATCACTTGTCATAGCCCATGCCTTCAGCTGATTCATGTGGCGTGGAGACTTACTCAATCGGCGAGTCACAGAGACCGATATGTAATTTACGTCTGTAGCAGAGCATCACATGTGATGTACCCACGAAGTTGGGGGCTGCGAGAGTGCCAAAACAGTAGCGGAGAACGGCCCTACCACAGTAATTCCAAAATAGGGGTGGGGGCCCGATGCTTACTTATCTGGGCAGGGCTTCTACGCAGTCATCACGATAGAATCATCCGAGAGTTCACACGCGAGATCCCAGGAAAAATCAGTTCAGAAACCTACGTAATCCAACAAGCTCGTCTCGTTCCCGTGCAACCTCACTTCCTCGTCCTCACTTCCCTGCCCTGGCCTCGCTGTAAGCTGCCCCAAAATCGGCGCCTTGTGTAAGGAGCGCCCC
>JAABUK010005215.1_pt1 | contig 20485 bp, 19 predicted proteins | sample 5559141 | NCBI WGS metagenome assembly JAABUK01 (sample SAMN10711869, study PRJNA513367) | rock metagenome | isolation source: Antarctica rocks | place: Antarctica: Victoria Land, Pudding Butte nord | collected 2016-01-03 | reverse complement strand
AGAGTAGAACAGAGTAGATATTCTAACTGATTCAAACTCACAGTAACTTCAATACTCTTCAACTGAGAATAAATTAGTAAGCTTGAATAAATGATTATCTAATCACGTAAGATGCGCTACGAGGTAGTGCTAAAACTAGAGAACGCAGGTCGACAGACCAACACTAACGGTTGAGATATCAACGCTAACGTTTTGCGCTAGGCTTCCCGTCGCATCGCCGAGCCATTTCAAAATTTTCATGGTTCGTTGAACTCTTTCCCATTCAACCATCAATCACTAATACACAATCAATACTAGATTGATCTTGAATTAATAATTCTGAAATTTCAATTGACAGACAAGTTACACAGCTTGTCAATCTCAAATGTAAATTATGTGATCAATTGTTGATTGATCTAGTATTATTTATTGATTGATAATTATTTACATCATTGATTCATTGAGTTTTCTTTTTATAAAACTTATTGATTGTTTATCAATAATTCATCAATCAATAATTAATTGTTGAGATTGTGTCTAGAAACTAATCAGAGTGCATGCATGACTAGAATGTTTAATCTATAAAGATAGTTATAACTAAGACTTTAAGAATACAGATTTGATTTGATTTGATTTGATTTAAATTCATACATTCTTGTGACATCAATTTAGATTCGACTCATGAGAGAAACTATGCTATGTGTATCAAATGAACAAAACTCTCTGAGAAAGAAAATCGCTCATCGACTACACAACGACTTCACATTGTCAAAACAATAAAACTGACACTGTGTTATCAATAATGAATCTATAGCTTCTATTCAGCGCGTGACGCTCAAGTAAACTTTTACGAATGTCTATGCTGTTTATTGTAACACATTGTCTTTGCTTTGCTCTTCATTGACGATATTCTATACAACGATGTTTCAATTCAATTCTTGATTTGAAGATGAAAGATGTTTCTTTGCATTTATGATGCTCATGATTGTAACGCAGAAACTGTGTTCTCTTGCTCAATGATTATCATTCATTGAGCAGAGAAATGTGTGATGAAAGAGAGATGCACATGATGAGAAGATAAAGTGTGATTGTACTGAATAATTCTTTTCTTCTCTTGATTTGACTTATGTCATGTAAACGTTGAATAAATTGTTAGTATAAATGTGCAATTGCAATCATTCGATGCTTAGCTGATCAATAGTAGAGATGTGTTCTGATCACTTTCATGCACTCTCAATTTTTTATGTAGATAGATGTATGACTTGACATCAAGTAAAGAAGATGAGCTCAAGTCTTTTCAGTATATCAGCATGATCGACAAGTCACTACTTCTTCAAGCACATGTAGTCACAAACTCAAGACTCATCATCTGATTCATTTATTTTATCTGATATCTTTTCATTAATTACTCAATGACACTGTCAATGTGATGAAGACATTTCAATATTAATGCAGTCAATGAATTGCAAATTCTTCAATCACTTGTAATCATGATTCTCAGACTCTTCATTTGAGTCAACTATTCTACTAATAGTATCTTTTCATCTTTTACTGACATTGACATGTCATTAATCTTCTTTGTAGATTGATTGTGACTGTTAGAAAGAAATGCTGTCACATGAATGAAAACTTTGCACAACAACTTTCTTAATCATGTAATGTTTTAACATCATTCAAACTGCATTGAATTGAAATCTCTTAACTCTTTTAACTTCTATTCAAACACAGAATAGAATCAAAAGATTTGTAATCAACATCATGTATAAATGAATCTCATTATCAATTCTTAAAAATACAGAAGAAAAAAGATACAAAAGACAAGAAGAACACACTTTATATAGTAGTTACTCAAATTCAACGTTAGTCTCAAAGAAAATGTGTTGAAACACAAGAAAGATGTTTATTTAAAAAATGTTTGCAACACAAAGAAATGTGTTTATCATAAACATCTGTTAATTACTTGTAATACAAAGAAGTGTGTTTATCTAAAAGACAATAGAAGCTGATTTAAAAGATGCTAAAAAAGAAAAAAGATGTTAAATCATATTTGAGTCAAATTTGAGTCAAATCTAGATCAGCTCTCAACTAAATCATTGACTAGCTTTAATTAATATGCAGTGAACTCGCTAGTGTTCATTATGAATTGATTAGAATTTAATCTTTGACACATTTGTAACATTACTTCTTTCTTTGAAAATTCATGTTCACATGAATAGAACAAATGAAACGCAAAAATTTTCACTGTTTTTTAATTTAGTGTGACTTGTCTGAATAAAACTTATAAAATTCAACTAGAACTTCTTTCAAGCTCTTGAATTCTTCTTTATTGACATAGTATCATTCATTATCTTGATTTAGTTTCATTCATTTGATCTTGTATTGTATTTGATCTCGATAGCATCTGAAGTTCAAAATGTCATCTATCTCTCAATGTTCATCATTCTCAATAGTGAGTAATCTGAAAGATTCTGAATGCTGTTTTGATAAAAGATTGTTGAAACAAGAATGTAATAACTTTAAGTTGAACATTAAATGCAGCTGCTTCATGCTTATTGATAGATGAAGATGGTAAAAGATTTCAACTTTGATTGTGATTTAATAAAGTTTTAGTTGTTTATCTTTCAAATCTTTGCATGATCTTGTTGTTTTGACGTTTCTGAAAGATAATCAAACTCAATCATTTATCTCATAAATGATATCTCATTTATGTTTATTGATTTGATCTTCAGTGATCTGCTTCGTCTTTTTCAATTGTTAATAATAATAATAATAAATTCATACATTCTTGTGACATTGATTAAATCGACTCATGAAGAACTCTATGCTATCTGTATTGAGTAAACAAAACTCTTTGAGGTAGAAAATCACTTGCAGTCTACATGACTGCTTCACGCAGTTGAAACAGTGAGTTTTGAGACTATGTATCAAATTTGTTCACATTGATTGCACATTAGAGAACAAGTGTTCTAGTCACTTTAAATTGCTTCAAGAGCTTCATTTTCATCATCATTTTCGCTACTGCTCTGAAACTCTTCGTGATAATGATGATTATTTAATAGTTCAAGAAGTCAGCATCTTGTAGCATTCTTGATCGCAGATGCAATCAGTTCGAGCAGTGCATGAGTACATGCTTCGTTGTCTGATGACTTCATTTGCAGTTGCATCATGAACTATTCATGTCTGAAACGTTTCTAGAGTGCAGATAAGCATTCAGATTTATGCGTTCAATTCTGATGTGCATTGCAAGAATGCTTTCTGCTTTCTGAAGATCATCATGCATCTTTATCATCTTATTGCTCAGATGCAATCTTTGTGCTGAGATTGCATTGATGTTTGCAACGTGTTCTCTGTACTTTTCTCATCATTGATTTCATTAATCTTTGTGATACTGTGTTATTGCAATGTTATCGCTTGTTGAAATTGTTGTGAAGAAGAGAGTGCATCATCTGCATCTTGACTGTATCTTCGCATCTTCTTAAATGAAGACATTCAGAAGTACTATTTTCTTGATGACGAGTAAGCGAGAAATGACGCGATTAACTCTCGTCAAATGAGCATGTATTAGTTTGCATGCTTGTTTAATCTCTTGTGTTCAATCATTGACTTAACTGTGTAGCGTGATCTTGTTCTGTAGCATGTTCAGATGAACATGTAGCGAACTCATGTATGTTTCTGTCTCTAGAGTTTCAATGTTTACTCTTTTGAATGCTTCTGCTACGTGATGCAGAGTCTGATTCTGAAGTGTTTCTAGTTTGCATTCTTTGCTCAACAGTTCATCTTTCTTGTCACGCTGATGTCAGACTGATGCTTTGAATGCAACTTCTGATCTCACTACTGCTGAGTATACTTGTCTCGCTTTTGTGAAGATAGCTTCTCATGTGAAGACTTCAAGACAACTAAGTGTCAGCATTCTTGTGACGTGATTCATCTCTATTTGTCGAAGATGCGCGTCTCATTGCAATTTCATGTTCAGTTGCATCTTTAGAACTCATACGTTTGATTTTGATTTGATAATTGAGCTTTTTATTTGTATGCTAGTCATCATGTCAAATCTCTTCGATTTTCTAGTGAAATGCGTAAGCTCATACTTTTCTGATGCAAACGTTGCATCATGAATGCGAGCTCATTTCGCGCAGACATCGTGTGCTTTGCTCAATGTTCTGCAAATTTCTTCAATGAATCTGTTGTAAACTAGAATGTTAATATCATTTATGAAGTCAAGCACTTCGATTTTAATTTTCAATGCTTCGCATTTTTTGATTAAACTTGCGTTGAAGAATAGAAAGAGAATCAATGAAATGAAAAATCTCTACGATATGTCTGCATTTACCTTGCATATGTCACTCATTTATTCATCAAATATTAGCGACGTTTCTTGATTCTTTAGAAAGCTGCATGTTCATTCAATTATGTAGCTTGACGTTCTTTTCATTTTCAGCATATGCAGAAGTCTGACGTGTGAGACTTAATTGAACACTTCGATGACGTTTAAGCTTAGCATGAAGATCACATATTTGATTTCACAGTCTCACACTGTGTGAACTTGATCTATTAGTAGATTTAACGTTGAGATCATGAATCACTTGCGTCTCGCTCTCATTTGAGCATTTGATAGCATGCAATGAGTCTCGACTATGTCACTCAGTCTTTTGATCATGATCAACTTCAACACTTTGCTCATGATATTAAGCAAAGCAATGAGTTGATACATCTTCAAATCAATATAGTCGCTTTTCTTCAATTTGCGTAGTACTATTGTCTGAGTCTTTTTAAACTGCTTCAAATGATACTTGTGTATTACGCATGCGTTGAATAAACTTGTCAGTATTGAGATCAGTTTTGCAAAATTCACTTGAAGTGCTTTGTTTGAAATATCTGAAGCACTCAATGCTTTGTCTGCTTTTACTCATCTGATTATCTGCTTCACTTCATCTTCTGTGATGCGTGAATTGAATGAAACTGTCAGAGATATGAATGATTTTGCGATGTCGCTGACATTCGCTTAAGAAGATGAGAAAAAGAACTTTTCTTGCAGTATCTCGATTTTTTTCTCGAACGTCGTTGTCATATGATTGATGTTGCTTCACTTCAGTGACGAAAACTGAGAAAGCTTTTTAGATAGCTGACTTTTGATTCTAGCTCATTTTGCAAAGCATCATATCAATTTGAGTGCTTTGCTCAGCTCATGCATTTGTGTTCTGAAGTGTGTGCATTTCGTTTGTTGAATGATCTTGTTTTTATGATCATTGTGCTTCAGATATTTATTTCACACTTTTAATGTATCTTGCGTTTTTCATATGATTTGCAGTCATCTTGATTTCATTACTACTTTAAAGCAGCTTTGATTTCAAAAGTCTCTTGCTTAATTTGATGACTTTGTCAAGAAAGTAAATTTCTCGATGATCTTCTGTAGCACTCTGATAATCTTACACACTCTGACATTCATCATAGTCTTGTTGTTTAAAGAGCATTTCAAAGATAAATGTATTTGCAGATAAGCACTCAATGCTTCTGTATTCATTTTCTTTCAAAGTCATCAAGTCGAAAGTTGCACTGAGATTGTTTGTAAACATAACTTTGTGATGATTGAAAGATGATTTGATCTCTGATGCAGATCAATTTGTATCTTGCACTTGCGTGTCATGAACTGTATTTTCTCGCTGCTAAAGACTAGATCAATCATCGTAAATTGATTATGAGCTTCGCAAGTAATAATGTCTGATTTCAGTAATAATTTCAGTCTTGCATTTGTAATGATGTTTAGTAAAATATCAATCATCATATGACGAGTGAAGCATCTTTGCTTCTTTCAGTGAGAATGATGTAGATTGAAATCTTCTACGATCAATTGTTTGCAGTCATTCTTGAGTAGTTCGTTTAAACGAGAAATGATTAAAGATTTCTCTGTGAATGTAGTAAACAGTGAGCATGAGTTGTAAACGTTTAGAAGTCTTAGCATCTGCATTTTGTTATCTGTATTGCGAGTTAATATTCTGATTGAGCAAATGTCTGACTCAGCTGTTTCTACTATTCATTGATTGAATCTTAAATGTTTGTTAACGTATATGCATGTTCTTGATTGAGATAACGAGTTTTTCACTAGGTGAAAGAAGTTGTGTGCTGAGCTAAATGACTGTGAGTCATTATTGTTGCAATCTTGCTTCTGTATAGCTATTATGTCAAATTCGTGAACTTTTTTGTTAATTAGAAATGATTCTTGAATTCTTAATGATTTTCTGATGTTGTACTGTAGAATTTGTAGAAAAGACTGTTTTGTCATAGAGTTATTCATAGCTGTTGTTGACTCTGCAATGAGAAGACTCTTTGTATGCTTTCGATCATCAATGATCTTTCTCACTTTCTGATTGAACGTTTCTGAATCTGCTCAGATGTCGTCTCATTTGAGTCACTACTCACGTAAGAGAAAAGATCAATTTATCTCTTCTTGATCTCTACTATCTGTCAAGCTGATTCATCAGCAATTCAACTGCATGTTTTCAGCATGATTGTTGCTGAGTTCAAGAAGTTCATTGAATCAAAAGAATTCGTTGAATCTGAAGAGTTCATTGAATCTAAAGAGTTCAGAAACAGCGAGAAGAGTGTGCAATTGTATTTAGACATCTTAAAGTATCTGAACAATCTGTTTCTATAGATTTCGAACGCTTGTTTCATCTGCTGTCATCACTTGAGACAGATGCATCTTCAGAGTTCGTGATTTTCATTGCAGTTGATGCAACGTCTTTTATTCAAAGACATCACACACTTCTCTATGTGATGCTTGTCTGCGCATTTTTTGCAGCGCTGATTCTTTCTGCAGATCTTAATCATGTGATCAAATTCGTGACATCTGAAGCACTGTGTGATGTGACAGTTCTTTTCAAATAGCTTGCATGCACATTCTTGATACAAGTTCAGCATGCTTATGTTCATTAGTTGATTTGTCATTGCTTCAATCGTGATCTCTACAATGAGCAATGAATGAGTCTTTTCACTATCTGCTATCTTCTTGAGTCAGACTATTCTTAGAACTTTCAGATCTTCATGAAGTCTTGCATTATCTTTTATCAATCTTTCAATGATTTTTTCTTGATTGCTCATGTTTATTGTAGTGTGTACTTCATGTGTCAACACTGCAAAGATTCAACATGCTATGTATGTTGAACTCGCGATTTCTTTTGCTCACGTCTGAGTCTTTTTCAGGTTTGCTTGAGCATCTGAGCTAACTGCGTGAAGAAAAATGTCATCACTGCTCAGCTTGCAAAGTGACATGATTAGATTTCTTTGATCTGTCAACACGTCTGCGATTCTCTGTAGAATCTGTTCAATCGACTTCTTCTGTATCTTTTCTATTTCTCTTTTGTTCATTATCTTAATCATGACTTCTCATTTCTTGCGAAGCGACAACGAATTGTTTCTGAAATGTTGCTCTTTCGTTGCTATTTCTTCTCTTGTCACGTTCGCTCATGACGTGATTTTCGTTGAAAGACGTGTGTTTTTCTGTGTATGCAACTGCTTGTTAAGCAGTTGAACTGATGCTTTCAATTTCTATACATTTTTCGTGATGAACGCGTTCTGATTCGTGTGATGTTTTTCTTCTGAGTCGAGTTGAAAACGTTGAATCAGCTTCAATGCTATCTTTTTTCATGAATGATCTTTGCTTTTCTCTTTCTCTAATGTTAATATCTTTATTAGTAAATCAATAATATTAGCAACGTTCTCTTCATCATCATGTGAGCATTTCAATCTTGCATCTCTGTTTTCTTGCGATGAATCAACGTCGCTTGCAATCATCTTTGAATCAGCATTGCTGCAATTCATGTGATTCATCGTTATTCAATCATCTTTTAGATTCACTCTGTCTTGTTTGTAATGCTCTTTTTCAAAATTTGTGATGCATGCGTTGTGATTGTTTTTTTCAAATTGATTCAATTGTTAATGATCAAAGATAAGAAGTTTCTTCATTTAAATGATAATATTGTTGACTTTTCTAGCTTCAAAATGCTCACAAGTAATCTTGTAGTCAGTCGTATCTGAATTGAAACTCATTCATGAGTGAAAGTCTTTATTAAAGTAGAACGAAATCATTGAAATAATGAAGAAGATATTGAAATTTTCGCTGAATTTCATCATTGATAATCATTTTGCTCAGTCGTTCTGCATGTAATTACAGTAAATTCTAAGTTCATGTTCAACGTCTTGATTGACTTACTCTGATTGATCATTGATTTCAGAATGATAAACTGTTGATAAACTAGTTGTGATTCTTAGTCACTTGTAAAGACTTTGTCACATTGTTGATATGAACTGAGAATCTTTGTTTTTTTTTTAATTCTTACTCAATTCAACATTCATTATAAGTCTATGCAAGATTTTATATACTGTATCGAGCGTTGCATTAGCACAGCGTTCTTTTTGCATCAAAAAATCGCTTCTTTTTGCACTTTATACTATAACTGTTTTTAATGCAAAAACTTTATAAGTTTGTTTCTTTTCTATTTTTTCTCTCTTTCATCTGATTCTTTGATGACATCACAGCTTGAAATTGATTCAGTATGCTCATTGAGAATATCATTTGAATGATCATCATCGCTGCGCTCATGATTTCTAAGAGCTTTCTCAAGTTCGTGATGTTCTCTTCTCATTGCATTGCTTTTCATTCTACTTTTCATCTGAAACATGTTAATAAAATGTGCTTGATCGACATTTAATCTCTGTCACACTTGCACATCATCATAGCAACATCAAGTACTCATCTCTCATGTAGAAATTGATTGAAGTCAATTTTTCTCATGCGTAGCTGCGTCAGTAATGCGCTGTGAGACTTTGCATGATTCTTGTGCAGTCACAGATGTTGATGTGTCATCTTTGATGTCAGATATTGAAAATGAGCTGCATTGAATCTCTCTTTTCAGACTATTCTTCATGTTTGTCTGATCTGTTTCTGTATGAGCATCAGTCTCATCATCACTTCAATGTGTTAATGCTCAGTCAGCAATAAAGATAAATCATGTGCATCATTAATCATCTTGTTCATTGCTTTATTTTCAAGTACTTCTGCATGTCTTGTCACTTAATGTAGCTTCAGCGTAACTTTTTAAGATTGAATGTTCTCATGTACAATCTGAACTCATTGCAGACGTGTCTGATCTTTTGTTGATATCATAGCTTTCACTGTTTTCAAAGAAGTCTGACTATCACTGTATACTTTGTATATCTTTTCATGACACTCTTGATTCTCTGTCACTATGTTTGTGAAATATTTCATCTTCACGATCAATTCTTTCAGTTCTTCATGATGAGTGATGACTAAAGTCGATTTCTTCAGTCTTTTATTTAGCTCTCAGTTAATTCTCATTGCAATCATTGTAACATTCTCTTTACTGTCACTATTATTCAAGTAAATTCTTTGCTTTGACGTGAATGTGTCGAGATGATGTTGATTTATTGACATTTTCTTGTTTGCAACTATAACTATTCTTGATGACTTTGATCAGAGAGTCATCATGTAAAGATAACTTCACTTCATCTTCATCTGTTCAAGTATTTCTTTCATTCACTTTTGTTTCAGCTGCAAAGACGTTTTGCACAGCTTTGATTTTCAATCTCTTTTGAGTATCAAGTTGTTGCAAATTCGATGCATCATCATCTCAATAACTTCATCTGATTTTTGAGAGTTCATGTTCATTATCAACTTTTATATCAGCTTTCATAAATGAATATTTATCGACGCTGTGTTTATTTCTATCTGTAGAATCTCTGTTGATATCACATGATAAACATTGATGACTTGTTGCAATGCTCTTTCTTGTACTGATCTCAGCTTAATGTTCAGATCTTTTCAATGACTCTTCACTCTCTGTGACATGTATCATATGATGACTTCGTGAATAAGCAAAGAGCATATCATCACGAAGTATATTTGCTTTTTCGTCATCATTGATGAGTCTCAAATAAACTCAATGATTGTCTGCATGATCTTTTGTCTAATCACTAGTTTTGCTTTGACATGATGCATGTGAGTCACTCATCTCAGCTTAAAATTCAGTTGAACTCTCAAAATTCTGATATTTGATTTTGAATTAATCTGATGTTTCATCAACTCTACGTTAACATTCATATTGAATCACTTAGAAATTCTTGTAAAGTGAATTAACTCATGCTTTGTTTTTAAAAACTTGATGTTGTGCATTTTTGATCACTGTTTGCATCTATCATAGATCTCGTTAAGAACTTTGCAATTGTGCTTTATAAACTCTTCATATGTTAAGATATTGATGTTGTTTATGAAATCTGTGAAGCTTGTTCTCAGACTGATGTCATCACATGCTTTTAACAAGTTCACGTTGTAAAACAAATATAATATTAATGATAGCAAAGAGTCTTGTGATATGTTGACATTCACGCTGCATTTCATCATCATATAATCATTGATTGTGATTATGATGCGTCGATTTCTCAGAAAGTTCTTCACAAATTCAAGAAGCAGTCTGAGAACTCTTCTTTTTTTCATGTCATGCAAAAGTCTGCTATGTGCTACATTGTTGAATGCACTCTTCTCATTCAAACTCAGCAGTGAAACTACTCTTCTTCTTGTGTCACTTCATACAATGTGTATCTTTTCTGTAATCAGTTGCAAAATCATATTTGTTGATCTGTGTTTGCAAGTTCTCATCTGAGTGTTCAATAATGAGTTGCACACTTTTATGACATTTCACAAATGTTCAAATATGATGAACTTCAGTATCTTGCTCAACATGTTAAGTAATGCAATTGATCTATATGTTTTTGCATTAAAGTAATTCTTCTTGTCTGACTTTTGCATCACTATTGTGATCATGTTCTTAAACTGAGTTGACTGTATTTTCTTCTGCAAACATCTTTCAAAAAGAGAGTGTATTTGTTCTGATGCATCTTCAACGAGTCTGCACATTATTCTATTTGTGTATTCTGTATGTTTCAAAGTCTTGTTGAGCATCATCTTGTAAATGACTCTCTTAATCTTGCAATGCATCAGCGAAGCATCATTCTCAATTGAGAATGAATACTTGAAGTCTTCTGTGTTCAACATGAAAATCTTTGAAGATGATGAAAAGTGAGTTTAAAACATCATCTTCATTTTATTTTGCATTGTTGTAGCGATGTCGAAGCATTCTGACTTGATCAGAAGAGAAATTGTCGCTTGAGTCAATGTATTTGCAACTGCATTTCTTGCTCATTTCGCAGTTTTAAACAGTCTTCTCGAGAATTGTTTGACATTCTGCATGATCTCTTAATATTCACTGCATTTCTGTTTTCTGATGATTTTGCTCTTCTTATCACATGCTTGAATGTACTCTGTTCAGTCGTTAATAATTCAACAACTTCTTTTCATTCATCTTACACTCTTGATGATCTTTGTACACTTCTTCGTTCATTTTGCTTTGATTATTTCATGTGATCTCGCTCAGAAAGTGAAAATCTTGATGATCTTCTTCAGTGCATTCAACAGTTGCTTAGTGTACTTATCTATGCATTGACATCTCATCTCATGATTCAACAGTGATTTTGACATTTGTTCTCTCAGAATATTGATGAACTTCTCTTCATTCATTGTCTTTCAGTTGCAACATGATTTTCACGCTGACTCTTCGCAGACTCTGAAATCTATAATTGTCTGTATCAACAGATGATCTGAGAAGTTTTTCATTTCTTTGTTGATTTCACATCATATTAATTGATTCATAATGTTGTTTATCGTGAAGATCAAATTTATTATCGTTTGAAATCTCTGATAATCTCTCGTAATCATGTCTTGAAATAGCATCAACGATGCATCAACATTTGTAGTCATTTCAATTAAATTATTTGACAATAGATGCTGTCTTAAATAGAATGATTTCTCTCATGTGAAATGATGCAGATTAAAGTCTTCTACAAGAATGCATTCTTTCAACATGTGTAACATCTTTTCAATGTCTGAAAGACTTTCTTTTTCATGAATGACTTCATGATCTTTGAGTGACAAATTGTATGCTTCGTAAATGTGTATAGTTTTCTGAGTCATCTGTGTGTCATCTGTTAATGTCTGTAATGTAATTATGTTTACATCTTTAAAGTATCATGTTGAGTGTCAGATGTTGCTGTCAATTCTCTTGTTTATGTAGAAACAGATTTTATCTTCATTATTCTTCAGCGTGAAGTTGACAGTTGCTGAGCAGTACGCTCTGAAATTCTCATCAAATCATCAGAGTTCTTGAAGAATCAAAATGTCATAACTCTTTATCTTTTTCTCATGTAGTAACACTATCATCATCTTTTCTCTGAACTTGTGAATGTTATACTGTAATATTCGAAGCTTCTTTTGCTGAAACATTAAAGTTTACATTCAAAGCTGTTTGATGTTCTCTTGAGCATCTGCGATGTGCTTACTTTTCTTGTAAGATCTTCAAAAGAAGATGATATTGAAATTGATGTGATTGATGTTGACTTCAACTCATTTGTTTTTGACTTCTTGACTAAATGATTCAATATAGTGTTTTTGAATGTGATGATTACGCTGAGCAGATGACTTTCATTTGTTGAGCGTTTCTGTTTTCTCTTCAAGTCATTGTTTATCAGTGATTTTAGACTGATAAATGTTTCTGTGAACATCTTTGACATCATCGCTTTGAGTTCTTTCTGCTCTCATACGACGTGATATAGAGATCTGTGTTTCGTGACTCTTTTTATTCTCTCTTTTTCAATTTGTCGTTTATGACATTGAGAGTCAAAGACTCTGTGTGTATCTCGACATGTTTCACATTTTCACATGTTTCAAGTTTATTTATAAGAACAATGCTTTGAGCAATGATTTAACGCACAGTAAACACATCTTTGCTTGTTTCTGCATTCATATGTCTTATGATCATAGTCTTGACACTTTAAACACTGATGTGTTCTACAACTTGAATCATAGAACTGCGTGATTTTTATGTTGATCTCATGATATATTCTCTCGTCAATTAGCTTGTTTATCATCTCAGCGCTGACTACGCATATCATCAGCGAAATGTATCTCTTCTGTTCACTATTCTTTGTGAGTCACTTGACTTTCTCAATCATCATCTTTGAATGTATGTCTTTGTTGATCTTGATGAGTGCTTTCGCTCTCTTCTTCTTTATGTCTTTAGACATTTCTTCGATTCTAATTTCATGTATCACTATCTTGAAACTGACTTCATGCAGACTTGCATTCAATGAAATCTCTTTGATTCAAAAATCGTTTTTCTTCAATATTCTCTTGCTGTCTTTAATCTTGACTTGAAATATCAGTAGATTTGATCATCTCTTCATAGTCTTTATATTCTTGCGCGTCGATAGCATCTTGTCGACGTCAATTTCTTTCACTCATCTCACTATGTTCTCTGTTGTTGTCATCATGATTCTCTTGATTTTCTCTTTCTCTTTAATGAAGATCTTAACCTCAAATTTCTTGCAATGATTTCACATTGATGACACAATGTTGATGCTGAGAACAAAATGACTTTCAAATGACGTCGTTAACTTTTCGTTTGCTCTTTTCATCTATTGAAAATATGTTGCATACGTTGCATGCAACATATATAAGACATGATCTCTATGCTGATTTTTTCCTTAGCGAGAAATAGTCTTTTCTCTCGCAGCAGATTTACAGTTCAAGATGAGTTAAATCTCTCACTGCTCAGATTTCAACAATTTACTTTTTAAGCATGAGTTGCAGATGTTTCATCAGCGATATGCATGTGTATTGCAGTCAATTTCTTCTTTAATCACATTGATATACACTACTGTTTTCTCAAGCTATACAAATGATGTCTTTGACTAGAGATTGATTCTATCATCAAGACATTCAAGAGTCAGAGTTCAGTGAAGAAATGAGATTCTCAAGATCAACAGTCATCGTCATTGTATATCACGTCTTGCAGACGCTCGCTTCACTTGTAAGACGTGCAACTCATCTGTTTCATTTATTGAAAATATGTTGCATACGTTGCATGCAACATACATAAGACATGATCTCTATGCTGATTTTCTTCTTAGCAAGAGATAGTCTTTTCTCTCGCAGCAAATTCACAGTTCAAGATGAGTGAAATCTCTCACTGCTCAGATTTTGACAGTTTACTTCTTAAGCATGAGTTGCAGACATTTCGTCAGCAATACGCATGTGTATCGCAGTCAATTTCTTCTTTAATCACATTAACATATGCTACTGTTCTCTTGAGTTATACAAACAATGTCTTTGACTAGAGATTGATTCTATCATCAAGACATTCAAGAGTCAAAGCTCAGTGAAGAAATGAGATTCTTAAGATCAACAGTTGTTGTCATTGTATATCATGCTTCATAAATGCTCACTTCGCTTGTAAGACGTGCAACTCATCTGTTTCATGTTATCTGTAGAGATTTTTCTCATGCAGATTGACTATGTTTTGCAGAGATGTTCATATGCTACACTTTTAATCAGACAGCATAATTCGATCATTCTTTATTAATTTGCTTATGTTTCTCTTCTTTTAACAAAGTCTTCTCATCAGCATATCACTCACGTATAGAATGTCTATGTTTGAACATTTGTTAAATGATATTAATGAGACTCTTAAGTTTGTTCATGTTGAACTTAACAAGTCTTATGAGTTGCTCATGTCGTAGTAACAGACACGCAGTCTTAACAAGATTTATACATAGTTAGCACGTAAATTTAAAGAATGTTCATGATTCAAGTTCTTTCTGCTAATCATTCTTAACAGATCAAACACGAGAGTGTTCTGTTTCAGTTCTTGTCATCATGATGACAAGATACTGAATTGAATGATTTTCATAAGTGATTTTTCTCGTAGTTCTGCGTTCTATTTGACTTTCTTATCTGCATGCAGATTGCTTGTAGCATGCGCATTGAGATTAACAAAGTCTGCGCGATCGCGAAAACTCTGCATGCGATCAATGCACAGCACTTCATCATCATGCAGCGTTTCAATGTCATTCAAACTTTTAATAATCTTTAAACTCTACTGTAACTAAACAGTAGATTCATAATCAGCATCATGTGAGAATCTTTGTTTAAAACAATGAAACTGAATAAATCATGAAGTCAATAAATGTTTCATAGCATGATTCAAATTGTTTCTTTGACTGAGATGCTTTCATCTTCTTAATGACAGAGAACATAATGATGTTTCTTGATGAGTTAACATATGATTGTGCAAATGACGTTATAATCTTCTGATAAAGATAGCTCAGTGATAAAGTTCATAACTATGTCTTTTCAGCGTTTCTATGAAATCAAGAGAGAATGAAGAAGTTCATTGATGCTATTTCTAAATGTCTTGCTTTGTTAACAGATATGATAGTTTCGAATGTAATATTTAATTGTTGCTTGATGATCTGATTAATAGTAGAAGCATTGAACTAGATCAACAGTTCTTCTATTGTCGAAGTGAGAAATGAATGATTGATCATGAATTTTCTGCAGCAATTTCGTATGCATATTCTCAGAAACTCATAGTAAGTCTTTTCTAAATAGAATGTCATCAACGATCTTGCAGTTCTTCAGTTTAATGCTATAAAGTTTGAGCTTGTTTTCGCTTATAGCTTGTTTATACTCATTGCAGAACTCATTCATTTGATTGACAATGTATATTCATTGATAGAGATTAACTTCTGATTCAATAGCTAGAACATTTACTTTATCAGAAGTTAAAATAGTCTGATAGCAATCTTTAGTACGTTGAGCTGATTCAAAGATATCTGCTATTGATATTTTAATTAAAGCATCGACTTTAGTATTTGTTTTACCTGATCAAAATATGATTTGAAAGTTGAACTCTGATAAAATGTTTAGATAGTTGACTTGACATTGAGTTAACTGTTTGTTTTTCATGAAGATCTTTAAAGTCTGATGATCAATGAATATCTGAATGAGTAGTTCAGTGCATTCAAGCTTAAGTCTTCAGTGTTTGAAACATTGAATAATAGTCAGTAATTTCTTGTCGTAGATGTGATAGTTGCATTCAGCGAGAATCATGCTCTTGCTGTAGAAGACTATCAAGTGAAGAACATCTTCATCATTGTACTGAGATAGAATACTTTCTTTGACGTAGTTCAATGCATTAATTTCTAGAATAGTCTGTCGTTTTGAATCAAAATGTCGTAGAACTGAGATTGAGCTGACTTGTTTCTTTGAATCATTGAAAGCTTGAATACAAACTTTGTTTCAAACAAAAGACGTGTCTTTTCTCGTCAGCTGAGTGAACAATTTGACTAACTTCGAGAAGTTCTTAATGAAACGATGATAGAAGTTAACAAATTTCACGAAGCTCTGTACTTCTTTTAGATTGATCGACGTGACTCAGTTGACTATAACTTTCACTTTGATAAAGTTCAAATGAAGATCTTGTTCTGACACTATGACTTCTAAGAAGACGATTTCTTCTACATCAAATTCGCACTTTCGAATATTCATTTGTAGATCAGCTTCTCTTAGTCTGCTTAATATCATCTTGACATGTTGTTTATGTTCTCATTGAGTTTTGCTGTAGATTAGAATGTCGTCTAGATAGACTTGACAAAAGTCATTTAGAAAGTCTCATAAAACATCATTCATATACTGCTGAAACAAGACAGAATCATTGATAAGTTTGAAGAGTAGCACTTTTGACTTATACGCTTCTAACGCGATAATAAAGATAGTGTAGTTCTCACTATCAGAATGCATTCATAGTTTGTTGAACGTTGAAATGATATTCAATTGAGTCAGATGTTTGCAATCAACTATTTTGTCAATTACTTCATTTATGAGTGATAAAGAATAGTGATTTCTTTTGATAATAGCATTGAGCTTTCGATAGTCAACGCAGAATTGTAGATCTTCATTTGCTTTCAAGATGAACAGAACGAGTGAGAAATATGAAGCTTTGCTAAAAGTTATAAATTCTTTGAAAAGATTCTCGTTTAAATATTTCTTAACTTTCTGAAGCTTGTAGAGAGACATTCAATATGCTCGACAGCAAGATGACATTTCATCACTAGTAAGCTCTATCTTATGATCATACAAACGATGAGACGATAGCTTGTCTGCTTGAGCTTGATCAAAGACGTCTAGAAACTTCTGATATTCTGATGAGAGCTTGACTTTAATGTCTTCTAGATTCTGAGCTGTTTCATCAGTAAAGAACATGTTTAGAACATCTAGATTGCATTAAGTGTTATAGACAATTTTTCTATCAATATCTTCGATGAACATAGCAAAAATCTCGATGTGATCTCGTTTTAATCAATTCATCAATGTTTAAAAGAAAGCAACATTTATGTTTTGAATTGAGAAGAATTCTTTTGAAATGATAAAAGTTGAACGCTTTAAAATCTTGTGAGCAACTGAAGAAATCAAAGTTGATCGCGATCAACTTAAGTGTTTCATAATTGAAAGAACTGAAAAAATCGAAATAGAAGTATCTAATTGATCAGAAAATATGATAGTATCATGATGCATATTCAATAATATTTCGTTTTTATTCATTCAGAATTTGCTCAATATAGCTTCATGATGATTGATATCAGCTATGAGCATTGATACAGTCAATTTCTTATGACTTTCAATGATCAGATTGAGTAAAATCTTATGAGTAATGACTTTCTTGAATAGCTTTTCATCATAATCTCATATTAACTTCTCTTTTGTCAGCAATATTGATTGTATTTCGAGTTTCTTACATACTTTATTGACTAGTTTATCATGTATCAGCGTGTAGATGACGAAATCACTGTCTATCAAAGATCAAAGACTAAAAGAATTGTTCTGAGCAATGAGAAAGACATTGATCAGAAATGATTTTTCAAAGTAGTTTTCTTCTGATAGAACTTTGACTTGATTGCACAAAGATATGATCTCTATTTCTTCAATGACTTTGAAAGAAATAGCTAGTTTTTTGAATTTGAATTTGAGTCAGAGCTTGAACAATCAAATTCATTCTCATCATTTAATGCATTAACTTTAAAGAGTTGATCAGAGCACTCTTTAAAGATATGACTCAATTTGTGACAGGTAAAACAGACTTCAGCTTGTACATTCAAGTCTTTGACGTTAGTCAAAGTTGCATCACGCGATTTTAACTGATTCACTGATATGATGACTTCAATCTTTCTATAAAAGAATCTCGAATGTTCATCAGCAAAGATGATCTGCTTTCTGACTTTGTTCAGAAATTTCTTTTTCTTAATGTCATTCATGACTCGTTGCTCATTATTCAAATGAATCAAATAATCACGAATTTCGTTCAGAGATTCTGACTGAATCAATTGATTACTTCAAGCTGCATGAAGACGATAGATTATCTTGTCTCGTAGATCAACTATCAACTGTTTTTCGTGATATTCTAAATAGAAGAACAGACGTTGAAACATTGAATAGAAATCACTAAATTTGCTCTTTTCTTGAATGAGATTAGCATATTTTCTTCGAAAGTTTGTCTCTTTGTCAAAATCATCATATAGCTGAGCAAGTTCATCTAACAAATCATTGATCATTTTATAGAGATTCAATGAATCTTGTTGATGTCAAGTTAAAGTAGCTTTGACTGCGTTTTCGTCGATTTTAAAGTGAATATAAATCAGTATGACTCTATCAGTATTGAAATGATCGACATTGATCTTTAGCTTGTCACGAATCTTTTCTTGTTAATCATCTCAGAAAGATTCTGTTTCATCAGTAAATAGAGATGAATTTTAAAGCTTTTGAAATCACTTGAATGAATTGAACATGATGAAAGAAGTAGAAGTATCTTCTTTAGTCAATTGCAGTCAATGTTGTAGTTTCATCATCTGATCTTGAAGCTTTTTAAGATTTAAATTCGATCATTCTTTTGCTTGATCAATTTCTTCAAAACAAGTCTTTCATATCTGTTCGCTGAGTATTTTATCAAATAGCTCACAAGCTTCTACATTTAGATCTCGTTGAGTTTGAAGATTGTTTAGATCTTCTAGAAAAACTTCTGAATCTTGTTTGATTCAATGTTGTAGTGTCACGAACTGAGAGCTGAATGAAATCAGAATGAAATTCTAATAACTAGATTTTAGATACAAGACGTTGCATGAAGAAGAAAGAAAAGAAAAAGATCATTCAGAGATTCTTATACCTCATGAACGCTGAGTATCATTCGTATCGAGAGACTCTCATAACATCACTGATAATCTCACGTCTATCATCATTTATAATATTGTTCAACATCATCTAAGTGATTTAACATCTCTTTTCCCAACATCTTTCAAGTAACACATGCTAAAATCGTGACAATAGATTTCTCTTTTTGAAGTCGAAGCTTCTGCAAGACTTTTAATTCTCTGACTCATATTCAGAGTCGCTGCTTTCTTGCACGTAAGTGATTCATGAATTCTTACTCGAACGATCGAAATTTCGAGCGTGATAGACGTTCATGACTTTGATGACATTCATCACATTCGCAAACTTTACTCAACTGTTTTCTTCTATTTCAGTTCACTTAATTAAATACTCTAGCTGAGAGTTCTTTACTCAAGAGTTCAATATTTCGTTCATCTCTCAGCTAAGCACTTCTTCAACGAAGACTATTGAAAACGACGCGAAAGATATTTATTCAGATAAGAGATCGTTGATTGCAGAATGAAGCAGATAAGTATGAAAGACGTTGAAACAGAATCAGTCATCAAGCAACTTTAGCTGATAAGAATGAAAACTAACAATTTTGATGATTCTGAAAGATTTCTCGAATTTATTAGATAACTTCTTGCTGAGTTGATGAATCATCAGATTGTGAGCATCTAATCAAATCATATCATTAATTGCATACTTGAAAGTATGTTGTTGATAAACATTAGCGAATTGTTTCTGATATGCTTGAGCTAAGATCATTTGTTCTTGCAGAATTTCATTGATTCGATTCATTTTCTGAACAAACAGATCGACATGTATTCATTTCAAGTGTTCAATAATGTTCTTCTGAGTCTTCTTTGATTTCAACCTCATTCGAGAATGCTGTTTGAAGTTAGCTAGAAACAACGTGCACTGAGTGCTTTCGAAGAAGTGATTGTTGATGACAAATTCAGCTGATGACAGTCATGCAGCTCAGTCGTTCTGCATAAAAAACATGAAGACTCAAAGATATTGTTTCAAAACGTCGTTGACGTTCTCGATTTGATCATTCATTTCTGAGTGAAACGTAATTGACAATCGAGCTTGAATCTTCAATTGAGTACAAAGTTCATCTTAAAAGTGATTGACAAACTAAGTTTCATGATTCAAGATGATTGAATTAAATAATTCATGATGTTTTCATATTGCATGATAAAAAACTCGAGCTGTATCTAGAACTGTAATTTCACTCATAGACTCGTAATGCACTTGTTTAGATAGTTTGTTCACGACTATCAGAATATTGATTGTTGAATTTTCGTTCAGATTCTTACTTTCAGATACTGTCACGATGAAATTCATGACTATGTCTTTTCAGCGACGATTGAGTACATCAAGAGACTTCAAAGC
>JAABUK010005214.1_pt1 | contig 20488 bp, 16 predicted proteins | sample 5559141 | NCBI WGS metagenome assembly JAABUK01 (sample SAMN10711869, study PRJNA513367) | rock metagenome | isolation source: Antarctica rocks | place: Antarctica: Victoria Land, Pudding Butte nord | collected 2016-01-03 | reverse complement strand
GTAATTTAACTTAATACTTTTAAGTTAATACTAATACTTATTATTAGTATTAACCTAAATACTTAATACTTAATTCTACTATTAACTTAACTTTTTAATTCTAACTTTAGGTATTAACTTACTAAGACTTAAGTTAAGTATTTAACTTAAGTTTAAAGTATTAACTTAATATAATTAATCTAACTCTTAATAGTTAATAGTTATATAAATCTTAGTACCTTAAAATAAGATATAATATTACTTTATTCTATATATAATATATTAAAAGAGTTTAATAATCTTTAATATTCTTTCTAATATATAAGAGATACTATTATTTAATAGAAATGTTTATTAAGTTTAAAATCTAATTTTTTACTTCTATTATAATATCTAATAATTAGACTTATAACTTATAAGCTTACTTATCTATTATAATATAATTATTAGAGGCTTATAAATCTTAATAAATATAATTATATTAATTAATTTAACTCTAATTAACTCTTCTAATATATCTTAGATATTAGTTTCACTTATATCCTAATAAAAATTATCTTAGGTAACCTAGTTTAGTATAACTTTTAGTCTACTAGTATATTTATAACTAGTAAGGTAAAGACTAATCTTGATAGAATAAAATTAAGATTAAGTAGGAAGAGAATATAGATTGAAAAAGAAGTCAATTAGTGAGTAATTCGTTTGATGTATTACCCTCGGAGATAGGTAGGCTAAGCATCGCGCGCAGTTGGTAGTGGCGTAGCAAATCCCCCCTGTACAGTGTTTTGCGAAATCCTTGACCGATGACCTTCAAAACACTTTGCATGGAAAGCCACGGGCTGACTCTACATCAAATAGTATGAAATACTATTCCAAACGCCGCTTCGTACAGGCTCACATGCCGCCTGCTAATATTTGGGCAATTAAGGTTTACCTATGCGCTACGAATCCGCTGTCGATTCTCATACTTCCTTGGCTGATACCGAATCAAGTAGTAGCGGGCCCCTCGAGTAAGCTATATTCCCTTGTACAAATTGTCGATGTCTGTTTCGAAACATACAATCTTAGGATTAGGCAAAGACTCTAGCCACAGGAACTAGATGTACCTGGCTTCCCTGACGCACGGATCATTATCCAAGATCTCCAGTCTATCGCAGGTCCTGCCCAGGCTGCCGACATGCAAACAGCCCTTGTTAACATTCAGATCCATGTTTGCTTTAGGGTGACTGCCAGCTTTCGCGCTCCACGCACGTTGGTAGAGGTATCGACTTCGTGCGCTCGGGGGCCAGGAACGAACATAGTCGATGCACCGTTATTGCCCTACGAACGCAGCGTATGATCGCAAATAGCACATCAGTGCCAAGTCCATGTTGCTGTAATCGCGGCTGGATTCTCTCGCCCCTTTAAGCATCCTTCCGCTGTTATGCCACGTCTCAAAGAATACTTCATGCGATAAGTTTTGCAGAGCCGATGGAAGCAACTCCGACTACAGCTTTTTGGGTGGTATTATATATCTATGTACTCGTTACGCCGGTAGATGATGGTAGGAGAGCTCCTCCAGTGTTGTTCCCGCACTCGCGTCCAAATGACCTCATCTAATAGATGGAAGGTGTAGGCTGTGCAATCCGATAGGCAGTGAATATATATCTTTGACAACTCTCCTGATGCAGATATTGAACGCAAGCATATCATAAACAATTGATATCTACTCTCTATATCGCGAATTATCACTCCCAACGCGAAAGAATCACTATCAGAACGACTCGCTTTCTTTTCAATCAAAGTCGACAACGCTCGATCATACGGACCCTGTGACTCTCCAGAACCATTCCGCCAACGAAGCAGCGCTCAAAATTTCCAACATAGTTTCGCATACCACCACAGACCGCAGTTCCCTCCGCGACGTTGACTTGTCTGGACCCACCAGTCCCGACTCCCCACTACTAAAGGCTTCCCCATTCTTGCCCAAGACAATCCATCTCTCCAAGTCCACCAACAACAACCATCTCCCCCAAGTCAAACCTCCTGTAGCTGCGGCTACTTTTGAACAACCACTCTCATCAACAAACACCAGCAGTCCAACTCACATAAAATCCTCCTCAGCCCTCCCTGCTATCTACTCAAGCCAGTACTTTATCGTCACACATCCATCCGCCCGGACTATCCCACGAAATTAGACCTATTTCCCGTCAAACCTCGAGCGCTCTACCGCACTTTTCGTACGTCACAAAACATTCGCCATATCCATCGGCACCAGCTCGGTACGCAGACTCACCAAGCAGGAAATGATCACGTGGGGTAATTGGTAGTTTTTGGACTCAAAGGCTGTAAGGGCGAGGGCGAGAATTGAAATTGCGGAAGCGAGATAGGAAGCCAGCTGTCGTGGCGCGGTAAAACGAGAGGTGGGTGCACGGGATATAGGGAGGGGACTGTACGGAATCAAGCTGCTCTTGGAGGGACGCGGGCGAGGTCTGGTTGTTTGAGGCGTCATGGTTCGTCTTAATCACATAAAGCAACAACCTGATTGTAGACGCCCTTCTTTTTCATATGAGGCGATGGTTCTGCTTTAGGTGGAGACAAAGGGGTGGACAAAGGGACTGTCACCAAAGCCGCATGTTCGTGAGTCTCGGACATCCATGCTGTCAAGAAGAAAGTTCTTGGGTTTTGCCTCCTATTCTGCTATCTGGGGTATTGACCACGCATTCCATGTCCATCGCTATGCTGATATCTCACATCTGAAACGCCAGCCATGCTCCTTACATCACACCCTTGAAGCCCCACGGAACTTCAACCGCCTTCTTATATTCAATATCTTGAGCTTTGATTCTTCGGCAGACTTCCCGCTGTTGATCGGTCTTTCGTGGACGCTGAGGGTCTTCTGGATCAAGATCAAGTGGTTCTCGGTTCTTATCAATCTCTTCGCGATTCTAGGGACGCGTTAGTGCTAACACAATCCAGCAAAGGCCAAGGAGACTTACATAGTCTCTTAGGTACTTTTCATGGCTGAGAACAATGTATCGCCTCGCGGTAGGCCAGAAGAGCACGTGGTCCTTGCGATGGGGATGTAGCGAGAGCCCTGCGATACCCCAAGAGCGAGTCATTGGGCGCCGGGGAGCAATTCGAGAACGCTGCTTCTTCTGTCCACCTTTCTGCACCTTGGAGCTATCTCGAAGTTCTGAGCTTGGGTCTTGAGTTCTGGGAAGCTTACGCCCTTTGAGATGGGGTGGAGTGGAGGGGGGTGACATGGGTCGCTTTCGAAAGTTCCGTCTGGTTTGCATATATAACTCTTTAGGATCGTCCGACTCGTAGGTTGTCTCAGAGCCAAGTTCATTCTCCTGGCGCATACACTCGTCAAGGTCGCGGCGTTCTTGGGATGTGGGTGCTCGAGCTAGCTTTGTCCATTTGTCTTTCCAATCCCATAGCTCGTGCAAGGTCATGGCAGGAGGTATATCTGCCGTCATTGGAGGTATGCGAGGTAGAGGTTCAGTGATGGTTCGTGCTCTCAGTATTTTGAGTCGTGCTACCTCCCAAAATGGAAGCGGACTTGCAGGAGGTTCATCTTGAGACCTCGACTCATCAGCGAGACTCTTGTCATCCATGGTGAAAGATGTGCGGACTACAGACGATGCTAAGGATTAATTGAGGTTGATGATCAAGGCGCGGTGGGGTGGGACTCTGATGACTGTGTTAGCAGACCAGAATCAAATCTCCGCCCTACGGCAATGCATGCATAGTGTACACTAAGCCTATGGCGGCCTAGCCCTTAGCGCGTCCGTCATGTTTATGGACTCATCAATTTCGCCTGCCTTACCACTTATCACAATCGATCATCATTTGCAACCCCTACAGTCGCTTACATAAATCCATGGTCATTGGTCATATGAGGGTTTTGAGCATCCTCCCCCCCGTTTACCGGCCCCGTTGAATCTCAACACATCCCATCTTCCCTCACTGATTGTTCTTTCAAGCCAGAAATACCCTTTTCTTTCGCTCAATTAGTTGCGAATTGTATCACGCTTAACTCTTGTTTAGCTGCTCGTGCCGTAACCGAGAGGAGGCAGCTCGTCCATACCTATACTGCTTAGTGCTGAAAATCAACTCTACTTCAATGTCTTCGTCGCCCTATCCTCCAACCATGACTTTCTCGCAGTTGAAGCGCGAAGAGAATGTCGCAGCCGTGCAGTACGCCGCACAAGCCAAAGAGCTGAATAATAAAGCCGAGAAGAACCCGTCTGCGGAGATACTGAAACTCGTACCATGCAATGATGTGGCTAAGTCTGCGTTCAGCCGCTTGATAGATCACAAAAAGGACCTCCATGAACACCACATTCAATTCCTTGTCGAAACCGGCAAGGGATTCCTGCCTAAAGCCAACTTTCACTTCCCACGACATGAGGATGAAACAGCAGACGAAATGAGTGATAGTATGGGCGAAGAAGAGATTAATTTGGGCCATTTCCTGCTGAGCTGGGATTGTCCGTCTCTTGTTGAAGGTGCGAAATGGATCGTAGGTAGGGGATCAGAGAAGATCAGTGGCCCCAAACGTAACGTGGATCTCCTCCTAGCCTTTCCCGGATCTCAAGAGGCAAAGGGACTTTTGGCTACTCATGCATTCCTCGGGATGAACCTTACGTCCGGCGCTTGGATGATATCTGCTGCGCTAGGCACTAGCAAGATGCAGAATCCTACCCTCAATGCAACGACAGTCCAGGGACGATCGAGCGTGGCTACTATAAAATTAGATGAACACGAAATCCCCGAGTCAGAGTTTCGCTGCCTCACTAAACCTCGTTCTCGTCTTGAGATTGCCGGCATGGCCTTCTTCGTGCATTTTTTGGTAGACACTAGGGAAAAAGAAGGAGAATACTGTAAAGTTCGCAACGAGAGGCTAAAGGCACATGGGACAACACCACCCATTACTCGAATATCTGGCATTCCATTTGAGTCTGATATCAAAGTCAAGAATCTAGCTTTATTCAGGCAAGGTCTGAGCCATGGTACATTTGGTACCGTCTATGAAGGGTTTGATCTCAATACTGGCGAACTGAGGGTTGTGAAAGAGCTGATGATCAGACATAAGAGCGAGATCACCGTGGTTCAAGATGGAATTGATGCTAATGGTCTTTTTGGCGAATCTCCGGGTCTTGTAAGATGTTATGGCTGGTCCAACGGATATGGGGAGAGGTATTTGGCCGAAGACAGGTACCCGCTCAAGGTATACTTAGTAATGGAGAAAGGAGAGGCATTCCATGAGCATCAATGGGCGAAAGAATCGTCAAGCAGCTGGACCCTCCGAAAGCAGCTCCTACGAGATCTTCTGCAGGGTGTGAATACAATACACAGTCGAGGTTGGATCCATCGCGATATCAATCCAAGAAATATTCTTTTCATCGAATCCGAACCTAAGCACGCCGGTCTATGTGACTTTGGCAAGGTCTGCACCACCAGTACCGCGACTGAAACCGCAATTGCTGCTTGGATGTACTTCCTCCCGAGATCCAACAGGGCCGTAAGGATGTATACGGCCAGAAGATCGATATCTGGATGTTAGCCCTTGCATTGCTGAGAGTGTGGTTCCCACATTCAAAAAGCCTGGACACGCGAAACAGAACTCAGCACAACCAGTTGGGAGTCAAACTTTCGCAGGAAACAACGTCCGGCATGTCTCGACTACTCTGGAAAATGATGTCGTGGGAAGCAGTTCTCGTCCTACGGCCGCCGAAGCGCTTGCAGATCCTTGCTTGCGAAGCGTCGAGATAGGCAACGAGGAGATTGAGATGCCGGTGGGAAAGAAGCAGATGGCGTCCAAAAATGATAATGATGGGCATGAAGATAAAGGGTCGATCGAACTGTGAGACACATATATATGAGTGTTACGGTGGTCTAGAGGGCTTTGAGGAAGCCATTATGATGCAGAAACGATACCCAAGAGGAAGCATCACCTCTAATCTAGACAGATATGTATTAACGATGATGTCGTACTTCTATGTTGAGGATGCCATTCGGTACGAAGTCCTTGCAGCGGGATAATGATCGCCTTCAAAATACAAAACAGGCTTGAAGCAAAGGTCGTATGATTACAGACAGAGAATCATGATACGAATCTCTTCCATCTCTATGGTTACCAATAGCAGCAGCTTGATGTAATGACTTTGATCCTGACTAGCATCGAAATTGTGATAGATTGTACGTGTCTGGTAACCATTACCAGAGCTTCTACAACATAGCTGATAGCGCCGTGTACTACACTTGAGACCCGGATCCCCTGTGGTGTTGACAGATCTTGAGCGTTCCAAAAAAGAGAAATGTGTCGTTCCCCTTGCCATCGCGAAGCGATCTTGTCAATCGTCACTATCCCAAAACTAGAAAAGCACACAAGTCAATGAATTCCAAAAAGCTACGTCCTCTAAAAGTCCCCAGCCGAGCCATATACCGCTCAAATCCCCCCAAATTTCACCTCAACCACCGCCATGAACATAGAGTAAACCTTCAAGCTGACCGAATCACTTGAGTATCTCTCCCATGAGACTCTACCATCCGGCTGAACTCAGCTGTCGTATGCGATCATCCATCCTCATAACATCATGCCCAGAATTCCCTTGGATGGTTCATCAAAGAAAGGGTCGCGGCGATATTTACTGCCACTTCATGGACTTGTTCAGGCAGGCAGGGTAATGGAAGCTACAAACATAAGCAATATCGATCAATAAAGACTCCGCTAGGAGTAGCGAGAGTGTGTTTACGGAAAGAGAAGCTGATGCCACCCGTACGGACCTCTCGGGATCTGGGACGCCCACTGCTGGAATGCTAGCTACCGACATACCTTTAATGCCGACGCCGATGACGGTGCCAGATTTGGAAGAGCCGGATTTACCATAGCTTGAGCTATCTTTACCTGACTTATCCACGCCAGAAGATCCTAATGGTGATGAATTCAACGTGGAAGACTCGGTGTTTAGTTGCTCGGCCCTTTCCCACAGGAAGAAATAGAAACACCCTTGAAGCCGGGCCCTATCATAAAGCTATACCTTACCTCAGCTTCAACAGTGCCAAAGCTTGAAAGGCCTCGTACGTGAATCCCTGTTCGGACGAGATCGGTGGGCTAGACGTGTTAAGACAGAACATTGACGCGTGAGTACTGAAGACGGACAGCTCATACAGATGTGGGAGACGATGTTAAAGGCTGGACTTGGTGGGCTTGGCTATGCATTTGAACCGTATACTAGCTTTGCATGCCGGGACTTCGGCAACCACTAAGCCGGTGAAATGGGTTATATACATTTGACGCCAGCAAACCACCGAAATATAGCAATGATGCTAAGTGTCTGATCATTGTTGGGATATCTCCAAACGCCTGAGCTCCATCGCTTCGTTTCTCCGTGAACCTGATGAATACCATATTGCTACGACTTTGTCTTCCTCTCTGCTTCTAGCATGCATTTGTCATGGTTGGGATTCGTGCTGCTTAACCCTTAGCTTATGCCAGATGTCTGTCTTGACTTCCAATGTATGCAGCCCGCACGCTTCATGCCATGTATTCGAAACGGCTCTCAGGCATGCAATAGACAGCTCCGACCATATCAATAATAACCCTTGTGGTGCCAGGGAATCTGGACAGCATGTTCCAACATTTTCTCTTGCGCCTTCGCTCTTCTGCAGACCTCGCGCTGGTAGGGCGTTTTGAACGGAAATCGAGGGCTTTCAAACGAGAAGTCCATTGGTTCAGGAGGGAGCTTGTCGAGTTCTTCCCTGCTCTTGAGTCATGTTAGGACATCCTTGATGGCAGACCGGTATTGAACTTACCCAGTCTTTGACATACTGCTCATAGCTGATGATAATGTACTGCCAGGGAACATTCCAGTATTTGACATAGCCTTTGCGATGGTGTAGGGAGATTGCCGCCGTCCCACTAGCTCGAGTCACTGGACGCCGCGGGGCTACTCGTGTATTGGGCTTGCTCTTCTGCACCTTCGAATTTCCAGGTTGCGACGCCAATGTAGGATCGCGATGCGTGTATAGCTTTGATGCTCTGAGGTGAGGTGGGGTGCGCGGAGGTGACAGTGGTCTTTTGCGTGCATCTCGTTCTGCTTGGTATCCTGACGTCCAGGCGGGGTGGCTACGCTGAGTCGGTGAGGGCATACCATCCATGTATTTTTCATCCTCCTCCCAGTCATCCGTGGTTTCAGAGCCAGCGTCATGCCACTGGCGGTCACACTCGCTGTAGTCGTCGCGTTCACTTCGTGTTGGGGCTCTCCGCTTTAATTTCCACTTATACTTCCAATCACATATCTCGTCTATGGTCATAGGCTGAGGGCAATCATCAGTGGCACGAGGTATTCTTGGCAGACGAGCCATGTCATCATCCTGCTTGCTCTGTTGGTGGGTAGCAAGCTCCTGCTCTTGGCCTTCATTGCTGTGAAGTGGGGGGGAAGAGCTGTCTTGTGGCTGAGCTTCCGGATAGATATCCAAGGCGTCCATGGCAAGAGCTTAAGGTAGTTACTGGCAGGTTTGAGGTAGAGGTACCGGGCTTGATGAGGGTGAGGGTATGGTGTTGCAAAAGTTGCAGGCGTGGAGGACAGTCAAGGGATTGCGGCTGCGAAGATCTTCACGGATGACTAAGCAGCGCCTGCCAAGCCCAATCTACACAAGCTCCAGCAATACTTTCGATATCGCTCGACATCGACGTCAGTGTCAGTCTCACAGATCCTCTAAACCACGTTGAGAGATTACTCTACCTCCGTCACTTCTCATCACTCCTACGACTCATCCTCCTTAACCCTGTGCTACTAGTGCTTAAGGTACTCAATAAATTGCTGTCAACTCGTACCTACCATAATCATCTTCGATATGCTAAAGTTCCGCTCATGAACACCTTGTGTCTACTATCATAAATCTCTCACCCGGTCTGTGTCATCAAACTCCTCTCTATCATCTCACACTCTCCTTCAATACTGTCATAAACATCTCACCAGGTCTTTGTGAACAAACGCCTCTCTATCATCTTACTCTCTCCTTCAATTGAAAGACTTTGCCATCATCTCTTCTGTTTGCTTCGATACACTGATCTAAATTTGTTCACTGAGGCCTCAACACCAAGACGACACGACACGACTCGGGCAGCGGATCTTTCAGCCTCGATTAAGGTCGGCCTTAGGTGATCAATCTAGCAGAGCAGCAAATAACAAATTTAACGGCGCTCCAATGGATTCCCCGACTCAAAAATTCACGAGCCAGGAGCATCGAGAGCGCGAGGAAATCCTTGCAGAGAGACGTTTGGAGCAATCACAAACTAAGCCATTAGCGACAAACAACTCGCCAGACTTCTTGAAATTCGTTCCATGTAATGAAAGAGCGAAACGTGCATTCAGTGAGCTTATTGATCGAAAGAAGGAGAAAAAACTGGGCGAACATCACGCCCAGTATCTTGTCGAAAATGGAAGGGGACCATTGAGCAAGATCATTGTGAGTCAAGCTAGATCTGAAGGCGAAACTACGGACGAAGACTTCCCCGATGAACCAGAGCCTCAAGAAATCAATCTAGGCTGCTTTAGAGTTAACTTCGACTGTCCATCTATAAGAAGAGGCACGGATTGGGTCATAGGGAGAGGCTCCGAGAGGAAGACGACAGGAAATAAAGCCGATCGTAATGTCGATATCATGCTCGCAGTCCCAGGCTCACGATTTACCCAGAATCTCCTCGCTGCGCATGCGTACCTACGTATGCACCCTGACTCGGGTGTATGGATGATCTATGCTGCGCCTGAGTCCAGCAATCGTTCAAGATCGTCGTCACCAAGAGCTACTGTCATGCTTGACGATAAAGAAATCTTCGATAAAGAGTTCCGGTGTCTAGCCAAGCCAGAAGCTCGTCTCACCATTTTGGATATGGAATATTCCGTGCAATTCCCTCTGGAGACCTATGAAGCAACAAAAGCGTATCGCGAAACACGTGACACGACGCTGAGAGCACTTGATATTGCGGTCCCGGACACTAATATATCCGGTTTACCGTTGAACTCGGATATCAGAGCGGGATACCTAGCTGTTTTTAGTACAGGCCTAGGTAGCGGCGGCTTTGCAACAGTATACGAGGCATTCGATCCACAGAGTGGGGATCTCCGAGCGGTCAAAGTCATTGAGGTCAAGGGAGAATCCGCTGCTCGGTCAATAGAAACAGAGATCCAGATGGCCATCAACTTCGGCAACGCCCGGGGCCTTGTCCGCCAGTATGGATGGCGTAATTCGAATGGAGACGCCACCTTGGACTTTAGCATATTCCCGTTAAAGGTATATCTCGTACAAGAGAAGGGTCAGGGGTTCCATAAACATGACTGGCAGAAGGCTTCAGAAATAAAGAAGCTCAAGCTATGTGAAGACCTGCTCCACGGCCTAGTAGCCATTCATGCGGCGGGCTGGATGCACCGCGACATATCTCGCCAAAACATACTCTATTTCAAAGGTGAACCACCGCGAGCTGCCCTTTGCGACTTCGGCAAGCTGTATCCCGGCAAAACGGACACGAACACTGTGCTCGCAGCCTGGGTCTACTTACCTCCAGAAATTGTTGAAGGGGGGTTCTACTACTACAACCAGAGCATCGATGTATGGATGCTCGCCCTTGCTCTGGTTGGAGTCTGGTATCCTGAAGCACTTCACGGTGTGGAACGCCGGCACAACGGCCAAATCAGACCCGCTGGCATAATGCGGATCCGGATCCGACTGCAGAGAGTTAAGGACTCTGGTCTGGCGGGACTGCTGAACGAAATGCTTGCGGAGAAGGTGGGAGACCGTCCGACTGCGAGGCAAGCCCTTGACTACCCATGTTTTCGGAACCTAGAGGTGCAAGCCGCCAAGATAGCAAAGCTTGCAGATGAAAAGCGGCGTCAGCCCGAGGATGAGGTTGGGGAAGCATCCCACACATAGGGAGATCAAGAGCTGTGAATAATTTCGTGTCTTCATGTGATAACAATAGTAAGGTAGATTTCCAGGTTCATGATATGCATTTATAGGGATCTCGGTCAGAGAAGCGTGATGGGATTCCCATCTGTTGACATGGGGATGACAAGGGTCACGAGCGATTCGGTATTCGTTCAGCAGCCTAGTTGAGACTGCATCATGTCATTTTCTAGTTGAAAAGCGAATCAAATATCAAGCCTCTATATCCAACCATAGCTTTTCTCGAGCTGATCTGGTTCATTCCGCGCTACTAGGCTATCACAGAGTCTGTGCTTTGAAACAGATTGGGCAGCGAGTAGGTACGCCTGATGTCCTGTTCACGGTACTCCATAACAGGTATCACGAGAAAACGCGCAAGCAGGATCTAAATTCCAATCTGTTGCCAGCACAATCTGACTTCCCTTAGCACGGAGTGTCAGAGCTCTGGGGGTCTAGTCCCGCGATCTCTACACGTTTCTGAATATTGAACAGATTCAAGGGGTCAAGGCTCTTTTACCGCTTACGCCACGTATGTAGACAATTTCGTCAGGTTTTAGCATCAAGACCGTCTGCAAGTCAAAGGGAACGTTCGCGCTGAGGTTCGGTCATCTACAATGTAATTACTATAGTCACGGTTGGTACGATGAGTTGCTTGTGCCTGACACTGCAACGAACGAAGCTGGCGTGCCGTTCTCGATCGGTTTGACTTGAAGTTTTATATTTCCCTCGATTCAGCAATAGAGAATTGGACAGGCGAGATGTATGGGCTGGAATTTGCGTAAATTTAAGACAGTTCTTTCATAAAGTACAGCGTAAGTAATACTAAACGCGCGCGTAGCGTGGCGCCTAAATATGATATTTAGCTTCAAGATAGAACGCGAATTCTTAATGGGATTGACCATACAATATACGACGGCCATCGATGTGTTTCCACGGTGCACATCTTGGGCTTGTAATATGCGACGCAACATTCCGATGCTCTCTATACAGATTCTCACCTCGTGTGAGTACATTGTACGTAAGATACGCTGTGTTTCCGACTACTCTCAAACTTCAGCGCCATGTTAGCACCGTATCAGGTGACGACCTGACGCAGCATGGAACGCAATGCACCATACATGCAAGGGAGGAGCTAGTAGGACAGTGTGGTCGACACTACCAAGTCGAGCGAGTCCTTCAGTCGAAGGAAGCTCCGCCATCCCATGTTTATCTTACAACGTTGGTGTCGAGCAAGCTATGTTATCCGCATGGGCAGACTTGCTGATCGTCCTTTGTGGTAGATCTGGGAATCAGAAATTCGTGATCAAGAACGTCCTGGCAGACTTTGGATACTACCAAGCAATGCAGCGGACGCTTAGCACTAGTCGTTATCTACGTGTCCTCCAAGACACTATCCCATCCAGGTCAATGTTCGTCTACAAATATTTCAAAGACCATTTGCTTTCTCTGGCTGAACAAGATCTACCCTTGCTACTCACCAAGCGCATTTTGAAAGATACATTGCGTGGTCTTGCTGAGCTGCACCATGAAAACATTGTGCATACTGGTCAGGCAGACTCCTCTCTACGCCCGACTTCTTTGTGATCATAATTGCTAAGACACCATAGACATCAAACCGAACAACATTTTTATCCAGTGGAGCCAAAGCAGCCACGGAATAGTCATTGATGAGGTTCGTCTCGGTGATCTCGAAGACTCCGCCTACGTCCCCCCCGGTAGCAACATCCGGGGTAGACAAGTAGGCAATCAGAATTGGCGCAGCCCAGAAGCTCATGCTGAAGGACGCGTCAACAAACCCTCCGATATGTTCTCCTTTGGCATTGTGGTAAGTCAATGATGCTGAGGCTTGGCTGGGCCGGGTAGTGGATAGTCACTGACGTTGTGGGATAGTGTATATACGCTGTACTCAAGCACGTCATTTTGTATGTTGATCAAGAGGGGCTTCCAGAAGGTGAATTAGCATTGGCCCATGTTCTTGGACGCCAAATCTCGTACTTTGCAGACCTAGACAGTCTCGGTGGACTGTTTACACACCTTGGCGACAGCCCTTGGTGCCAGGTGCTGGAATCGCTTTGCTGCGGCTTTAACAAAGAAAACCCACGTGAACCATTCGCGTTGTGGAATATGGAGCCCCTTGACATAGACTTCAAGGACCTCATCGGAGGTCTAACGAGTTTTGACCCAGTGAAGAGGCTCACAGCTGGTGAAGCCCTGTCACATCATTGGTTTCAGGATGTTTAAGCGCAGCCATCTGGAAAGCGCTGACGGGCGTAAAGACTAATTCGCCTATGCGCAATGTGCATACATGTTGATTCTTAATAGAAAGCATTGGGTTGTGAAGTAATCGCAGAGTGTCGGGGGGTTCCCTGAGCCTCAACAACAATATTGTCCAAGGCTTTTCCCAGGAGCTGCGAGGCGAAACAATTTTCATGGTACAATATATCAAGCCGGACGACTTCATGCACCAGAGAATTCTACCCTGCCAGGGTACGTTCTGAATCGGAAGACCTTCGTCAAATATCTCTCACATTACCACTTCATGCGGGAACGCGCCTACTATTCAAGTGGTCGTTTCTTGGTCAGACCTTCAACCTGCTATCCTAGAGTGTTCGCTCCGACCAAAAGGAGAAAAGCCGAATACTTCGGCCAGAATCTGAGGCGGCCCAACATTAACAATGCCGGTACTAATTACAGAGGTGATGCTGCCATCAATACCGAAAAAAGCGCAACTCGCATTGCTTTCAGATACTATCCGAGAAACGCTAAGAGGGAAATCTGTAGTAGAACAGATGTTTAGCAAACGGCGGAGACGGAAGGACGGAAGGGTAGTCTAAGTGGAAGGAAAGTACGAACGATTAGACAGTGGCGAAGATCTGTAACTGGGATGCAAGAGGAAAGACAGCATACCAATAATGGATGCTTAGCTAATTAGGACGCCGAGGAACAAAAGCCCAGCATCTAAGCTAGCGCCTTCAAGTATGACGGTGGCTTCAGCTTGGCGGGTCTTGATCACAGGGGGGAGTGGGTGTACCGCAAGCGAGAGCACCAAGAAGTGCCAGAACAGTGGAAGTGGTGGAGATCCTCATTGTGGTAAGATTTGCTTGGTAGATGCGATAGATTGATAGATTGTGCGGAATTTCTGAGTTGGAGATTATCTATGAGCTTGAAGAGTGTGAAAACGACACGAACGACGATTATAATCCGATTCACTGCCAAGACAACAGGTTTGCTCTAAAGCAACGAAACCGGCAACATGAGTGCAGTACAACGTAGGGTGCTTTTCAAAAGAATATTCTCGTTTTCCTCCAAAACTCGGGGAGAAGAGGAAGTAGAGCAGGGATTGGCTGTATGAGCATAATCGGCCCAGGGAACCATACCCATCCTAATCTACGCAGTCTCTAGTACCAATCCTGCAGACTTGGAACGATGCTATGCATGTCAGATCGGGTGGCTTTCTCTGCGGAATCAGAGAACTTTATTTTCGAACTTCCGTCCTAGGTCAGCCTATAAGTACGAACTGGTCTTTGACTTCGAAACCAGGATGTGTGCCACCTAGTCACTCGGTCAATTGTTCATTCCTTTTCACGTAATGAAAAGTTCAGCTTCGCCAGCGCGAGCATTTCCAGACTCTGAAGCATTCACTGCAGCGGTCAGACGGCTTGTCATTGGGTGTGATGTAGCCATTCGGCCTTCTCACGTATCTTCGACGGGATCCTGCCGCAGAGAGCTCGTCTTGCATTATTGGTGCTAGCTCCCAACAGTGGGATCTTCAACATTCACTTACCACTGCACGTTACCAATCAAGGTGGACAGCGTTCATTGGCGTGAAAGACATGGGATGATGTCAAGAATTGTTGACCCCCGCAGCCCTTGAGTCCATAAGCAGTCAGGTACATACAACAGATCTAGCAACATTGCTCGCAACCTTATCTACCATACAGGTAATCACTTGGAAGGAATGACAACACTGGTTTCCACGGTAGACCGTCTTGATTCACGCGGTGGTCTGCATTTTGGAAAGCCGCCAGGTCGTTTGGTCTGATTCCGGCGAAAGATGTGTGATACAGTAAACCCAAATTCACAAGCGGCACAACTTCTACGTACAATGCAAGTCCAGGGGGCGCAGTGTGGAATGATCAACGCGCGGCCAGAATCTACTCTCTCCAATCTTTAAGCCTCCAGTATCAAATCAGTCCCTCCTCTTGATCCAAACAGGCCATCCGCTCTTCGCAGTCACAAACAACTGATGATACTTCCACTTCTTCTGCGAATTCACAATGCGAATCTCGAAATCCCTAATCAGCGTTGCGGTGATCTTGCGGAGTTCAAGATGCGCCATGTGGCGACCAGGGCAGGAATTGTATCCCAGGCCATACTATATGCTGAAAATCAGCACTCGATGATTTGGGTCTATCTCAGACGTGCAGGTCACGTCGAATTTTCGAGATTATTACCGGGATCCAGAATTTCTCCATCTGCTTTACCGTCGCTGGGTCGCCGAGCCAGCGCTCGGGGTTGTATACTTCTGCATCATCGCCGAAGCACTCTTGGTTACGGTGGATAAGCTAAGGATTGACACTTAGTATTGTCTGTGCGGAAAGTAGTGAGATATCGCATATCATGAAGGTGACAGGGGCTATCTTACGCCGTGGACAAAACGGTGGCCAGCTACCACTAACCCTTCTTTAGGGAATATGCGGGGTAGATTCCATGGCACCCCGGGCCAGAGGCGGAGAGTCTCTTTGATCTAACACACATTAGCCAGGGTGATTTCGGAGAAGAAGAGTCTCGAAGACGTACCACAGCCTGTAGATACGATAGTTACTACATATCCGCATACGAAACCACTCCCACTAAACCGCCTCATTAAGCTCCTGCTTAGCCGCCCTAGAAATTGTTTGTCTTCTTTAAGCAGAAAGTAAAACACCGCCCCCAGTACCGATTCCACCGTCCCAGCCCCGGCCCCAAGCGTAGATACAGCACAAAAAACATCTTTCTCACTCATCCTCTCGGGAAATTAATTCTTCTGCCTTATTCAATGCTCTATTATATCGGCTTTTAGCTCTGTATACCGTCTGCGACTAGCTATGCATTGAACGGCGGTATTATAGGTCTGTTCATTAGGCTAAAAATCCAGCTAGCGAAAGATAGGGTTACCGAGGAGAAAAGAGTGAAGTCATTACATATACGCTATTGAGGTAACGTAGACAGAGAGGAAGAACCTATTATTCATCGAGCTACTAACGTCTTTCCCCTAGTCTAGGAAGCCGAAACGGCTCGAAAACATAACCTCGCCGAATAGATTCCAGGCTAGGAAAGTCAACCACTACCCCAAGTCGACCGGCTGGCTTATCTAACATAGTCCGTCGAGCCATTACTCCATCAGCTCGATGGTCTCATCCACGGTTGCCTCATTTTTCATGATGTTTAAGTGTGTGAATGCAGGAGCGACGTTGCTGCGCATGGGTGCGTACAGCTTAGGGTGGCGCTCGGACATCAAGTTGTTGTAATTGCCGTTTGGAACGGCCATAAGTTTATAGAAGTCAGCTTTCCGAAGGGGAGTGGAGAGGATCTGGAGAGCTGAAGGGTGGGAGACGCTGACTTCGTTGTAGCTGATTCTGAGGAGTGGTCCTAGACGAGTCAGTGGATGCGATTGTGAGCATTGAGAATGGTACCATGTTTTCGATGGAGCTGGACAAGCGTGTCGTTGATCCTGCCTTTATAGATCTCCCAGAGCTGGACTCAGGTTCCGAAGGCGGCGAGACGTGGCCCTGGTATGTCACTGATTGGGGAGAAGTACCTTTGCCACAGCAAGAAACAGATTCCCAGTGTCAATATAACGTAGAATACGAGATGCACCACACTAATAGGTATTATTGATGAAAGGAGCGCTGAGCATGGTGCCTGTCGAATCGAGAGCAGCTGCAAGACATGTTTGATGAATGAAGATTACAATTATATTGTCTAGCTACAAGAATGCAGAGTTCTGGGTATGAAGGCGCTAGAATGCTTGCATACTGTTGAGTTGATCTTACATCCAAATCAAAGTCTACAAAGATGCCAGCGCATGCAGAATAAGCCTAGATCCACTAGTGCCTTGGCGCCCATCTTCAGCCCTATCAATTTGACCTCGGACTGAGATTCTATCTGTTTTCCTAATTGGGCATATTCGTGGTCTTCAAAGATTAGTCTACGTCTCAATCTCGTCTCTCTAGAGCTTTGCCAGCTATTGACGTCAATAAATGAGAACGATCAAAGTCAACGACTAAAAGACACGGTATCCTGGATGTACCGGAGCATCAGACAGCCCCACCTGGACCTTTAAGCATGGTACATTCCTTGTAGGCCTACGGTGACTGACAGTCTGGCAGCATAATTTCAAATTATGAAGATGAGACTCGGGTAGGTGCATTGTTTCATTACATTGTTGACATAGACTACAAGAGGTCATTCAACCAACCATGTACGGTCTGCTACATTGATCCGTATCCTCGATCCTTTAGAGGGTGTAAGTGGTCTTAGTCTATGTGTTTATTCTATGATCGCAAGCCTGTCTATCTAATTCCAATTCCCAATCTGTTACAAAATCCCAGTCATCATGTCGCTGTCTCGCAAGCATTTCACGATAGAAAAAATACTACACCGTGTCGGAATTGAATGATCGCAAGCATCTCCGCAACCCCCAAGCTCCAATCTTTCTGCACATCTACTTCGGCCGTCTCCTCTTGCTCTCGTTGTCCACTTCCTTCCTCTCATCGGCCTTCCTCTTGCCGTGTCCTTCCGAGGACATCACAGTGTCCATAAGCCCCCAATGCTCCGCAATCTCTTGGATCTCTTCTCTCGTACGTATGCACGCCCTCATGAGCTCATCTTCGCTCGCGCCCTTCTCTCTCCGCTTTTTGTACAAAGCCTTATCCACGCTCGTCCATGGTCTCGAAGGTGGTTTGCGCATGAAAAAACCATTGTCGTGCAAGATCAGCAAATGATCCCTGATAGATTCTTCACTGTATTTGCGTCCCAGCTCAAGCACCAGTGTCTTTACCTTAATGCGGCGATCAAGATGTTTTAAGACGTGAAGTTTATTAGCATCAATCACATTCCAACCGCTAGCGAGGAAGCCATGATACTGCTCTAACGCGGGCTCGCCATCGTATTGCTTTGGTGGCCAGGCAGTATTGTTCGTAGGTGTTTTATCAGCCTTCTTCTCATTGCTCTTCTTTGCCGCTGTCAACTCCCCCCACTTCCTCCAGCAGGCACTTGGGCTACGAACATTGCCGAGCTTCGTTGAGGCCCTATGGTAAACATGGCTGTCACCATGTTTACGGATAGATATTTCATGCTTCAGAATTTGGGTCTCATGGTTGGACCATATCTCCCTTCCTCGCAACTGATCGATTTCGGTATCCCTCGAGCGTGGTTGGGGCTGGGAGATGTCGTCATGGCTAACTTTCTCCGATCGGTCTTCGGCAAGATTGCAAGGAGAGGCCTTGCGCCTTGGGCTTAAAACCCTGGCCGGAGGGGAATTCTGTCTGACAGGTTCAGCATTGAGGATATCGGCAATGCTCAAGCCCTTGGCCCGAGATCTACCGCTTATTGAAGATCTTGGTGCGGGATGTGGATCAGAATGTGGCGCCAGGGTCTGAACAACCGCAGGCAAAGTATCGTCAGTTGGCGGCATCGATTGGTGAACAGTTCTCCAATCGGTCAGGGCACCTAGTCTTGTGTTTGAGGGCGCCGCCGGCTGAGGAGCCGGATGTGGCTCGTCGCCCCCATATGAGCTTCGCCCAACACCGTGAGCTCCCCCAGACTGTTGGTATGCGGGTCCATATGAGCTTCGTCCAGTACGATAGCTTCCACCAGGCGGTTCACACGCAAGTCCATCATAGCTCCTCCTCGTGCCATAACCTCCAGAGGATTGGTAACTCGATCGAGACGAAGCTCTCCCTACGACTTCACAGTCTGCAAATGCTGGCTGCTCCCGCGAATGTGGCGTTGTCCCAGGTGGTACCGTTAGTAGGGTAGCAGGTCGGGATTTGCTGCTTCCCGAAGCAGCGTCTCCTCGTTGACGCTTTGTACGAGTTCGGTCAAGGCGTTGTAATCCTTGTTGCAGTCCACGTTGCCAAGAGTCTCCCATGATGGTTTTGATGATATGAATATGACTATTCTAAAAGATAAATGAAACTGTGGTGAGTACTCGAGGATTGCAACCGAGATAGAGTTTTTGGAAAGATAAGACGTGTTAAGCTTGACACCGTAGAACGGATAAGCTGCGAAGCCGCTGAGTTGGTTTCGTGCATGTAACGCGGGGGAAGCGCTTTGTTGGCACAACGGAGGTTGTTGACTGGAGCAACTTGAGAAGCAAGCTCTAGGATGGTGCGGTGTAGCAGCTGCAGTTGTATCATTCATGCAAGCTTTGTACAACGAGGAGTTGAGGAACTGGCGGCGGGATACTCTGCCTTGAAAAAGAATATGGGTGCAGACAGCATTTTAATATTCCAGAGACTAAGGAAAGAAACACCGCACCCCTCGAACATGGCCCCTTACGTACGGAGAGGCGAATGACAAGTCGGACGTTAGAGGCATTTTTATATATAGCCCAGATGCTGATGAGTGTCCTAGAACCAACCAGTCGTCACCCATTGGGTGGAACATTAGAAATGAAATCCCACAAACTGAGCGGCGATTGCCCGAAACGTCGCGAGATAAATATACACACCCTGAAAACGGGGAGCATGCCAATTCCAACCATTCGTTCGTTAGGCGGCGAAGATACTATTCCGGGGCACTGCAAAACAATACGGCCGTTGTTTGTTACAGTCGCAATGGTGAAGACTATTCTTAGCATATTGGGATTGGCTATAAGGTGTCACGAATTCCAAGTCCAGAATCGAATCTATCGTGTCTTTACCAGTCGGGCTGTGTCCTTGCACACTGTCTCGATGCACAATTCCTCTCCCAATCTACTGAAATGTCAATACTACACTAAGATGTATGCATTGTATGAAAAGGCCTTCCTGTTTCAGATTAGCACTAGGAGCTGAATCGTCACACAAAGAAAATCCTTCTAATAAAAAGCTTGTGCAACGCCATCACGGTTCGAGTCGCGAGCACCTACTAACCTCATACTACAATATCCTTCGTTAGACCCGAGTCGAACTTCATAGCCAAAACTGACAGCATGCAAGCTCGCCCTCCATCCCTTTGCAGTAGCTTTCCTGCGTAAAAGGAGTAATTCCAGCATTCATGGAATACCTCTTCCGACAGTCCTACTCACGCTAAGCCTTCTAAAGAGGTACCACGATACCCGTCGTGTTTTCGATATGGAGATTCGAGGACTTGTAACATATTCACCGTGACTCCCTCATACTGGAATCCTCGATGGTAATCCCTTGAAGTCTAAAAAGACAGCCGTTCAGCTAGTCCATAACTCGTTATCGCTCAGCGGTACTTGACAACATCATCACCAGCTACCCTACACCCACACTCCCATCTCAGCATTAATAACATCACCATCCAGCACCTCCACCTCCACCAACTCCCCCTAGCCCATAGCGCCCCCCCATTAACCTAAAAC
>JAABUK010005213.1_pt1 | contig 20490 bp, 13 predicted proteins | sample 5559141 | NCBI WGS metagenome assembly JAABUK01 (sample SAMN10711869, study PRJNA513367) | rock metagenome | isolation source: Antarctica rocks | place: Antarctica: Victoria Land, Pudding Butte nord | collected 2016-01-03 | reverse complement strand
GCTCATCAGTGGTCACGTTCTTAAAAAGGGAACCTTCAGGGTAGATACTTACCGAGCTATAACTTCCAAGGTCGCCTGCTACTTCCGTTACCTTCCAGATACGCACCTGATCAGATACATTGTTGGTCTGATAAGAAAGGGCTACGCCTCTTCCTGCTCCCACCCAGCTGTTACCGGGAGCAAGGGTGGTAGCGATCCTGTTTAAGGGAGAAGCCTCGTAGATGGTCTTTGAATAAAAGTATTGCTCTCCCTGTCCGGCTAAAGGACTGGCAGCCGACAGGTAGAAACTGTTTTGTGCCGCAAGAGCACCTTCTTTATAGAGGCCGTCAGAAGAGGCTGCCACATAAGGCAGGTATTTATCTGTCTCTCTTCCAAAAGCATCGTATACTACCGGGCTCACCAGGTCACCTCCAGCGCCAGTGGCTGTCGTAAGTGAACCCTGCTTTATCACCGTTTGTTCCGCTCTTCCAAGGCCGTCAAAATAAGTTGTGAATTGCTTTACCTCTCTCAGCGGCTTTTGCATAAGACGATTGGCGTCTCGCTCAGGAGCGGTAGCTTCCCATACTTTAGTAAAGTTGCGGCTGTCGCCTGTAAGGGACAAAGAAGCAGACTGCACCACCAGCGTTACCGATAAAGATACCATGCCGCTTGCTGTACCATAGCCTTCCACTACCAGGAAGTAAGTGCCGGCAGCAAGCGTAGTTTTGATGGAAGCCCTGGAGCCTGCACACAAAGGACCGTTATCGTCGTTATGCTCCAAGGGCGTGCCATCACTTTTTAATAAATGGATATAGGTATCAAAATCAGAAACACAGGTGGAAAGGCTGACTTCAGCCGTTCTCTGAACAGTGAACCGGTAGAAGATATCTTCACCCGGCTGGCCCTGGTAAGGGTCACCCACAGTAGCGTACTCATTGCCATAGCTTGCGTTAGGCCGACTGTCAGTAAAGGTGAAAGAGCCACCGGCATAACTGCCCATTACCACCGGGTCACTCATAGTGCTGCCTTGAGCAAAGGAGATAACAGGCATCAAAATAAAGATTAATAGGAAGAGCTTAATAAAAACAGCAGTGGCTTTCATAACTATAGAGTTAATAATTTATGTAATCAGCGTTTGTGATTTATTCTCAGCAGGCGTTATGTACGCAGTGCCTGTATCCTGCAATTGATAGGGTAGCTGGCATTATTTGCTAAAAAGAATATTGCTTGTTGGACAGTATAAATGTAGAAACGCTGATGTGTTGTGCGGTTTGATAAATGTCAAATAATCCGGCGCTGGCAAAAATGAAAAGTTGCAGTGAATAAGAGAATCAAACGTAAACATGAATTTACAAGTAGACATAAATGGCAATGTGATTAAGGATTAAATGCTTGTCCCGTTAAGGCACGAAATACAGATACACCTCAATTGTATAAAGTTAAAAAATCAAAGTGCCAGACAGTAAAGAGATGGCCGCCGCCTTCTTTCTTATATAAAATGCATAAACCCTTATGCACCACGGCCAAACAATTCCTTATCTTTCATATCTACATTCCTACTTTTAATACTAATTACACTTATGAAAAAATTTATACAACTCTGTTTTGTAATCGCAATTTGTTTTCCCTGTCTTGTTCATGCGCAGGAAGAAAAGATTGACCTGCCAACCATTCAAAAGATAAGGCAGGAAGAAATGGAGAAATCCAAAGTAATGGACATCGCCTTTCATCTTACGGATGTCAGCGGCCCCCGGCTCACCATATCTCCTGGCTTTACAAGGGCAGCAACTTATGCTGTTGAACAATTAAAAAGCTGGGGACTAACAGATGCAGCGCTCGATCCATGGGGCGATTTTGGTAAGGGCTGGGAACTGCAGCGTTCTTATGTTGCTATGAGCGCCCCTTATTACAAATCTGTGATAGCCTTGCCCAAAGCCTGGTGCAGTGGTACCAATGGTCTGCAGAATGCCGAGATAATGGTGATTGCTGCAAAAGACTCTGCCGGACTGGATGCTTATAAAGGTAAACTTGCCGGTAAGATCCTTTTAATGGATATGCCAGAAAGTTATAAACAAAGCTTTGCGGCTGATGCATCCCGTTATACTGAAGAGGCTTTGCAAAAAATGGCGGACGCGAAACCTGTTCAGGCTGGTCCGCGTGATACCGCAGGCTTAAGTGCAAGAAGGGCACAGTTTGCAGGGGGAAGAAATGCATTACAGCTTCCTGCTATTATAAAGGGTATGGCTAAAGCTGAAGGCGCTATCGCTATTCTAAGCACCAGCAACCGTAATCATGACGGAACAATTTTCGTACAGGGTGGTGGGGGTTTTAAAGCAACCGATCCTGAAAACTTTCTGGATCTCTCCGTTTCTTATGATGATTATATGACGATGCTGCGCCTGGCTAAATCCGGCATCCCTGTAAAAATGGAACTGGATGTTAAGGTAAAGTTCACTACCAACGATACTAAAGGTTATAATGTTATCGCTGAAATAAAAGGCACAGACAAGAAACTTAAAGACGAAGTTGTAATGCTGGGTGGCCATCTTGATAGCTGGCATAGCGGAACCGGCGCTACCGATAATGCCGCAGGATGTGCTATCATGCTGGAGGCTATAAGATTATTTCATGTTCTTGGCATCAAGCCGAGACGTACCATCCGTATCGCTTTATGGAGCGGTGAAGAAGAAGGATTATATGGTTCCCGTGGTTATGTAAAGAAGACTTTCGGAGATCCTGCTACCATGCAATTGCTCCCTGCTCATGCGAACTTCTCTAGCTATTTTAATCTCGATAATGGTACCGGCAAAGTAAGAGGCGTTTATTTACAGGGTAACGAAAGTGTACGCAACATTTTTGCCTCATGGCTTACCCCTTTTAAAGACTCTGGTGCTGCTACATTAACAATAAACAATACCGGCGGTACCGATCATCTTTCATTTGATGCGGTAGGGTTGCCCGGGTTTCAATTCATACAGGAGCCTATTGAATACGGCACACGTACCCATCATAGCAATATGGATACTTATGATCATCTTATTGAGGGAGATCTGAAAAATTCCGCTGCTATTGTTGCAGCCTTTGTGTACAATGCCGCTATGCGCGATGAAAAGATGCCTAGAAAAGAATTACCTAAGGCAGCTGGAAACCAGCGGGGGTTCTGATTATAAATATTATAAAGAGCCGGTTAGGTAAATAATTTCAAGCCTTTATCTAATTCGATTTGCCAGCTTCCTGCATCATAGATTGTTGCATTGCGGGAGCATATTTTGTTGCCACAACTGTCATTATATCTTTCGTGATATCAGGCATTTTATTTAACAGTTGCTGCCCTGATTTACTTTTATAAAAACTTGTAAAGTCTTTAATTTCCTGGAGCGTGAAATATTTATCATAAACATTAACCATGTCTTCATTAATTAACTTGGTTACCATATCTTTAGTTGCCTCCATATTTTTGGCCATCATCCTTTGCATTGTGTTATTTGCAGCTGTGTCATTTGAGTTCAGGTTTCTGGAATTAGCTATCATTGCACCGGACATGGTATTCATTGTTTTGTTCATTAAAGAATCCTGGTGCATTATGAGGAATAGTTCTTTGATCGCTTGTTGTTTAGGAGTCATTTGAGCTATACCACAAATGTTACATGTGAATAAGGTGGCAGCAATAAGAATAATACTTTTCATAAATGAAGGTTATAAGTTGATGTTATTGTAATGATACGTTTCAAATATAAACATATTAAACTTATGTGTCAAGATGCAAGGACCAACGATTTAGCAGACGTAAGAATAAAGCTTGGTTAAGTATAGGTATATGTTTACAAACTTATGTTGTGAAAACAATTGCAAGTAGTAATAAGGAGAGACAGTAAATTTTCACGAAGCAATCTTATCCACACAGTTTATTTTGAGTTTGGGGTTCTTTGCGAAGTTTCATTTGACCCTTGCGATTAAAGAATTCTAATGTATCCGGGTAACCTAACTGGCGGTAGAACCTATAGGTGACGTAAAAAAAGAAAGCCGTCATATTCAACAAGTATACTGTTGAATATAACGGCTTAATAATTTCCTTAATTCCTAGCTTATTCTATTAAGCACATCGCTTTGACTGGATGATATAACAACCTGTAACCTTTAATTATTATTTAAAATTGACTTGATATTACCAATCGACATATAAACACCGGTATCTATATTATAATACTTGCTGATGGGTTCAGTAGTGATAGTAGCACTGCTTTTAGAATTTTTTACCTCCATAATTGTTTTACCACCATCACCAGGACTAAAATTATACTGCGCCTGGGTATATACTCCAAATTTTTTATTTAACGCGATATTCATCCCCACTTTAGGAGACATCATAACATAAGACTTTTTAATATTGAATCTCTGCAACTTGTTCAGGTCATTATTGAATTCAACTTTATGATTACTGGTGCTAAGTCCAATATCAACACCTGTATATGGTTGAAAAATACTACTTATAGCAGCTAATGTTATTTTATAGCAAACGGCTACATTGGTAACATCATCGGTTGCCTTATAGGAGAAATCACCACTTTTATAGTTTGATTTTTTTGCAGGGTATGTATGAATTGCAGTTCCTACAGCCATATTGTCTGTAATGGCATAAGATGTAAGCACAGCAACCCCATTTAAAGTACTGTGATTGTCGTTGGCGCCATGGCCTGTGAGTGAAGAATACTGGGTACTCACACTGAAATTTTGAGCATTTACGGTTAGTGCCAATGCACTCATTGTAATTAATTGTAAGAAGATTTTTTTCATAAAATCGGATTTGGGTTAAAGATTTAATAGTTTTTTAATAGGATTTGGATTCGAACATGAAAAGAAAAGCTGGTATAAGCAACATTGATTTTTTATTTCATTAGCAGGTATTTTTTAATCATAAATTCGTGTTGCATTTTCGAAAAGTAAAATAACATAATCATTTTTAGAAATTTTTAATTCGCTTACCTGATTTATAAGAATTGTTTCTGTTATTTACTTCATTTAAATGGAAAGCCTTAGATATCATGTAATCCGTATCTATGGATCGGTAAGGCTTAAACAACTTATGCTTATAAATGAAGAAAACTTATATAGATAAGCTGGGGTTTAAAGTTCCGGCTTTATAGTCAGGCTAGTGTCATGTTAATTTTGAACTGACTATTAATTTTGCTATCAGCAGTCAGCTACCAGGAAAGAACAACAGCAACAGTTTAGCTAATCCTGATAGCTGACTGCTGACAGCAATCTAAGTGTAACTGTTTATTTAAATTTTAGTTTGTTCTATTTTTATTATTACTTTGGTAAGTAGTTAATTCGTAAGCTGTGAAAGCCTTTGCTAAAGATATGTAGCAGAGGCTTTTAATGTTTACGCGCTGATTATATTGCTGCACTTTATTATCTAACGAAATACTTTGTTTTATGAGAAATGTCTACACTACCATTGACAGCGGCCCTTTAATTTATTGTTGGGCCCAATCAAAAAAATTCTTTTACCCTCTTGTATTTTTATTCTTTCTTTTACTGATTACATTACCCGGCTTCGCTCAAAACCTCAAGCTTATAAGTGGAAAGGTGACTAATGATGAACGCGAACCACTTTCAGGTGTCAGCGTTGCAGTTAAAGGAACTACTAATGGAACATCCACCGACGCAGCAGGAAGGTACCAGATCAATGTTGCTCCGGGCGGAACACTGGTATTTAGTTTTGTAGGATCACCTTCACAGGAAGTGGTGTTCATTAATCAAAAATCAATCAATGTTCAGATAACCGCCACGGCTGCCTCTTTGAAAGATGTAGTAGTAGTTGGTTATGGCACACAAAAGAAAGCTACGCTTACCGGTGCAGTATCTTCTGTAAAAAGTTCTGAGATTGTTGTTACGAAAAATGAAAATGTTCAGAACATGCTTACCGGTAAAATTGCGGGTGTGCGTGTTGTACAAAACAGCAGCGAGCCAGGATCTTTTAGTAACGCTTTCGACATTCGCGGACTGGGAACCCCGCTTGTTGTTATAGATGGGATACCCCGTGATAATATTACCCGCCTCGATGCAAATGATATAGAAAGTATTTCTGTTTTGAAAGATGCGTCCGCATCGGTGTATGGGGTACGTGCTGCTAATGGAGTGGTGCTCATCACCACAAAGAAAGGTAAAAGCGGAACGCTGGAACTGAATTATACCGGCAACTTGGGATGGCAGGTTCCAGCAGGTTTGCCTCAATCTGTTGATGCAATTGACTTCATGACCCTGTTTAACGAGCGAACCATGCACAATGTAAATGGCGGACGCCTTTCATTTACAGATGCTGATATGACACCTTATTTAAACGGCACCAAACAAAGCGTAGACTGGTACACACCTACCATTAAAAACGTTGTGCCGCAAAGCCAGCATAACCTGAGTGCTACCGGTGGTAATGAAAATACCAGCTATTTCTTAAGTGTAGGTTATACCTCTCAGGATGGATTTTTTCGTAGTGGCGACTTAAATTACAACAAATACAATGTTCGCTCTAACATTACCAGCAAGATTACGAAGAACCTTACTGTAGATTTGAATATTAACGGCATCATAGATCAGAAGAACCAACCTTACCAGGATGCCTGGTGGATCATCCGTTCATTCTGGCGCCAGCTTCCTACACAATCTGTTTATGCCAATGATAATCCTGATTATCTAATCAATACCCAGGTGGATGGGACTAACCCTGTAGCCATGTCGAACAAAAACATCTCGGGTTATAAAGTTTTTAACAACAAGTGGTTTCAATCTTCAATAGGACTTCATTACCAAGTGCCATATATTACTGGACTAAAAGCAAACGTACTGTTCAGCTATGATTATAGTAATTCCGAAAATAAAATGTACCAGCATCTGTACAACCAGTACACTTACAATGCAGCCACTCAAACTTATAATGCTTCCATTCAGCAATCACCCAGTTCAGTGAGAAGAGAGTATTATGCAAGGCCATCCACGTTATCTCAGGTTTCCCTGAATTATGACCATACTTTTGGTAACCATAGTATCAGCACCCTGGTACTTGGTGAGCAAAGTGTAAGGAGCTCCGACAATTTTTTTGCTACCAGGGAAGTCTCTCTGCCGGTAGACCAACTGCTTGCAGGTAATGCGCTGAATCAGCAAGGTAATATGGACATTGGTCAATTATACAAACTGGCTAATAAGGCTTTAGTAGGAAGGGTGAATTATAACTTTAAAGGTAAATACCTTGCTGAATTCAGCTTCAGGTATGATGGCTCTTCCAAATTTGCAGCGGGTCATCAATGGGGATTCTTCCCCGCCGCATCATTGGGGTGGAGAATTTCGGAAGAAGAGTTCTTTAAAAGTTCCAATGCATTTTCTTTTATCAGCAATATTAAACTTAGAGGATCTTATGGCCTGACCGGTGATGACAACGCATCTACTTACCAGTTTGTTACCGGATACACCTATCCTGCCACCGGGTCAAACAACCAGTTACCTCCGGGATCTGTTTTTGATGCCGCTTTTGTAAATGCCTTAATCAGCAAAGGTATTCCCAATGCTAACATAACATGGTTCAATGCAAAAACCGCGAACATTGGTCTTGACGTAGAAGCATGGAAAGGCTTATTCGGATTTACAGTGGATGTATATGATCGCGACAGAGGTGGTTTGCTTGCCCGCAGAGCAGGAAGCTTGCCCACTGTTGTTGGTGCTGCCTTGCCGCAGGAAAACCTTAACAGCGACAGAACCCGTGGAATCGATGTTGAAATCAACCATAGGAATACCATTGGCAAATTCAGTTACTATGCTAAGGGTATCTTCAGCTATACTCGTACGATGATGAAATATGTTGAAGCAGCAAAACCAGGTAACTCCTGGGAAAACTGGAGAAACAATAACAATAATCGTAACACTAATATCTGGTGGGGTTATGAGGGCGTTGGACAGTTTCAATCATGGAATGATATCATGAACAGTCCTACTTACGTCGGCAGGGGTGCACTACCTGGTGACTATGCATATCAGGACTGGAACGGCGATGGCCAGATCAGTGACCTGGATGTACATCCTTTATTTAACACAGGTATACCATTGATTAACTACGGGCTTACCCTGGGAGGCTCCTGGAAAGGTGTAGACCTTAACCTTCTGTTACAAGGCACAGGTATGATCCATGTGTCTTATATAGAACAACTGCGTGAACCGTTATGGGGTGGTGGAAGCGGACTGGCTCAATTCCTGGACAGGTGGCATCCGGAAAATCCTAAGGCAGATCCTTATGACCCGAACACCAAATGGATACCCGGTCATTTTGCATACACAGGAAGCTTGCCTGATGTTAATTCATTATACAATATTCAAAATGGCGCTTACCTGCGTTTAAAAAGCATTGAGCTTGGATACACTGTTCCTGTTAATATTACCGGCAAAGTTGGTATAAAGAACGCAAGGATTTATGCAAACGGATATAATATTTTAACTGTTACAAAACTAAAGTATGTAGATCCTGAGCATCCTGCAGACACTTATGGTTATATCTATCCACTGAACAAGACTTTTAACGTTGGCGTAAACCTCAAGTTTTAAATTCTGAAATATGAAACACAAAATATATTTATTATTGATTGTTATAACATGCGGAATTGCCGCATGTACCAAACTGGATATTCCACCCCTGAACGTTGTACAGGATAACGATGTGTTTACCAGTGCTGGCGGTATCCAGATCTATATGGCAAGAATGTATAGTGAAATGCCCATTGAAGATTTCAGGTATTCCCCTACGCGCGGACTTAATTTTTTCTGGATCATCAGTCCTTTTCCCTGTATCACGGGTGAAGCGCTGAGCAGGGATCAGCAAGGTGCTACCGCTGAAACCTTTGGTTACTGGGGAGGTGCGTATACCCTTCTCCGTGAGGCAAATTACTTTATGCAGACATTACCTCAATATGCTAAAAACTTCAGCACTACAGATGTTAACACTTATTTAGGTGAGGCAAGGTTTCTTAGAGCAGCTACTTACTTTGCCCTTGTAAAAAGATATGGTGGCGTACCTATAGTGAATACTGTGCTAAATTATCCTCAACAAACTATAGATGAAGTTAGAATACCAAGGTCAGGAGAACAACAGGTTTATGATTCAATTGCCTTGGATCTTGATTTTGCCATCGCTAACCTTCCTGCAACCAATCAGGCAGGAAGGGCAAATAAATATGCGGCGGCTGCCTTCAAATCACGTGCAATGTTATTTGCCGGTTCTATCGCCAAATATAATACTACCAGTTTGTTCGATAACAGCCAGCACAGACTATGCGGCATTCCTGCGGCTAAGGCCAATGATTATTTTAAAGCCAGTTATGATGCGGCAAAGTTATTGGATGGCAAATACAGCCTTTATAAAAAGGCATGGGTAGCCGGTGATAAACAAGCGCAGTACCAGAATTATATTAATATGTTTTTTGATGCCACCAGTTCGGAAAACATTTTTATTAAAGGGTATAAATATCCTGAATCTGTTCATGGATATGATTCTTACAACGTTCCCCGTCAAAGTATGGGAGCCAATGGGTATTCTTCCGAAGTAAGCCCTACATTAAATTTTGTTGAAATGTTCGATGGCATACCAAAGAAGGCTGACGGTTCTTTTCAGAATATGGACGCCAGTAACAAATATGTGCTGTACAATAATACGATGGATATATTCGCTAATGCTGAACCCCGGCTACGCGCTACCGTTATTTTGCCGGGTGATGAATTTAAAGGAGAAAATATAGAAGTGCGCCGCGGCATTTATACAGCCGATGCATCAGCAGGAATATCGCCATTGCTTCCTGCCGGTTCTACTTCTAATTATCCTACGGCAAATATTGTATCATCTGCAAACGCATCGCAAACACCTTACAAATTACCTGATGGAACTGTTATGAACCCGGCAGGTATTAGCGGGCCTTTTACTGCTGACGCTACCTGTACACTTACGGGATTTTATATCCGCAAATGGTTGAACCCGAATATGCCAAAGTCTGAAGTGCTGGAAAACCGTTCCGCGCAAACATGGATCGAAATGCGTTATGCTGAAGTATTATTAAATCTTGCTGAAGCCGCTTATGAACTTTCTTCTGCAGGACAAGGAGGCAGCTATTTGCAGGATGTTTTTACCAGCATCAACCTTATCCGTGACAGGGCAGGCGCTAACTTACTTACAGGTATAGGCGATCTTAACAGTATTGATATTGTTCGCACTGAAAGGAGAAAGGAACTTGGTTTTGAAAATAAAATTTGGTGGGATATGCGCAGGTGGCGCACCGCAGACAAAGAGCAGAACGGAACTGTTTATAAGATATTAATGCCATTTTATTCTGCTACTGCAAAGAAATATTTTTTTGATGTCAGGACAGATGAAAGAAATGTGCGTCACACGTTCGATCCGCGCTGGTATTACGAGCAGATACCACAGGTTGAAATTACAAAGAGTCCAAACCTGGTTCAAAATCCGGGTTACTAATTTAACAACCGAAAGAAAATGAAAAAGCTATTATACTTTATGTTGCTATGTCTTGTTATTACGGCTGGTAATTCTTGTTCAAAGACAGATAACTACGGCGCGCCATCTGAGACACTTACCGGCAATGTTATAGATTCAACAACCGGAAAAACCCTGCAAACAGAGATAGGAAGCGGCGGCGTACGTATCAGGTTGGATGAAATGAGCTATAGCGCTACTCCTACACCATTTTATTTTTATGCAAAGCAGGATGGTACTTTTAGTAATACCAAGATTTTTAAAGGAAATTATAGGATCACCGTTGAAGGTCCTTTTGTGCCATTGCTTCAGAACGATGCCACCGGTGCTATAGTGGTTGATAAGCGTGTAACCATGGAGGTTACGGGAACTACAAATGTTGATTTTAAAGTGCAGCCATTGCTGAAAGTGGAATGGGTTGGCGAGCCGGTGCTAAATTCTGATGGAACTGTTACTGCCAGTTTTAAATTCAGCAGAGGCACTACCAATACAGGCTTCCAAAATAACATCTCTGACGTGTTTATGTTCATAAATGCAACACAATATGTAGGTAATAACAATTATGATAACAGGTATTCTATTCAGCAAAGCTATAGTGGTATAGCAGGCAATACAGTAGCCGGCCAGACTATTACGCTGACCACCAAAGGAGGTGCATTGCCTGCAAAGAGGTCCTGGTTTCTAAGGGTAGGCGCAAGGACCGGGTATGGATTGAAGCAGTATAATTATACGGATGTGAAAACGATGGTGCTACCGTGAAGAATTGTAGAAGCTGTAAGGGTGGTAGCCATTCCCCTCCTTTGGAGGGGACGTTATGTCCACAGGATATAACAGGGGTGGGTATGCGGAGCAGCGTCCTAACGGGTGCAATAAGTTTGTGCTTGTTTGTGAGTATTTCCGGTGGTATTTGCTGAGTAGTAATGGCGATACCCACCCCAGTTTGGCCTTCGGCTCAAACGTCCCCTCCAAGGAGGGGATTTGCCACCAGTCCGACTTTCAAAACAATAGCTAAAATGTTGAAATCTTATTTCTACAATCATTCATTAATAATAATATGCTTAAACAAATCTTATCCTTTTGTATTTTAAGTATCACCTGCTATACTAACGCCAATGCGCAAGCTAATAGCATAGACTCCGTCTCTCTTAAAGAAAAAACGGCTTTCCAAACCAGTAGTCCATGGCGGCCTGAAATTGATGTGCGTTCCGATATCGCTATTGTGTATGGCGCCGGCGACCGTGGGGACATGACTTTCGAACAGCGTGTTAAGTCATGGCGCGACCGCGGTTACATTACCCAATTTATGACAGGTATTGCCTGGGGCTCTTATGATGATTATTTTCTAGGAAAATGGGATGGAAAAAACCACCTCGGCGATGGCCAGGTAACCCAAAAAGGAGATACGATCTGGCATGGGAAGAACATTCCCTACGTAGTGCCTGTTGCGTCATTCATAGATTATATGAAAAGGGGAGTTGTTAAGAAAGTAATTGATGCCGGCATCACTACCATCTTTTTAGAAGAGCCTGAGTTCTGGGCCAGGGGTGGTTATAGCAGGCCTTTCAAAGAAGAATGGCAAAAGTATTACGGGTTTCCATGGAGGCCACAACATGAGTCACCAGAGAACACTTATCTCTCCAGTAAATTAAAGTACCAGTTGTATTTCAATGCCATTAAAGAAGTTTCATCATACGCAAAAGAATATGGTAAAAGTAAAGGGCTTGAGGTTAAGGTTTTCATTCCTACACATTCTCTTGTTAATTATTCATCCTGGAGCATAGTGAGTCCTGAGGCGAGCCTTGCTTCATTGCCCGGCATTGATGGATACATCGCGCAGGTGTGGACAGGCACATCGCGCGAGCCTACTTATTATAACGGACTACAAAAGGAGCGGGTGTTTGAAAATGCTTTTTTAGAATATGGTTCCATGGTTTCCATGACTGCTCCTACAAAAAGAAAGCTGTATTTTCTTACCGATCCTATTGAAGACCGGCAAAAAGACTGGCAGGATTATAAACAGAATTACCAGGCAACGTTTACCGCAAAGCTTTTATATCCAATGGTAGCGGATTATGAAGTGATGCCCTGGCCGGAACGCATCTATACACATCCTTATAAACTGGCTAATAGCGATGAGCGGGTGTTGATACCAAGATATTATTCTACCCAAATGCAGGTAATGGTAAATACCCTGAATAAAATGCCGCTTACCACAAACCTTGTTTCAGGTTCTAAAGGCATTGGCGTGCTGATGAGCAATTCATTGATGTTTCAGCGCTTCCCGACACACAATGGATTTGAAGATCCGCAGTTTTCTAATTTCTACGGTCAAACATTCCCGTTATTAAAACTGGGTGTGCCTGTGGAAACAGTTCATATGGAAAACCTTGCTTATGCGGCAACTTTAAAAGATATAAAAGTGCTGATAGTAAGTTATTCTAATATGAAACCCTTCTCAGCACAAGTGCACCAGGATCTCGCTGATTGGGTAAAGAAAGGCGGCGTGTTAATTTATGCGGGCAGGGATGATGATCCTTATCAAACGGTAATGGAATGGTGGAATACAAAGGGAAATCATTTTGCAACGCCATCTGAGCATTTGTTCAAACTAATGAATATAAAACCACCTGCCAGGGATCAAAAATATAAATTTGGCCGTGGTGCTGTATACGTTATTCGAAAGAATCCCAAGGAATTTGTAATGGAAAAAAATAATAACAGCGATTTTGTTAACCAGGTAAAACAGGCTTATGAGAATGATGCAAAGGCAGGCAGGCTTGTTTACAAGAATTCATTGTATGTTGAAAGAGGACCTTATGATATTGTTTCCGTAATGGATGAAAGTACCAGCAGCGATCCTTATGTTATTAATGGACCGGTGATTGATCTTTTTGAACCGGAATTACCGGTGCTGGCAAGCAAATCTATCACGCCGGGGCATCAGGCATTGTTATATAATTTAAGTAGGGTGGTAAACAACAAGCAACCTCAGGTATTGGCTTCCGCTTCCAGGATTTATGAAGAAAAGGTAACTTCCAACAGCTATTCATTTGTTTCTAAAAGTCCGGTGAATACTACTAACAGTGTCCGGATTTTATTACCGGCAGCACCTACATCAGCTACGCTGACTGATAACAATGGCTCGAAACTTACTGATGTAAAATCATCCTGGGATGCTGGGTCGCATACTTATTATTTAGGATTTGAGAATAACCCCGAGGGAACTAAGGTAGAGATTGTTTGGTAGAGAAAGCATGGCTTTCATCTTTGAACATTCAAGTTTGACATTTGAGATTACTTCTAATACGATTATTTTTTTTAACACAGAGTCCTTCATGAATTTAGGAAATTCAAACATCAGCAAGAGATAACTGATTAAGTCGCACTGCACATTAGTTATTTTTGAACCACGGAGACACCAAGGCACGAAGAGGCACAAAGATCTTGTTCATTTGTTTTACTTTTCAAAAAAACTCTTTGTGCTTCTTTGTGCCTCCGTGTCTCCGTGGTTCAAAAACTCTTCGAACCTGAAGTTTAATTTGTTTCGAATATAGTTATATAGGAGTGCGCAGAGAAAGAAACACAGAGAAATACAATGAGGCGTAAATTTGAAATCATTCTGTGTAACTCTGTGTTTCTTTTCTCTGCTTACTCTGTGTTAAAATCAAATGGTTATGCTTAAGAGATAACGTGCTTCGTTAGGGGCAAATGCCTGACTGGATGATAGAACCTGCGTGTAAACCTATATGGTTTTGCGAATCAGGTGTAAGAACATGAGCTATAAAACCTTATAGGTTATGATGAAACCTCCTTTAATACTTACAACACTGAGGCTTGATAAACACGATTTTAATTATTTCAATTCACTTCGCCAGAAATATTTTCCCGCTGAACGAAACTTTATAGATGCGCATCTCACTTTATTTCATGCGCTTGCAAATGAACTAACAGTAACAAATACAGTAAAAGAAATCTGTGGCCATCAATCTTCATTTGTGATAACCGTTAAAGCATTGGTATCAATAGGAAATGGCGTTGCTTTTACAATTGAAAGCCAGGAGTTAATGCAATTACATAAATCCCTTCAAAACAAATGGCTTGAATTTTTATCAAATCAGGATAAGCAAAAATTATGGCCGCATATAACCATTCAAAACAAAGTGCCTGTAAATGAAGCGAAGTGTGTATTAAATGAATTACAAAAGAATTTTAAGCCATTTTTCCTTCCTGCAAAAGGTTTGCAGTTATGGGAGTATTTGAATGGACCCTGGAGGTTTGTTGATGAATTTTTGTTCGATGCAAAATTTACATGATTTCCATCTTATCTTCCACGTTAATTCTTTCAATTTTACCAACCAGGAAAATATAAGAGCAGGCTCCGGTTATAGTAATGATTCCAATAAAAATAAGTGCCGGCTTAAAATTTCCTCCGTTGACTAATAAGCCAATAACGAGCGGCACAACAATGGACGCCAGATTGCCAATAAAATTAAAAACACCACCCGTTAATCCAATTAAATGTTTTGGAGCCAGCGTGGATACAAAGACCCAGGTTATGGTTGCAAAACCATTTCCAAAAAAAGCAAGCGCCATAAAAAAAATAATGAGTGCAGGACTGCTCACATAATTTGCACCGATAATAGACGCAGATAACAGTAGTCCGAATATAACAGGCGCCTTCCTGGCAATGTTAATGGAAACACCTTTTCTTATTAAGTAATCAGACAGAAATCCTGATGTTATTAAACCGGCAAACGCTGCAAGGAACGGCGCAGAAGCAAGAAACCCTGAGGTAAGGAAATTTAATTGCCTGTATTTTACCAGGTAAGTAGGAAACCAGGTAAGAAAAAACCACAGTGTTGAATTAACTGCAAATTGTCCGATATATATACCCCAGAGTTTGCGGTACACAAAAACTTTTTGTAAGTTTTTCCATTCAAATTTTGATTTGAGTGAAGGTGTATTTGTGACTTGCCGGTTTATTAATCCACCTCCGTTTTCTATATGATCGAGTTCTGATTTATTAACTTTTGAATGATCTGCAGGGTCACGGTACAAGCGGTACCAGAGCAATCCCCACAGTATGCCTACTACCCCGGTAAGAATAAACAGCCCCCGCCAGTTTACAAAATATTGAAAAGCAGTAAGAGCCGGTGTTATCAATGCTATTCCAAGGAACTGCCCTGAGGTATACACCGCAATAGCAGAAGCCCTTTCCTGGTTTGGAAACCAGCTTGTAACAATACGATTATTGATGGGATAAGCAGGAGCTTCAAAAACGCCTACAGCTAACCGAAATCCCAGTAGTCCTGTAAAACCTTTAACTAATCCAAGACAAAGTGTTACTAAAGACCATGAGATTAAACTAACCGAGTACAGTATTCGAGGAATGATACGATCTACCAGTATCCCGCCAGGGATCTGGAGGGCTGCATAAGTCCAGCCAAAAGCTGAAAATAAAAGTCCGAGCTGAACCGGACTTAAACGCAAATCATCTGTGATACCGGTTGCTGCCACGGAAAGGTTGATCCTGTCCATATAGTTGATAACCACATTGATAAACAGGAAAGCAAGAATGCGGAATCGCACACGGGTTGGCTGTTTAGCAATAGTTGGTTTTTCCACTGTAATTGTCTTGAATTATATTAAGCTGGTTAAATAATTGCTATGATTAAAGAGCTGTTATTTAAAATGCTAACGGCAATGTATTCTATCAAGCCTTCAGATTAGGAGATTAAGGTACACATTATACAATTATCTATCGTTATGCTTTAATCCATTCCTATCATTCAATCCACTTAATTAAAATTTAGGCAATTAAAAAGCGGCTCCTTTTAGGAGCCGCTTTTATTAATAATACCGGATAAATTATCAACTCTTATTAAGATCCCTTTTTGATAATTCATCTTTACTCAACTGCTCAACATCAACTTCAGTTTTTCGAACAGTATCCTGAATAGTTTCTTCTCTTTGATTAACTTCTTTTCCAATTGAGATTTCTTCTACCACCCTGGCTTCTTTAGAAACTACCGGAACTTCAGCACGCTCAGTAAGTTCAATAGAGCTTTCTTCAAAAGGAGCAAAGCTGCCTTCGGGCAATGGCTTATTTACCGGGTTTCTTTCTACTTTTACATGCTCTTCTCTCAAACGTACTGTTTCTTTAACAGGTGTTTCAACCATATTCGTTGTAACACGCACACCACCTGTTTGAACAACACGCTTACCAACGTTGATATTTTCTTCAATTATCGGAATAGTCTGGTCGTTTGAGGTATTTCGGTTTTTATATAATTTGTCTTCATCAAAATGATCATGCGCATAAAAATCTTCACTATCATCTGTACTACCAAGTGTATCAGCAGCTACTCCTGTAACGCCTACCCCAGCAAGAATATTCCTTATAGATTTTTCTGTAGATACATCCAGACTGCCTTTTTTATAATCAGGCAACATTGCCAGTTGTTCCTTATTAATAGTAGGCAGAACAACATCATCATCCTTTTCATGCAGTACAGCCAGTCCTATTGGTATAAGTACCTTACGATCATCAGCTTTAGAATTGTCGTCATCAATGTCAACAATAATATAGCGCACTTTACATGATTTTTCATCGAACAATAATTCATCCACTTCACCTATTGTTCTTCCTTCCTTGTTTTGAACATCCCATCCCCTGATATCAGGTTCGCCTTCAGCGATCTCATAACCGCTTGCTTTTAACTCTTTGAGTTGGCTAGATTCGTTTGACATACTTACTTTTTTTATTAGTGTCTAAAATTTTTAATAGAAAATTCTAACGTTGTTTGGCTACTATTTGTACGCTTCTGTTTTCCTGCTTTCCCTTTTCTGTTGAATTTGAGGCAACAGGATCAGATTTACCTTCAGCAATTATCGTAATACGATCTTCCTTTATATTGGCATTCTTAATGATCCAGTTTTTTACTGCTTCGGCTCTTTGCGCGGATAACTGTTTATTATGGCTGGCATCTCCTGTAGCATCAGTATGACCATAAATTCTTATCTCACCATCAGCATATCTTTTACCTAAAGAAGAAGCAATTTGCTTCAGCTTTGATTGTGCATCAGAACTTATGGTACTTTTGTCTACATCAAAGAGAACATTGTCACCTAAGCTATAAATAGCATAGCCGTTATTTCCCCTAACGCTGATATCCTTATCAGTAATTTCTTCATAATTTGTATTAGGTGAATTAAAATCAATGTCGCCATTGGGACTTGTGGTGGTAGTGGGAGTAGTAACACCTACAGGACCTGATCCTGATGTACCTGAAGCTGTTGCTGATGTATCTGATAATTTATTATTTACTGTATCGTCAACAGTTTTATTACATCCTTTTGAAAGAAAATAAATTATCACTAAAGCGATGAGCGCCAGCAAAAGCCATATCCACCAATTGGAAGCTTTTTTTGGTTGTACATGTAATTCAGCCATTGTATTTTATATTATTTATCTGATGAGTAAATCCTTTCGGATATAGGTTAAACTAAAAAGTGGGCTTTCGCTCCACTTTTTAATCAGTACGGATTATAGGATATTTTTGTTTTTATTTTTCAGATCAGATTCTATCTGTTCTACATCTACTTCCGTTTTCCTAACAGTATCGCTGATTGTTTCCTCGCGATGTTCAACATCTTTATTAAGAGAAACCTCTTCCACAATTCTTGCTTCTTTAGACACCACAGGAACTTCTGAACGTTCAGTCAGCTCAATTGTTCCTTCCTGAAAATTGGTTAAATCAGCATTGGTTGCTGCCCTGTCTACTTTAGTGCGATCTACTCTTACATGCTCTTCCCGCAAGCTCACATTTTCTGTAAAAGGTGTTTCAACAATACGGCTTTTTAAACGTACACCACCGGTTTCTACTTCTCTTTTACCTACCTGAATATTTTCTTCGATAATAGGAATGGTTTTACCTGTAGCATCTGTAGCATTTGTAGAATCATAGGTGCCAGCGCTCTTATTATATTGCTTGTCCTGATCATCTACATCAACAGCGCCATATTGATCAAGCAAGGTGGCCGCTGTTTCCGCTTCTGTTGTACTTTTAGCGTATACAGTTACCACAGTGCTGCGTTCAGCTACTCTTGTATAACGGTCACTTTCATCGTTGTCACCGCCAAATAAATTTCTAAAGAATCTGCCTATACCGGTTTCATTTCCCTCATTGGTGCCTGATGAATATCCGGTTGAACCACTTAATGAACTGCCAGTAGTAGTACCCATAAAGTTATCGGTTGCACTACCGGAAGTACTGCCCATTGAACTACCAGAAGTATTACCCATTGAACTACCTGTAGTACCACCCATTGAACTACTACCTGCGGAACTACCCGTGGAAATATTTACGCTGTCTTTAGTAAAGTCTTTTGCCAAAAGCTGATCAACAGCATTTTGAGCTTCACTAGCGCTGTTAAATATTCCTATTACTGTTTGTGCCATAATAAGCCTCCTTTGTTTTATTTGATTTTATTGAATAGTGAAAAATTAGATTTTCGGGTTATCGTTGTTAAAGCGCTCTACGATTATTTCTTCGTGGCGCAAGGGAAGGATTTGCTCTTCTTGTGACGTTATAGTACGCCTGATTATATGGACCTCTTCTACAAGTAATAATTTTTTTTCAATAACAGCAACTTCTTTAACCACCGGAACAATCATCGTTTCACCTTCATATCTAACCTCGGGATAGCTGTCTACATATTTATTTACCGGAATCTTTTCAACCTGTACTTCTTCATTATTCACAGAAGTTTTAATTGTTTCATTAGCTTCATGTACCTTCTTACTAATTCGTACAGTACCTTTTTCAACTGTTTCTTTATGTACATGAGCTACTTCTTCGATAACGTTTATTGTTAAACCATTTTCATCAACTTCCTTAGTATTGATAAACTCTTCCTGATCTAACATAGTACAAGTGTTTAGTAGTTTTTCTTTACCTTAAACCATGCCATACTAATAATCAAAGCATTATCTTCTATAAGTTAAAAAGATCGCTTAGTTATATGCACAAATTCAGCATAAAATTCTACACTTTTGAGTATTACGTGCTAATAAGGTGAATTACCAATTAGCTATCAGCCATGGAGGAAAACAGCGATAGCAGTTTGCCTCCATGGCTGATAGCTGATAGAGAAAAGCCCGGTCTTAACTATTTATCAAGCGACAAATCCATGGTAAAGCATTCAGCATCATCGGTTCAATGCTTGCGGTATGCGTTCCGCCCGGAATAGGGAAGAATTCAATATTTGTTGCTCCGGCTGCTTTGAACCTGGCAAAAGTTACAACAGAGGTTTCAAAAAACACGGCTTCATCAGCAGTTCCATGGTAAAGTCGTGTCGGGCTTTTGGGTACCCAGGTAAGGAAACTATTCTCGGTAAGTTTTTGCTTTAAGGCTGTTTCCTTCGTTGGATCTAAAAGACTGGCATAAAAAACAGGATTGAATAATGCTGCTGTTGAAGTGGTTAAAGCAGCGTCTATTGCTGTCCGGTCTTTTGAGCCATCCAGTAATGATGGCATTTTACTGGCATAAGGTTCCTGAAAAAAATCACTGTATGGCCTGTTCCAGTTATAAGTACTGTCATAAGCTTTTACCAGCAAACTAAGGAAAGAAGGCGCGGCATAAGTGGGCCTGGTAGCTATTCCCTGCAACATCACATTCAGGTCATAACCTCCTGCTCCTTCTGCGGCTGCAGTAAGTGTTAGCTGATGAGTAGTGTTCGTTTCAATTTCTTTTTGAGCGGCCATGGTTACATAACCGCCTTCTGAATATCCTACTAAAAACAACCTGCTGCTGATGGTGATACTTTGTTGCTGCAGGAAGTATTTAGTTGCATTGATCATGTCTACCACTGTTAAGGCGGAATACTTCTTGTCATAATAAGGATGGGTAATATTTTGCGACACCCCATAACCTATATAATCAGGGATCACGGTAACAAACCCTGCTGATCCGAATAATTCAAAT
>JAABUK010005212.1_pt1 | contig 20492 bp, 19 predicted proteins | sample 5559141 | NCBI WGS metagenome assembly JAABUK01 (sample SAMN10711869, study PRJNA513367) | rock metagenome | isolation source: Antarctica rocks | place: Antarctica: Victoria Land, Pudding Butte nord | collected 2016-01-03 | reverse complement strand
GATCGAAGGCGATGCTGACAGAGAATCTTGCGTAGTGATGGCGTACATCTGACAAAGGAGGGATATGAGTTGATGGGGGACACTATTGCCGATCGTCTGATAGGGATCATCAAGCCGCCAGGTATGTTGATGCCAATGCATCTCGCACTTTTGCCATGGCTAAATTTACAGCTAGAACGAGAATCGAAAATATAGACTGCTACAAGTTTACCATAGCATTCACGCGCCCTGTTCTCATATCATGGTACTTCCCAGGATGTAGTCTCAAACGCGTTCATCCTTGCGATGTATTCCTCTCCTCTCCCCCTCCAGTCCTTTATCCAACATACCCCCTCCTAGCAACATACTCTTCATGCTTTGATCTCTCCTTTTTGTGCTCAAATCTGGGAATCAACCTGCCGCATGTGGCCTCCGTCCCTTAATGATTGCGAAGAAGTTGTCCAAACTTCTTACGCAACTGACGGCTTTCGATTACTCTGGTCCCAACTGGGCTCGACCAAGTATACTCCTCTTCTTGATCTCGGCTCGGGCATCTCTAGAAAAGCTTGTTACCCCCGGCCCCCGGCGTAGATTGAGAGCGTAGCTCTTGAGTGGAAAAGCTTAATGTATAGATGGCAATGATCCTCCCCTCGGATGAAAACCCCTCCCCACCGACATCCCTCTGTGGAGCTGCCGTCTTGTGAGGCCACGTACTAAGTGCTTGCCAGTCGTTCCTCAATCACAGCGACAATCTCATGCCAATCGCACATTGCTCCCTGTCCGACATCGCCACACGCTAATTCTTTTACCTGGGGCGACAGTACTTCAAACCATTCCCATTCCTTAACAAGTATCGCTACTTGCTTTGCCGTGATAGGATTCTCCCACATCATCTGGTTCATCGCTGGCGCTGCAATAATCGTACGCTTCACGTCCCAAGCGCGAATAACATTGGTCAGGAGGTCGTCGCAGAGACCCCCTGTGGTCTTTGCCAGAAGATTCGCGGACATTGGGACTACCGCGAGGAGGTGAGCCCAACGACGGAGTTCTATATGTAATATCTTTGAATTCCTGGTCCATGGAACGATCCACTCGTCCTCGTCGAGATAAATGCCATCCACGTTGGGGAGTAAAGCCAGGGATGCAAGAGTAGGCTGCTCTGGAGACTGACCAGCAAGAAAGAGAGCTGCCGCTTTGGTGACGATGATTCGAATCGAGAGATTGGGGTGGCTCATAAACGAGGAAACGATCAGGGGTAGTTTGATGGTGGCAACGGAGCCACTTGCGGCTAAAAGCAGATGCTTTTTGCCATCCTTAATGGCGTCTGAGACGACTGCTGCTGGAACTCGAGACTGTTTTTGGACGTCTGCTTCGTGTCTTGTTGCCATGGTCATCTCGACTTTTCTGACAGAAGGTTTGCGTCAGCCCTCAGACGGTCGGTGCGAAATCAGTTCCAAAGCTATGCTCCGTCATGTCTCAGCAAAAATTGACACAGGGTACACCCAGGTTATTAGTATAATAAAGATAGATAAGATCGTCGAGAGGTTGATGGTAGTCTGTGATCTTTTTGTAGGACCGTTTTAGTGTCTGGATGTGGGAATTTGTCAGCGAGCTGTACGCTTGCCTTGCCTGGGGTGCCACCGGCCAAGCTCACTGCTGAGCGCCTCACGATCTTAGTCCTGGTGTTACCACCATTCTGACATGGCATGAAATCAAAGGATCAGTATGATACACTATGTATGTCGAAAAAACTTTTACGGGCGATTGCTTAAATGCAATGCCAAGGGATGAAGGATCTGATAAGATAAGGAGTCACGTGATCCTCAATGTCAGCCCAATCGTCAGTAGTGTTCGCCAGACATTCATGCACCAATGACAGTTATTTATTGTGAGAGTCAGATCTATTGATTGACATCAGCTATCCTCGGAGCTAAGCTTTCAGTGAATCCGGCTCTGAATAGGTACTTGATACGGCCTGAATATATGCTAAAAGTTCTGGCTGCGGCTGAGTGGCAACTTGACTGCGAGTGGCCTAGAAACATGACAATGAATAAGAAGCGTGATAGATCCCGGATACTAGCCCAAATTGTTGACTGTCTTTGACAGCAGCGTGCAATTCTCCGAGTTGTATACCACGAACGGCTGCCTCGGCAATTCACTGTGCTTTCTCAGTGCAACACGCGGTTTCTCTTTTCTCTCCTCGAATGCTCATGCACATCACGTCACCCTCTATTTTCGTTATATCTCCGTGCAAACTTGCTATGCTTCGAAGATAAGGCATAGGCAACGGAGTGAACGAATTGATTAACCTGCGGCTGATGTCATTTCCCCAAGGAATTTGAGATGATATCTTTCGGCAGTGCTTTTCATATCATAACATTAACGCCAAGGTACGGCAGGCTATTGTAAATATGAGGGCGTAGACCGGACATAGTAATCTGTGCCGTCAAGCAGATTCGACTCCACGAGAGGACTTTCATCTTTCAAGTCTCCAGCCGCTACCGTTCATCTCGACCAAGCCAAGACATAGCAGATCGCACGAAGAACGTCGATTTCTAGATTGATAACATTCTGTCACATCGCAGTGATCATACTTCAAGGAAGCGTTGCTGGTAGCGGATATCCAAAGATGTCAGTATTTAGGAAACCATCTCTCGCAAATTCAACGGGACTTATCGTAACGTTCCTGAACCCTCCCGTGACCGTTCGCTCTCCTTTCCTTGAACGGGTTTTCCTGAGTCGCTGAGAGACTTTTGGGGATCTTAGAATCTGGTCTTTCAGGTCGAAGGCCTGCCCGGAAAGTCAAGGCAGTGCAAGCAGGACCTAAAAAGCCAGCCAGCAACAGCCACGTCTACCCTCACCCGTGACGTTTTGAATTTTTCAGATTTAGATGTTGAATTGGCAAACCAGTTGACAAGAGACCTTCTTGTTGCGTTGTGTTTCGCCCCCAGGATTATGCGATCGAGAACGCGCGACTGGCAGCGGGGGGTTACACGATGTCATGTACCTACGCTCGAACGTCGCTGCCTCATCGATCGATTAAGAACAAGTCGGAACAGAGCCATATCGCAATTGGTTCGAATCGCTGCAATCTTGATAGCGGCAAAAAGTACAGCTATTTGCGCGCATCTTCCAGATACCCACGCTGGCTGTACATCATCCTCGCTCGCATCCTCTCGGCTTCGAAGAACAGTAATTTCCAGGCTGTGTTGCATTGAGGCGCGCTTCGGGGTTCATGATTGAAGACAGACGTCAAAACGCAGTCTACCAATGCAACGCTATCATCCCACGTTGCTGTGAACAGAGCGACGACGAACCTGCGGCAATACATGGCATATGCAACTCATCGAGCAGACCAAAAGAACATACATGCTAAGCGCGCTTCGCTTGATAATGTGTTCCCAGCGAGGAGCCTTCCAGCGTTTGCGAGTTTCCATTCCGTTTCTCCGAGTAATTGAGGGTGAGCAGCTCCTGCGGTACCGGAACGCTGTGCACGTCCACATCAAGAAAATAAAGAAGATGCACAGCCTACTTGATCGTCCTCCTGCACCAGCGCTTGTGGGCCGACATGGGCCTAGTCATGTAAGACTATTCGCATCGAGCTCAAGCAGGGATATTATGATTCCTGCTTTCCTGCAGCTTACAGAATGCTAGAATTCACCCGCAGAAATGTTCGACTCGCAGTTTCGAAAGACATGCTCCATGATAATCATACAATGACGACACAGTCTTCGAACCAATTTGGAGCGTCTAGGTTGGAGCAGATCTCGATTGTGAGAAGATTGATAAACCACGTGGACAGAGACGGGCTCAATCCTCCAAACGGCTCTTGATATATACACCAACGTACAAGTCGGCTCGAGTAGCAGCTGCAGAGCATACACAGCGCACATCGAAAAGCTCGCTTACCATGCTGTACCCGCCTCCGCATTTTATATCCCGACAATGTCTTTATTCGCGCATGAAGAGAACGCCTTTCCCATGGTCTGCCGGTGGCATCTTTGTATCCGTTCACGGTGGGGCTAAGCTGCTTTCGACAACCTTTGTTAGTTTACGCCATCATGTACGGCAAATACATCTTCACCTTTGATTTCTTCGTCTTCGCAAGTTTCTCTGTGTCGGCACAAGTGTCGATCACACAGCCTTCGAGCCAAGAGTGCGCCAGTACTCTTGGTAACGGCACTTGCCCTGAATGCGTCTCCCGGTGTGCGAGTGCTGTGCTTCTATGCGCGGCCACATGTGCTAGGAGGCCAGGGCAATGCAACGTATCTTCCATGGTCACATGTTGAAGGCGGATGTCATGGAATGACCAAGGGTTCAGGCATGTCTCCAGAAGTCCTCTTCCTGGGGCGGGTGGAAAACATGCATCCCAGAATGTTTCTCTGTTTCGGACCCTGATTCCGTAGCTTGCTTGTCCTCCCTCCCAGGGGTCTTGAACAGCAGCTCTATCGAGGGCTCCACCACGCCAGCAAACCTCTCCAGCCCAGACCCCAACGGTCCGCCGCAGATCGTAATTATACCCGGTTGGACCTACAGAGGCTGCTGGAGCGACGACCCACTCGACCGCACGCTGGTCGCGAAGAAGTACCGAGGATCGCTTACAGTCCAACGTTGTGCTATTGTCTGCAAAGGGTACAAGTACTTTGGCGTAGAGTATAGCAATGAGTCAGTCTACCCTGATGAATGTTTCGATCCCATTGTCCGAATGTACGCTAGTTGATACTCTGTAGGTGTTATTGTGGGAACGTCGTCGCTTTCGACTCTAAAAAACTACCAGATACAGTGTGTAGGAACGTCTGTAGTGGAGACTATTCAGAGGTTTGCAGTGGGAAGGACTCCTTGAGCATGTACGAGGCAGATAAGGTTGATATCGCCACCATTGAAAATTCGACTTTGGCAGTGGGGGTTGTGCGACATTCGACTGTGTCAGCAATTCCTCTCTCTGGCCTGAATCCTAGCCCTTCAACGCCAGCAAGCCCACCGCATATCGTCACAATACCACGATGGACCTATCGAGGCTGCTGGACGGTCAGCGCGATCGACAGGACACTGATTGGGAAGAAATGGAAAGGCTCTTTGACGGTACGGCGGTGTGCGATTGTGTGCAGTGGGTACAGGTATTTCGGCGTCGAGTATGGTACCGAGTGAGTCCATGCTATTTTCCATACCCACAACACATCTGATGCTGAGACCCGTTGAAAACAGATGCTACTGTGGCACTACTGTTGCCCATGATAGTATTCCTGTGCCTGATGCTTGGTGCACGAGTACGTGTAGCGGAGATAGCAGACAAGAATGTGGAGGCAGCAACACGTTAAGCTTGTATAAGACTGATAAGTTTCCAACAATTGGGACGGCTTGAGAGGTTGAACATGGGAAAGGATGGCAGCGAGGTTGGCAGGGAGAAGTAGGCAGGGCTGGGCTGGGCTATCTATTAGGATGTAGCTGTTTCTGTTAGCAAGATCTGAACCCCAACATTCGCGAAATGGGATCTTCAAGCCTAGCCAATCTTCATAATAGCTGGATATGTCTATATGCTTTCCCTACGAGCCTACCCGTCATTGCCTTTGTCGTCCTCAATCCCGCAATGATGGTGAGCCAACCAAGGCCCTAAGTCGAAATTGGATCGTTATCGCAAGGCTCCCAGGCCCAATTGTAGAAGTACTCTGTGCGGCAGGAGGAGACGGGATGAATGTTGCTGGAGGACGACACGAGCGTTGAAGGCTTTGAATTTGCTGCTACGCTGACCCTCGTGCACTAGAAAAGACGGATGTTTGCTCTCAAAGCATGCGAGACGTCCCTCCTCTCGATCAAGGTATGGTCCCCGGCAATCGTGCCACTCTTACCGAAACCCCCCGTCAAGGCGACTCCAAAGCGTAGCTTTCAGGGTTCTAAGAAGAGGGAGGCGGTGCGTGAGGCGGCTTGCGAACAGGCTATTGTTTCAAGATTCCACTGATACTCGAGCAGTGCAGTCCGCTGAATCGGTGTTGCTTCTCCGGACCAACCAGATATTCCACCTATTCCTAATATGGTTAGCGGCAAACCTCCGAATTTTCTCTGGAAGTCACGGTTGAGGCGTCAACAACTACAGTCCGATCACGAATGCTTGGATCGTCTATCAGAACCCCTATCTCTGGTACGGCCTTGACGCTATTGTATAGAGAGAAACAGCAGGATTGGACTTTTGCTAGCATCACTGTTGCTATAGTAATGATGTTCTCGCCATCCTGTGCAATCAAATTGTCACAATGCTATTGATGGCAATAAGGCGACCTCTTCGAACCAGCTCGGCTTCTTTAAGGATTCCTCCTCGCCCAGAGCGAGACTGTGAATCCCACGACCAGATGTGCGAATTCCAGCAGCAGCCTCGCGTCGCTACGACAAAGCCTGGTTGTCCTTCAGCAAAGGCCTATCAAGCTTCACCAGGTAACAGGCTTGACAGAGTGTTGTGCTTTGTTGACCTCGGTTTTTGCGATACAGTCTTGGCTCGAGAGGCAGAATGACCTTCCCAATGTGACCGTGTCTGTCAGGGACAACTTTGGAGTCTGGTTTGAGAGTTTTTCTTGTCTGCATCTCAACCAATCTGAAAGTAGCCAAATGACCGATATGGACTTGCACTAAATCTGTAACCATATCTGTTGGCATCTCAAAGTCGTAGACTGATGAGGATGTCTGCATTATGGAAGCAAGGTCGGCTGCAGGGAACATGACTTTGTTGTAGAATCTTGCAAAGCTCTGACGATCCAGATTGATGACAGGGAAGACCGACGAGAGTTTTAGAAAGATGCTCGTACTAGCAGCATGTAATAGCCCCTGTCGGTGGTTTGCTAAGCCTTCGTAAGCCAAGAGAGCGGTTAGAGTTTCCGACCGCCAGGTGTCGATGGTTGTATCCTCTGTCAACTATTAGCGACGTTCCTGATTAGTTGTACCTCAGACGACAATTAGGAGGTCCATACCCCGGCGTGGCTCGAGCATCGCCATGCTCTGCTCGGCTCCTTGCAACACCTGCGACAAATCATCAGGGATTCCAAACAGGAAGACTTCTCTGCCGAACATGATCTCCTGCAAATGGTGGTGGATGATATTCCTGACGTAGTATTCGCCAAATTCCGAGTGCTTCTGCATGAATTTGTTCAGCTCGAGGCTCCCAACGGCTGAGAACATTTGTCCAGGCTTAGCGTTTGGATGAGCGTCCTCGAATAAGGACACTTCGCCCTCAATCCAGTCGTCGATCCTTTGGCAAAGCGATTCGAAATCCCTTGAAATATCTGCATCTGTGACTCGAACAACAGGCTGCAGGCGAAACAGGTCATCTTTGCATGCTCTCAGCTCTTGCTGGGAAGCTGCCAAGTGTTCCCTTGTCTCGTGCAGGTCCTGTGCAAGCTTCTCATGTGCGACCTTCAAGGCTTCTACAGCGCCCTGGGCCTCCTTCTGGACTTGCAACCCTTTTCGTAAAGCTGCTGCTCCCTCCTGCGTCACCTTCGAATTAGACTCGGTAGTGACCCGAACATTCCAAGCTTCGTCGTATGGCACCGAGCTTCCCTCGTGAGCACCAAGGCTCATTTGCGGTCGTCCGTTGTACTTCTCCGAGGAAACCAGCCTAAATGCTGACTCCTGGCTCGATACCCTCTCTCCTGCAAGACTCTTCGAAAGTCGCTTGTTTTTGGTCTTGAGATTGTTGATTTGGTAAGGCTGATGCTGCTGTATTGCTCTAGGACCGTTTTGGCTGATGAATTGGACTTCAACCGCAGGATCTGAAGGCTGGACCCCTGGCTCTTTGATGAATGAGGTGGATTCTAGCATGCTTACATCTTCAGCAGCGGAATTGAAAGATGCTTCAGTGTGAGATGTGGCCTTGGCTGAGGGTGCCTCGCAGTTGCAATCACTTAGCTTTGAGCAATGATCAAGGTGAGGACTGGATCTGTCCCAGAGCTGGAGTTTCAATGATTTGCGCATCATTGATGTATGATCTTCCAACAACGTAGTCAGATCAGTCAGGGTGAGTCACAGGTGGTGCGAATTGAAGGGAGGATTCGTGAACTTAGACAGCCAAAATCCAAGGAAATCTAAGACTCAACCCTTGGAATCGTAGATTTCAGGAAGAAGACATTGTACGTCTGAAGAAAGGGATCACTTCCAAGCCGTTTCTAAGGTCTACTTTATCACACCCAGCCTTCGATACTTCACTATCCTTGAGTAATCTTGCACTAGTGTTCTCATACCTTCCACATCACCATACATTCGCACTTTGGTTTCTTCCACATCAAGACATTCTCCAACCTTCCACCGAAAATCTCGATACTGTCGCACAGTGCAAGGACTATCGAAACCTATACAAGGCATCAAGGTAAACCTCTACACCTTCAACAACATCCCAACACGGAGCGCTGAGCCTGATCGTAAGATCGTGGTGGCAGTAGACTTGTAAGTGCCTGCGAGAGCCCTCATAAACCTGAATTTAAACCCTGACAGTGGAACCACATTCACGGGTATTGCATGGGCACAGACCAGAAAGGTAAAAGATGTCTGTCAATGTCCACTCGCCGAATGTGTTGACCTTGGAATAGCCTGATTCTCAGACGCCAATAGTCCAATGGCCTACCGCAACATCCCAGTCCTTGGAAGGAAAGACCGAACACAAAGTGCCAACGTCCGTATGAAAGCTGGCGAGACTCGGGCAACGATTACGCTAAAATTATACAGAGAGATTCAATACGATGGTCAGGATATCAAATGGGGGTTCCAAATCAACACCACCGAGAAGCGACATCAGTGGTTCAAATTGGATCTCGACCCCTCGCAGAGCCGAGCCACAGAACTGGCGTTGACTTACCCAGATCCTCTGGCGGCGCCTCCGGGTTATGACTCGTCCGCAGAAAAGTATTGCACGGACTTTCTCGAGGCCATTGTTAAGCACACAGGACACGTTCTTCGTCACAAACTACCAGAGAGTGCGTTGCGTTCTACCCCTATCGAATATATCGTAAGATTGCACATGACCATCATAGCCTCCAATCGACGTAGCTAATGACTCGCAGCTTACTGTGCCGGCTGTTTGGTCTGATGCCGCGCAAGCGAAAACACGAAAATGTGCCGAAAGCGCTGGAATGGGTTTTGGGTCCACTCTCCACATGATCTCAGAACCCGAAGCTGCTGCCATATACGCCTTGGATAGGATCGACAAGCACGATCTCCAGATAGGAGACACTTTCGTTGTCTGCGATGCTGGAGGAGGGACTGTGGACTTGTAGGTGCAGGTCGAGCAGAGTGGCATGGAGCCAAGACTTACCATAATAGGATCACATACACTGTTTCAACTCTGGAGCCAATGCTGAAAGTGACAGAAGCGAGCCCTGGGAGTGGTGCATTATGTGGTGCTTCATTTCTCGATCGAAGATTCCATGCATTTCTTGAGCAGAAGCTTGGGAAAGAACCAGGCTGGGATGAGGAAGTTCTTGAGGATGTATGTCAATGGCTGCGTTGATGACTTCGAAGGCTCTGCTAAAGCGGTTGACAGGCAATGAATTATTTCAAGAACCAGGTGAGTTATATTCAATGTATGGCGATATCCGGCATCGCAGGGCCGAAGAAGCTGATGTCGCTGGTTATCAGATCAAAAAAGAATTCTGTGGGACCTTTGGAGATAAGTTTGCAGTGCCAGGTCTGCTTCCGGCATCAAAATAATATGCGAAGATACATGCTTACGTGTGTGGCAGTACCTGGATTAGCTACCAACGAGCGACTGGGGATACGAAGGGGGAAAGTACAGCTCACTGGTGTTGACCTCCGAGCGATCTTCGAGCCCGTCTTCACTGAGGTCCTTGCCCTTGTTGTCGCCCAAATCAAGGCCGCGAAGGTGCCGGTCAAAGCAGTTCTGTTAGTTGGAGGTTTCGGTGACAATGCCTATCTTCGGGACTCCATCCAACAAGAAGTGCACCCATATGGTGTTAAAGTTATGCAGACGCAGAATGGGCATGTCTCAGACTAAAACCAAAATCATCCAGGCTGACTTCCATAGATGGACTGCAATCGTCAGAGGTGCTCTCATGAAAGGTCTAACATCGACCTCCCCAAAATTTGCTAAAGTAGGCATCAGCGCAAGGTCAGCGCAAGGTCAGCGCGGAAGCACTATGGTATTTGCATCAGAAAGATGTTTAAAGAGGACAAGCATGACGTGAGCCGTCGGTCAGTTACCTTCTCGTTGTACAAATCATAAAAGACATGCGGATTAACTGTGGTGCTTCTCTAGGACCTGGAGCTCCTGCTGTGGTTACTATGAGATTCTTGCCATGGATTGGTTCGTCAAAAAAGTACACTTCCTGAACTATGGCCATCAAGTAGCACAGGCTGAAAGACATAGGGGACTTTGATCGAAGAGAACAAGCCTGTGCGCTTGGATTATCTGATAGAGCGCCCAACGTCTTGTGGCCCAGTGACAATAATTGGTACAACCATACATGCTTGCAGCGATCCTAACAACGTCGGAGGACCATTGTACGATGATCCGCGTAAGTCCTCCATCTCAAGATAGGGTGGAATGACCTCAGGCTAATGAGATCGTCCGTATTAGCGGTGTATGAGTTGGCGGTTGTCAAAGGCAACCTTGATGGCATCCCGTCTGATAGCCTCTCTACTAAAAAGGGTGCTGATGGCAACCTTTATTATGAATTCTGGGTCCAAATCCAAGTGACCTACTACTCGGCCTATACTACATACGAGCTTTTCCACAACGACATCAACTATGGGTCCGTCACTGCCGAGTACGTCTGAGGATCGGATCAGGATCTCTGAACATTGGACAATCCCTCACACGTCGATGCACATCTTGAAGAACTTATACTGGATTGGCTCCACTAATACACTAGCAGCAGATTGGACAATATCCCTCTCCAATCAGACCAGAAAGCGCAGGAAACTCAGATAAATCAATTCATGAAGACATATCCAAACTTGATCCATTGAAATTCGCAATGAAGACTTGAAATGCAAAATGCACATATCGAACACGATTGCACTCTTGGACATTTGCTAACGTACACAACAATGGTATCACATCCCTTGTTACCGCCCGCCCACCGCTCTCAGTCTGAGAATACTGTATAAAACGCGCTAGCGTTGCTTGTATGATAGAGATGTATTGACCTAGCCCTCTTGTAATAGCTGACACGGTCATGAATACATGCACAGTGATCCGGTACCTTGACACAAGGGCAAGCCAGCTTCGGCTAAGAAGGACACTGGCGCTGAAGGACGCTCCTCGTATAACGACACCCTTACAGGATGGCCGGGCGCGTGGAAATCGTCTCAGGTCTTGAGACGTGACATCAGTCCTTTGGTGGAGGGGGCTATGCCAGACTCACGCCGAAGTGCTGTCGGGCAGGTCTTCTGCACTTGTTTAGGGGTTTAGGTCCTCAGAAGGTTCGAGAGCTGTCGTAGATGGCTTGGATGTTGTAGATCGCTTGAAAGTACCCTGATTAATCCAAAGGGTACTGAGCGCGGGGGTGTAATCGTTTCTTCACAGCCCTATTGACCCAAAGGGCACTCAGTGCGTGGGATGTATTCGGTTCCTCACAGAGGAGACTTGTAGATGCTCAAGGACGGAAATTGATGATTGCGATCTGCTTGCACATTAGTTCATGCCATCGAATGGTAGAAAGCGAAACGTACTTGGCGTCCTACACCCAGCGCCAACTTCCCACCATCCGCATCCCAACTTAGCGAAGGGTTTGGGTCTCCCGTTTCCTCGTCCATGATGGCCGCATCAGCGCCGTCGCCGTTCGTCAGCGACCCATTGGACATCTTCCCTAAAAGTCCCTTCCAACTGGCCTTCGGCAATCCTCCAGCTTCGGCATTCCAAATCATTACCCTGTTCCCATTCGCAGCTGCCACCAGGTATCCATCTGGTGTATACGACATGGCCATTACGGGTGCTGCATAGCCCAACGAGAGGGTAAGGACAGTGCTAAAAGGGCGTTTAGCGTCCCAAACCTTGATGGTGCCGTCGTTGGAGGAGGTAGCGAGGAGGCGCGGCGCACCCGCAGGATACGCGGATAGATTAGTGATTGGCTGGTAGGCCAGAGCTGTGATTTCAGCATCATGAGCGGCGAATGTACGAAGGGTATCCGAAGCGTCAATGAGGCCAAGGACGCCGGATTCCTCGGCTGCCAGAGCGGTGGTATGAGTTCGAGAATCATAGCGAACATGTGTCCAATTCTGTTGCACCAAGGGTCCAGGGCGGTTGTGAAGGGTGAGTATTTTTCCTCCTTCGAGTAGAGAGGACGCGATAAAGTTGTGGCCGCAAATGATGATCTGATTGTTGGACGTCCAAGCAGCGTCTACGATAATGTTGGGAAGCTGGTAGGGTAGCATGGGTTGGGTTGATTGAGTATCCCAGAGGGTAAGGGAAGACGTATCAACGCCTGAAGATGTGATGCCGAGGAGTTGATTGCCAGAAGGCGACCAGCGCAGGGCAAAGACCATATCTTGGACAGCCGGTAGTTCGTCAAGAGCTTTACCCGCCTTAGACCAGAGGTTGACAAAACCAATCCATTCGGAAGACATGTCGCGAGTAGCGACAGCGAGCGTTTCGCCATTGGGGCTCCATGCCATCGAGGTGACCATGGAGCCTCGTGAAAGATCGATCAGGTCAATGTAGGATTTTTGGTGGTTGTCGTTTAAAGCTGCCGTTCTTGATATGTACCAAAGACGGCATAGCGCCTCGCCTCCAACAGCAAGGATGGTAGGATCTTTTGGGTTCCATGCAGTATGCTCCACGTGCATTTGCTCAGGAACGGTCAGTATACTCGTTTGAGGTCCCAATTCAGCAACCTTTTCGCTTTGTACGCCTATGCTTTCGCCGTTCGTGATGGTCAGTATCAATTGCTCCTCGGGCGAGGGACTGCCCGGAGCGTCGGCGTCATCATCAATGTCCATGCCATTAGTAGTTTGCCCATCTTCTACAGGCGAGTGATTAGTAGGCGACGCGGGCTCTGGTGGCTCGTTCTGATCAAGGTAGCCATTTCGGTTCTCGATTTGCATGTCGTGACCTGTCCCGTCGCCGTTGGTCGATGCGTCAGTACCATTGCTCCGGCGGCTTCGCTTGGCGACCGGTGTTTGCGTGGGCAGAACGAGACCCAGTCCATTGATCGTGGACTCTCGGCCATGTTTACGTTGTCGAGGAGAGCTGCGCGCAGAATCCTCGTTTGGGTCCCGATTGGGTAAAGATGATGCCCGAGCGGAGTCAGCGCCAAAAAAAAGCGTTGCCGGCGATGATGTATTCCGATGCCCAGGCTATCGAGTCTAAGAGGAGAGAAAAGAAGACAAGGGCTCCGACAGCTTACCTGACCAACGGACTGTTCGATTTGATGATACTCTAATCCTTTCTGGACCAAGGATACCAGAGCATGGGTTTTGATGCGTTGGGCAAAGGGCAGAGTCTGCGGGTCGACAAGCCAGTCACGCTGGAGTTTGACGGCTGCTTCGCCATGGCCTACAGTATAATTAACATCTCCGGCATCGGCGTTATACAAACGTTCTGAGGGCATACCCGATTCCTGCAGGTACCTTTACCGTTGGTGTATTTAGCAGGTTGTTTCATCAATGGCTGACAAGGCAGGCTCGAGCTTAGAGGGACGACGTACCTCCAAATGAGATAGTTGACATGATCGGAAGTCAAAGAACCTGCAGCCATGATGGACTTGGACTTGTCGCATACGACTACATATGGCTGAAGATATCAGGGACGACTGTTTGCAAAATATGTTGATGCGACGGAAGTGGTTGTGGAGGCGTGTCCGCAGAATTGGTTGGATGTAATTGAGGATCCAGTTGGAGGCTAGAGCATCGGCATGGAAGTAACTAGGTTCCACCCTAGACTAGCGCCCGAGGACCTGCCAAATGATGCGCGGATGGAGATCTTAATGGCTGTTTCTGTTTGGACCAATGTGGGGTTATCCTGCTAAAGTGCGAAGCGCTTGAAATACCGGTAGAACTGCTTTGTGATAGATTGGACAAGACGCAGATGACAGCTGACAATCTTACGGCCCTCGATCTTCAATCTGTTCACAAACGACGATGCGATCATAAAGGTGGATTGGTGGGGTGTTCGTTCATTGGACTTCCAATCATGCTCTGGGTCAGATGGCGCGCCATGCAGGATCCCTGCAAACCCGCTCGCCAGGGTCGCAGCCCAAAGTGGCCACTTTACCGAAAGCGATTATGCCCGATTAGGACCACTTCCTGGCAAGGGAAAGAACAACCTGCAGACCAACCAAATATCATTCATTATTTAGAGCATACACAATGCAATTGCGCATCAACATTCCACCTCTTACGCGTGTCTTACTTGCTCTGCTCGTCGCTGTCTCTGTCACTCATCAGATAACGCGCTACATCTTTGGGGGACTCGACCAAGGCTTCCTTGCTATCATTCCGCAATGGTCCCTCTTCTACCCATGGGTCTACTTCACGGCTACCTTTGCTGAGCAAAACGTGGTGACACTGCTTATTGCCGGCGCAACTATATTGTACGGCGGTAAGTACCTCGAGCGCGCCTGGAGCTCGACCGAGTTTGGGAAATTCGTCCTGTTAGTCACTGTTTTGCCTAATGTTGCAGCTACCTTCATATATGTCTTTTGGTATGCCATTACCCAGGACGAGAGCAGAGCGTAAGTTCCCAGAAATTCCCATATCTGGTGTCTCTTCGACTGATGCTGCCCCAGCTTGGCCTACATCCAAGGCTCCGTCGCCCTTCAGGGCGCCTTCCTCGTGGCGTTCAAGCAGCTCGTCCCCGAACACACCGTCACCATATTGAAGGGTATCATCAAGATAAGAGTGAAGCACTTCCCAGCCATCTTCCTTGCAGCGAACACCATCTCTGGCTTCGTAATTGGCACAGATACCGTACTCGTCTTAGCCTGGGCTGGCTTCTTTACCAGTTGGACATACCTACGTTTCTTCAAGAAGCAGGCAGATCTCGCCGGCACCGGCACGGGAGGTACTACGGTTAAAGGCGATGCATCCGAGACGTTTGCCTTTGCCGCTTTTTGGCCGGACGTCATTCAGCCCCCGATAGCTGCTGTGGCAGATGGAGTCTACAATGCTCTAGTGGCGGTACATATATTGACGCCATTCTCGGCGGATGATGTTGAAACGAGCAATGTCCAGGCTACAGCAAGAGGAGAAGGTGGCTTGCCAAGTCTACTGGATTCAGCTGGAAGAAGGGGAGGTGGCGGCGGAAAAAGGGAAGAGACTGAGAGAAGAAGAGCGCTGGCCCTGAAGGCTCTGGACCAACGGTTACACGCTGCGACTGCAAACAAGGGACAGCCCGCCGCTGCCTCTCAAGCACTGGTACCAGGCGCACAAGAGGCACCTTCACCCAATCAACCGCCAGCCGAGGATGACGGAACGTGAGCAGTCAAATTGGTAAACTCGCCAGCGTTGTTCAGCGGATTGGAAGTCGATGAGGGTCTTGGGACATGCGGACCTTTTGGATAATGAGATACCCCCCTAGTCATGTACATGATTTTCCGTCAATCCTATCTTCGATCGTTCGATGCGCCATACCCGTTGAAACGTTAGTCAAAAGTGACTCGTTTGGTGATTCGGTGCCACGGTGTCTAACCCTAGTCGTGATCTCATCCCGTGGATGCGAAAGCCCGCATTGACTAGGATCTGAATCAGGCAGAATTGGCGTTGTCAGCAACTCCGATACCTTGACTGGAGTCTCATCCCCGCAACCCCAAAGCGGATCCTCATATAGTCCTCCCATTGGCGGCTGCTGTGATGTCGCCTTTGGTGAATTCACACCATCTAGATGTGATGCCTACATGTTGCCTATTTACTGACATCACTACATTACGTCAACGGAGCCTGGAGCCTGGAGCTTCGAGCCTGATTGACTTCTATAAGAAGCGTGAGATCTCTTCGATTGCTTCATCGTAGTAACCAGCAAACCTTCCGATCTCTCTCACAGTAATCCAGTCTTCAACTCAACAGATACTCCAATCCAACCCACAACACCACTCACCATGGCTGATAACACGAACCCCGGCAACTTCGCCAACCGCCCCAAGGAGGTAAGATCTTCCCTTTTGGTTGTCTGCGAACCTGCTACTCATCCCGACTGTTTGGGAGATATGGCCTGGAGGGTTTCTACTCCTCGAACATGGCCCGGATCTCATAATCTGCCCAAAAGAGCAATGCTAACCCTCGGAATCATTGCAGGAGGTCTCTGAAATCGCTTCAAAGGGCGGACAAGCTAGCCACTCGGGCGGGTTTGCTTCCATGGACCCCGATAAGCAGGTTAGTCCTCTTCTATCATGCATCTTCACTCGCAAATCGAGGAGTTCTCATCATATTGAATGCCTTTACAGAAGGAGATCGCATCCATGGGTGGTAAAGCATCTAGTGGATCCTTCGAGAAGGGTAGTGAAGCAGCGAAGGAGGCAGGCCGTAAGGGTGGATCTTCCTCTTGAATACAAGCACAGGCGTAGCGATGGAAGGTTGAGCTCTGACTTGACAATGGAGACGAGTTGAGCACGATGGGAGAGAGAACAGGTGTCTGTCATTACTGGACTAAGACTACATAGCAAAACAAGCTTGAGGGTCATGCTATCTTCTCCTTGAATGTGGGTCCAATCTGTGAAGTCATCTTGCTTCCTTGACTGCTTCGGATATCATCGATATCGCTTCGCCCTATCAGCGGGCGCCAAGCTATGAAAGTCTTAGCGTCTCCCTATCGATACAGGATCGAATACTAGAAACTAAATCCATGGTGACCATCTAATGCAAAAGCCATTGGGGCGGCCGACAAGATGTCTCTGACCGAGAAGCTCGACAAAATCAGATCGCCTAAATTGCAAAATCAGCGAGAGGTGCAAGCAGTCCTACCCAAGCCTGCTCAACCCCCCACTAACCACAAGCAGACAGCAGTCGTACTTTCTGCCGTCGAAGACACGCTCAAGGACCAGAATCTTGGTACCAAGCCTACTGCATACTTTGCTGCCCTGCTCGCATTGCTCAGCCAATCAGTTTCTTCATCGAATGGCATTGTGAACAAAGAGCTCGCGACTTCGGTTGTATATTTGCTGGATCTCGTCACACCCCACGTTCAGGCACCCCTCCTTCGGTCGAAGTTCTCTCAAATTTTGACGAGCCTTGCGCCTGTCCTTACAAACAACGATATCGAAGCCCCTTTAATACGATCATCAATTGGATGTTTGGAGTCTTTGCTCCTTGCGCAAGACAATCCAGCATGGGCGCTTCCGCAGAGCCAGATCGGTCCTAGGCGGGCAATCGCTGGGTTACTCGTCCTAGCGTCAGATCATCGCCCCAAGGTTCGAAGGCGAGCACAAGATGCCCTTACCCATGTGCTCAAGAATGCGCCGCCAAGTCCCTCCGTCGACCATCCAGCAGCGGACATGTGCGCAGAGACAGCACTGCGGAGTGTCAATGAGCTGGCTGCTGCAAGTGGGAAAAAGAAGTCCAAGGGGTACAGACATGAAGAGCATCAGCCCGGTCTTATGCACGCTTTGCAATTGGTGAAGACGATAGCTTCAGCTTCGGGTGGATGGCCAAGTAAGAAGATTGAGCCGCTGTGCGAGGTGCTCATGAATATCTCGAGGTCCAAGAACGAATACCTTATAATGGCTGCGTTTGAGATCTTTGAGGTTATTTTCGCCGGTATGGCCGATGAGGTTTCGTCTGTTAAGCTACCAAGGCTGATGGAAGCCATCGCCGCCTTGAGACCGTCCCAGAATGATTCGCAACTACTACCGCCTTGGATAGCTGCTATGTCAAGAGGTTACGATGTTTCGGCGCAAGTCAACCCGGAAGACACTTTTCAAAAGCTCCCGGAATTATTCGATATCATGTCCGGTTTCCTTGCTTCTTCGTCCCACAATATACGAACATCAGCTTCTGAAGGTCTAATATCGTTCCTCATCAATTGTGTGCCAGATTCAGTCATCCTCGAGCCTTCCATATACGACGAGAAGGTGTTTGAAAAAATAGCTAAGTCGGCCAATACGCTGCTCAGTGTCAAATATCAGTCTGCTTGGATGGAGGTTTTCACAATTCTATCAGCGTTCTTTTCCGCTTTCAAGTGGAGGTCAGCCGGGCTTCTAGATGAGGTCGTCAGAAGCGTTGGCGAGCTTAGAGGCAATGATTCATTCAACGGCAAGAGAGAGGCGGATGCAGTACTAGGTAAAGCCGTTGAAGCTATGGGTCCAGAGAATGTTCTCCAGCTGTTGCCATTGAATCTTGCGAACCCCAAAGCTGGCCATCCTGGAAGGGCGTGGCTGTTGCCAGTACTACGAGACCATGTACAAACCACCAATCTTGCACATTTCAGGTCTGAGTTCGTATCTCTTAGCGAGACAATGTTCCAAAGAGTCATTGATAACGGCAGCTCAGAGAAGACTATGGAGATTAAGATTTTCGAGACTCTGGTCCAACAGATCTGGGCTCTGTTGCCAGGATATTGCAATCTACCGCTCGACTTGACCACTTCTTTTGACCAAACCTTCGCAGAAATGCTCGCTAATCTGCTTTACAAGCAGACCGAGTTGAGAGTTGACATATGTAGAGCTTTGCAGACGCTCGTGGAGTCAAATAAGGCAATATTATCAAGCGAGGCCCCTGAAAATGACCTACTCCTGCAGCACCACACCACCAAAGCAGATGCACAAAAAAGTATCGATCATCTGTCCACATTCGCTGGAAATCTTCTCGCGGTCTTGTTCAATGTCTATAGTCAGACCCTACCACAGTATAGAGGATACATACTGCAGTGCATCAATGCCTATCTGAGTATCACTCCCGAAAAGGTGCGTTTCGATCTATCAATACAGGTCCTTGAGGGACGCTGACACAATCTAGGAGCTACTTGAGACCTTCACCCGCGTCACAACCATGCTCGAGGCTGCCCTTGCCGAGTCTACATCCCAAACCCAAGCGGACAAGCAGAAGCAGAAACAGTCTATAGACAAGATGCCACCAACCAGCCATACCCTCATGGATCTCATTATCACTCTTTCGATCTATCTTACGCGCCCCAGCTTTCCAACTCTATTCTCCCTTGCGGCCCTCATTCTTCCTCAGTCCAGTGATCCTCAGCTCCAGAAGAAAGCCTACAAGCTCCTACCTCGCCTAGCCGCCTGTCCGGCAGGCTCTCTCGCATTGCAAGACCGCAATTCAGAATTGCAAGCCCTTCTATTGTCCACCGCGGTCTCTACCTCCGCAGCAGCACGCCGCGATCGCCTCGCAGCCATCGTAGTCGTAATCGAACATCTCCCCCAATCAAGCCTCCACTTCATCCCCTCAATACTTTCTGAAGTTGTAATCTCAGCCAAAGAAGTCAATGAAAAGGCCCGAACGGCCGCTTTCGATTTGCTCGTCCTTATGGCTAACAAAATGGCTCAAGGCGGCCAGATCGACCAATCGCAAATCCCACATATGGACGCCAATGCACCAACTGCTACCGCGTCACTGGAAGAGTTCTTCACCATGGTATCCGCGGGCTTAGTTGGCTCAACGCCGCACATGATCTCGGCATCCATCACAGCTCTAACACGGATACTCTACGAGTTCGCCACCAAGCTCCCACACGCTGTCATTGACGACTTGGTACAAACAATGGACCTCTTCCTCACCTCGGCTAATCGAGAGATCGTCCGCTCAGTCCTTGGCTTCGTAAAAGTCGCCATCATCTCACTTCCGGAATCGATTGTCAAGCCCAAACTCGAGACTCTGATTCCAGGTCTCATGTCATGGAGTAGAGAGCACAAAGCGCAATTCCGTGCCAAAGTCAAACACATACTCGAGCGAGCTATCCGTCGTTTCGGGTTCGAAGCAATTGAGAAGCAGTGTCCAGAAGACGACAGAAAATTCATCAACAACATCCGCAAGACTAAAGAGAGGAGAAAACGACACAAGGCTGAGGGTGCTGAAGATGCGACCGCGGAGCCGGAAAAGAAAAGAAGTAGATTCCAAAGCGAGTACGACGAAGCCCTCTACGGCAGCGATTCGTCCTCTGACTCCGGCCACAACTCCGAGGGAGAGGGACAGACCAATGGCAGGGCAGGCGGGACCTATATCACCGAAGATGCAGACGAGCCTCTCGACCTGCTGGACCGCAAATCCCTCGCCAACATCTCGAGTCGGAAACCCCAAGCTACAAAACAAATCCCAAGCAAACAGCGCAAGAACAAAACGGATCTCGACGGTAAACTCGTTTTCAACGACAACGACGCTGATGATGATGACGACGCAATGGCTCTCGACTTCGACGGTCCGAATGCGAATGGCGAGGAGGTTAGTCTTGAAGGCGGCATCAATGCCTATGTGGACGCTATCAAAGGCCGAGATGCCCTTCAGCGCGGTCGTGGTGGACGGCTGAAGTTTAGTAATCGACGCGAATCGAAGAGGGAGGGTGATGGGATGGAGGTTGATGATGACGGCGACGACGGGAAGCGGGCTCGATCGAGCAATGGTGTTGGTGGGAAGAAGAATGT
>JAABUK010005210.1_pt1 | contig 20496 bp, 24 predicted proteins | sample 5559141 | NCBI WGS metagenome assembly JAABUK01 (sample SAMN10711869, study PRJNA513367) | rock metagenome | isolation source: Antarctica rocks | place: Antarctica: Victoria Land, Pudding Butte nord | collected 2016-01-03 | reverse complement strand
TTGCTGTAGAATCATGCTTGTTTTTCAAGTATTTAGGTACCAGGACTGCAGCCAGATTGATGTTGTTGACACATTTAATCGTGTTTAGAGTGTTTCGGATTTCTGAAGCCATTTCGAGCATGGCTCCATTGGCAGGATACTAATGTGCTCATCCCCCCTTTTGATACATCATGTACAGCATTCATCATGTACAGCATTTACCAACAATTGATGCAACATCCCTATCATTTTCTGGCTAAAAAGGGAATTAACGTGGATTTCTTGATAGATTGGATCTCAGATACATGTCCCCAAGGATGCACTGATTTGCAGTAAACGTGGATTGTCTCAGACGGGAGCAACTCTGTAAACCTTTAAGTCACAGTGTTCTGCTGCCTCACACTACAAGGGCCGTGATGTGTGCTACTGCTAAGCAGCTTAGCTGCCATCGTTATGATAGCTGGTCACAATATTAGACTTGATGCAGTATTGGATATATGCTTTAGTCCGCACTATGTTCAATGACAATCCAGTCGTATGCGTGGCTTGGCTACACAACGGTGCCTCATCAGCACCAGCACTTTGATTGAGGCATGCCAAGACCTGGCAAGACCAAGAGGCAAGCCACGCCCCGTGTCCATCTTATGCTACGGTACCGTACTCTTCATGGTTGTGGCAGTGTTCTGTTTTGATCAGAGGAACAATACTTGCTGGTGAGTGCAGCACTGCAAGCTGCATCCTTGCAAGGAGTCTAGGGCTGACTCAGGGGCAGTGGCTCGCATGCACCAGCAACTGCTGTGAACTGGTGCTCTTGGACATGCCTGCATATGCAACATTTGTAGTAAACTGAAAGATTTTATAAATGACAATGCAGTCATTTATGACATGTGTATCAAAACGAAGGATACTATAGATGACAGTGCAGTCTGTTATGACACAAACAGTACACATGGCATAGCAGAGATGAAGTACAATGTACGCACCACCAGGTGTTTGCTGACCAGCCTGTGAGTGCCAATGCATTAGAAAGCTTGCTACACTCGAGCCATTTGATGCTTTACACATACAGCCCGGCTTCTCATCAATCCAGCTCTCCTCTTTGTTTAAGCAGTGGCGCAACTTGACAGGCACGACCTACAAGACCTTTCTGAAAACGCATGACAAAACCAGCGCAATGGAAACATAACATGCACCTTGGCAAGGAGACACCTCAAACAAGAGGTTGTGTGTCTGTGCTCCACTCTGAGGGACATGTGCACAACAGCAATGTACATGCAAAGCATGATTCTCCGTTGTTGCACTTGCTTTGTGGTGTGACAGCCAGGAATGAAAGGCAAAAGAGCAAACAGAAAGTCTCACCAGAGCACTTCTGGCTTGAACACAGTGCCTTTCAGTCTGCTGCTCCAATGGCTGCAGCGTTGCTGTATCACCTCTCTTTCTTTGTCAGTCAGCTGACGTGGCTTCAGCACCCGGCCAAGGGTCATGTGCATGATGCTGCTCTGCTTGCTGGACGCCCCTTCAAGGAAAGAACAAAAAAAAGAGAAGATTTACACCTTTTGGCGTCAATGTAATGAGAAGCCAAGTATTTTACTGGGTTGCTGCCCAGGTGGACGCCCCTTCAACATACACTGGGTACATGAGTACTGCACATCGTACTACTGAAGTGTTGCAGCGACGTGTCATATATACAGACATAGCTTGCAAGTAGAAACTAGTTGCATGATGATGTTTCCTTTGCTGATTTTTGCTACATAGCTTGCAAGTGGAATCTAGTTGCATGATGATGTTTCCTTTGCTGATTTTTGTTACACATGTGCCTGCTGCCTGCATGTGTGGGATGACTCAACGAGGAAAATCGCACTTGACCCACAGATAGCATATACATTGCGTGTGGTTGACAGACGACCTTAGGTATGTCAGTGCGTGTTGAGTGCAGGCTGCCAGGTCATGAGCAAAGGTCAAGGCTACACGTCTCCTCACAATTCTCCAGCACCAGGAGCAAAGGCCACGACTACAGAACCACACTTGAGCAAAGCAGTGCACCACCCTGATTAAAAAAAGTTTCCTGGTTCTTAATCCCGATGATATGCACTTCACAGGGACAGCTCAACGTTAGCAACATGGCAGACCTCCAGGGCAGCAGAGGATGTATAGGTTTATCTAATTGGTTTTGTGTGGTGAAATAGTAGGAATCTCTTTCTTTGTCAAACATTACAAGTGTAAAATTGGTAGAGTATTGATTCTGCCTTAGACACAGCGTGATTCCACAGCCTGCGAGGCATGCAAAGAGTTTTACGCTACCCTTCAGGTCTCTCACCTGGAAAAGCCTCTCTTATCTTTTGGCGCAAGCCTGCCAGCTGGCCAGTTGTGTCCACCAGGCAGAGAAGAAGTGTGCCGCTGTTGGCAAATACCACACTATGTACCTGCATGGTAACACAAGGTGGGTAAGCTTGTCAGCAGACCCCCTGCAGGGTCTGTTTGGGTGACACTCAATGACTCCAAAGTACTGCACTAGTAAAGGCGTAGGTAGGGTCTGCAAGGTGACTCAGAGTCAGAGGGGAAGGACACCTTGCCTTTGTGAGAAAGATGCTAGCGCTTTGAATGACCAATACAAGCAGTTGCAACAGCGTACATGACATGAAGGCGATTGTGGCAACAATGACAGATGTGTGTTACGCATGGTCAAAGGGTGGATCAGCTTGATCTGCTTGAGGCTGAGAAAAGGGTACTGGGCAGCCCGAGTTCTGGCGACCTACTCCTGCTACCAGGTTAGCTCAAGCAACAGCTAACAATGCGCTGCCGCAAACGACAAGCTGCGACAAACTGCACATTGCTGCTGCGTCTGTGCTGTAAAGTACTAAGATTTGCAAGCCTAACTAGGTCACATGACGTTCACCATAATGACTGCTGCTGTACAACACATGTGTAGGAGTGTGAAGCCCGCAGACATTCAACTAATACTTGGTTTCTCATGAAATGGACGCCGTAGTATTTTCTTTTATTTTCTTTTCTGAGAAAAGGGTGGCTCACAGGATTGCACCTCAAATGCTGGTGCAGCTGTGAGTGCTATCTGCCTGCAAACATCAATCTCTCGCTGCAGCACTGCGCTGGTTGGAGCTGGTATGGGCACCGGCGGATGGATGGGGTCTATACCACCCCCCGGGGTGAACGGATCAGCTCGCGGATCACCTGGCTGTGATGTCATGAAGACTGTGAGGTGATAGTTCTCTGGGAGGCTTGCATGGGGCTGCATACCTGCACAACAGCTTTCACATTTGGTTCTTAAGGGCAACCTTCGCTGCAGGGTATTATTTTGCCAGTTTTGCCTGCTGCATCCATGGCATGCAAGGGTCACGCACTGATTGCTGCTGGGGTGGCCGGCGGGTGGTGAATGCCACATGATAAAGACTGCTGTCAGTGTGGAAAAAGCCTGTGCGGGTTGCTGCACCACTGTTTGAGGGTCTCAAAGTCACGATACAGCTCTGGGCATTGAGGCACACACAGTGAAGGGCTTGCTAGGTCTTGACCATTGGCAGGAAGGCAGGACATGAGGCACATCTTTGGTACATACCTGAGGGAGCCGATGCTAGTATGTCCTGGCATGCTTCATGCGCAAGGTGAAGAAGAGGATCCCGGTGCACAGGGTCAAGGGTGTTGGGTTTAGGCTTGAAGACAACTAAACGAACAGCTCCCTGCTGCAAGGGTGTTGGGAAGTGCTCATAGTACAAGGGCTCTGGATCGGCGTCTACGCCACCGTAAAACTGTCTGATTGCTACTATTGCTGCTAGATTCAGGCCATCTCGGACAAAGGTAGCTGCCATGGACTCATAAACTGCAGCCATCTTAGTTCTGTCATTCTGCAAGCAGAGAAAACGTCAAAGTGTCACACTGGACACGACCATGGCATTTGCTGGGCAAGGCAACTCGCCTGTTCTTCTGAAGCCACCACCACCTTCGCTGACCAGTTGGCGGAGATGTCAGCGATTGATCCTATGGCATGCAGCTGTGCACCGGCGATGGAAGGTTTGTCAGCTTCTTTTGCAGTGTTGCTGGTTTTCATGCTGGTCTGACTAGATGCAGCAGCACCAGCGTCTTGCAGCAGAGTGTTAGGTTTTCGAGCTTGAGCTCCAGGAGTATGCGTGATGGGGGTGTTTTCCATCCTTTTGGCCACCTCAAGCACAAATGTTGCTGCAACTGTGCATCACAGTTTCTTCGACGTTTTTGATTGATACTCGCGCTGGCAAGTCAAAGCGATGCCAACCATACCTCTATGCAGCTGAAATAGTTTGCATCTGTGAAATGGGAGAACATGGACATGGCGAACATGGACATGGCGAGAATTCTAAAATAACGCCATTTACCTGGTATATATATATATATAGCTGCAAATGTTAAACTTCTAGCATGGTATGAACTTCCGGGTATTTCCGGTAGGCGTCAGGGTGGCCGAGTGGTCTAAGGCGCCAGACTCAAGTTCTGGTCCACGTATGTGGGCGTGGGTTCAAATCCCACTTCTGACAAACAAGTTTTGACCTCTATAGTGATGAAATTGTATGCTGCTGTTCCACTTGGTGAGCTCCTGGGGTCCCATGCTACGTCTTGTGATTGGAAGGGCTGCTCATGAATGGAGCCCCTAGTAAATGGGGCGCAATTAGCTGTGATCTGCAATGGCAATGGCTTTACTCCGCCGCGGCTGAGTAAAGGTATCACTCCTATGTAATGGTCTCATGCCCGCTTTGTCTGTAGCAATTCAACTTGCCAAGATAATGCGCAGGTTTCACGCATCTGTGAAACCAGAGGCTCTGTTCTGGGAAGTGCTGCAATGCACAACAGTTTATGCTGTTATGCGCATGCGTCAGCATGCCACGACTGATCAGCTGTGGGAGGTGTGCAAACACATTTGCGGTCCTGGACGGTTGCACTGCAATTCGACGATTTGCAGCATTGCATCGCTGCCATTTGTCAATTAGTAGCGATACAAGCTGGCAGATTAGATTTGTTTGAAACTTTTCAAGCTTGTGAGACAGACGCACGTCACAGACTTGCAGGGGACTCAGCGCTTGCCTAGCTGACTCCGTTGCACCAGGAACGGGATCGACTGCGCACTTGTCTCGCTAAACAGAAGAGTGCTGAGAACCCTTCAGCATTAGCTACAGCAGGTCAAGCTGTATCCATTGCTTGTAGGGCGTCGGCAGCGCCTTGATCGCCTTTGCTTCCAAATACTCTGCACGTTGTAGTTGGCCATGTCAAAGAGCCGCGATAACTATCAGGTGAAGAGGCCAGGCACATTCCGACTGCTTCACTACTCAGCTCATCCGCGCTTAACCAAACCTTGTCCTGTATTGTAGACTACCAAACCCTTGAACCAGCCATTCGGCGAGTGAGTCCTGAACCGTTGCACTCAGTATTTATGCTCTGCTTTCCCGAATGCGGGTCCTGAATAGTTAGTGAAGCGTGCAGTGACGACGAAGAAGCTCAGCTAGATTTTATGGGTTCAAAAGGGCCTTCAAACAATGTAGGCACTCCGGTGCACCGTGTTGTGAAGGAAGTCAAGCGAAATTGGTGGCTTTGGGGAGCTGTCTGCTTTGCTCTTGTACTGATCACTGGGGTGGTGATGTTTCGACATAAACTTTACAACACAGGCAACATTGGCCTTCCTTTCCTGGCAGGTGAGAAACAGGAGCAGTTAGCAGCAGTAGCTCAAGCCAGCTTCAATACATGTTCTGGCTTGGGTACCTGGTTTGTGTACCGGCAACTTACAGGCTTCAACTCAAAGCCCTCTCACAGACCCCATCATGTTTGTGCAGTTAAGGAGAATGCTGCAGAGACTTGCGCCAGCAAGTGTAGGCTATCCTCTGCAGATGACTCACTGTTGTCAGCCGAAGAGCCTCGGGAGGTCAAAACCAAGCAAGAATATGACGCATGCTACAGCAAATGCGTCGCTCAAGAAACTAAAGAAGTGGCAGAAGAAAGAGAGAAGGTAAACAAATTCTGTCCTGTGGTGACTGGACCTATAGCACAGCTTTGTCCTGCTTCTGCATACAAACTGTGGTCATCATCTGTGCACACACTGACATCAAATCTTCAGTGCTGCAATTGCTGCAATGCAGTTCAAGGAAAACGAAGAAAAATGGGAGAAGAAAGTGGAAGAGACCATGGGACAAAAAGCTACTGCTTCTGATGCCAAAGCAGCCAAAGTTGACAAGAGCCTCAACAAAAATGCTCTGTCGTCAACAGACGATGTGTTAATGGATGATCTCCCAGAAGGTAAGCAAGCAACAGCAGCGTCATGACTCCGACAGTACATGCAACCTCATGTATGCAGGGTATCCTGCCTGCTTCCAGCTGCCATTTGTCTGGCTTGACTGGACGTTTCACCAGGCGTTTGAGCATTTGTCATAGCTGCTACAAAATTTTCAGCGAATGTGCTGGCACTCTATATATGGTGTTCCTATTTGTTTCAAATGCACTTCTGCTCTTGCTGATGATATGGGCTACGCACAGGATGATGCAATATGAGCTGTCGTTTTCTGCAGGGCTTACAGACCGATAGGCCGTACCTGGACAAGTTTGTATGCACTGCTGGGGGTGGCAGATGCTTTGGTGCCCTTAGTCTCAGCTGCTGTGTTTAGCTTAGATGCAAAGCATCTGTATACATCAGCTTTTTCTGCTGTGTTTGGTCTTGTTCTGATGTATTCTTGATTAGCTTGACAAGTAGCTTGACAACAATGTTGCACGTTCAGGCATTGCTGACTGGAAAAACGTGTATCATTTTGCTTCAACGGTTGGGCTACATATTGCCGGATCTATCTGGTGATTGCTATGCCACTGTGTGTTGACAAGATGAGTCTGCCGTTTGACCCGAGGCAGTATAATCCCATGAAAGCAAAACAGACAGACAGGGTCCACGAGCTTCACATTTCTCATCACTGATGCCATCACTCATGATGCATCAAACGATACTATTGCTGTACATCTCCAAGCACTGCGGTGTCATCGCGATTGCGTCGGTCATCATTAAAGTGCTGCCCTCAAAGTATGTACACCAAGCAGGGACGGTGCTGTCGTAAGCACCCGCTGCTTGGTATAGGCCCAATTGAGATGATCAACTCCACGTTCGGGTGAAATGCTTGGGCGTGCTGTGGGAGCTGTGCCTTCGAAAGTGTCGCGTCGACCTTTGATGCCCGACGATGCTCGATCGGACAGACTACCTGGACTAGGCAGGAGGTAAGAACGTTTGCCAACAGGCGCACAGTAAGGGCATCTGTTCTGACCCTTTACTGTCCCCCACGCTCAGGACTTCAAGCACTCGCCTTGTTGTTGGTCTGCAGATTTGTTCAAGGGGCATTGCATACTGTCGTTGTTTCCAGTGTGGGCTACTTATGGTTTTGGCACCTAGGAGAGATTGCATCAAAACAGCGCATAGCACAGAAATATGGCTGGTTCTTCAATTACATGACGTTTGTCACCCTGACCCTACAGTTGATACAGTACATGTTGGCCCTGCCAGTCGAACTCTTCAAAAAAGTTCCAGTAAGCAGCCCAGCTAGCATCCTGTACTGTTCAGCCTTGCGATGTCAGTATAGTGCTCTACAGCTCTCTCTTCTGGTGACTGCTCAGCTGTCTACTGTATAGCTGCCTGTATACCGCACCTCTGCATACAGGATATATGCTTTGCTGATTGATGCGCTGACATACAGAGGTGGTGGCGACGCTTGGTGGATGACTTCGGATGCGCATTGTTTGGCCCTGTCTTGTTTGTGACATTATCCTACTACGGCTTGCAGTTTTTGCCGCTAGACCCCTTATATGGGGACGACTACCAAGTGGTATGTCTTCCCTTATCTTTTCTGTGTTTCCTATGTCTGCTTGTCTTCCCGCTTCTGCCAACTTGGAATCCCTTTTCAGCTGTTCAGAAGTCTGCATGTGCAGTCACCGCTTGCAGCCCTTGTTCTGATGGTGTCTCTGTGTCACATGCTGGTGCTGAACTGCTTTCTGTATCAGGAATCTGCCCTGAAATGGATTGTCTTGTGGTCTCAGGGGAATGCACTCCATCAACAGCAGCCGGCCTGTTACTCAAAAGACATCTGTGTAAGTCCTCTTGTCCCTTCTTGCCCCCTAATCCTTCACATGCCTTGGAGTACCTTGTTATGGCACTTGCATTATCATGCATTGGACATATGGCCTTTGCAAGGGCTGCACATTCCGAACATGCCACAGCTCCATGCATGCAATGAACACAAGCCCTAATCAACACATGCCAGAACCAGAGCACTGCATTGCTCCCTGGCCTACCTACCTGCTGCTGCAGAGACTGCTGCTGCAGAGACTGCTGCTGCAGAGACTGCTGCTGCATGTCTCTTGTGTCTCGGGCAGATGTTTGACACCAGACAGATCTCTTGCTGTTCCGTCATGGACGGAACACCCTGTTTTGCATGAATGCGATCTGCATGTACTGCTGTGCTAAGCGGGACAGAGCTTCCAGCTATGTTTTGCAAAGGTTTACTTCTATACTTTATGTTGTCACCACCGTCAGCTTTGCAGCACTTGTGAAAGCAGCTAACATGTTACATGTGATGAGACCTGCTCGACTGCAGAGTCTTGATGCTGGCAAACACCATGGCAATGTGCAGACACTGCTTTTCTGTTGCAGGTGCCTGCCTGGGTGCCGCTTGGGATGCATGTTGGCAACAGTGTTGCAGCTGTCCTGGACTTTGTGGCATGCATACACCAGCGCACTTTCAGCAGGCGGGCTGAATATGGCCAGACTGTCATCACAGTGGGCTATACTCTGTGGCTGATGCTGTGCAAAAGTCAGACTGGCAGCTTCCCATATCCATTCATGTAAAGGCTGCTGCTGCACACACTGCTTGAGTGTGATCTATAGCAGTCATGATTGTTTGCCTGACATTGCAGCCAGAATTGCTGAGAAGCAGTCAGACATCGTTCAGTGCAGTAGCAGCAAGTATGTCATTACATTGTTCATAGACGACTAGTCTTCTGGTGACAGCAATCACATGTTGATTGTGCGTCCACATGCTGGCATTGCTGATCAGGCGTTATCTCTACTCATGCAATCTTATCATGTCCTTGCAGTAGCATGTGCATTGCCTGATTGCATGCACTGCAAACTCCTGGCAACAGTAGCTTCAAGCAAAGTTTGAGCAACACAGATGACCTTTGCAGCACAACTGCCATGACAGTGTTGTGTGAATTTGCATGTAGGGAGGAGCTGCCAATGCCTTGGGGGTTTATCCTGACCAGCGTGTTCATGATCACATCCTGTGAGCTTTTGTTTGGCTTTGGCAGACGCTTGCGCCTGATGTTCATGCGTCAGCAGCAATTAGCAAATATGGAGAGAGGCCTTCAGAGACCTAGGGCACGCATAGAGAATGGAGATGATGCTTGTCCATCAGTTGATTCAGCGCATATACAGATGACCAGCAGTCGCATGAGGCATACACCACTTCAGAACAATAGCTGACACTCAACAGAAGAGTCCTACAAAAGTCCTGCAGAAGAGTCCTACGATGCAGTTTTAAAAAGATGAGTACTGCTGTGGGCACAGATACAACAGCACCAGGCATGCAACCTAACATCTGTCCTCTGTGAAAGCTTGATCCCTGCTCAGAGTTTGCACAACTAAATCCTGACACTTACGATACAGCTGTCTGCAGTATGAATGCAGTCTCTGTTGTGACGCATTTGTTTACATTCAAGGCTTCTGTACTGTATGCACATGTTGTGCACTGATTCACATTTTCAGATGATGGCCTTCAGTTGAGCGCATTGCAGTCTCAGTCAAGTTATGTCTTTCTGATCACTTTAAGCATTGCAGTCTACAATGCCTGTGCAGTTTGTTGACAATCCCATCATCCTTCTGTGTGCTGGCAGACCTTCCAGGCAAGCCTGTGCACATCACTATGTTTGGCAGCTCTTCAGAATTTGCTATTTGCCATGGCTCGAGTGCACCACAGCCAATACGCATAAATACGGTTGCAACCCACACTGGCGCAGCAGCTCACCTTTGATTGTTGCCATGGTATATTACTTGGTTTGATTGCCCACATATGGTTTGTACAAAAATTGCATTACTGTCCTCCTGCATGTATTGTTCCAGGCAGGCAGGGCTATCAAACGCATGTCTGCATGGTGCAAGCTTCGGCTGTACAGCCATGTGGAAACAAGCACATCGTTATGATACAAACCGTACTGAGTCTGAGCATGCTACACCCAGTAAGATACATGACGAGAGTGCACTGCATTGTACATGTTAATCAGGTTACAGACACAAGCATCCCTGCAACGGGTTTACAGAGTTGTGTGCGCATCTGACGGGATTGGCAATGCCTAGGCAAGCTGTCTTCTCAATTGGTCTCTGTCAGCTGTCGTTGCTGCCAGGCGATCCTTGACAGCCTGTAGCATGAAACACAAACTCTTAATTAGACAGTCAAAGCATGCTGCGCTCACGAGGGTACTGACCAAAGTAGGCACAGAGCCCCTCTAGGCTGCAAGGTGACGTGCATCTGGTGACTGCCAAGCAAAGGTCGAGCAGGTATTCTTCAAGCGCAAGCGAGCAACAGCAAAGTGGTTGTTTGTTGTAATCCATCTCACCTGTATGTCTCTGTTTGCTCTGTTGGTCACAAAGTCCAGCTCGTACTCCATCTCCCGCACACTCCGCAACTGATCAAAAGCACTGTGTACACAATGGAGTGGTGTTACAGACCATACAAGACGACTATGCTGGCAGCAATTGCTGCACAGTGCTGACGCATTTGGTTGTGTACATAGAGCCAACACAGTTCCTTGCTGCATGACGCAAAACACAGTGCAATAATTACTGACTCAGTAGAGTACTTGGGCAGTGGAGTGCTTACTATGCAGTGAATCAGGCCAAGTCTGCAACTATAGACTATAACACCAACTATCTTCTTCATCAGGTGCAAGGGACCTGACAGACAGCTAAGATGCTTGACACATGACACTAGCTGCATCATGCAAAGTGAGCTAACCTGGGATCTGCCCCCATCTGACGCGCATCCTCCTTCAGGCGGAATTGCAGCGCTGTCAGCTTTTCTTCACGCCTCTTACTCTTGCGCAGGTCCTGCTCCAGCTGGGCACAGCGTGCTGTCACCACCTGGACAAAATTACCCACAGGATGTGTATCTGAGATCTAACATATTGAGGAAAGACACCGACAGCCCCTGAAATCTCTGTTTTCAGCCACAAAAAATGATTTTTTGTGTCACCTCCTGGACACAGACACCCACAGCCCCTGGACTCTCTATTTTCAGCGACAACAATTGACTTCAAGGCCTCAAGCGTACAAACCCAAATGCAAAACTTCACACCAAGCCTTCACAGACGTTGACTGGACGGATCGTGATCAGTTGATCATCTTGATGACCTTCACTGCTGATTTGATCTTGCTCAGCAGGAATTGTAGGCTATGCCAGTGCTTGGCTGTGTTGCACCATGCAGGCACCCAGCAGCCAGTGAATGCAAAGGCAAATATGGCAAGATAACAAGCTGCTTCTGCTTGGACAGGCTAGCATGGCCACATGCTGGTCTGCTCCTGGGCAGGTGCATACATTGGTACAGCCTGTTTGTCCCTTGAAGGCTAGAGCTGCAGCAAGACAGTGTCCTGCTTTGAGGGATGGACTCACCTCTGGTGCACCTTGAGGTGTTGCTGCCTGCTGCTGCACCTGAGCAGCCAGGCGTTCTCTCTCCCGGCTGATCCCTGCAGCCTGACTCTGTGCTTGCTTCAAGCTGCTGGTCAGCTGCGCCACTTGCTTGTCTGCGTCAGCCTTCACTTGACTCACCTGCAGGTTTGCAAGGCACAAAGTCAAGAAACGCTCAGCCGCATTGCAATACGCCTCTGTTGTGCCTCATGAGCAACTGCACAGGTTTGTAATTGAGGGGCAGCTGCATGCAGCATGCAATTGGACTGCGCACATGGACTACTATTCTGTCCAGGGATTTTGGCAGCCCTTGCGAGAGATGTACATGTATAGGTGCTGTTTTGACAGTCTCAAATGGATCAGTCAGCAAACCATTGTGACAAGTCAGCTTCATGCAATCATCTGGGGTGTGTGTCAGACAGGCTTATGTGCTGAGCATACTGCTGACATCATCTTGTCCTTTGTGTCGGCATGTACAAATGACCTGGTCGCGCCAGTAGCATAGCAGCTTTTCATCCAAGAAGCAGTTAGTAAGGCAGATGTTCAACCTGCAAGGTGACATCAGACGTGTGCTTCTTGCTCTTCTCCAGAGCCGCCTTCAGCTGATTGATTTGCTGCAGCAACAGTTGCGCCTCTTGCACAGCTGCGCCCCCATCTTTACTTGCAATGCGGGCAGCATCCTCCAGCTGGCTGACCCTCAAGGTCGCAGCCTTTGCTGCGGCCTGCATGGCAGGACAACTTGCCTTGAACTACATAGGTCATGCATGCATCTTGATTGGTCATTTGCAGGGCGAGTATATGACAGAAAGCAGCAGTGCCAGAAAGAATGCTGTAAACTTACAGGCAGAAACACTTACCTCACTGAGTTGGTGCATTGACAAAATAGCTCAGTCATAGCCAAAAGAGGTCAGTCATAGCCAAAACAGGTCAACTACATTAATACATACATACATACATACACACAGACATACATACATGTCAGGTCGTGTCTTGGGCATGGTCACAAATTATATGCACCTGCAGATGCTGGACTGTGGCATTTGATTCCTCCTGAGCCTGCCTTGCACGGCTTTCTGCCATGCGTGCTTGGTCAGCAGCTTTCCTGACGTCAGCCAGGTGGTGCTGAGTGCCGCTCACCTGAGCCTCATAGTCTGCCTTGATTGCTGACAACCTGTCCTGCTCTTGTCTGAGGGCTTGGCTGTGTTCAGCCTGCATGCACAGCTGCTTTGCTGCAATGACCTGTGAAGCATAGAAAAAGAAAAAGAAAAGAAAAGACTATGCTTTTCGGCGTCAATTTAATGAGAAGGCAAGTATTATACCGGGCTGCCCAGCCTGTGAAGCATACATGAGAGTACAGCTGCAAGCTGATCCAACAGGTCAGACCCACCAGGTGTTGAGACATGTTTGCAGCGTGGTGCAAGTCTGCACTAGCAGCTGAGGCTGTATAAGGTGATGATGCATGATGGTCCAGACAAATGTTATGTACACTTGTACACACCAATAGAGGTATTGTCAGCTGTATATGGCCACAAATGCTACAATACCCGGCCACTGCAACTCAAAATTGCTTGCCTGCAAGACAAGGAAAGCCTGCCCTCAATGCAGGATGCAAAGGAAGGCATACCATTCAAGGCACACAGAGCCTACCTTCAAGGCAGATACAGGCTAATTTTCAAGGCAGTGAAGGCCTGCCTGCAATGCAGAGGGAGCCTGCTTCTATGACAGAGAAGGACTACCTTCAATGCAGACGGCCTGTCTTCAATGCAGAGAGAGCGTACCTTCAAGGCAGAGAGGGCCTGGTCTTTGGTATGGCCAGCACCAGCTCTCAGAACCTCCATCTCTCCTGCAGCGTGCTTCAGCTGAGCTTGCAGAGCTGCCAGGGCAAACTGGTGTTCCTGCTCTGCCCTGTGCTGCCTCTGCTTGCTGTCCTCAACCTCAGCTCCCAAGGCCTGGACCTGTGAACAATGTAATGTGCGTTCCTGCTTTCTACACAAACAAGGTGCTTGTGAAGCAGGATAAGGCTGGTGGCATTTGCACTGCCAGAGGTGTGCAATGCATAAAAGCTTTCAAGATCAAGCTCTGTGGGGGCTCAGCGCAACCATCGGTAGAAATTGATTGGCTCTGCAGCAATGGGTGCACATACTTGCTGCTGTTGTATTGTGTTGTCACTGCATTGCACTGCAGCTGCATGCAGTCAGGGCCAGATATGCCTGTCAGTTTGCAAGCAATGAGGATGACTTTTGGTCATCTCAAGGCACTGGGAAGGGCCACACTGTGACTCTAACAGCCAGCCAAGGGTCAAGATGTGTGATCCACTGCACCGTAAAAAAATGTTCATTACTTATAGTATTCACACTCACTACCTAAGACTACTACGTGTGTCAGTGCTCCATACTCATAACATGTCCTAAGGACAAATTATAGGTGACTTCATGTCATAAGAAGTGACATGACAAAAGCTGACTTTTCTCCCCCTACCTTCCTGACCTGCTCCTCGGCAGCAGAGCGGTGAGCCTGCAGGGACTGGTGGGTTGCCTCCTGCTGCTGCTGGCTGGCCGCCAGCTCAGCCTGCATTGCTGCCAGAGCTTGCTGCTCAGACTCCAGCTGATCCTTTGTCCTTTGCAGAGCACTCTGAATAACAGAACCAGCCTAGTCAGATTGTCTGTTCAAAGAGAAGAGTAGCCTGTAGCTGGTAGGGCTGCATGCAAGCTGGTCAGTCAACTCAAATTAGTGGGGCAGAACAGATGGCAGAAGACTGGCACAACACCAAAGCAGCGCTGACTTAGCACAGGATGGGTGATCAGTCCAGCAAGTACTTGTAAACATCAAACACAGCTGCCCCGTTCAATAAGCATTGTAGACTGTTTCCTCTGTGCATGACCATGACTCAGGAGTAATCCATTTCAAATCTGTGAAAGAGTAGACTTTGAACAAGGGATACAGGTGCATCTTTGCTCACATCGCGTAGGCAGCTACATCACTTCTTTGTGTCAGAATACGCGCACATGATGATTCTTTCACAAGAGCCATGCCAAGTCATGGGGGAGGGCCTTAGTCTCAGCAGGATTTGTAAACCTGTGCTGGCAATCATTGGGTTATGCCTTGTACAATAGGCCTATCACAACTAACCATGATGACTCTTGCGTCAGCGCTAAGCGACAATGTACCTGCATCTGGGCAGTCTCATGCTGATGTGTCCTGAGCTGTTCTGAGCTGCTGACCTGCTCTGCGTCCAATGCCTCCTTACTCTGCATAAAACAACACTACAATGCTACAATCTTCCTAGTCATACAGTTTACCAAGCTGGTTCAAACAGGTAACCAATATGGGCAGGCAAAAGCTGAGCATTTCTAGCAATGGTATGCTCAGTACTTAGATGGCAACCAATTAGCAGCAGCTAGAGCCAGCAAAAGCAGCTGAAAGGCAGCAGACAACTGGGAGCATCGGAGCAGCAAAGTGCATGTTGTGCTTCAGGGGTTTTACCCTGCCAATAGCAGCTTCCAGGCTGTTGCGTATATCCTGAGCTGCTGCTGCTGCTGTAGCATGCTCGGATTGAGCATGCACGAGCCTCTCAGCTGCTTCAGCAAGCTGTGTTTGAGCTGAAGCAGCCTCTGCTTGTGCTGCCTACATGCCATTGGGCCATCACCAATTGCGACAAACCAATACAAAAGAGCAAAAGTACCAGTGCAACTGCGGGAGTCACAATGGGAAGAGTAGGTGAAAGTGTCGATGGCACAAGCTGTGTGAATCCTGATAAAGAAAGGCTCTTCCAGGCTTATAGGACATACAATATGCAACATGCAACGCAATCTTCACAAATGCACAAGAGGTTTGTCCACGTTGCCTTGCATTTGGTATGACGCTGCTGAAACACAGCTTGGGCATGGCAGCTTGCTGCCGAGTCGCATATCAAGTACACCTGTACTGTCAGGTCTGGATGTGTGATGAGTCACAGGGGACACCCCAGACTGTAAGGTATCAAATGAAAACGAATGGAGATGCCTCAGGCGCTCAACACGTAACAACAGGCGCATGAGCTCCACCTGCAGCTCAGAAGAGGCTGAGGCCAGCTGCTGCTGCTGCACTTCTTTCTCCTTGGTCAGCTTGTCTGCAAAGGCCTTCCACTGCTCAGCACTGTCCACAGCCTCCTGATGGCGTGCATCCCACTCAGCATCACTGCTCTCACGCTCCTGCCTGCTGCTGTCCAAAGCCTCCTGCAGAAGCAGTGCTGCAGGTCTGCAACCAGTCACAGTCAACGGACGCATGCAGGTACAAGTTGCGCCGATGAACTTTGGTTTAGCATTGTTGGCTGCCTCTGTGTTTGTATGCCTTGACACCTTGCATGCACACGCTGCTGTGATGCTGCAAGCAGGCATTGACTTGCTGCTGCGATGCTGCAAGCAGGCAATTTCAAGATGGACACAAAGTAGTGAACTGATGCAACTGATGCATGCCTTGTGACCTGATCTGTGCAAGACCATCAGTGAGGCAACAGAGCCAACCTGTGTTGACCGCAGTTGCTGCTGCAGGTTTGTCTCAGTAGCCTGCAGAGCAGTGACGTCAGTTTCAGCCACATCCAGCCTCTGCTGTGCTGCATCCAGCTGCTCCATCAGTGAGCTCATCTGGACGTTAGACTCGTCAACAACCACCTCCAGCTCATTGATGCTGGCCTGCAGCAGTCGACGCCCTGTCAGGGTGCCATGCTACAGTGCAGGGCTTCTGGCCTTGACTGAAGTCGGCGTACTGCTCATGACACTACTTGCGTATACACATATGCAAGCTAGCCCTGGTTACACAAGTGCAGGGCAGCTTGTCAGCTGTTCTGTCTTCACAAGCAGGCCATACAAACCCAGTGTCGCTGCAATTCTTGCAGATTGTACACTGCCAATAGCTGCATGTGTTGGAAGCATAGCATGTAGCACTGCCAGATTGTCACAGCAGGGCGCATGCTGACCTGCAGCTCTCTGTTCAGTTCGCTAGTCTGCGTCAAGGCAGTGTTGGTATGCGTCAGCTCATTCTCTGCACGACTCAGCTCGGCTTGAGTCTGTGACGCCTCCGCCCTGAGCTTCTCACTCTGTCCCTGCTCAGCCTCGTAGCTCGCCTTGGCAGCCTGAGCCTCCATCTCCAGCTCATTGAGCTGAGTCTCAATCTGCTGCTGGTACTCCAGGCTGTCAGCCAGCTCAGCTTGGATGGCTGTGTGCTTTTGAGTCAGCTCAGACAGCTGCTGCTGGTGGTGTTGCAATGAGGACTCACAGGTGTTGAGTCGCACCTCCAGAGCACCCTTCTCAGCAACCAGCAGCTCCTGAAGACAAGAATAAGTGATGTTTTTCGTAAAGTTTCGCTTGAAAGCGAATATTAAAACAGAATGGAAGTTGATAATTCTTTTGACTGTGTCAAGACAACAGAGAGAGCCTTGTACGCTTCCAAGGCTACTGCTGGTGCATAGCAACTGCTTGATTCATGCAGAACCAAGTCCCTCTCAAAAGTAAATAACATTGACTGTATGCTGAAACAAAATAGCAGCCTGAGCAACAGACAAGCAGCAGCATGCAATGCAAAGCATGCAAAATGGTCAGTCTGAGTCAACCATCTGGCATACAAAGGTAGGAGGCTCTGCCACTTGGTCAGATGATGAAAACATTTGCGTGACTGTCTATTGCATGGTTGTCAATTGTCTGCTATGCGTTTCTTGGCAATGACCCAAAGAGGGAAAGCTGTACCTGCGCCGCAGAAGCAGTTGCCTTGTCCTCTTCTAGCTGGAACCTGACATCAGACAGCTCCTCGGCACTTGCACTGAGCTGTTTGGTCAGCTGCTCAATCTCGGGCAAGCGGGCCTGTGCCAGCAATCGTGCTTTGTTTTGGCAGATCACAGTCACCCCAGGATCATCCAATTTGGTGTAAGGATCATCTAATTTGGTGCAAGGCTCAAAGGACACAGAACCGCAATGCCTTTGCATCTCCTTGCCTCAATGCGGAACAGTGTTGCATGACATGTCGTTTACACATACTACACACGAGCAAGCATGGTCAGGCAGCGCTATCCATAGCTTGCTACCCTTGCAATTGCTGCAGAAGAGAATGTGATTCAGCTGCATTGCCTGCCATAACCTACATATGAGCACGTACCGACGCAGATGTTGTGTCTGGCTTGTAGTTGCGTACCTCTGCAGCAGCCTTGGCCTCTTCTGATGCAGTCAGAGACCCCTGAATCCTGCTGATTTGCTCTTGGAGCGCCTGGTGCTGCTGGGTGAGAGCAGCATGGCTGTCTGTGAGCGCAGCAAGCTCGTGCTCAAGGCTAGCCTTACTTGCAGAAAGCTCTGCCAGCTGGTTAGTCTTAGCCTCAGCATCCAGCCTGCAAGGGCAACAGAATGCACAGGTTGTTGCTGTACTACTCAGCCACACATGATGATGACTGCAAGTACTTGTGAGACTACAGACTTGGAGTCAACTTCCTGCTGTACAGGCAGGTGATGTATGCCAGCCTAAGGCAGCTACCCTGGTTGCGCATGCTGACATCTTGCAGCATTCAAGATGATGGAGGTCACGATACAACCATACACAGCTGCGTGGGGAGATGGCCGTTCTGGGCAAGAGACTGTGTCCCCTGCATTTGCAAAATCTTTGCCTGATTGTGCAAGGCTGCCGCCTCAGCAGAGTGCCATCATGACTGCCAATAAGCATAGACTATTCCTGTCTTGTGATTTCTTTCAAGGACAGCAGAAGACAGCACAAAGATTACTTGTGATCATCATGGGCCTGGGTGGTGTCAGCAAGCTGTTGCTCAACGCTGGCCAGTTGGGCAGACAGCTCATCCCTGTCCTGCATCAGATCAGCCCCCGCCTTCTGAGCCTCCTTCAGCTCTCCTGATGTGATGTCACATTCACCTGTGCATGCAACACTGTCATGACTGGCAGCCTCTTCCCACAACATCCCATATTCATGTTACACATACTAGTTATGGGCGTGTGCAACAATCCTCTGTGTAAGCTTGAGTGCAGCCTCATTGGCTTCCTTCAGCTGGCTGATGCAATTGAAGACTGTCACATGGCTGTGCACATACAGGCCAAAGTGCATCACACATCTGCTTAGGCAGCCCGCTGCAGCAGCTTTAAGCGTTCTTGTTGCATACAAAGATGCTGCCAAGGTATCCTGTGTGTTGTCAAAACCAGCAAGTTTAGCAAGTGAGAGTGGCAAGAGCTCACTCTTCTTGGCATGCAGCTCAAAGTTGGTCTTCTCCAAGTCGATCTGGGTCTTGGCCAAAGCATCCTGGAGGGTACCCAGCTCAGACTTGGTCTTGTTGAAGCCCACCATGATGCTCTCTCGCTGCTTCTCAGCAGCTGATTCCTTCTTGTCCAGATCCTGTGATCAAGCATGAAAATGCTCGAAATCGCTACGTCTGTTTTCAGAAGGCATGGCAGCCTTTGTCAGGTGTTTGCAATGCATTCAGCTGGCTATCAAAATTCACTACTTGTGGCAGGACCAGAGCATATGTGCTAAGCAGAGCTGCTACAACTAATGTGGATACCTTGCTAGTCAAGTCAGGGGCAAAGGTTGGCAGCAAGTGGTGACATCAGCTTGCTTTATTGCAGGTATGGTAAGTTGCCAAATCAGGATCCTATGCAGGCAGCAATCCATGTGCATGGCGCTAGGAGAGGACATGTGCTCAGTAAATGAGTTAAGTACCTTGGTGAGCTTGCCAGTCTGAGCTTGCAGAGCCTTGAGCTGGCGGTCAATGGTGGCCTTCTCTGACACAACGTTTGCTTTGTCCTGCACTGTTGACCTCAGCTTGCCCTCACATGCTTGCAGCTTCTCCCTGTGAGCAAGTGCCAGGCACTCCTAGCAGATACTGGTGCATTCATTTGTTGATTAAACATGTCCTTGCCGAGAGTCAAGTTCACACATTCCTGCGAAGCCTGCATGAGGTCCTGATTTGGTAGTCAGACTAGTGCAAAGGAGGGTATACAGGCGTAAGCACAAGCAGGCTGCCAGGCTGCAGCTGAACGTTGCAATGCGACCGGAGCCTTAGAGCATTTGGCCTAAGTGAGTCAGCTGCCTGATGTTAGGCTGCTTTCATGCCAAGCTCGCTGACAAATACAATCACTCACATGTTTTCGAGTGCTGGAGGACTGTACAGTCACCTGTTAGGGCTTGGACAGAAGCCAGAGGAGGCACAGCATGTGTGAAAGTAGCATACCTTGTAGGACATGCAGCTCACAGCTTGTTACCTGGCCTTGTCAAGCTCCTTCTTGAGTCTGTCAGACTCCTTCTCGCCTCCTTTGCTGCTCACGCTGGCCGTCTTGAGCTGCTGACGCAAGTCCAGCAGTTCCTGCTTGTGCAATCTCCTGCATGGATGAACAGGGGCACAGATGAATCTGCCTGGCAGTGTATATAGACCAATACAATAGATCGTGACAACCTGGTGTAGCACTTCAGGGTGGCGATGTGACTCTGCAGGGCATAATCTTAGACTTGACACTCACTGCTACATATACATTGATTACCCTCAAAACACTCGTGTATTCATTGCCTCATTTATACAACCATTTGATCATTTTTGTCTTCACATAACTCTTATACTGAGGTCAGGTGCATACACTTCTGGGCGACCCACTACATGAGGTCTTGTTTTGGCAGTCAGCAGAAGTGTTTGTTGATGTGATATGCTGCTACGTGGATTGGCTAGTGTGAAGACACAGGAGCAGGCCCCCGATGTCTTCACACAAGCTTCACTTGACAAAGCTGGCCACTCAAAGCTGGCTGCCAGGGCTGCAGCATACCTGGCCTCTTTGAGCTCCTCTGCAGCATTGAGGGCACCGCCTGCTTTGGCCAATTTGCC
>JAABUK010005208.1_pt1 | contig 20499 bp, 32 predicted proteins | sample 5559141 | NCBI WGS metagenome assembly JAABUK01 (sample SAMN10711869, study PRJNA513367) | rock metagenome | isolation source: Antarctica rocks | place: Antarctica: Victoria Land, Pudding Butte nord | collected 2016-01-03 | reverse complement strand
TTGTATCCTCCCGGCCCTACCCTCTCTAGAATATCACTGAAGGATACAAAGGCAAGCCTCTTCTTCTACCGTTACTTTCACAAAAGCACAGAATTTGTTCCCCACAGTGAGCTGTGACCTTGCATCATTGCTTTTGCAATATCCTGTTGTTGTCTTCCTGTGGCAAATTGGTTGTCACACGATTTGCATGGCCTGCATGTGCATCGGCTGCTGCCTTCAAGAGCTGCATACTGCTCATGCTGGACACATGAGAGGGGTGACTGCACTTGTGCACAATGCATTAGTAAGGAAAACTTCAGTTGGCAGGCCATTGAGACTATCAGCAAGAAAGACTCACTGCAGTAAAGACAGCAACACGGCATAGACAGCTACAAGCAATGCTGCAGTTGGGGGATTACTATCTGCCCAAAGGCACACCAGTGCACATCAACCTGTGGGCCATTCAACACGATGAGAGATACTGGCAGGATGCACAGTCCTTCAAGCCTGAGAGGTGGGTTGGGGACAGGACAGGGGGGGACCGAACCGGTGGCATGGCATACATGCCCTTTGGCTTGGGGCCCCGCATGTGCATTGGTATCAAGCTAGCACGTAAGTTCTGGCGGTAAAGTACATTGCAGCGTCTCTCGTGGCTATTACTTGTGTCATTTTGCACCATGACAGCTTTGACTATGATGCATGTTGGTTGCAGCTTGAGATAGCTTCCTGCATTGCTGACGACGCTGCGCTGAATTCTGATCAGTCACTGCATCCCCAGTTGACAACTATCTGCTAATTGTATTGACTAGCCAGAGTTATGCTAGTAATGCAGCCCTTGCATATTGTTTGTGTCATGGTAATATTAATGTGACGCTGAGATGACCTGTAGTGTTTGTGCAGTTGAGGAAGCCATCATTGCTTTGGTGCGACTGTACCAAACCTACACATTCAAGCTGCCAAGCGACCTGTTGCAGCACGCTATAGAGGTGAAGCAGACGCTGACCATCAGTCCTAAAAACGGAGTGCCGGTCACTGTGGTACAGCGCACATGACATTGATACATTACCTGTAACAGCAGAGGCGGTAGGAGGCACTTGCCCACTCTGCTTTGTTAGCAAAGCTGAGCGTGTGCATATTAGTTGAACCAAGTGTTCACCGGTCAGATGTTGAGTCAGAACTTCTTGGAAGTTGCGGAAAAGGAACAAAATTGAAACAGTCCAGACAATGTCTACAATAGTGATGCGACTGTACAGTGTAATCAACGTGTTAAAAAGCAGAAGTGCCAGGGTGTCATGGCATGCACATAGAAAATGTGCGGGTAACATGGCAAGGTGCAAAATAACCCAAATTTTGTAGCACTTGCCGCAGTACCAATACTATTGATACAACTACATGGGCTCTGTTACAGTGCAGCATTTGCAACAAGTTCATCTTGTGAAGCTTAGGGAAGAGCTTAGCAAAGCACACCTTTTGTGTAAGGACACAATATGTTGCGAAGCATACGCAATGAATGTATCATGTCATCACTTTTTCTCAGCATACTTTCGAAAGTCTGCTGGCACCAACACAAGAAACAAATACCACCAAACTAGGATGGGCACAGCAGCAACACCTGTGGCAATGTTTGAGCCGCCAGAAATCCACCTTGCACCAGCTACAAATGCAGTACCAGAGACCAAAATGGACCAAGGCTGACACCAGACAGGCTTATACGCCCAAAAGTCAGGACTTGCTGGAAGCCCGGGTTGTTTGTAAGACTGTCCAGAAGAGGGTCGGTAGCTCACAGCTTCACTGTCACCAGTATCAAACATGCTTGCAACATCCAAAAAGTTAGGAAATGAAGCATCATCTGCATCATCCTCAGTGTGGTGTTTGTGAGAAGAATGATGATGATTGCTTGAGGAGCTGTGACTAGTATCATGACTGTCCCATCCAGAGCTATGGCTTGAATCATGGCTATGGCCGGCATCATGAGAGGAAGAATCATCACAGCATTTCACAAATATGTGACGCTGCCTTGCAAGCTGCACCTTTCTGCCAGAGCATTTTGCGCCTGCTGAAAACAAGCCAACATCAGCTGACGGGGACACCAGCTGCAGCTTCTGATGCGAGGTATGGCTTGCAGGCAGTATGGAAGGAGCAAAGAAGTGTGCAAGCTTGCCTGTGAGTTTTTGGTGGTTCACAGACAATCTGTACCGTAGGCTTGACGCCTGTGCGTTAGGAGCATGGCAGCGAGCACAGCCTAGCCGTGCCATTGTTAAGCGGATCTGTAACCGCCGAAACTGTATGTATCAACTCTCAGCTGCTTAGGTCAAAGGTCGGAGTAGACGAAAGACCAGGCCAAGCAGAGTCCGCTGACTGTAATCAAGAGCTATGTTAACACTTGGGCACCGTTTTTCTTGGGCAAAGAGTGGATTGATTAGCTGATGACGCGCAATTTGGTGTTACTTCTTGCATGTGTAAGTTGCACAGCCAGCAGGTCAACTATAATGCACGTGCACACTGACTTCTTGCTTTGTGGGCCTGCGTTTCCGGAACACAACAGCAAGCATAACGATGTCTCTCTCGAGCCTGACTGCTTAACGAGGAGTCTATTCTGTGCGATAGCCCTCCGTGACAGTACTGCCCGAAGGACGTGCGATCACGTCTGGACGGAAGTGAGTGCGCGCTATCGGACGTACTAGTGTTCGTCCCACCTTTGCATTGGCTCGCACGGCGCTGCTGGGATCGGCGATTATAACCTGCATCCGGGGTTAGACGCTTCCGGTCTGACAGGGTGCATGCCGTGGCGAGAATGGAAGCCTTGCGCAGACGCTGGGACGCCAACAAGGGAGAAATATATACCATCATACGTTTGTCCATACCAGTATCGACCGGTTTCTTGTTGAACAAGCTGGTCTCCTTCGTCAGCGTGATCCTTGTGGGCCACTTAGGACCAGCGGAACTGGCAGCAGCAGCGCTAGGAAGCTCCCTCATCAATGTTGTAGGCAACAGCGTACTGGCTGGCTTGGCAGGTGCTATGTCCACTCTTTGTGGACAGGTGACTCTCATTTCCTCATACACACAGTACATGAGTGTGTCTTGCTCATGCGCACTCTGCACTGCTTGCAAGCTGCATATTACGACACATACACACCCCTGCGCACACGTCTGCATAGGACTCTGTTGCCAGCAGGCATATGGCGCCAAGAGCTATGATCTGGTAGGGCATGTCTGGCAAAGGGCCATGATCATACTTGGCTTGGTTTGCATCCCCATTTGTGGAGTCCTGCTGGCTACAGAAAAGCTGCTCCTGCTGGGAGGGCAAACGCCTGCTGTGGCTGCCATGACAGCAGCTTATGTCAGGTCAGCCAATGCTTTGAAGCAAAAAGAGCCCAAAATGACTGAAAGCGCCTGACCCAAAAAGCAAACATCTTCGCTTTGTTGTTCATCACGTAAAAGAACAGCGACATTGATGGGTGCATGCACCATGTAGAAGTGCACACATGCTGTCAAGTGAGCATAGCCATTGCATAGTTACCTTCCAAGATGTCAGGCCATTGCATTAATGGCAATGCTATTGAAATATCATATCAGCTTCAAGCATGACATGGAAATCGCGTGTTCAGAAATGCACTTTCAAGGCAAAATTCTATGGCTTGCCAACATATGCAGGGTCATGTTTGCTCTGCAACAACTATTTCACATCTTCATAAAACTCTCTGATTACAGCTGTCACTTTTGCAGAACTTTGCCATAAATAGACAATCATGCTCACACTGCTGATCAGGGCATTGAGTCTCATCAGCAGATTTGTCTTGCTTGTACTGCAAACTGCAGCAACAAAAGGCACAGTAAAAGAGAGAACAAACTAGAGTAACACTCAGTGGCACTCAGGAGCATAGCTCTTCATCCAGCAAAACTTCCTGTCATGATTGCTGGCAACCTGCTGGCTGTTTCTGGTCAGGCCAGTGACCCAACATCTGAGGTTACAATCCTCCATATGCTTTATGGATCACATACTAATGTATGTATGATTGACTTTGTCAAAATCACCAGCATCGTAAGCCTCTATCATGTGACATCCAGTCTCCTTCTCCCTTCCATTGACATGCATTCATGGTTGTCAGGTGGACTCTGCCCGGGATCTGGGCATATGCTGCCTTCATCACAGCCAACAACTACCTTCAAGCCCAGAAGATTGTACGGCCTCAAGTGGTCACCAGCGCACTGGTGCTGGCAGTGCACCCCCCTCTCAACTGGCTATGCATATACACCCTGGGTGCGTAGCTTCAAACTGTGCAAGATTCTGGCAATCACAGCTGCTTTTGTGCTTGTTTGGTTGAGCTGTTGTAGACAATGCAGCAGCAGCAGCAGCAGCAGCAACAGCAGCAGCAGCAGCAGCAACAGCAGCAGCAGCAACAGCAGCAGCAGCAACAGCAGCAGCCACATTGCAAGATGACAGTTTGTTTCAGGGGTCACCTTGCAATGCGGCACATACAGTTCCTGTTTGATGCGCATGGCTGTGTGTATGTCATGCACACTGAGTATAGAGCTCTTGCTTCCATTGTTCTGCCCCTCTGTGCACTCCATCTGCATAGCTTGCTCTGAGCAAATTCAGACACCAAGCAATCTGAGAAAGACCTCTGCAGCTGGTGTTCATGAGTATAGCTTTGTCATTGTTTCCTTGTTTTTCTCCTGTGCTGTTTTTAGCTGAAGTCATGTTGGATCACCAGTAGGCAGGTGGGGCAATCTACCTGGCCTTGCTGGTCAGGACGTCGTGTATCACTTGCATGCCCTGTACCTTTGTTTCCTCTGCAGAAGTCACCGGTTTTCCAGCTGTTCATCTGTTCTGTCATCTCCCTTTCCCCCCACAATTGAGTGTAGTGCAGGTCTGGGATACCTGGGGGCAGCAATGGCAACCTCTATATCCCTCTGGCTTCAGTTCTTCACCCTGCTCATCTACATTGTCTTTCTCAAGGTACACTGCTTAGGCGTGAACTGCGCTGCCTTGCTGCATGGCAAAGTCTGCGATGCAGATGGTCCTGCCTTTTCATGGACTGCAAGCATCCATTTGAAACTTAAGAGCTGCATCAGTCGTATTCAGGATGCAGCCTGACATCACTGGGAGCAGAATCCACGCACAGTGTGCAGTTTGGAGCTGCACAAAGCTCTGCAAGCATGTGTCTGTCAAGCTGCATACAGCTGACCAGATCTGTTACTGCCCTGTGCTGCACACCAGTTTGCGTTGCTGGCTGCCCTTTGTGACGTGCCTTTCAGGCTTATTCACTGCCCTCTACAACATGCCCTCTGCACTCAGCCATGGCGCTTTGGATCATGCCTGTTGGCCCCACTCAGTGCCCTTTGAACCATGTCAATTGGGGGCACTGACTGCCCTTTGCACCATGCCAATTGGGGGCATTGAGTGCCCTTGGCACCATGCCAATTGGGGGCACTGAGTGCCCATTACACCATGCCAATTGGGAGCACTGACTGCCCCTTTGCACCAGGTCTATTGGGACCACTGACTGCGCTTTGCACCATGCCAATTGCGAGCCTTGAATGCCCTTCATTGTGTGCAGAAAGGGGAAGCCACATGGCCGGGCTGGTCCAAGGAGAGCTTAGTAGATTGGTGGCCCTTTGTCAAGCTTGCTGTTCCAAGTGAGTCTTGCATGTCTTCCCTGCTGCTGTCTGCCCATGTCCTGTTGTATCTCCTTATTGTAGAGACGGCCGATACCATCCCTAGGCATTTTGAGTTTAGATCCTCGCTATGGAGTGGGCCTTTCCACCATCCAGCATGACGCTTCTAAGAAGACTCATGACAAGCACTGCATGCTCCCTCCCCCCCCATTTGTAACTTCAAAGCAAGGGACTGAGTATTGCTTGCTGCAGTTCGGCCTGTCAGTATCATAGCGTCATGGTTTGTTCAGCTCTGTGTTGGGCTTTACAGGTGTGCTGTTTGACGTCACAATGGTTGGCACAGCTTGATTTTCAGCTATGTCTTGTAGCTTGCAGGCATACATTTGACACCACAGCTGTCAGCATACTCTTTGTTCAGCTTCGTCTTGCAACATGCAAGTTTGCTGACTGTACCAGCAGTCGGCATGGTGCTGCTTCAGCTCTGACTTAGACAAATCAGGCCTAATCCACCTTGGTTTTAGGACTTTTCCTTTCTCTTTGGGCTATGGCCTATGGTCATAGCTCCGCCTCAGCAGGCTCCCGTTATGACTGCTGAGAAGCGTAAACTGTTCTTCAACTGTTCTGTGTGACATGCAGGTATGCTGCTGATATCCGAGTGGTGGGCCAGTGAGACGGCAGTGATGATGGGTGGATTGCTGCCAGATGCACAACGTCAGCTCTCAGCCATGGCCATCTACCAGACCACCAACGCAATGTGCTTCATGCTCCCCCTGGGGATTGCCGTGGCTGTGTCCACCAGGTGAGAAGACAGCAAACAACTTACGACGTCAATGAAATAATTGAATGGTGACTCAAATAGGAACAGTAAGAGTTGATTTTAGTCGTGTTTCTCTTCTTGGTACACTTTCATCCCAATACACCCTAGAGTTTTCTAAGCCGTTGTGCAGGCTCGTACCAGGTTTGTTTAGGACGTTGATCAGATGATGGAGGGTGGAAACCTCCCCTGTAAACCCAAAAAAGAAAAGCCAAGTTGCGGCCGTCGTAACAGCCGTGATGCTGTCTGTCAGCCTTAGGTGCAGACCATGCATTGTAGCTGTAGCTCCAGCACCCTTGTGAGCAATGCTGGTGCTGCATCCACTGGACGGGTTCCTTTGAGTAGTGACCCTTCAGTGCTTTGGTGTGCTTCTCATTGAGAAACCCTCTCTGCCTGACGCTTGAGGCACCATGAACTTGGAAACAAATACAGTAACTAGTCTACTTTCCAAAGCACGTGGAGGGCAGCTTTGATGACTTGAGATGCTACCAAGACTTCTGCGTGCTCTCGCTGACCGCACCAGCCTTTGCTGTGTGGGCTGGTGGGCGTGAACAGCGCTTTGCTTGCTGCATGTCAGCAGCTTTTGGACAGAAAGACAACAAACAGCAGCAAAGCAGGAAGGGAGCTCAGCGCCATCATGTTGGAATAAGCAAACCTTGAAACCCCTGTGACAATGCATATCTGTAGTAAAGCCCAAGTTGCCTCACCCTCAGGCTGAGGATATCAGTTCATCTTCATCAATCTCTCCCTATTCATCTGCGACAGTTGCACAAAATATCAGTCCAGCTGATGGCAAATAGAAAAGGCATAATGGTTTCTTTTTCTTTTCTGGGAAATGCATGTGTGGCGCTTGCAGGGTGTCCAATGAATTGGGAGCTGGGAACCCCAAGACAGCCCGGCACACCACCAATGTGGGCCTCTTCCTCACGCTTACTACCACAACCTGCCTCAATGTGCCCATCTTCTTCTTCAGGTACATCACCGGTCCTCTTCTTCCCTCTGCTGTCAACTCTTGTCTTGCTGTGTCATTCGGTGCTCATGTACGTCTTCTGCTTCTTTTGTTCTCTCCTGGCTTGCTCTCTTCTTCAGTCAAGCTGTTGATATATACATATATCCGTTTTTGGCATGCCCAGCTCAAGTTTTTTGCATAACCTTAGCAGAGTCACAGAAGAAACATCAATGCCCCAAAAGTTACGGTTCCTTTTTTTTGTTGCAGGAAGCAGTGGGGCGCTCTGTTCAGCACTGATCCAGAACTTGCTGCTCTCATCGCCCAAACCCTAACTGTTCTGGCGTTTTATATTCCGCTGGATGGCTTGTCAGTAGTCTTGGGAGGTGTGATCAGGGGGGCTGGCAAGCAGCTGCTGGCTGCCCCATGTGTCATCATAAGCTACTATGCATTAGGGCTGCCAGCTGCAGCGTACTTCGCCTTCAATCTTGGGCTTGGGGTCAGGGGGTTGTGTTTGGGGACCCTGCTGGGAACTGCTGCACATGCTGGCAGCTTCTACTTCCTTGTATGGAAGCTGGACTGGAACTTGGAAGCTCACAGGGCAGCTGCCAGGGTCAAAGGGCAGAAGGCTGTTGCCCTTCAGACCATTCTGACCCCTTCATCTGACTACGATGACTCCCGACAGGATGTGACAGGAATTAATGGAGAGAAACCTGTTTTGGGCAGCAGCTATGTTTTGGAAGCAGAGGAAGAGGAAGAGGATGAAAAGGCAGGATTGCTTGCAGGAGTGATTGCTGATAGCGTTCTCAGCGTGAGATCTGACGGCATCAGCTTTGCTGAAGTTTCAGAACCAGATGGTCAGGGCAGCCTTGCAAAATGACATGGAGCCTGGAGAACTCCATATCTACCAATTTTTTGAGCTCAACATTCATCTGACATTCTACCACCACTAGCTTTTGTGACTGCTGTGTTTAGGCTTGTACGATAGCAATCTGGTTGTACTGCAATGTATTTGTTCTGTTTAGGAGTCTGTGTAGCTTTTACTGGACATGAAAGCAAGCAATTATCGCTGGTAACAATGAGAAATTTACACCAGCATCCAGATTGGTTACTACTACTGCTATGCAGGCCTCATGAACAGAATATATAGGAATGAAATGGCACTCTAGGCTGCAGCTGCTTTCAAATCAGATGTTGGTCTGATACTGCCCACAGCGGCAGACAATGTGTCAGTATGGCTCACGGGTCAAATCACAGTGTGCTGGATGCAATGCCTGAACGCTTGTTGTGCATTTGCAAAGCAGCACAGGAAGTGGAACTCAGTACTGAACATCGATAGGCAGGATGTGCACCTCGGACATGCATGTTCAAACCATGGTCCCGACGCATTTGTTGGGGACATTGTATACAGTCACAAATTTTGTCACAGGAGCGTTGTCTACATGCGTATGTGTCTCTGCACTTGATGGATATCATGTATCAAATTAGCACATCCCAGGTTACCTGGGCCAGGTAGTTGTTCTGCTGCCACATGTTACGTAAATACTTGTCATCACTCATACGTCACTGCATTTGTTTGTGACTCCTGTCGAGGGAATAAATGATAGCAAGCACAGCAAAAGTAGGCTACTGTCTCAAAACAAAAACCCCTGCAAAGAAAAAGCTCACAAATCACAACATTTTGGGGGTTTGTCTTCGGGTTCATACGCTAATGGAAAACATGCTTCATTGCATAATCTTCTTGTACTTTGCACTGTCAACTCTCACTGAGCATAAGCACAGGGTATCACGGCCCAAAAGCAATTGCAGCTGAAGCATCAAATAGCCAGCTGTCAGGAAGAGAAGCAGATTATGCCTCATTGCTGCATACTATAATGCCCACTGCTGTGTGAAAGGGTGTCCACAGCTGAGTGAGGTGCTGCCCACAGCTGAGCAGCATGCTGTCCAGTGCCATGCCCATTGCTGACAGTTGAGTGGTACGGTGGCCATTGCTGAGACAGGTGGTGGCCACCAACCCATAGAGGGGCGGCCACAGCTGGAAGTGGTTGACCCCACTCAGCTCGGCCTGCTGAGTCCACGCTATCCAAAAAAGCATTCAGAGCAGAAACATCTAGTTCTTCTAGCGCTGCCAGCTGTCCATAAGGCAGCCCTCCTGGTGCATCCGCTGTTGCAGGCCGCTGCTCCTGTAGCATCACAGCAACCACTGAAACCAATACCATTAGCTAGGCAGGTGTGCAAACTAGTCTCCTGTGACATGTGTGTAACGTTGCCTCATAAGACAGCTCAATCTATTGTGTTTATTCATGTCAATGACATGCTACACTGAGATCAAAGAGGAAGAAGTGTGAATTTTCAACACTGCATTTGGCAAACTGCAGCTGAGGTGAACAACACTGCCTCTGCAGATGTGCAGTAACAATAATGCACAGACACTCTGCTAAGTGCTGCAATGGTGTCATGCTAGTTTGCAAGTCGCGCTTAGACACCTTTATGTCCCTGATGATACAGGCTGCTGCGTTGCGGCATAATCCAAAAGGAGAAAGCCTACGCTTGGTGTGCTACAACACAGACAAGAGAGTGTGCACATTACTTTTTTGTTGCGAGCTGACACTTCAGCAGGTGCTCTTATTCTGATGGCCAAAACAGGGCTTCACACAGGCAGCTACTCAGGACTGTACACACCTGACCCTTGCGCAAGCGACACGTTGGACAAAGAAGAATACATGAATGAAAGTGTGAATACCTGGGTCTCCCAAGCAGGGTGCCCTCGCAGCTTGCTTAGGGCCTCTGCATCTGCATAGGGGCCCACCCCCAACCCCACACCCCCAGCAAAACCCCCCTTGACACCCCCTGTGCCATCGATTTGCATCACCCCCATGCCCTCAGGGCTCTGGCTTGGGGATGGTGAATGACTAATCTGACGTTGCATGTGACTTGGCAGATGACTCAGCGGGCCTTGGACGTGGACTGCCCCAATGAGATCTGAACCCATGTGGCTCTGACGTGCTGCGCTGGGCTCATCAGATGACTGCAAGCTTGAGTCCAGGCCGGGGCTTGCTTCAAGCTCTTCTTTTTTTGCCAGTATCCTGCAAATATCAACCCAGATCATGCTATGTTCCCATGTTCATCCATCATGATTGCTTCATCCCCAACCTTATGTTTCTACTTGATCATGGGAACGCTCCTACTGGCCATGACCTGAGACTTACTTTCCTTGCTTACAAATTCACTCATTAGTGCTTCTTCCTGTTGTTCCAGTCACTAACCAATGATTGTGCAGCAGCACTGTGCAGCATGCTGAGATGTTGGCATTGTCAACACTATAGCATGAAATGTTGATTATGCTGAAATGTTGGCCATGCTGAGCAGCGATGGTCACGAAAAGCTGCCGAGCACAATTTTGTGCATGTCTTGATCACACAAAGGTCTCAAGCCAACATGCACATGCAGGGAACAAGCATATGCCAAAGCATAGTCAAGCTTGAGCGGCTGACAGTGTACTACCCTACACCACAAACTCTACACCCCAAACCCTACATCACAAATCCTAGGTCCACCCTCTCATTGACATCATGATTGGCTCAATTGCAGACAGTTTGGCCCAAAACCTAGAACCTATATAGGGCTGTACCTGGCATGAGTAAGACCCTGGCTGTGACCATTCGTCTCCTGGCTGAGTCGACTTGGCAGGTAAGCCTCAGAGTACGCTCCTGTTTGCCGAGCTCCTGAGTGTGTCTCAGGTTGCACCCCATGTGCCATGACCCTCTGTGGGGCAGCTGCTTGGGAAGCAGCAGCAGTACGCAACACATGACTCTGAGCACAGCCTGCCACAACAACACTGCTTTTGCACGCCATGACCCCAACAAGATGTGGCCATTAGATGAATGATGGCATGGAAACATTGCTTTCTGGCAACAAGACAATGGCGAGTATGCATGCATGAGGATGCAATCTTTAGGCAACAACAGTGCAAGAGGTCTGTTTCTGCAGTCTGGGTTGTGGAGCCAGATGTGACTCATCAGACATCCTGGCTTGAAAGCACAGATATGCTTGACTCACCGTTTTGCGAGTGAGTCCTGAGCGGATGAGTGAACACCATGTCCATGCTCTTGCGCCGCCGCCTGGAAGCTTGCTTCAGGTCCTTGGCTGTCGGACTCTTCACAACGCGGTGCAATGAGGGTGAATCTGACTGCTACAGGCAGCACAGGAAGAAGAGTTACTGACATCCAAGGGTGCATGTGCTTACTACCAACAGCGCAAGAAGAAGATCCACCGCTATGCGAGAAAGGTGACTCTAACTGCTACAGGCAGCATGAGAAGGATAGTCATTGCCATGCAGCTATTAAGAACAGTGCATGTGCACATACTGCCATGAAGCTGTTATACGAATTTAATGCAGTGACACACAATGCAAAGGCTGCAATCAAAGAGTAAACATGAGCAAACATACATCAGTCAAAGTAGGCCTATCTGTACTCCTTTGCGTCTCTCTAAGTCAAGCTGTGCTTTGATGACAATACCTTACAAATGTAACACAAAATATCGAGCCTGTTCATGTCAGGCGGTATTGCAGAGGGCTGGCTGCTTACCCTGGGGCTTCTGGTGGAAGGGCTGTCCAGCAGAGTGCTCACTTCTTCAAAGACCATGCCCTGTACATGTGCAGCATTTGGGTTGAAAAGACAAAGAAATGACAAGAAAACACTGCAACTTCCGACGTCAAATTTATAGGAAGCCACGTATTACACCATGCTGCCCCGGCATTTCTAGCTTGCAACATGCTGGCTGCAACACCACCTCGGTCCCATTGCTCTGACACAATGAAATGATGTGAGACACAAGCATAGCAATGTCTGTCCTGATTTCACTGGGCAGGCTTCTCAAAGGACACCGACGGGGTCTCAGCATGAAGGCGTCAGACGGTATGAAACCGTCAGCACATATTCCTACCTGCAGTGCTTCATGGCTGAATTTGGTTTGTAAGCTGGGCAGCCCGGTAGGCAAACCCCCCTTGGTTGCAGGTGGGTACCCGGTTTGGACAGTGGTAGCCCCTTGCTGAAGCTGACTGCCATAGCCATGTGACTCACGACCCGCAGAGCAGTTCAGGTCAGAAGGTGCCATGTGTGCTCCTGCATGTTGAGCTTCACATATTTGTCCTGTTCATGAAAACTATGTTGCAGAAGAAGAAGTATTCAGCTGTGTGTCTATGACAGCAGAGGCATTGCCAGACAATGCTCTGTCCTCGGTGCTTCCAGCTCAGCCTGAGCCCTCAGTGCTCAGGCTGAGCTGAGCCCTGAGCTGCTAACTCATAGCCTTAGCCTTAGGCGCAGCCCAGCACCAGAGCAAAGTGTTGACATTCATGCATTCATTCACTCATTCACTTGTGCGTGCACTGGTTCACTTGTTCATCATTGGTCCTGTTTTTAGGATTGGATGGTGACAAGCCTGCCTAGCTTTCTGTATCAGGTATGGTTGAGTTGCAATACAGAGATCATAGCACATTCTTCTGCAGATGTTCTGCAAGCAGTCTTTAAGCTTTGGAGGCGCCACATACAAGGGCCACACACAGCAGGCATGTGCATGGCTTTTACCTGTCGTAATGCCGTCATGACCATTGTAAAGCCCGCCTACTGTTGACCCATTGCCATCATGGAAGCAGGCAGGCAGTAGGGTTGCCCCAGAGGTTATCCTAGGGTTGCCATGCCCTAAGCTGCCGCCAGGGTTTGGGATCAAATACCCACCCGGGGGCACCCTGAAAAACTCCCCAGGGTCTACGTCTACCAAGGGAGAGCTACTTGAGGCGACTGGCTGGGAATCTAAAGGCTCCTGATGGCAGCCAGCATGCATGTGATCCTGCTGTGACTGACCCTGATGAGTCATGTCATCACTGCCCTGCTTGGGTCTGTCAGACCAGTACGCCAAATTCTGCATCAGGTTGGGGTCATTTCCCGCCGTTACGACCTTGAGCGGCAAATTGGCAGTGCTTCCTATGTTGTTCAGCATCAGGCTGTTGCCCAGCACACCGCCAAAGGTCTCTGGTTCTGACTTGATACTGGGCGACATCCCTAGATCCCCCTGGTGTAGATCCCTTTCCGCAAGCAGCTGGGGGATGTCTAGATCCCCCAGGCTCAGCGCCAGCCGACTGCCGTAGCTTTGATGTGAATCTAAAGCCGGCACGGTCAGCACCTCAGCCTGACTGACTCCCTCCATTGGGTCAGACTCAGGTCCTGCCACCTCTGAGTCTGGTCCAGGTGACTCTGGAGAACTCCTCGAGTCTTCTCCAGAATCTGCATGGCGGCTCTGCTTGTGGCCTCTCAGTGGGGATTCTGAGTGATGCAGGGTCGGGCTAGGGTCTTCAGAAGGCTCAGCACTCTCCATGCAAGCACGTGACCCAAGACTGAGGTTTGAGCGCAGGTTACGCCTGGGGGGTGGCGAGCAGGGCAAGGGCTTCTGCTGGGAAAGCCCTATCTGCAGCTCCTCCCCAACATCCTGCTTCTGTACATGGCAGAAAGAAAAATATATCATTGAAAAGGACAACACACACAACTGATTGTGCAGAGAACACTTGCATCATCGGTAAGGAGTGGATGGGATGCTGGACAGATGATGAGTGCATGATTGTACGAGTACATCATCACATGTGCAAATGGAGACAGGAGCAACTGAATGAAGCAATATACAGTTGTGCATGCTTACCAGCAGATACTATGCAAGCAGTCACACATGGAATTTGCAAGACAAGTTTCATCACTTTATGCCACATGACAGGACTTGAAATTGTGCACGTGCGGATGGGATCAGAAGGGGTCTGGAGGGGTCTCACCCGACCCCGCTTGGTCTTGAGGTGCAACAACTGGAGAGGGTACGTGAAGTTGGTTCTGGCAGTGGGGCCTCTGATGACGATGGCTGCTGCATCATACGCCCTAGCAGCCTGGACCACAAATGTGCTGTTCTAAGAAGAAGAAAAGAAAAGACTACGCCTTTCGGCGGCAAGTTAATGAGGAGCCAAGTATTAGCCTGGAACACAAGTGTGCTGTTCTATTGTTAACGATGCATGGATGCATGCATGCATGAGATCAACCAAATATATTGAGGAAGGAATGGGCGAGAAATTGAAACTTCATAGCTGTAGGGCAGACTGACTGGATGCAGACACAGGCAAGGCTACAGGCAATATTGGATTTTGATAGCCGTGATGATGGCCTGGGATTGGCACTCACAAACAGATAGTCACAAATGAAAGCATCTACAGTCATGTGATCAGGAAGGTGTGAGTACCAACAATGACCAGTCAGATAGGCAAATGAGGCAGGCAGATAATAAAAAGAAATATAGTACCTCAGCAGGGGTGTCAAAGGTCCCCAACCATCGGCGGGTGGTGCGGCTGGGGTCCCGAATCTCTGCTGCCCATTTGCCCCATGGCCTCTGCAATGCCATGTGACCAAATCTGTTTGGCGTTTCAGTGCGCATGATGACACTTGAGTGAGTTGTGTCAAGGCTCAAGCATGATTCCGCAGGAGCGGACATCTGATTGGCTCTTTGCTTGATTGAAACAGCGTTGAGAAAGTGCTTGCCACACGCGAGGTGCTAGTGAAAAGTGAGGACCCATGCCGAGGATGTCAGTCATGCCAGCATGCGTGCCGCAAAACATTCAAATTGAAGCTTTTGCTGTCTAGTAGCCAATCTGCTGTCTAAAAAGTGAGAATGCCACTGATCAGCAGAGGTTGGGTTTGCATGCATGCAACGGCGTGCAGCATGCACTTGAGCAGCCTTGAGCAATGCCATCCTTCCACGGTCACAATGATTGCTGAATCAGAACAAAGCAATCACTGAATCACAGCTGGTTTGTGCCAGATGCATTGCACAGCAAGCATTGAACATACTCGCAAGAATGGTGCTTCACGGTGCGTCTGCCACCACAACAACGTTTCTAAAGACACAGCACATCAGAGAACAGTTCTGTGAACGAGCACACAAGCAGGTATGCAGGGTTGGTGGACCTACCCTGCGCACCCCTCTGAAGCCTGATCTGTTCTTGAAGGAGGTGCTGGTGCGCTGCATGCTTCGGTCCATCACACTGCTACCTGCACTGTCTGAATGATCTAGCTTTGCTGCCTGAGCCACCTCTTGCACCTGCAGTCCAGTCATACTGCTCAAACTAAAAGTTCACTGCTCCATGCAGTTCACAAGCCATCATTTTGGTAGCTGATTGCAGAGTGTGCAAGTTTGCTTAGGTAGGATTGAGGCGTGTACGAAACTCTTGTATAACAGTCACTGTGTGACAATCTAAAAGCGTGATAATCCTTACAAAACTTGCATCCCTGAGTGCTTTGCAGCGTCAGATCCTGACCACCAAACAATATTTGGCGGCCGGCCACATGTTGTTGTAAGATGTAACATGCTTTGATGTTTGTGTCAGAAGAAATCTTGTCACAGGACCAGCTTGGGCTCAAGTGATGAATCTTACCCTTGCAGCAGGTTGTCAAGATCTGAGATTTGATTTGACAACAGCATGCGTGCTTGCTGCCAGTGCACTGCTGCTGATGCAGAAGGCAGCCTGTTTGACGGTCCAATGGTCTTCTCTTGCATCCAACCATGACCAATCCAAGTGCCATTGCATGCTGGTGAAGTGTTTCAGGCTTACCTTCTTGAGATTGGCCTTGATCATGATGGTTCTTGGGCTGTCCTGCTTCCCAGTACTGTTTGCTTCAGCACCAGCCACCTGCAGGCTATCCATGTCCAAGGCTAGAGACCCTCCAGATCTTGCATGCCCAGGCCTGCAGCATAAGCGATATAACATCTGTGAGGACAGGTGCTTCAGAATGTGAGTGTGCGTTTGTCAGAGTGCACGGCCGGTGATGTCGTATGAGAGGATGCAATTGCAGTTTGGCAGGCCAGAAGGGCGCTACAATGCAGGGATAGCAGTGTGTCTGGTGATGGGTCTGCGAGCACAGCTGTTTTGGGCTTGAGTGGGCATGACAAGCAACGAAGGATGAACAGGAAATGCAGGGCAGGCAGGGGACATGAGTGTCACGACAACAGACTGACAAACCACAAGCTGGAATGATGTATTGCTCTTAGAGGGGTGTCCAGAATGAATCATGTGTTGTATGCAGCTGCATACCATCTCAGCCATAAGTGATGTATGATTTTTGCACTTGCACGTACTATGTGAGCTTCAGCATGCATACGAAAGCAATGTGATGCTCGCTTGTGTGCAGCAGACAATGCACTGCAGCTATACTGCAGTAGGACATACCTTGACTCCAGAAACGTAGGTGCGCTGTGTGACCGATCCAAGCCACTGGATGTACTGGCATCCAAGGCTGCCAAATCTAGGCTGAGGATGTCATCTCGATCCATACTGCGTGGCACCTGTTGTGTGGACAGGGCAAGCTGGTGTCAAAGAGAAAGCGGCTCCAGGTGTCCTTCAACATTGCAAAGCAGCATATTTGACCGAGATCAAACGATCCATCGAATGGTATCATCAACAGATGCGTAAGATGCACTATTGAGCATACCTATTTGCACCACGTCAAGGCCTTGCAACCGGAAGCCACTTACTCGGAGGCCTCAGCCGAACTTGTTATTTCCTGCATGGTAGAAAGCTAGGCTACGAACAATCCACAATAGCTATTATTTGCTCCACATACGCATCATCGGCCAGCAGTTGTTTATTGTCAAACGCAAATTGCAGCAGGTTTGAAGACATGCCTTGTGGCTTCAGTGAAAGAGACTGCCCTGAGGCAGAGATTCCCAGGGCAACCTATTGGACGTCGAAGCTTTCACTGTAGCCTGTCTTGCATGCAGCTTTGCGATCCGGTCATTTCGCACTCCTTGTGCCTGTCAGGGTTGCAAGCTGTGTCACAAGGCAAGGTACCGTGAACTTGAGAGCCTCGACAATGGCTCCTGGTATTGCCCTGATTGGCTGGAGGTGAACCTGTGTTTGTTGCTGGCTCGAGACCAAGCTTGACAAATGCAGTCTTGCGCACCGCACACGAACACATTCAATACAAGCAGAGTCTGGTCAAGTCTGGTCGTGGGGCTTCAGAATCCGAATAGTCATATTAGTCACCCCTTGCAGCACCTTTGCCCTCATCTCTGCCCTTCATTGCTCGCTGAAGATATCTTTGCGACAAAGGAACCGATTTCTAGCTGCCGGAACGTGGCACAGCTCGACTGCAGTTAGGTTAAAAATCTCTGGCGTGGCTGCTGTGCAACCGGTGCAGCAGGTGCCAAGTGTACGGGCCGATCCGGATTTTTATGCGAACGTTGACTGGTGATAGACAGCCTGTACAGCACGTGAATCCTCCAAGCACGAATACAGCACGCTGATAGGGTACAAGGGGTACAATCATAGCATGAACAGCCTGTCACATCCTCTGCCGACCCAACTTGTCTTCAGATCTGATCCGTCTGCAAGAGCCTTTCGCAAGCGGCAGAGTTTACAACGTGGTGTGCGTATCTGGTCAGCCTCATCAACGTCTGCCAAGCAGAACGTGAGGACGAAGCCTAAAAGCCCGGCACAAGTCAAGGTCAGTTTGAGTTTGTGTACGTCTGCGCATGGGAGTCACCTGTGCAGTAATGAAAACACTCATAGTTCAGGCCTGACAGGATGTCCTCACAAAAGACTTCAAGCAGCGTCAATACCTGGTGACTGGCAAGCTCACAGAGAATCTTTACACCAAGTTTTGCAAGTAAGCTTATATGCTCACTCAATTTGTTGAGCACCTTGTCAAGTTGCGGCTGTATACACAGTGCGTATATGACTGAGCCTTGATATTTCGCATCAAGCATCATGATTTCTGCACTTGGTCTCATGTCCTGACACAATCATTCTGGCAGGATATCTGATCCTACCGGTGTCATATGGGGAATTCAGCTGTACAAGGCCATCATTGCAAGACTTTTTGACCCACAGCACAGCACTGTCAAGCTGAAGAAGATCAGTGTGACAGGACCTTCCACCATTGAGGCTGAATGGAGTAAAGAAGGCTTTCTGCAATTGCCTTGGACTCCGTATCTTACTACGCAGGAAGGCAGAGTCGTAAGTACTTTGTGCTTTGTCTCCACTGTGTCTGTTTGGCACCTCATACGGCATATAACCTATGTTCATCTTCGCATAGGACTACAGACCAAAAAACTGCTCTCAATTCATAGAGACCATGCGGCATGTAGCATAGACTGTATAAAACTAAGCGTGTAATGCACACTATGCCTTATTGTGTTGCATCCGAAGTAGATGCATGAGGCAACAGTGTATGCACTGATGAGGGGCGCTCTATGAGACCATGAATCTTTGCCTTGGTGCAAAATTACAATGGGTATCTTGTTGCACATTGCTACTCACAAAGGAGTTTATGCTGCAGATTTACACCCTGAACAAAGATGGATTGATCTGTAACCATAAGCAGATCTGGACCAACATGACAGCTCTGCAGGGGATCAAACTTGCATTGACGCCATGCAAGCGACCAGAATAGCAGCAGCGGCAAGGTAGTGAGTCCACCAAAACATTGAAAACATCCTTTGTGCATGGGCTAAGTAAGCAACAATGCAGGCGGCTCAGCCTGTGCAAATTTTGTTTGTACAGATCATGCTATGTATGTATGTGTTGCAACAATTGGTGCTCTTATTAGACTCTATGAACTCAAATGTTCAAAAGACAGTGTATATTGTCCAAAACCTCCTACGGCCCCAGGGGTCAGCATGCTGTTTTATAAATGCATGCATGGGTTTGTCATGTGAAGTCAGCCAGATGCTGCATCAGACAGGGTTGCGATTTTCAGATTTGAGCTCCACAACCAATGTTGCAATCGCTGAAACCTGTAGTACTCCACTAGTGCAGCATATGCAGCCCGCATACCGTAATATTATAACATAGATTTTACTAAATTACGAATAGGTATGCGCCTTAGTGTGTGACAACTGGTCATGACATAATGCATTGCACACTCAGCGGACATACGATTTTGCACGATCCCGCTTCAGCCTTTTGAATGTGTAATCTGCCTGATATATGTACCTATACGAAAGTGCATGGCGTCGGCTACCACGAGTACAATTTGAATCTAATTAATCAGAGGGTGCTGACAATCAAACATACAGGGTCAGCCTGACTCTACCAGAGGTAGGTATGATACTCGCTAGTGGTTCCCTACTGCTTTATCCCGCTTTACCCCCTTGGGGCTGCCCTTGGGGCGAATTCTTGCTCTCCGGTAGGGCCACCCCTGATCTCGCATCTGTGCGTGTATGCGTCACACAACTTGAACAACTGTCACAGCTGACTGAGTCACACCTGCTGATAGGGCTAGGCTTAGCTCGGACAAGAACATGCTTCGTACAGCGTCTACGGGAAGGCCACACCTGCACCCGACCTTTGGTCGAACGGACTTTCTTGTTCGCAAGCCATCTGCAAGCCCTTACTCTTGTGCTGGTTTTGCTGCTAGAGACACTAAGCAGCAACACTCTGTGGTTAAAGAAATAGATACATCAACATTAGCAAATCACTGCACAGATCGAAGGGCAGTACTGCTTGTGTCGTTGACTGTACTTGCTGGAAGTTTTCTGGACGGCAAGGACGCTCAAGCAATACCCTTAGCACCACTGGGGAGAGGCAGTGACACTGTAGGCGGTCCTAAATTGCAGCAACCAAGCCTGCAGCAAGTGCAGGTGCCGCCACCTGTACCATTACCTGTGTTCTGACTGATCAAGTTGTTATTGTGTATGCTGGACAACACTGAAATCTGTACACTGATATAAGTTGTTATTGGCATAGGATATTCTGGCTAAAGATTTGGCAGATGGTCAATACTTTGTGACAGGCAATTTGACCCCCGAGGTGTTTGCAGACGACTGCAGGCAAATGCTTGATAGTAGCTCGTTTTCTTGCAGCCAGACTTTGCATCTTGATGACACCATGCGGCCTTGCCTTGCATGTCAATCCAGATCTGGCACTTGGCATCACATACAGGCTGATGTGTGCTGACCAATGTGTGGACAGCTTCAGTGACTGTACATCATACAGATGTGGACTACAGCATGCCTTGAGGGACAGGAAAGCAATGCTCTTTGCAGGTTTGTGGATCCCACCAACGATGTGGCAGGCTTGAGTAGGTATCGTAAAGCATTGACCATCCTTTTT
>JAABUK010005207.1_pt1 | contig 20502 bp, 20 predicted proteins | sample 5559141 | NCBI WGS metagenome assembly JAABUK01 (sample SAMN10711869, study PRJNA513367) | rock metagenome | isolation source: Antarctica rocks | place: Antarctica: Victoria Land, Pudding Butte nord | collected 2016-01-03 | reverse complement strand
CCCCTAAACCACACACAATGGTATTCTAGAAACTGTAGAAACTACACAATTCTACGATCAAAGCTATAGAATAATCCATCTTCAAATTATACGATTGAGGAAGTGTCTATGGCTGAGATATATGAGGATGATTTACGGAGTTAAATCCGAGAATGGCGAAGGTGGGAAGATAGGTTGTTCGGATATTGGAGGGGTAGGGCCGGTCTGAGATGGTGACTGGAAATGCTGGGGATGGCAGTCGTTACTGACCTGGCACTTGCTAGTTGACGCTTGTATTGGGTAGATAGCTTTCATCGCGGACTAGGGGTGTAGAGAAGGGAGTGGGAAGGTGAGGGTCGTTGTGGTCATGTCGAAACACTAGTACGTGTTTATTGTATGGGAAGAAATGGTCGATTGAGACAGGCTAACAAATATACAGTGACAAAACCCCCAAAGATTGGTTGTGGCTATGTAGATAAACTATGTGTGCATTATATAAAACGACATGACAGATTGATACAGAACAACAAGTATGAAGACAGTACAATGAAAACATGCTAAAGTACAGAGCCGTTAGTACACCATCATTACTTACAGTCGTCGTCATCCTGATCGTCACAGTATGTTAGCGTTTCCCTCAGTCTCTTCGCTCCCACGATTCTCCCATCAAGCAAAGATCCTCCTCAATCTTCCCGCCAGCCCATTCTCCCTCAACCTGATCCCCGAACCACCCCTCTCTTCGTCCCTGTAGACTCTCTCTCTCTCCCTTCTCCTTTCTTTAGCCCTAATTGCCGCCTGCCTAGCCTCCTCTAGCTCTTTCCTCTTTTTGCGTAACTCGCGTCTCGTTTCTGCCTCAGCCTCGTCCATTTCTTTCCGCTTCCTACGCCTTTCTCTTCTGGCCTCGTCCTCCTCATCAGACCGATGTTTCAAGTCTGCGTCTTTAGATTTAGCCTGTCGCTCTTTACGTGGGTTGATGTTTTCAGTAGCGCGGCGTTGGGGGGCCGATGGTCGGCTACTGCGAGGCTTTTCACCATTGACGCGCAGGAACATGCTTGTTTCTGTTTCAGCTCTAGGCAGCACATCCAGCAAGCGAGGTCGGAAAGCGGATGATGACGATGGTTTGGATTCTGGTATTTTCTCACGTTTGCTAGAGCGACGCTCTGATCCTGGCGGACGTTTGCTCTGCCGTTTCTCCTTGGCATCTTTGAGCAGCTTGTCTACTTCGCCGGATTTTGCGGTCGAGGCGCTGATGTCGCTTTCGCGCCGTTTGCGCTCGGGGCGTGAGAGTTCGATGCTGCCGCTGCCTTTAGAGGACGACTTACTGTGTCTGCGAGGGCGGTCCCATGCGGTGCGACGGCGCTTGGATGATGTTGGAGAGGGTGGAGTCTCAGGCGCTGGAGCGGCGGTTTCTGCCGGTGCTTCTTCTGGGATTGCTTCGTCTGTGACTGCTGGAGCTGCTTCGGGGGTTGACTCCACTCCTGCTTCTGCCGCTGGCTCAGATGGTGGGTCTTCTACGGCTACAGGGATAGCTTCTGGGGTAGATTCTGGCGAAGGCTCTTGCGTAGGCTCTTCAGCGATTACTGGAGCTGGCTCTGGTTCATTTGGTGCGTCTGCGCTTGGCTCTTCCGTAGCTGCTGGCTCTACTGATGGTTCTGGAGCTGGCTCACTAGCTGCTTCGGCAGGAGGGTCTACGGGTGGCTTAGCGTCAGGCTCGTCTGCCGTTGGATCTGATTCTGCTGGAGGCTCTGCAGGAGGCTCTTCGATGGTCGGTGGAGCTATTTCCTCGGCAGAAGCCTCTTGAGGAACCTCTTCCGTAGGGGGAACAGCTTCGGCAGGGGCTTCGCTATTGTCCTCGGGCGCTATTACTGGCTCGACCTCGGATTCAGGGGCTGCATCTGCAGCAGGCTCTTTGGCCTCAGCATCTCCCAGGGGCTCCTGAACCGCAGCTGTGGTCGGTTCTACGACAATTTCCGCTGGGGAAGATTCGCCTGCAGGAGCCTCTTCTTTGGCCGGCTCGATTTCCTTCGCAGCATCGTCAGCAGCCGAAGCTTCGGTCTCAGGTTCACCAGCTGCTATGGGCTCTGCAGGTGTTGCCTCAGGCTTTGACTCCGACCCGTTAGGATGAATTTCAGCTGGTGTATCTGCAACCGTGGTTTCTTCTATTGCAGCTTCCACTGGTGCTTCAACTGGAGACTTCACTTCTGGTGCCGTTTCTACAGGAGGGTCTTCGACAGGAGCGGCCTCGATAGGCTCGGGATCAGATGTCGGTATCTCAGCCACAGGGGGCATTTCAGTTGGTGGGTCGGCTGACGGCTCTTCCGCGACAGGGGCTTCCGCTTTGGCTTCTTCTACTGGTGGCGCATCTTCAGGGGTAGGCTCAGCAGAAGCCTCATTTGGCACGGCTGACTCTTCTACAGCAGGCTCTACAGGAGCAGCCTCTGGTTCTACTATCGGTTCCGAGGCCGTTTCCTCTGCCGGAGCAGCTTCTGGTTCTGCTATCGCTTCCGCAGCCACTTCCTCTGCCGGTGGAGGTTCCTCCACTGCAGGCTCTCCAGCTGTGGGCTCTGCTGATGGGGCTTCTTCAGGTGTAGTTTCTGCCGGTGCCAGGTCAGTAGGTACTACTTCAGCTGGGGCAGGTTCTGCAGAAGCGTCGGTCGTCGCTGGTGGCTCGGATGGTTGGTCAGCTGGAGCATCAGCTACTGCTTTATCTTTCTTCGATTTCTTGTCCTTTTTCCGGACTAAGGCACTCTTGGATGACTTGGTTTCCTTCGCAGGCTTCTCTTTGGACAGTACCAATTTGACTTCCTTTGCTGACCTGGTCTCTTTCGACTTGCCCTTCTTCGATTTGGTTGATTTGGGCTTCTCTTCTATAGGCGGCTCGGGGGCAGGTGGAGGTGGGGCTTCATCGGCTGGAGTAGGCTCCGCGGGCGACTCTCCAGTAGGCTCTGCAGGTTCTGGCTCTGGGGCGGCTTCTGGCTCCACCGCAGGCACTTCGTCCGCGGGAGGTTCAGTCTCTGCCTCTGGAGGCGGAGCTTCTCCCGTGGCTGTGAGAGGTTCGGTTTCTGGTGGTGGAGCGGCGTCATCTGCGCCCTCGGGCGGCTCTGTAGGCTCATCTGCTGCTGCTTCGTCTGCATTGGCTTCATCTCCCTCAGCTGCAGCGGGCTCATCCGTTGGTGGGTCGGCAGGAGCATCTACCGAGAACTCGTCTGGCGGAGCTGCACCTTCTGGTGGAGTAGCCTCCTCTTCCGGAATGGGCGCTTCTAGCGGCATGTTAGCAGAACATCGTTGGTAACAATGCGTAGCAAAAGAGAGTCGTCACCATCGCCTTCAGGAGGAGCGTCCTCAGCAGCATGCGTTTCGGGCTCTTGCGGGGGTGGGTCTTGAGATGGGTCTGGTGGGCGTGGTAGAAATGGGTTATGAGGGACCACAAGTATTGGCGGTGTTGGCGGCACGAACAGTGGCAACGCAGAATACTGCGTGGTATGTGTGTCTATCTTGTGCCATACAAATGGCGGAGGATTGGCGTAGAGAGGCATCTGGTATGATCCGCTATACCATTCCGATGTCGGATCAACGGCCGGTAGAGATGAGCGAAGAATCAATGGTGTTTATAATTTTCCCTCAATTGCCTCAATTAACTCACGGGTCACGCTTGGTCAAAATCTCCGATTGGGCCATGACGAGAAAGAGGGGTCGCGATGAATGAGCAACGTAGGTACAAGGTATCACACCGGAAAGATTTGTGATTGAAGGAATACAGGCCAATCTGGCTTGGGTGTAGCATTCCTTGCTTGAGATGCCTCCCAAAGAGCAAGGGCCTACAGGATCGCAGGCATCAGACGAAGCCGAAAGCGACCTGGACGAGACAGAAGGAAAGACCAGCCACCATCGCTTACAGAATAGAGGCTATACTGCTCTGCTCTTGCATCATCCAACCGTTGATAAGGGTTGCACCAACCAGTCGGAGCCACGCAGTCTTGCAGCATGTAGCCGGTCGGCACGTTGACGATGAAGCTAGCCATGTCGTCCGAATACTGCATTGAGTAAGGGTGGATATGCAACATGATGAGATGCATGGCTGAGTGGTGCTTCACTTTCTTCCTCGTGTTGCTCGAGCTTGGTGCCCCCGTGGGGTTATTGCTGCACGAGGGAACGCTTGCTGCCCAACTCCCCTGATTCGAGCATTCAGGATTACCCCAACGGTCGCCGGCGCTGCGATTCGATCATTTTCGCGTGCTAATGCGAACTCTGTATGCTTTCTGCATCATGCACAAGCAGGTTGGTGGGAGCGAATGAAGAGTGAGATGCGAAAGTGAAATGATGAGGCCATCAATCAAGCCCAATATTGCTGACTTTGGGCATCTGCCGCGCAGATGCCCGGCCCGGAACGCCGTTCTCCTAGCTCTTTCTACGGCACTTTATCCGTACAACTCTATCCAGAAATTCAGAGTAATACAAATGATAGATCTCATCTAATTACGTAGATTCACGCCCGAAATAGTATGATTTCGTTGCAATATGCATGTTTCAATTGATCATAAATTGAGAAAGCATAGACTTACACTAAGAGGATGTCGCCGACTGTCCAAAAACCACGGTAAAGAAAATTGTAACGGTGCTTACTACCACTATTTTTCCACCGATCTTGGTCATTTCGAACTGAAAACTCATTATTATATGGCCATTGGTACTCTACAAAATTGGTGTTTAGGATCCTGAATAGAGTTGTACGGATAATCCGCCGTAAATTTCGGCTCTTTTAAGCTCGCTGAGAATGAGGCAGTCTTGGCAAGCCGCAGAATTGGGCTTTCTTCCTTTTGTAGCATCGCTCCTCGATGCACCCTGCTGGCCATACTGTCGTGGCCTCGCTCTTGGCTCGTATCAAGATCCCTTCAATTGGCCGCCTCAAGGTCTTGCCGAGGTAGTAGTTTCGCATACCGTAGGATGAAAGCAAGCCTGCCACCATTGCTGGACGGATTAAGCGCGGGGCAAAACCAACCGTTTCCCTTTCTGGAATACGAAAGTTGGGCAGCAGTCAAGGATCAGTCGCAAGTCAGCATCTGTCAATGTCACAGGAAGCTGACCATCAATCTTCTGCCACATGTTGAGCGTCTGCTCACATCACCCAAAGAAGATCGGCCCTCCAGAGGTGTCAGCTCGACTTATGTATGGACACGGCTACTGAAAGACGTGGTGACATGCCGGAAGCATCAGCCATCTGAGGGATCATTGACTATCAAATGATGTAAGATGTGATGTACGCATGGTTGTTTGTCAGTATGTCACCAGAGTATCATGTACAGAAGAATCGTTATCCTGCCAAAGTTGGAAGGTATAACGAGGATTTCAGCTTGTGATATTGTCTACTTAACGAACAGTCCGTAGACGTCTGCGATCTCACTGGTGCGATAACTACCAGTCAGTATCCTGCTTCGGAGCGTTCTCCTCAGCAGCCCATGCGTTTCCATCAACAGCGTTCCCACCAGCAGCTTTTCGTCAGCAGCGTTTCCATCCACAGCGTTCCCACCAGCAGCATCAGCAGTCTATTCACTAGCAGCGTTCTCACTAGTCGCTGTTTTGTCAGCAGCGTTCCCACCAGCAGCATCAGCAGCCCATTCACCAGCAGCTTTTTTGTCAGCAGCGTTTCCATTAACAGCGTTACCACCAGCAGCATCAGCAGTCCATTCACAAGCAGCGTTCTCACCAGCAGCATTCTCACCAGTAGCGTTTCCAACAGCAGCAATCTCATTTTTGGGCTCATCATAGTCCACGTCAGACTTTGTGATGTTTTCGATGGAGATTCTGGCGATTTGACCTTTTGACTCCAACCACTTGAACACCGCGATCACATGCTTGTTCTGCGACTCGAGTCTCTTCGAGGCTTTATCTTCGCCCCCTTTTCCACCTACACCACCTATATTCGGGGGTGGATTGACACAGAGGGTATCACCGACGAAGATCTGGGCGTGTTGACAACGAGACATCCAGACATTGAGACGCTCTGACTTAGAGAAGAAACCCAAGGTTCCCATATCGTCCTCGGCGCGGACGGCATCTGATGTCATGATCCATGCCTCATTTCCGTGCCAAAATTCGACAGTGCCCACAATTATATCGCTGAATTCCCCACCTCGTGCGCGCTTCACACGATTATGTGCTGCAACTTGTGCGGAGTAGGGACAACAGATGCCGATGCCTTTGGTAGTCACTACCTCTGCCTTGAGAATGCTATCAATAAGGTCCTAGACGACGGCTACATTGTGGAGATTTTAAAAGGAGAGCGCACTGGTGCGGGGCGGCTTGCAGCCTCTGGGGACATTGAGAAAGACTATATATATGAGGCCTTTGGGCTCGGGTGTAAGATGAGGGTAGTGCCGGCTTGCATGGTCCGGAGACATTGAGAAAGACTATGTATATAAGGCCGTCGGGCTCGGGTGTAAGGTGAGGGTAGAGACGTCTTGTCAATGCTTGCCACTTTCGCGAGATCTCACGATCTTTGAGGCCAATACTAGGTCCAGAGATGAGGGTGAACTCGTAGAAGAGGTAACTGGGCAGGTCCAAAAATCCCTTCGTCATTCTCATTGTCTCGACCATCGAATGGAAGCCCCAGCCAATATCGATCAGACGGGTAAAAAGTGACGTCTCAAACTGTCGATGGAATGGATTCTCTACAGCTTTGCTCATGACGGTGGCGCTCAGTTGCTTCGTATCACCGACTGCCAGGACGTTTCGACGCACTCTCCAAACCATGACGGATTCTGCCTCGTTCATCGTCGTGGCTTCGTCGACAAAGCCAAATTCGAAATCGATGTTCTCCATTAGCGGTGAGGCTAACTGCGCAGGTGTACACACGACTACTCGAGCTCGGTTGATGATATCCTTCCCAACGAGCAGAAGATCTTTGCTCAATAATTTTCGTTCGTAATTATTCAAGAGCTGGATCTTGGACTTCTCGTACAGAGAAACGAAGCCACTCCAATACGTGCTGTTGTAGTTACTAGGTATGACCCCAATAAATTTGAGGATATAGGTCAACAAAGCTGACTCATGCAACACCATGCGAGGATCTGTAGGATTTGTGAATTCGGCTCGCTCTCTCCACTTCTGTTCGGCGGTATGCATGAGATGCTCGGTGTACTTAATGACGATATCGTCGTGTTTCCGGCCCTCTACGGGAGCTTCCACGGTACCCCATGCATCTTCGTCAGCTCCATCTTCGTCGGCTTCACCTTCGTCGTTGGCAGCATTATACCATGGTTCTTCGTTGGAGGTATCGATGGGCACTTCGGTGGCCAAGCCATGAAACATCGGTGGTACCCGTTGTGATGTATTCTTCTGCGGCCTTCAATCCAACTGAAAACTCCACTGCGTCATCAACTTCAGGAATCTCACACTGGCTCCGGGTCGGCTGGGAGAAGGCTTCTTTCTAAACCAAGACGTGCATGTTGGGTAATCGATCTGCTCTCAAGTGCTAGGGTATGTCAGCTTTGTATTCAATAATTCGGCTGGGAGAGCTATGACTTACCCGTCGAATGTACTTGGACACAAAAGATGTCCATCTGCCATTGCTTAAGGCATTCCACGATTTGGTCGCATCCGGCGTTTCGTGAAGTGACACAAAGCATCCGCTTGTTATCTTTCGCCTTGATATGAACGAGGACTTTGATGGTTGCAGTCTTCCCCGTGCCGAATGGACCATGGCAAAGAGCAATGCCGTTGATAATACGACGAATGTATGTGGTGAAGAGGGATCTCTGACTTGTGGTCAATCCATTCAGGATATCGAAGATTTCGTCGTCATTCGAGGTTTCTAGGAGATCGTCGGTTTGATAACTCTTCACGTATCGACCGATCAACATGCTTCAAATCATCTCCGCTCTCACGTCGTCTTTGGTGTGGCGGAAGCGGAGCTTGTCGAGGGTTTCAATGTGGAGCTTTGGCATTTCACTGTTGGAACAGAGCTTGAAGTAAACGATATATGAAGGAAGGGCGTCATCCACAGACACGATGCCTGGCATTTTTTTATCACTGAATGGATTTTCAGGAATTCTCGAGACGTATCCCCAGTGCCATGATATCCGCCCCATGCTCAATCATTGTGTCTGTTTGAAAGTAATCATCTACCTTTCACAGTCAGTACCAGCTTCATTGTCAAGAACTATGTGATGTCTTCTAAGTGGAAAAGGAATGCGATATGAAGTATGACTTAGCCCAGCCTTTGGGATTGTCTCGCGGTAGCTTCTCCCCTTCTTCAAGGTCTTGCACATCCACAGCATGGAAAAGACCAAAGATAATCAAACCTCGACGAGCAGTCTCGACTATCTTCTGGAGTGTGCCGAACTCGGGTATTTGAAAGAAGAATGAAAGAAGAACATGTAGCCGCGACCTCCTGAATTTGGAATATGCAAAACAGACATTTGTATGGGGACGTTTCGCAATGTCTTCACGAGGTCTATCTCTGACTGTGCTTCGTAGGCAATGCCGTTGCCAATGGTGAGGTTGTAGTCGGCGTAATCATGGAGCAAGAGCTTGCGTTCGAAGCCAGAACTGGTAGTTGGGAGTATCTTGATCTTTCCCCACTGGACATATGCCGCGAGGCCCTGCATCTTTTGGTGATACCAATACTTAATGGGTGACTCGAAAGCTTCCTGACGAACACGAAGGAACTCAAGATTACCAACCAATTCATCCCAGTACCAAACTACATTTGTATATAGAGTAAGAGAAAGAAAATTTACTTCAACAAAGGTGCAGAGTGTCTCGCATTGATTGATGCCATTCAGTCACTCGAACTTGGCTCGAACTTCGGCGTCGGTGTTCTCATACCATGCCCCAGGGTATCCGACCAACTCAAGTGCATATTGCACAAAGGAGATGTTGAGACCCATAAGCATTCTCATGGATATGGCCTCTTGAGCATTGAGATGGAGGTTTTCGGGTAACCATTCAAAGAGCTCGGCTATCTCTGTGGCGCCGGTGACCATGTGGCCATCAACCTTGAACTCTCTGGCCATGGACTTGACCTTGAATCAGTGCTGCAATGGCATTGCAAAGGAAGCAGAAGAGTCGGCATCGCGTGGAAAGTGGATCTATATATGTATATTGGAGATGGGAAAGACCAGATCGGTGCTCTGTAAGAGTTGTAAAAAAGACAGAGAAGAAGAGCATTAAGTATTCCCCTGACAGCAAGTCCAAACCTTAAAGCAGTGAACTGTACACTCCATTCATTTGCTCCGTTCACCTGCTACCTTCACCTTCATCCCGTTGCAGTGACTGCCGGTCTGGCCTACACCTTCACCAACATTTTGTTCACTCCATTCGAGGTCACGACTTCTCATTCCTACCTTTTCATACTATTCGAGTGCCGTCTGGCCTAGATTTAGAGTTCCCACTCCTCCCTTTTCGTCCCGTTGTAGCGACGGTCTAGCCTACATCATCACCAAAATCTTGTACACTCCATCTGACATTACGGCTTTCCATTCCTTCCATTGTACCTCTTTACATCATTATAGTAATAGTCTCGCCTACTTCATTGCCAAAGTTTCATTCGCTCCACTCGAGATTACAACTTCTCATTCCTTCCATTGTACCTCTTCACATTATTGTAGTGACGGTCTAGCCTACATCATCGCCCAAAGAATACTCGCTCCATTCGAGATTACGATTTCCCATTCCTTCTTCACATCAATAATAGTGACGGTGCCTTTTCTGGGAATACACGATTAGAGCTTGGATGACATATCCGTGATGAGAACGGCCCTGGAGAATAGAGAAGACAACATCAAACTACAACAATGCGGGCTGAATCTCACATGGAGGAAGATCAAAGAGCGGTTGTTGAAGGAATGCGAATTCTTGAATATACAACCAGCTTTTCACTTGTGCCTCAAATATCTCACGATCTCAATCAGAGTTTGGCATTACCTCGCATCAGTCCCTCCATCGAAAGAAAACCCATGGGTCAGCATATCATCATGAAGGTATCAAACGACACTGAAGAGGTCTTCGAACACGTAACGCATGGAGAACACCACATATTCGTTGATGTGCCTCGGTCACTCGTGAGGCTGACGCCTGTACAAAAAATCTTGTCGTTGTTCACAAGGAGAGCTACAACTTGGCTTGCTAGGTCCGGAGAAATGGCGAGTGGAAAACGGAGTAAACACCAAGGACCCAGCACACCAGACGATGTCGAGCTACATGGTGTATGGATACCGATCTTCGCAGCAGTTGGCCGGTAAAATTCAGCCAGACTATGGGACGCGAATATCCAAAACTTCATTTTTCGTATTTCAGGGCAGACAGCGGGAGATGTTCGCAGATTGTGTTCGCCCGATATTGGACGACCCAGGCTTACTCTTCGTATGTTCTTTGTGTTCTCAAGGTTTTATCAAGGAGGAAGACTATCTGATTCATGCGATCATACATTTCCGCGGTACGGTCAGCGTCCATTCATCCTGCCTAATGGCCACGTTCTCTCGCGAAAAACACGACTGTCAAGTACCACAACAGCAACATCCTGATAAGAGTCAGTACCAGTACCATCGTAGCTTCAAACACTTCTCACAATTTCCCATATCCGATGTTCCTCAACAGCATATATTATATGTTGCCCATCTCTGGGCGGATGTCGTCTTCTCAGTTCGGTACAGCAACGACTCCTTCTCTGACTAAGACCTAGAGAGCGGATTGGGAGTGCTTAGAGCTTTCTACGCAAAGGCGTACAACGTCTTGTGGTCATGTTTGCCATTTGCTAAATCGAGAAGATCCAGTATAAAATCATTGAAAGGTGGCACTATATAGGCACGACAGCGAAATCCGACCGAACAATTCTAGGTCGAGTTCCAGCAACGCCAAAGGGGCAAGAAAGCGCTCGTCCTAAGCCTCCGTGTAGAAGGACTGTCGAGAAACTTGCAAGGTTTACTCTATCTCGCCAACGATATGGTGGACGTGGTTCTGACTCTGGGATTTTGCATGGGCTCTGACCTGACTACAGCGAAGGGTATAAACCTGGGACAGGTATCAAAAGATAGTAACACATGGCTCTTTTACGACTTACAGGTTCTGACGGCTAACATCGTTGGAAGCGCATCGGAAGAGTACTACATGCGCCTTATCCGAGTGGTTTTCCCTGGTCCAGAAGACAATGCAACTGCAAGTTCTTCAACGCTTCTTCACTGTTAGCTAAAATTCATTCTCCATAGTCTAGCGACACCGAGACACGATGTTGCTCTTGGCGCGCCACGTCAGGCTGCAGAGCTAGGTGCACGTTTCGGTCCAGGACGGAATCGGGATTTGTGGCGAGGTTAAACAGAAGATGGCCGAGCATGAAGCAATGGACGATGGACGCAGATCTGGCAATTGAAGGGAGAATATCATTGGTCTGCTGTGTTCGCTTGAGTCAACGCAGACATATCGCTTCCGCATGTAAAGTCAAGAATATTAGACAGCAGCGTAATCATGAGCCATCCAAGTGACTTCAAACTGAAATCTCAATCGCAGCACGATCTTCTACGTTCTTTGGCTTCTTGCTGCTGAAACCAGGACCCTGGGATCATCGACATGGAGAGAACTCACGCCAAAAGTGCGACAGACGCCGTGGGAACTGCGTTTAGTTGTTCGCACACATATTGGCAGCACCACCGTTCGCACTACTACCAACCCCGGAACGGCTGAGAAATTGCTGTAGCTGAGCATCATCGGTACCAACTCGGCCTCTTCGTTTGATGGTGACTTGCTATCAACGTGAGCTGGAGTCGTCTATATACTGGACACGACTCAATGACGACCAGGTTCCCGCCGTTTCCGCCGCGTAATCGCTACATCCTACCTGTAGGTCGACGAGACCAATTGCATGATGTGTTGCTGTCAATGCGCTGGAGTGAGAGCGAAGTCAGGCCTCGACACGAGACAGCCACCCGGGAAGTCGTAGCATTTGCGATGGAAGATGTTCTGGCTCACGCCGCCTTGCACGATCAATATGTACCACTAGATTACGAGGTGCTATACAAGGTCAAGGACGCAGTCTTGCAGAGATTAGATCGGATGACATGTTTCACTTGGGAGCTTTGGGAAATTGTGCTGAAGGGGGCCGCGCAATTTGGCAAGGCTTACGAGGGGCTCTGGTTCGTTTGCAACATATATTTGGGAGAGAAGAGTGTCCAACATCGCATTGGCGCGGAAGTCGTCTTGAGAGAAGGACGCAAAGACGCGGCGTGGCGTATTGAATTTTCATGAAATAAAAACTTCGTATACGGTTCTCTTTATTCCTTTCTTGCTCGTCTAGGCTCACGTACTTTCCTTTTCCGAGGATCGATCTACGGAAGGGCCCTTCCAACTTCGACGAAGGAGTCAATCTCTGCATCTGCGTAGTGAAGACAAAGTGGTGATTTCTACCAATGACAAGCTTGATCGAAGCGATGTACGACGCAAGATTAAAGCTTGGGAACATTACGGAGCTGCTTTATCTGCTATGGCATATAGAGTTGGCTCTGGAAGCTTGTATCTGGAGAGCCGCCCTTGAGCAATGAAAATCTGGGTTGACTTCAGTTCGACCGTGAAGCTTGTCGTTAAGTATCTGTGCTGATCTTCAAGGTCTTCCTTCAGGCCTCGCAAGACGATTTTCAAGTCTGCCCATGTAAGGTGCCGGCTCAGGGACCTGATGTAAAAGACAGCACCAGCAGTGTCTTTCCATTCGAAGCCAACATGGGGAATGATGCCGCTTTGCCTTTGATAGCCGACCCAGATGGATGCTGTTAGGAGACAAGATTGCATGGCCAAGTGATCCAGGGTTAGCAGGAGAGTGAGATGGAGGCTGAGATCCGATTCTGGAATATCGTATACTTCATAGGAAGGATTTGGCGCAGGGTCGGGCAATGTAGCAATGAGAGTCGTATTGAACTTGAGCAGCTGGCTGGTACTTGACTGTCCGAGGGCGAAGGGTAGTGCTGTCAACGTAAGGTCAATAGAATAGAGGATAATCAGCACAGATGCTACTGTCAAACGATACATAACAGCAAGGATCTTTCCCTTCGCCGAGCTTGCGAGGGGCAGAACTTGCTGGAAACCTCTTGAAAGTGTGAAAGGCGTGGCTTTTTCGTTGAATACTTGGCATGAACTTTGCCGACAAGCGCCCAGTATTGCCTCAAAGCAGACGATTGGGTGTCAAATTGTGCATTCAGTCATGGTGGGCGAAACTTGTCCTCCAAGCATGGTCGATTTGAGCCATGACAAGCCTTAAGAAGGAAGTCGAGGACTGAGAGAAATTTTGCATCCTTTACAGTACTGTACCTTAGTTCTAGTGAGATCTTGGCGTGCCTGTCTTGATGAAGGCGCTAGTCAGCCCTATCAAACTCGAATCTCGGAGAACAGCACAATGCAGACCACAAGCCGCCAAATACACATTGCAATGCTACTTTGAATAGCGTATTGAGAGAACAATAAGGTATAGAGATGTCTCACGCTTTTACCTGCCTCTTCCCAAGTCCTCTGCCGGTAATGTAGGCTGCTAGCCATTGTGTCGACAGCTGGCTTGTTGCCCAAGAGAAGAAAAGCACACTTAGGATATAGGGACCACCCTCGTGAGAGCTCCCAAAGCGGTCGCTATCCACTTAGCTATGGCGACACCCCAGCAAGGCTATCCTACCTACGGCCAGCCTGGTTATGATTCGAGCCAACATGAACACTACGACACCAGCCAACACGACGTCCCGGAGACCATGTCTCCTGTCCAAGGTGGCCCACCACAACCCTCTGCCGGAGGGCGACGGAAGCGCAATTATGCTGGACAGGCATATGACTTTGGAGGTGGTGCCAACTCTGCGTTAGGAGGGCAGCAACAAGGTGGTGGTGTATATCACCCGCCTCCAGGCGCAGGTTATGGTCAGCCCGCACCTCCCCTTGGACAGTCAGGGCCCGCTTACGGATCAGGTCCAGTTTCCCCAGCTATGGGAGAGACACCTGGCTACGGACAGCAGCCACCTGCCATGGGGGGGTACCAATCGCCTGATCCGAGCTACCCTACACATGGAGCTCCTCCCGTGCATCCAGGAGTCGGTGGGATCACGCAGGGCATGGGAAATATGAACATGGGCGCGCAAGCGCAGCATCAACCTCCACAAATGAATATACAGGGACGGTCTCCAATGAATCAGCTATACCCGACGGATCTCTTGAACCAGCCACTCAATGTCTCTGAACTCGATCTGCCTCCACCTCCCATCATTCTACCACCCAATGTGAGTAAGAAACGACGCTTATCGAAGGTCTGTTACTAAGAGAAGCAGACAAGTGTAACTCCGTCTCCCGATGCCAACTGCTCCCCAAAGTATGTTCGCTCCACACTCAATGCCGTCCCCACAACGCATTCGTTACTCAAAAAATCACGCCTTCCTTTTGCGCTGGTCATCCAGCCGTATAGCTCTTTGCACGACCACGAAGACCCAGTACCCGTGGTTCCAGATCAAGTCATTGCAAGATGCCGACGATGTCGATCCTACATCAATCCATTCGCAACCTTCTTGGACCAAGGTCATCGGTGGAGATGCAATATGTGCAACCTCACGAATGAGGTCCCACAGGCATTTGACTGGGATGCGGCGACACAGAAGCAGCAGGATCGATGGTCAAGACCTGAGCTCAACCATTCTGTTGTAGAATTTGTTGCACCCCAGGAATACATGGTCCGCCCTCCTCAGCCCTTGGTTTATTTATTCCTCTTCGATGTCAGCTACAACGCCGTCACCAATGGCTTGCTCGCCACTGGAGCGCGTTGTATACTTGAGAGCTTAGACCGCATTCCTAATGCTGATCGACGAACAAGGCTTGGTTTTATGGCAGCCGACTCAAGTCTGCACTATTTCTCGATTCCGCGCGACGACAGCGAAAATGGAGAGCCTAGCATGATGGTCGTTAGTGATCTGGATGAGCCTTTTCTGCCGACGCCCGCCGACCTATTAGTCACACTTACTGAGTGCCGAGAGAACATTGAGAATTTTCTTGGGAGGCTACAAGAGATGTTTCAAAACACGCAGAACGGTGGATCTTGCATGGGATCTGCATTGAGAGCTGGCCATAAATTGATATCGCCTGTTGGCGGAAAGCTCACAGTACTATCCGCTACTCTGCCCAATTTGGGAGTAGGAAAGCTTGACATGCGAGAAGACAAGAAATTGCTTGGTACTAGCAAAGAAAGCAGCCTTCTCCAGACTGGTAATAGCTTTTACAAAAGCTTTGCGGTTGAATGCTCGAAGAATCAAGTTTCCATCGATATGTTCCTCTTCTCTTCACAGTATCAGGACGTTGCATCTCTTAGTAATCTACCACGATATACAGGCGGTCAGACTTACTTTTATCCTGGATGGAATGCGGCAAGGAGTGAAGATGCCATAAAATTTGCGCATGAATTCTCCGATTATCTTTCAGCTGAGATCGGCCTCGAAGCAGTACTCAGAGTTCGAGCCACCACTGGTCTACGAATGAGCACATTCTATGGCAACTTTTTCAACCGAAGCTCGGATCTCTGCGCCTTCCCTGCGTTTCCTCGAGATCAAGGGTATGTGGTCGAGGTCGCCATCGATGAGTCTTTGACAAAAGGAGTGGTTTGTCTACAAAGTGCTGTATTGCATACGACTTGCAACGGCGAGAGACGGATCAGAGTCATGACCCTCGCGTTGCCGACAACTCAGTCTCTTGCCGATGTATATGCGTCAGCGGATCAAGCAGCCATCGCTACAACATTCAGCCATAAAGCGGTCGAGCGTGCCCTTGGGAGCGGCCTAGAGCCAGCACGTGATGCGCTCAAAGCCAAGCTTATTGAACTTTTACAGACATACCGGAAAGAGCTAGCTGGTGGCAACATGGGTGGCGGTGGCCTTCAATTCCCAGCAAATCTGCGATGTCTGCCAGTCCTCTTCCTGGGCTTGATAAAGAATGTGAGTATACAATCAATTGCTATGATCCACGAGACTTGCTGCTGACGATTTGCAGATTGGCCTTAGGCAATCCGCCCAAATTCCGAGTGATATGCGCTCCGCCGCACTCTGTCAACTTTCTACTTTGCCATTACCCCTGCTAATCCAATTCATTTACCCCAAGTTCTACTCTTTGACTGATATGCCCGAGACCGCTGGCGTGCCAGACGAGGAAACTGGTGATATCAGCCTTCCACCGGCTATAAATCTCTCCTCTCAAATGCTACTCTCCTACGGCCTTTACCTGATAGACGATGGGCAAACACAATTTCTCTGGGTGGGGCATGAAGCGGTTCCCCAACTGGTGGAGGACGCCTTCGGTGCGCCAGACAGAACACAGCTCAAAGTGGGCAAGACGACATTGCCTATATTGGAGAACGACTTCAATGAACGACTCCGAGCTGTCATTGAAAAAAGTCGAGATCACAGGTCAAAGGGGGTTGGGAGCATCGTGGTGCCGAGTCTGTATGTGGTACGCGGCGATGGCGAGCCAGGGATGAAGTTGTGGGCGCAATCGATGCTGGTAGAAGATAGGGCAGAGCAGGGTGTCAGCCTCAGTCAATGGCTGGGCATGCTGAGGGAAAAGGTATGAAGCCCTTCCCTTCCACGATCACGGCTGGTTGCTAACAGCGATACTAGATGAGCGAGGAGGGCGGTTTCTTGAGTTCATTCTCATAAGACGACGTCTTCAGCAGGTTGCTCATTTCCCCCTGGACATTGTGTGCTTGCAAGGTGCAACTGCCAGATGATATCATGTGACACTGCTGACTCTTCCGATCCGTTCCAATTTGTTCTGCATCGAGTAGGCATTTCACTTTGCACCGTAATCCCAGTTGGAGATCCATAGGTAATAAGATTCACTCCTAGGGCCCGGTACCAAGAACTAGAAAGGCCAACGGGGTGATCCTGCCCCGCCCGTTTTGGCATCTAACGTGGGCAACTGCGTGGCTCGCATGGCGTTCAAGGATTTACATCCCGCCGCTCATGAAATTCTGGTTTTGTATGACTTGTCACCTACTCTCAATACGACAGGCCTTGGATCAAGAGCGGTCTGTCATCAGCAATTTACCCATCATCATAATGCATAGCTTTTGTTGGTCTCGGCGGCTAAAACGAACTGCATCCGGCCTCACCCATTCATTCCCCACTACTAGCGCCATGCGTAGCCGCTTGGTGCGTACCTGACTCGCATCCACTGCCGTCCTTCCTACGTACCTACCACAGGGCTGTGAAACACCAAGACAATCCTCACGACTGTTTCAGATACCTCCACACTTGAAGAGCCCGTTAGGTACTCCTGCAGAAGTGCGGCAGGAGCTGAAACGAAACAAAGCCTCGATTGGCGGGGTTCCCAAAAGCTGAAGACAAAGCCAAAACGGAGGTAACACAGCCCACTTCTCTTTCTTTGATCAAGAGGACCTCCCCCGGCTCTGGAGCGCAAGATTAACAACTGTGATAGAATCCCATCGTAGCTCTGAATAGGCCCGAGCCTTTGGTCACCCTCCGCGAAGTACAGCAACGTTCTCACATCGCACCAGCCTCGACCACCGCGTTAATACATCCAAGTACACCTTGCTACAACATACACTACTTCTACATTCAAGTACCGTTCAGAAGCCTCCAGGAATCGCTTATACTTCTAGTCGCCCACTCGTCACAAGTCGCATCCCAAGTCACAAACATTCACCAGAGTTGCAAGAGAAGGAGCATATTCACTATTTGAGAAGCATTAGAAACCTCACGAAGGCTCTTGAATTTCGAAGCAGACCAAGTTGGAAGCGGACGAGCCAAACGTCACAACATCCAGCTGCTTGTTCGTACTTGTCTGGTAAGTCGCAGATGGAGCATTGTGAAATCACTGCCTGTACTTAAAGCTCCCATGGACGTTTTGGGAAGGGCGAAGCAGGACAACAATGATTAGCTATTCTCTTTAAAACAGTCGATCGCCAAGGCTGGCAGAAGACTCGATCCGGCCCTACATTGCCCACAAGGTCAAATTGCCAGTGGGCTTGAGCCTACTATTCCCCTAGTCTTTCATGTGGTACACCGCAACAAAGCTGACAAGATGGCCCCAGGGACTGAAAGATCACTCTACGACTTCCTCACCCGAGAAACTTTCAAAGCCCACAACACTTCCACGACCCCAATTGTCATCGCAATCAATCACTCGGTCAGATATAGCCTGGCTTCGACATGTCTCGTCAACCAGCTCCGCCACCCGGCGGGTCTCGTAAGATCTCATTCAACGTCTCCGACCAGTATGACATTCAAGACGTCGTTGGGGAGGGGGCATACGGTGTCGTCTGGTACGATTCAGGCCTGCTTTAGCCCAAGAGGATTGTATCACAATTCTACGTATTGTGCTGACTTCATGCAAGCTCTGCGCTTCACAAGCCTTCCGGCCAGAAAGTCGCTATCAAGAAAATCACCCCATTCGATCATTCTATGTTTTGTCTCCGGACTTTGCGGGAGATGAAATTGCTCCGCTATTTCAATCATGAAAACATTATCTCTATCCTTGACATTCAGAAACCACGCAATTATGAAACCTTTTCGGAGGTGTACCTGATACAAGCACGTAGCCCCCCAAAAGTTATTCCAATCTCGTAGTCTCTCGCTGACCACAAGTAGGAACTCATGGAAACCGACATGCACCGCGTTATTCGTACTCAAGACTTATCCGACGACCACTGCCAATACTTTATCTATCAAACCCTCCGTGCTTTAAAGGCTATGCATTCAGCCAATGTACTCCATCGCGATCTGAAACCGTCTAACCTGCTACTCAACGCCAACTGTGATCTCAAAGTCTGTGATTTCGGATTGGCTAGATCAGCCGCATCCACCGAAGACAATTCCGGTTTCATGACCGAATACGTCGCGACCCGATGGTACCGTGCTCCGGAGATCATGCTTACTTTCAAGGAATACACTAAAGCAATCGATGTATGGAGTGTGGGGTGCATACTCGCAGAGATGTTGAATGGCAAGCCACTATTCCCTGGCAAAGACTGTAAGCATCCTTGATTTTTCTGTATCTTCGCTCGTGCCGACTTGAGTACAGATCACCACCAATTGACTCTCATCCTCGACGTCCTTGGCACCCCAACCATGGAAGATTACTATGGCATCAAATCCCGACGTGCACGGGAGTATATCCGCTCTCTCCCATTCAAGAAGAAGATACCCATGAAAGCCATGTTCCCCAAAACCTCCGACCTAGCTCTTGATCTCCTGGAGAAACTTTTGGCCTTCAATCCTGTCAAGAGAATCACAGTCGAGGAAGCTCTAAGGCACCCGTACCTCGAGCCTTACCATGACCCGGATGACGAGCCGACCGCTGAGGCTATCCCTGAGGAATTCTTCGACTTTGATAAGAACAAGGACAACTTGACGAAAGAGGAGCTGAAACGTGAGCGATGCGAATCTCTCATGTTGAATATCCACTAACATTCCTGCAGAATTGATATATGCAGAGATCATGAGATAGGCGCGCCAAATGTTGAACGATCGATGTGAGTTGATTATGAGCACTGGATACAGGGAATGATGATTGCATGCCTAGGTCCTATCTCGTCGGCTGGTCACGATGGATATGGCTGTCTCTTTTCCAAATGTCTGAGCATAGGTCTGCATCTGTGGTGGTGACGGTGGTTCTCTATCTGTATTCCCGGCTCCTGTAGCTGCGAAGGGTCTGATCTTATACACGGGTTTAATCGAGAAGAACATTCGGGTTGCTTGAGTTTTCGAGAGACGTGTGCTCATCTTTGACATCTTGCCACAATTTCCCCCTCTGAGACCCGTCAAAGAACGAGGTATTGGTATATTCTTGATCCATCACGAAAGGCAAACATCAGGTTACACTTCCATACCCCTCTCCCTCATAAACCGTTCAATACCATCTCTCACCCCCTCCGGACTCGGCCTCTCCGCCACCACATCCGCCCTAAACCCAAACTCCCTCTCCAAATACTCCCTCGTAGTCGGCCCAATACACGCCACAAACGTCCTCCTCTCCCCATCGTGCCAGCAACCATTCCCAACCCCATCATCAAGCCACCCCAACGCCCTCAACATCCCCCTCCCCGCCGTCGGCGAAAACACCACTACCCACCTCACCCTTGCCGTCTCCGTCTCCCGTAACACCCGCGCGAAAGCGAATTCAAACTCGTCCAAGACGGCGGTGTGGTAGACGATCATTTCGTCGACTGGGATTCTATTTTCGGGTCCTAAGGCGGGGGATGTGAGGGTTTTGGGGAGTATATCCCTTCTTTTTTCTCCGGTTAGGAAGAGTACTGGTTTTAGGCCTGGGTGGTGCGGGGATCTGGTTGTGTATTTGTCCCCCGCTTTTGAGCGTTCGTTGGCGGTGGGGGAGGTGCCGAGGATTATCCCTGCGAGGAGTTCTCCGCTTCCGGCGTCTGCGCCGCCGTGGATGGTGCTTTGGGGGAGGAGGGCGTCGCGGATGGGGTTTAAGGCGTGGTAGGTGGCGGGGCCGACGGTGTAGAGGCGGATTTTTAGGAGACGGAGGGTGGGGAGGAGGGGGCGGAGTTGG
>JAABUK010005206.1_pt1 | contig 20506 bp, 16 predicted proteins | sample 5559141 | NCBI WGS metagenome assembly JAABUK01 (sample SAMN10711869, study PRJNA513367) | rock metagenome | isolation source: Antarctica rocks | place: Antarctica: Victoria Land, Pudding Butte nord | collected 2016-01-03 | reverse complement strand
GAAAATCATTCAATTATTGATATACCTTATCATCATATCCCCACTCACAAGGTTTGTTAAAGCATTTCTTCTGCTCTTTATCATACCCGTAATCACATTTTGGCGCGGGCTTGCAGCATTGATTCTGTCTCACAATCAGGATCTCTCACAAGAAAACCATTCAATTGTTGACATACCTTATCATCATATCCCCACTCACAAGGTTTGTCGAAGCATTTCTTGTGCTCTTTATCATATCCGTGCTCACATTCTGGCTCGGGCTTGCAACATTGATTCTATTCCACGATTAGAACCTTCGAAAAAGCCAAGTCACATCGTTATTAGAGACGAATCATTATTGACTTACCTGGTCATCATATCCCCAATCACAAGGTTTATCAAAACACTTACTGTGTTCTTTGTCCCAGCCGAAATCACATTTCATTGGCTTGGGATTACAAGCATGCTTGCCCCAATCGTACCCCCATTGACAGTCTTCTGGCTTGTCATTGGGCATAGGGGCAGCGAAGACCGACGATGTGGTTGTGAGCGCCAGCACGGCGAAGATGGACGTGAAATGCATCTTGCAAACTATGTGGGATAGAAGGGGAGATGCTTGTGAAAGGTTGACTCAACAACCACCTCCTGGAGGGACAGACGATGATTTGACCTGGGTTTGAACCAGGGATTGGATCAGGCAAGAGCAACAAAAGACTCTGATGATGAGGATGGAGAAAGAGAAAATCTGATAGAGAGGGGGAGGAACGAAGCTTTATACTTCGAAGCTGTACAAGACATACAAAGAGATTCATGTGTGGTAGCAAGGGCCAGCACTGCCTCAATTGTTTACCGTGAGTGAGACATGCATGCTTGTCGGGAGGTGAGAGGGTCAGGAGTAGACACTGTAAGGTCTTAATCCAGGACAGGCAACGATCCACAACTGTATTCAGAACTTCTCGAATAAAAAATCAACGGAGAGCTGCAGATCTGGCGCTCAGGCAGGATTTTGTTCGGTATGCCCCACAAGCCATCAGTACTAAGATGTCACTGTAAAGCTGTAACTAGAAAGATGGCGTGAGGAACAGCGGCGCAACATTCCCAGGACCCGTGATTTTGGCTCGGGACGATGCTTGATTGGAACACCCCAAAGTTTACTGTCCATGGATCTTCGATTCAGTTAGCGATTGTAGTCAAGCCTTTGTTGCGACAGGACTAGTTAGGTATGCAGGCGAAGATCCAGGAAAACACAACATCAGGATCCCAAAGGAGAAGCAAATGACGAAAGAGGTACCGGCGGTTTCTGTCTTGCCAAAACGGCTGGCCTTATGCCACGGATCTTGCCCCAAGAAATTTCAAGGGGCACCCGTATCTGGCAAGTGCATAAGATGATCATGCCAAGTATCGACCTTATGAACGCTCTGCAGGATGATCGACCGTGTTTCCTGGAGACCAATTCTCGTGTTTTTCACTGTAGCTTCACAAATTCTCTCAAGGCAGGTAGCGTGAAAACAAACGCGGGGAGGCGAGGGTTATCCGAGGGGATGCTCCAAGGATCATCGGTGAGCCTTAGTTAGTGTAGCTTTCGTGTTTGACTGACAGCCAACGACACTTCAATTGTAGATGCCTGCAAGACGACAAGAAATAATTCAGTGTCGCAGTATTCATTGTGACCACATGAGTGCTGCTGGATCACAACACAAGATATCATGCTCAAGGGCGATGAAGGCAGCGTTTCCAAGACTCTGCTATACATGTGGTTGTTTGCTTGTGTTTTTCATTTCTAATCGTAACGACGAGGTGCTGCAGACAAATTGATTCAAGCTTCAACGTGAGTAACGTAATGCAATCGTATTGCATGTATCAGTGACTTCAGTGAGTCTCGAGCAGAAGTTCTCGGTATCAACTGTTCTCTTTGTAGTATAGGACATTTTTGTGACTGTCGGTAGCCAATGAGAGGCTGGAGACGGTCTGTTAGGCAGCGGTGGACGGAATCAGGAAACATGTCTGTGCTTGCTTCGGTCGGATTTTTCGAATGAGGGCAGCTTTCGAGCGTCGACCTTTGGTAACACGAACGCTGTCAAGATCTGGGGGTAAGACTGAATACGGACGAGGCGGCGCCCGAAGACATCAGTGTCAGCAAGCCACGAGCAAGTCTCGTGTGGAGGAAACGGACGATGGTACCAGTAGAAGCGGAGATCCGAGGTCAGCTGCCAAGATTTCTTGGCTCTGCGGGGGATTTGAGCGGGGTGGTAACTAGCGGAAGTGCTCGAGATGGAGCCCTGCCTGATTGGGCATTTTCGACCTCCAATTCAGGAGCAAACTTCAAGCCAAGCCGCGGCTTCCATCCACTGTCCTTGGTCGGATCCAGCCAAAAATAGTTCGAGCCGCATGGTGCCATCCTCTCTCCTCCCATTTGTGGTGTTTCACTTCTCTGGGTGCTCCCCACTAACTGCTAGTATCGCGCCCACTACTGAAGCCCGAGACTGTGCGCGAAGCTACTCCATTTGCACCTTTTTTTGGGCTGGTCTGATGCTTCACATTACCACATACCGTACCTAGCGAAAAGTTCGTTCCCGCCCCTACATGGCATCCCACTTGGATTTCTAACGGTGGCTGAGCTGAGCTGCATCTCCGAGATGCTGATCAACAGCCACCAGCGTAAGTGGCCACCCGTGTTTGATGCCAGCACGCTGGCGGCATGCTTGAGAAAACGATCACGGCATCATTCGTTGGATATATCGACCGCAAATCACACCGACGCATCTAAACACGATGTGTTCACCCCAATTATTCGAAGACGGCCTGAATCTGGGAATCACAGATTCCGCAGCCTTGCTGGGTCCGTGGTTCTTACAGGTAGGCCTCGCAGTGATTCCTAACATATGTGTGACCAGCCCCTAGGCCCAGGTAAAGTGACAGCAAGGAAGTTTGAAATGCAGCGGGCAATAAATGATCAGTCTTAGTACCTGCTTATCCATATTGAAGCCTATGATCGCTTTTGAGAAGATAAAGGCCATCCTGATCCCCAATCCATCTCACCATCTGTGAGCCCTCACCTAGCAGCCACCGCCGCACAGATGCTATGCGTTGCATATATGTAGTCTCAAGGAGTTGTGACATCCGCAGCGGCGAGACCAATTACGACCTCAGCCATATCATAATGACGACCGATACAGTGGACGTGGAAGGGGGAGTCAATCAGGTACGCGTTGTTGCTCAGGTGCTAATTGGCCCAGTTGAGCTTGTGACGCTGGTGAAAGTCGTTGTGGTGGTGGAACTCGGACACGGGAACGTTGTGCCGCAAAAGCCGTTAAAAGTCGGTAGACCGGGGGGAGCGTAAGGAAGGGTAGGACAGCTATCCATGATTGTGAAACCTGACTGACTATACGTGCCCGAGGAAGTCTGCAAGTATACGACTTGGTCGGTTCTGATGCCGGCATCTTGAAAGGCAAATATGGAAAAGACTTGGGCGCCTGCGGTCGAGGTGCAGAGGAGATTGCCAAATGTGTTTTCACTGCAGCCCAGGGGACTATCATTTTGGGACCCGGTGTTGGGTATGGCTTTTTGGAGAGGCAGAATGGCGGTACTTGGGCCGCCTGAAGCTGGGGTTAGGACGACTTGGGAGCCGTCGGTTGTGAAAAGGCTGCCGGCAGAGTTCACAGTGAATAAAGAAGTGGGAAAGTTGACTGCCTCTGCAGGGACCATGAAATTTTTGTTGGTGGTGTTGTAATAGACAAAGCTGCCGGTGCCCCTTTGTCCGCTACCTGTTAGCTGTAGGCAGAATGTGCCTGTTGGGACTACGCCCGTGGCTGTTGTCGTGGTCGGAGTGATACTAGTGGAAGATGAAGTTTCTGTCGTCGAAGAAGGGGTTGCTGTGGTGCTTGAAGTCCCGGGTACTGGACAGTTCTTGTCATAAAATGTATATGGGCTGCCAGCGACTGGATCTATGTTCGTTCCAGCGGAAACAGCATACAGGAGGCAGTCGCCGGACCCGATGGCGAAGCTAAGGCATTGACTGTCTGCTTTACACTTGGCAGAGCACGCATTGAGATTGGCATTGGTCACACTGCCATCGGAGTTGTAGGTGGCAGTCTTGTCATATCCAGCGACACCGCAGGTGAGTGAAGCCGTAGGAGTAGAGCTTGTCGAGGATGTACGTGAGGAAATTGTAGATGAGCTGGTCGTTCCTACACAGCTAATATCGTAGAACGTGTACGGACTGCCCGAATCGATTTCGACGTTGCTGGCAACAGTCTGCGTATATAGATCGCACTCTTCCCCACCAAATGCGAAACTCTTGCATTCCTTATCGGCCTTGCATATCGTGCCACAGGCTGCAAGGTTCGCATTGGCTCCACTTTCATCGTAGTAATATGAGTCTCCTATGGAGTATCCTTTCTCACCGCAGATGCCTGAAGGAATGGTAGCGGCATTGACTGCCCCAAAGCCAGCAAGAAAAACAATCAGTGAAGGGAAATGCATGATGGGGCTAATCTGATAGCCCAGAGCAGAATGAATGCAGACCCGGCGAGGTGAATTTGAAGAAAAGCAGATGCCAGCGGTTAGGACAGAAAATCGAACTTCGAACGAGGAAGGGAACGAGGGAGGGTAGTAGTAGGTATTAAAAATCACCGTCTCCTCTCGGTACTCCTACCTCTCATCGAAGGCTGCAAAGGTAGGGGCCTTCCTTCTGGAGGCGTCTCTGCAGAGTAGATTTTGTGAGAGACGAGTGGCTTTATTGAGATTAAAGCTTTGTTCTCAATGCGTGGAACCAATCAAGATGCTGTCTATGCTCGTGTGTGGAAAAGCCAAACAAAATTAAGCCTGACTGGCCCCTGTCTCAGAATAGTCAGCTAGTCTACAGCAGCAGGGAAAGGGAGAAATCGCTGAATACGATCGAGATCTCGCTTAGACAGTAGTCACCGTATGAGACTTTAGCTGCTGATTTGTCTCGCTTGAGCCTGCAGCAACAGATCTAGTCTCATAGACTATTGAAAATTATTGACGACGGATCGAAAAGGTGTGGCAGCGAAGGGATCCATGAAAAATCTTGCTCCGGCTATGAATATCAAGATCGTAGCTTGACAGAACTCTACGTGTTCATGCCATTGGGGCGATACGCTTCTTTCAAAGGCATGGCAGCGCATCCACTGCCCTAATAGAAGGCTCGTCAGGTAGACATTTGATCGAAATTGCGAGAGTCAAGTTACCAAGTAGAATTTCGGCATCAACTTTCAAGAGGATGAATGTAGCTTGATTGTGAAGCGTATGACGACTCAGCAAGGTCATGGACTGCCGACGTCAGGTTTACAACAGCACAGCACGACCAGCTGGTGGGTAAGCAACTTGGACAGATTTCAAAGTCCAGCAATGAGAAGGAGAATCCAGAAGATCTAAACTACCAAATAGGAGTCTTGCTGCTAGCACGTGTCTCTCGAATCTGTATTAAGTAAGTAACTTGGAGGCGGCAAGTTTGCGGGACGGAAGCAGGACATGGGTATCTGTAGCGCTGGGATAAAAACACGTAACATCGGAGAAGCGAAATAGGCCCTAGCACGAAGAGGCTCACTTTGAAATAAATTGGCTGCAGGCCTGTTGGACACGAGACGCAAGTAGAGCAAGTGTACCGCCTTTCAATTGCCTCGGCGGGCAACCGGATGAGGCGGTTTGATTTCTCTCGTCGATATCACAGGCGCTGGTGCCTGTGCGGTCAACGAGGCCTCCTTCCCGATCTCCACACCGCTGCTATCATGGGTCCCAGACCTCTGCAGCGTCCACTGGACTGCTGCCCAGTACTTCTCCCTATCCTCCCTGACATGGTGACAGTGCTCGCTTTCGTGGAACGCTGCAAGCAAGACCGGGACGCCCTTCTTCTCCGCCTTCCTAGCGTGCCTCTCGACATCCTGATACTTGATCAAGCTGTCGTTCATAGAGTATAGGTAGCACCGAGGTATGTGCTGTGTGTTCCAGAGCCGCTGGTCCTCCAGACCTCTTCTTATCCGGGTCATCAAATTTTTCTTGGGCCCGTAGAACGCGTAAAAGCACCATAAGATGGTCAGCATGAGGTAGGCGAAGATGAGACCTAGGATTCGGAGGAGCGCATTGGGTTCAAGGCTCAAACTGAAGGCCCTTGCGATCCGATGGTATTGATGGTCGCCTGGTGTGCTGTCCAGGCACAGTGATGTAATGGGCAGCTTATTCCCCGTTTTGGAAAGGTAAGCTTTTGCAAATTGGATGGCTTTGTGGGAGCCACCTTCGGAGAAGCAGTGGGTGTGGATGTTCAATTCAAGGTGCCGCGAGATTATGTACTCCACAGCAGGAGCAAGAACCGACTGTTTGTGTCGATCCGATCTGAAAGCGAGATCTGACAAGGTCGTCATAATGATCATTATGGGAACATTTGGGAACATTTCGATGTAATCAGCAGAATATTTTGAGATTGGGCTAGGAGAAGCGCTGGTCCAGGAGAAGAAGAGTATTAAGCTGGGAGTATTCTGGGTGGAAGTTCGTCCAGAAGATATGCTCGAAGTCGGCGAGTATGATTTTGGATGACGAATCCAAATACTTGGTGCTTGAACATAAAAGTCCTGAGCAGAGAGACTGTCATCGTCGCCTTCCATTGCTGGTTGTGGAATAAGGAATTTATATAAGTGAATAGTGAGTATGAGATAGCATTTTGGAGTACAGCTCGGAGGCCTATGCGTGTATATAAGTATCGAGCGCAGAGAAGGCAACGCAAAGCAGGGTAGAAGTAGAAGAAAGACTTCAGAGCAGAGCCACGTAAAGGTACGAGAGAAACATCAGATAGATGAGTCTAGGACACAAAAGAGTGCCAAAGAACAAGTGGAGCTTCTTGCACCTTAGCTTCTGACGGCGGAGAACCACTCTCCAGTCCCTCGAGGCTAATCTTGCCGGATGCGACACCTGGTGGAGGAGGGACGAAGTCGGAATTTTGGTAGTTTCGAGGGGAAAGTGGAGAACCAGCGATCAACGATGGATAAAGCGCTCATAGCGGACGCTGTTCAGGAAGTCCACACCAGAACTTTGACATGTCCGGCTCCTCTTGTAGAACGTGAAGACTAAGAAAGGGATGCTAGATCTAGAAGCATAAGAAAAGGGGTGTTGAAGTAGTCAGGAGGTGTATCGAGGAGTAGTTGGTGCTTCCCTGGATTACATGTGACGTGAATAAGGTTCGTTCTTGAAGGTGTCGAGACTCGAGACTCTTCTTCGCATTGGCTTATCGCGCAAATAATTGAAGTTGTATTTCAAAGTGGATCCACTTGTGGGAGCCGCAGAGCTCTTTGTGAGTCCACGCTGCGGCGGGCCTCACGGGTCCATGCTCTAGCTTCGATTCCCCAGGTTTCGAAGCCATTTGACCTAGATACACTTACTTTATTGGAGCAAAATCAGTACCAAAGCAGTAGAGCTTAGATATGCCTTTGCATGGTGAAGTCTTTGCTTTTGCGGCGAGAAACGGAATCCCCCACTCAGCAGATCACGTATCAACCTGGCCGAACGCTCAGCGTCCACGACTAGAAATTGTGCTCAAGAATGACAATGAGCCAGTCTGGCTAGTGCGAGGGCCAACACAGACATCATAGCTTTGCAATCCGCGATCTCTCTAGAAAACGGTGTGAGCAGCGGAGCGTTCAGTAGGAGCATTGAATTAAAGTTGCTTCGATGGTTGCCAAGCACGGCGTTGGCTAATTTAGTAGCCCCGCTAGGCAACTTCCGTTCTTGGCCCAGAAGCCTCCGCATCTCCGCCGTGACTTTTGGCCCTATCAATCACACTTCCATATTCTTGCACCTCCAGTCAAATCTCCTTGAACCAAGCTGCTTCGAAAAGCCAGCTGTTCCATAGCACAAGCGGTCGCGCATCAACGGCGTGTGGATGAAGGTACTCCGTTTGGGCATTGAGACCTGTGGAGCATGTCCTTATCCCGCGTCTGGCCTGGAGTCCTGCTAAGCATTGGAGTCGATAGATCAGCCAGGAGTGACGGTGTTGTAGGACTAAGATACACTGCTCTAACTAGATGTTATGAATCAATTCCCACATTAGAATGGTGAAAGGAAAGGATGTGGCCCCCACTCGCGAACCCGTCTCGGGCACGCCTGCTCTGAGGACACTTTCGACTGTTCACAAAAGAATCTGCAAGAGTGCACCCCTCCCCCGGCCTTGGTGAACTCTCAGGTGCCTGATCGAGTACATATGTTCCTTGAATCCCTGACTTATATGTATTCCGTCCACATCTCACTCGATCTCATTCTGCTTTCCTGACGGCGTTCACTTCTTTTACTGCAAACACTTCCATACCATCTAGCGTCTCTTCACTCCTTCAACTTCAATCGCCTTTCTACTGGACTGCCTTCCGTTCTCCAGCTCCACTCGGCTTCTTGTGCACTTACCAGCACTCCTGCCACATCACTGCAATTCCTCCGCCGTCACTGTTGCGCTTCCACAGTCACGCATTCTCTTCACGATGGCCACCCAACAGTCACCTGAGCCCCAATCCCTCACGGAATCCCGTTCATCAACCTCTCGAGAGGCACAAAGTGTCTCTTCCACAGACCGAAGCGACCTTCAGAAGGAGAGGTCATCAAGCAGCTTCCGTCCAGGGGACATGGAAGCGTCCACCTCATCTTCCAGCGCAGACTGGAAACCTCAAAGGCAAGAATATTTGATCATGTTCACCATTGCCTTCATCTCTTTGGTGGTGGCACTTGATGCCACAATTCTTGTTTCGGTCCTCCCCACCCTGGCTGTCGACCTTCATGGTTTTGCTCAAGAAGCTTTTTGGGCAGGAACATCCTACCTTTTGTCGTCTGCCGTCTTCCAGCCTTTTATTTCGGATCTTTCAGAGATCTTCGGCCGTCGACAGCTCATACAGGCTTCGCTCGTCTTCTTCACCGCAGGCTCTATAATCTGTGCTCGTGCGGGAAACTTTCGTGTGCTGCTGGCTGGTCGCTGCCTGAAGGGCATTGGCGGTGGTGGCATAATCACCATGGGCCAAGTTGTCTTCGCTGACATCGTACCACTGCGACAACGGGCGAAATGGTTCGCGCTTGTCCTGGTGGCCTGGGCATTAGGTAAGAGGAAGGTTTTGAAAGTGTACATCATATGCTGACAACACGGCTTTAGGTAGCGTCCTCGGACCTCTTGTCGGAGGTCTGCTGGTTCAATACTCGACCTGGAGATGGTGCTTCTATATCAACCTGCCTTTTTGTGGTATCGGATTGATCTTGGTTCATTTCTTCGTCCGCTTTCAGGCGAGCAGGTCGTCCTTGCGAGAAAACCTGTTGCGAGTCGACTGGATTGGCGGTTTCCTCTTCATCTCGAGCTTGACAAGCTTCCTTATGGGCATCTCGTGGGCCGGCGTTCAATTTCCGTGGTCGAGCTTCCGAACGACTGTTCCAATCGTCGCTGGTGCCATTGGAGTCCTGCTGTCGCTGCTCTGGGAATGTTACGGAGCCAGACAGCCTTTCCTCAGGAAGTCCATCTTTTACAGCTCTTCTGCCGTTGCGGCTTACGTCTGCGCCCTGTGCCAGGGTCTGGTCCTATTTCTGGCTCTGTACTACGCCCCATTTTATTTTATGGCTGTACACTTCGCCACAGCGACCGAGTCCGGCATCAACCTTTTCCCGGTGACATGCTTCTTGCTTCCAGCCTCAGCAATCGTATCGGTCCTCATCAGCCGTCTTGGTCGCTTTCGCTGGGCCCTTTATCTTGGCTGGACACTCACGACGCTTGGTTCAGGCTTAGGTATTCTCATGGCTGTTCGAGGTGAAAGTATCAAGACTGCAGAATGGGTAGGAATCTTTATCGTCTTCGGTCTGGGAAACGGCGTCGTCCTCACAAGCGTCAACTTCGCAATCCAATCGATTGCCCGTACTGAGGATTGTGCTCGAGCCGCCAGCATGTATGCTTTCTTCCGTACTCTGGGAATGACCATGGGTGTTGCTGTCGGTGGAACTGTCTTTCAGAATATGATGTCGGACAAGTTGGTGCAATTGTCCCAGCCCACTTATATAGCTCATCATGCCGAGGGCTTCATCGCCCAGCTCAAGAAGGTCGGCAAAGATGATCCTAACCGACAGGCAATCCTCGAGGCATACTGCTATGGTTTTCAGGGTGTTTACATGGTGATGATGGGCATCAGTGCGATTGGACTGTTATCGTCCTTCGTCATCAGAAAGCACAGCATGGACAAAATCCTGGAAACCAAGCACAAGATACAAAGGTGACCAAGCCAGAGGGCAGTTTTCGGTGAGAGTTCAGCGGGCTTCAGATAATTTGGATATTAGCTACGATCAATGTGAATGCATCTTACTTTCTCTCTGAGGTGACTGTCCGCGTTTCCCTTCATCCATTCCATTATGTCTACAGGTGTCGCCACTGTGTAGAGGTGGGTTTTATGCTTGAATGGATAGACCAAAGTTGTCTTCCCCTTGCTCGAAGCCAAGACTGCGGAGGACTTTCAGCTGCCAGGGGAGGCCATTATTGACGGTGGTGACAGAGAACACGTTGTCTGCTCCCAATCCCAGCCAAACAATCTTGACCCCTTCATTGTGCTGTTTCGAAGAGCTTTTGGGGCTTCTTCGCTTCTCTCATTCTTTTGATGGACTTACAGCTCTACAATTTTCTCCTCCAGATAGCCAACGCAGGGTTGATTGACTCTTTCGGGCTGGACACCCCTTCCGAATCCGAACCGTGAATGAATTGTACAACCAGACGGTAACCCTCGCGCCATTCAACACTCACGAATTGGACGTCCTCCAACCGCACGCCTTCTTTGTCCTTGCTCTTTCTGCAAAGCGTCGTGGAACTCCTTCCAACATGTCTGCCACCAATGGTGCATTTACAACTAGCAAAGACGACGGTGAAATTCGGAGGCGAAACGTACAAACTTATGAGAAAGCCAACGGTGGCACGGTCTCCAAGATCGAAGCTGAAGATACCAGAAAGCTGCTCAAGGTGAATCAACACGAAGCTGAAGCAGCATAAGAGGTTCCCCCCCGGATGCTGATTCTTTCACAGCCACAATCCGGCCTCATCGCATTCCTGGACGAATGGGAATTTCTGATCGCACCGGTGATCTTTACGGCCCTTTCTTTCTTCACACGGATGTGGCGGATCGGGCTATCGCCTATCGTCACCTGGGATGAAGCTCAGTAAGCCCTTTCTAGCACACACCTATTCATCTTCACCCAGTGGCTGCAGACTAATCATATCATTCTGTAGCTTTGGCAAATTCGGCTCCCACTACCTGAAACGCGAGTTCTATTTCGATGTGCACCCTCCACTGGGGAAAATGTTGGTGGGCCTGTCTGGCTACCTGGCTGGTTATAATGGCTCGTTCGAATTCAAGTCAGGCGAGAAATACCCCGAAGAGCTTAATTACACCTCGATGCGAGTCTTCAATGCCTTTTTCGGAGCTGTCTGCATCCCTCTGGCCTACTTTACAGCGAGAGAGCTGAACCTCAGAAGAGCGACTGTCTGGCTGGTCACCTCGATGGTGCTTTGCGAGAATTCATACGCGACGATCTCACGATTCATCTTGTTGGACTCGATGTTGCTCTGCTTTACCTTCACGACGACTCTTTGCTGGGCGCGGTTCCACCGACTTCAAAAAGAAAGCTTCTCACCAGAATGGTTCTTCTGGCTGTTTCTGACAGGACTTAGTATTGGGTGTGTCTGCAGTGTGAAGTGGGTTGGTGCTTTCTGTACAGCTCTTGTCGGTCTTTACACTGCCGAAGATCTCTGGAATAAGTTTGGCGATCTGAAGATGCCGAAGGCGGAGCTGGCTTCGCATGTCATAGCGCGTGTCGTCGGTCTTATTCTCGTTCCGCTGCTTGTGTACATGTTCTCTTTCTATCTTCACTTCCTGATTCTCGAAAATTCGGGACCTGGGGATGCTCAAATGTCATCGCTTTTCCAAGCCAACCTAAGGGGCACCGAAGTTGGGAAGAATTCTCCGTTGGAAGTTGCGTACGGGTCAAAAGCAACCTTGAAGAACATGGGCTATGGTGGAGGGCTCCTCCATTCCCACGTCCAGACATATCCAGAGGGAAGCAACCAACAGCAGGTCACCTGCTATCATCACAAAGACGCCAACAATGATTGGTTCTTCTATCCTAACCGCGATCACATGGACTTCGCTCCAGAAACTGCAGATATCAAATTCGTAGCCAACAAGGACGTCATCCGCCTTATCCATGCGCAAACTGGCAGAAACTTGCATTCGCACGTTGTGGCAGCTCCAGTGACGAAGGCAGACAATGAAGTCTCCTGCTATGGCAATACGACAATTGGCGACGAGAAGGACCACTGGACCGTTGAAGTCGTCAATGATGCAGTGTCGTCGGATTATTCAAAGATTCGAACGCTGACCACGGCCTTTAGGCTTCGTCACACTGCTCTCGGTTGTTATCTGAGAGCTGGCAATGTCAACTTACCCCAGTGGGGTTTCAAGCAGATCGAAACCACGTGTGTCAAGGAGAATAAGCCCACGGATGTCTACACCCACTGGAATGTGGAAGCTCACATCAATGACAAATGTAGGTGGTCCATTCTAGAACCTCTATTATCTGGTTGCTAATGCGATGCAGTGCCACCTGGTGAAGCCAAAAACTACAAGTCTCCGTTCCTCCGAGATTTCATTCATCTCAACGTGGCCATGATGACCTCGAATAATGCTTTGGTCCCGGACCCTGACAAACAGGATGATCTCGCATCACAGTTTTGGCAGTGGCCGATCCTCAATGTGGGCCTCCGGATGTGCTCTTGGGACGACAACACGGTGAAATACTTCCTCCTTGGTAACCCTCTTGTGTACTGGGGATCTACGGCTTCATTAGGCGGTGTCGGCTTGCTAGTTCTGTGGTATCTGATTCGATGGCAACGCGGTTATGCTGAGCTGAGCCAGCACGACATCGACTTTATTCACTACTCCGGCATCTACCCAGTCATTGGATGGTTTCTCCACTACCTGCCATTCGTGTTGATGGCGCGTGTTACTTATGTGCATCATTACTATCCAGCTCTGTATTTCGCCATTCTATCAGCGGGATTCTTGATGGACTGGACAACACAGAAGCTGGGAAGCAAGACCAGAGGGGGCGTATACTTCGTTCTTCACGCTGCGATCATCGGCCTATTCGTCCTTTTCAAGGATATTGTCTTTGGGATGGAGGGCAAGAATCAGCAGTGGAGTTATCTGCAGTGGTTTGACAGCTGGAGAGTCGTTGATGGATGACTTGAATTGGCGAGCTTACATTAGCTCTTCTGCGAGGTGTTTTATTGTTCCCAAGATGACGGATGACAGACCAGGCTCGGATGACAGGCCAGGCTCGGATGACAAGCCAGGCTGGGATAGACGGCAGCATTTTCCCATCTCGCTAATGCTTCTCTCTAATGGCATTGTAATACTACTTTTGAACCGGCGAAGGCGACCAAATGCAGTACAAGCAAGATCTTCCACAAATGAATTTTGAGATTTGGCAATTGCACGTGACCGTTTTGGACCCTGACGAGAGTTTGAGGCGAGGCTCTTTGGGAGCGGTGCGAACAAGCTTCTCTTCCACCCCTACGAAGGTCAGACGACTGGACCCTCAGCAGATGCAGTGTGACAACGGACCTTTCCCGAAATCGGACCATCGTGATAGCTGCGTCTCCTGGCGGAAAAGAATTTAGTTGCTCATGATCCACTTTCGCACACGACGATCTAGCAAACCATTCGACATATCATTCGGTGCCTACTTGGTTGTGGTTGTTCGTGATCTGCATGTCAAACATTTACAGCCCAACGTTCTCCCTCATTCGAAACGCAGGCAACCCACCTCTTACGGCGTGTCTCCTACTCCTTCTCCATCTCAGTCGATAGGGCTGCATTCGGTCAGCCCTTCATTACCGGCACCATTGCTCCCTCACGATCCAAAGAGGATCCCAATCTTCACCCCCGGACCTCATCCTCTCATTCCCGGCCCTCCCTGGACGATCAACACTCCACCGCCCTGTTGAAACAAAGCGAGAAGCTGCATAATCGGCAGGGTCACCGGCGGTCTTCCTACTCGTCCTTGACCGAATCTGACGACTTCTCCCTCTGGAGTGACACCGGTGACATTGCCGAGCAATTGGCGGAAGAGGAAGACCCACTGCGCATACAGCTTCAACCACTGAATACCGAGGGCAAGACTTTGAACGGCCACGGTGGGAAGAACAAGAAAAGAGTGCATTATCAAGATCAGGACCATTTAGAAAGGAAGATCACCGGTCCTGGAATCGATAAAGAGGCAATCAAGATCCCGGAGCCTGCCCAGCGGCGGATTTCCGTCTGTGAGAAGTACCTTGCATACACCATGGCTCCGAATGATAGAGAGACGGGTAGGAAGCGGGGGCTTGTGGGAAAGCCATTATTGTAAGGAGAGATCAATTGAAAGGGATCGATGCAGCTAACATGACCCCAGATTTTTGACCAGCGTGTTCGTGTCGTTAGGCGTTTTCTTGTTTGGATACGATCAAGGCGTTATGTCGGGTATCATCACGTACGTTTAGATATATCACTGATGGACTGTCCCTCGCTAACCTGTGTAGTGGTCCCTTTTTCCTAGACTACTTTAATCAACCTTCTCGCGCTGAAATCGGCACTATGGTTGCCATCCTCGAAATTGGTGCCTTCATTTCTTCGGTGATGGTTGGCCGTATAGGAGATATGATTGGCCGCCGAAGAACGATTCTATATGGCTCAATGGTCTTCTTCGTGGGTGGTATATGCCAGACGTGTGCAAACGCCATGCCAATGATGCTGCTTGGTAGAATTCTGGCCGGTCTCGGTGTTGGTGCTTTGTCTACTATCGTACCTGTGTATCAGTCGGAGATCAGCCCTCCTCATAACAGAGGCAAGTTGGCCTGCATCGAGTTCACTGGTAACGTTGCCGGATATGCCGCTAGTGTCTGGACCGATTACTTCTGCAGCTATATCAAAAGCGACTACGCCTGGCGCTTGCCGTTACTCCTCCAGTGTGTTATGGGAGCTCTTCTTGGATTTGGGTCGCTCATCATATGCGAGTCACCACGTTGGCTCCTCGATAACGACCATGATGAAGAGGGTATTGTGGTCATCGCTAATCTCTACGGCGGAGGTGACATTCACAACAACAAGGCCCGCCAAGAATATCGTGAAATCAAGATGAATGTCTTGCTGCAACGACAAGAGGGAGAAAGATCTTATGGAGATATGTTTAAGCGATACCACAAACGCGTTTTCATCGCAATGTCTGCACAGGCACTGGCGCAACTCAACGGCATCAACGTCATTTCGTATTACGCGCCGTTGGTATTTGAGAGTGCAGGATGGGTAGGTCGAGACGCAATCTTGATGACTGGAATCAACGCCTTTACCTACCTTGGCTCGACGGTTCCACCGTGGTATCTCGTTGATCGATGGGGACGCCGACCTATCCTACTCTCCGGTGCAGTGGCCATGATCATCTCCTTATCATTGGTTTCGTACTTCATCTTTATCGACGTTCACTATACACCCACGATGGTCGTCATCTTCGTCATGATCTACAATGCGGCATTTGGCGCCTCCTGGGGCCCAATTCCTTGGCTATATCCGCCGGAGATCTTGCCTCTGAGCATCCGCGCGAAAGGCGCGAGCTTGAGCACCGCCAGTAATTGGGCTTTCAACTGGCTTGTTGGAGAGGTGACGCCAGTTCTGCAGGAGGCTATAAAGTGGAGACTGTACCTGGTTCATGCATTCTTCTGTGCTGTTTCGTTTGTTCTTGGTATGTTCCTATCCGTCCATCTTGCCGAGAGCAAGCACACGCTAACACATTCGATACCAGTGTATTTTCTCTATCCCGAAACCGCCAATGTCCGCTTGGAGGATATGAATGCACTATTTGGCGATGCTACAACCGCAATGCCCACGCCGGCTACTCAAGCCGAACGCGGCTCCCTGATGGGTATTGGCTCACCAGAAGCAATGGACATTCGGCAGAATGCAACCCAGCCTGGCGCATTTGGTGCTGAGGCAGCTATACCTGGTCTCGACATTGATCCACCAGATATCGAATATGGAGAAAACGGGAAACCTGTGTATGATCGTGGTAGACGGAAAGAGCAGGACGGTGGGGAAGGCGTTGGTACTTGGATTGGGAGGATGATAAGTCGGACAAGGAAAGATAGCCGAGGAGAAAGCAGAGGTGGGTATGGAAGAGTTGGTCAAGATGAAGGTTGATTCCGTGCGAAGAGCGGCGGATCGAAGCGGCGCCAGTAGTCGCGTTGTTAGATTTACGGACCATTTCATACCTTTCAGACAAATCATTCGTCGACAACGGGGTTGTGATTCCACAGAACAGCCTCAAGAGAAGCCCACGGGCAAGGCGACTCAACTCGTTGACTCCCCAGGTACAACTAGAGGCGATAGATGCAATACAGGACCGAAGAGGCGGGAAGCTCTTCCAGAGCAATCTGAAATAGCGGCAATCGAATGTAGCATCCCGTTTGTTTGAAACTCAATCTTGATCGTTCAGAGGAAGAAAAGGAGGGTTGCGAAGCCCGAAAGTCAGGTATGCCTCTTCGGTGCCAAGCTCCGTTGGGGAATATCAAAAAGGTCCACACGAAGTTCAGCAACGGAAGACCCCTGCTACCACGTCACGGCCACGAAAGAGGACCTTGATTCGCCTATTCCTTCATGTCACTGTAAAGAGATTAGCATTAGGCATCGCCCAGTTCTACACCATGGCAGCTCCAACTCTTCCACCTCCCCTCCCACCCACGAATTCCCGACCTGGCAGCATAAGCAGAGCAATGACAGCGCCAGACAAGATGGCGGTGAACGGGCACTTTGCGTCTGCAGGACAGGATGGCAAGGCAAATTTTGAACATGGAATACAGGTGATTGATGAGGACAAAGAGTTCAAGTGTGTTCTCGTTCAGCGCTCTTGCACGAAGCACCAGCGTGGACATTTGGCCCTGACAATTGCTACAGTACAGATCTTTCGAAATACCTACAGTTTACCCGTGTTGCTGCTGCTGGCTTCAACTATCATCTGATTTCCGTCTTCGGCTCTCAATCAACCGGCAAATCCACGCTTCTCAATGCCCTCTTCAATACAGAATTCAGCATCATGCAGGAATCTGAACGACGGCAGACAACGAAGGGAATCTGGCTATCGAATAACAAGTCCTCGCATGCAGGAGGCGCAAAGATGGCCGACAACATCCTTGTGATGGACGTTGAGGGTACAGATGGTCGTGAGCGTGGTGAAGACCAGGACTTTGAGAGGAAGGCTGCACTCTTCGCGCTTGCCACCAGTGAGGTTCTGATTGTGAATATTTGGGAGCACCAGGTGGGGTTATATCAGGGTGCCAACATGGGATTATTGAAGACTGTATTTGAGGTCAACCTACAGCTGTTTTTGAAAGATCGCAAATCAACACGCAGAAGTTTATTGTTCTTCGTGATCAGAGACTTTTTGGGCACCACCCCATTGCAAAACCTGCGAAACACCCTGATGCAGGACCTGACAAGGATATGGGCAAGCCTGTCGAAACCGCTGGGGATGGAGAAGTCCCAGATCCAAGATTATTTCGACTTCGCATTTTCAGCATTACCACATAAGCTTTACCAACCGGAGCAATTCACGAAAGAAGTGGGAAAGATGGCGACCAGGTTCAAGGAAGGGCATCGTGATGGGAGGAGAGATCCGCTTATGGGAGAGTTCGAGGGCGGTGTATTCCTGCCAGAATATCACCGAAGGATACCTGCGGATGGTTTCAGTCACTATGCTGAAGGGGTCTGGGACCAAATCGTCAACAATAAAGATCTGGATCTTCCAACGCAACAAGAGCTTCTCGCACAGTTCCGCTGCGACGAGATCTCACGGGAAGTCCTCGTCGGTTTCGACGAAGCCATCGTTCCATTCGAAAACAAACAAGCGGAAGGCATTCGGATGGGAAAGCCGCAAATTCTAGGCAGCTTGGGTTCCGCAATGCGTGCTGCTCGCCAGAAAACGATCAAAGCCTTTGAAACCGAAGCATCCCGCTACCACAAAGGCGTCTACCAGCGGAAACGTACCGAACTCGAATCCAAAATCGACAACCGACTCAAAGCCCTTTTCGCCGGCCAACTCAATGCAGCGCACAAACAGGGTATGAACGAGTTCTCTGACTCCGTCATCAACGCCGTCAAAGCTGGCCAAAAGAAAGGTGCATCCTACGACTTCGCCGTGATCGTCACCGAGCAGAAGAAAATAGCACTCGCGAAATTCGACCGCGAAGCCAAGTCTGTCATGATCGAAGGCGCGCCATGGTCAAATTACAAACAGGAAATGTCGTTGTTCCAAAAAGACCTCGATGAAATCTCCGGCCGCCTTCGCCGCGATGAGATGCGCCGCCTCGCCACTCGCGTCGAGCGCTGGGTTCGCTCCCGCCTCAACGACTCCATCGGCCTCGAGTTCAACGCTCTCGGTTCCGGCCGCGGTGGCTCCGGTGCTCCCGAATCGGGTGATAAACCCACGGAAAAGGGCATCTGGGACAGGATATGGAAACTCTTTACCGCGACGGTCCGCGATGCAGAAAGGAGATTCAGCGACCGAGCTAGGTCGTTCGATGCCTCACCCGAAGAAGTAGAGGTCGGTGTTTGGCGATTGAGGCGCAAGAGCTGGGTTGTGCTAAGAGCGAAGATAGAGGAGGAAATGATGGAGGGAAACCTGCTATTGAAGCTGCGGGAGAACTTTGAGGAAAAGTTCCGCTATGATGAAAGTGGTGTGCCGAGGATCTGGAGGCCGACTGATGATATCGAGGGGGTTTATACGAAGGCTCGGGAGTCGACGTTAGCTCTTATTCCTATATTAGCACGATTTCGACACTCAGAGACGAACGACCCTCCTCCACTCGATTCCTGGATCGGTCATACACCGCCTGGCGCGACGCCGGCGGATGAAGAGGATCTCGTGCCGATTGGGGGTGTGGATGAGGAGGAGGGAGCGAGTCTCGAGGAAGAGACGACGATGCTCAATGAGGCGAAACGACAGGATCTCGTCATCAGGTTCAAGAAGGCGGCCGATGGAGTCTATGTCGAGGCGAAGCGGAGCGCGATAGGTGGGATGACGCAGGTCCCGCTCTATTTCTATGGGTTACTACTTGCATTGGGGTGGAATGAAATCGTCGCTGGTAAAACCACACCCCCCTTCCCTACTGAACCTCCCTCAGTTTGACATGCTGACCCTTTACTCTGGATAGTCCTCCGCAACCCCCTCTACTTCGTCTTCCTGATCCTCCTCGGCGCCGCCGCCTACGTCACCTACACCCTCAACCTCTGGGGACCGATGATCAACATGGCGAACGCGGCGAGCAGTCAGGCGCTCGAGGAGGGCAAGAAGCGCCTCAGGGAGTTCCTGGAATCGTCCGATACGGGTAGGCAGGCTATGGCCATGTCGGCTGGTGGGAGAGGAGATGATGGGGGTTATGAGATGAGGAGGATGAATGGTGGGCGTGGGGGGAACGCGAAGGCTAAGATGAATGGGGTGGGGACTGATGAGGAGGAGGAGGAGGTGGTGGTGGTGGATGGGGAGGATATATGACTGGGATGGAATTGAACGGGATGGGATATACAAATTGGGACTTTTTGATGCGCACCTGGAATGAGGGCCTATGGAGGGGCTTCCTCTCGTCTCTGAAGGACAGGGGAAGCAAGCGCTTTCATCGCGGATTTGGCATTATACCGTACAGAGCAGAGAAGGAGGGGGGCGGGAAAGAGGGAGAGAGAGAGAGAGAGAGAGAGAGAGAGAGCACTGATGTCCCTTTGAGTCGGCATACCGCCGTTGGATATTCCATACCTGTTTTGCCAGCAAACTCCCTTGCATCGCATCGCATTGGGTGGCGTGGACTGACTGTCCTGGAACTGCTAATTAGGTAGTCAGTTAGATCTCTCGATCCACGGACCTCTTGAATGGCCTGTACCTAGGTATATCGATAGATATCTCTTGTGTCAGCAACAGAGACCCTGTTTGATGCTACAACTCTACGTACGTAGGCATGTCTAGTCGAGTACTACTACTACTACTACTACTGCTGCTGCCTAACTAAATAGTACCCAGCATGACCTCTTCTGCTCCTTTCTGTAGCCCTTTGCGTCCCCCCCCCTTTGTTTTAAAGCGACGTGCACCGTCTGATCTGTTTGCATTTAAGTCACTTAGCCTAACTAGTCAGCCCTGTTTTTCATTTGTTCTTTATCCTTTCTGTACTGCGTTACGTAGTACTCCGATACTCCGATACTCCGATACTCCCGATACTTCGATACTCCCGATACTCCGTACTCTTCTTGGCTTCTATGAGGTCCTTCTCGATGATGGCAGATAGATACCAAGACATCAAATCAGCATTCAGTTAGTTAGTTACGCCTGATTTGTACGTCGTATACATACACCTCATCGCTGGGGGTTGACACTCGTTCCTTAAAAGAACAAAGTTGAATGCAAATCATGGGCCCCCCCCATCCCCCCCCTATGTTTACTAACT
>JAABUK010005205.1_pt1 | contig 20507 bp, 18 predicted proteins | sample 5559141 | NCBI WGS metagenome assembly JAABUK01 (sample SAMN10711869, study PRJNA513367) | rock metagenome | isolation source: Antarctica rocks | place: Antarctica: Victoria Land, Pudding Butte nord | collected 2016-01-03 | reverse complement strand
AGGGGGAGTCTTTTCAAGCTGATCTTTGGCCCAGATGCGCGCGGGATTTAGCTCCAGAGACTTCGCGAGGGATTGGCGCGCCTCAGAGTTCTTGTGCAGCTTTTTTTGAGCGAGCGCGAGCCAGAGATAGGCTTCAGCGTTTTTGGGATCGAGCGCGATGGCTTCGCGAAAGTTTTTGGCCGCAATCTCTGGACCGCCGCCGAACATTGCGGGCATGTAATAATTCCCGACCCCTTCGGCCATGTGAACGGGGGCGGATTTCGGCGAAAATTCGAGAGCCTTGCCGATCGCCTCCTTCGCTTTCTTGCCGTAAGAGATACCCGACATGGGGTTGGCCGGGATTACCTGGCCGTAAAGAGTGGCGAGGATGCGGTAATATTCGCCGTTTGAGGGCTTGAGAGAGATGGCGCGCTCCGCGGGAGCGATACCGGCTTCCGCAGCGCGCTTGGCGTTTTGTTTATCTCTCACCTCAAGGGCTACTTCGGCGTTGTAAGAGGCGGCGAGGGCAGCGCGGTACTGAGCTTCGGCATCTTTCGGGGCGGATTGCGCGCCGGACGCGTATTGGGCGGCGATGCGATCGAGCGCAGGGCGGTCCTGCTTATCGCGGGCACGATCCAGTTCGGAATCGGCGGCAAAGGCGGCGCTGAGGAATAAGGTGGCGAAGACGGCGGTTCGCATACTTTTAGTGTAGTAGATGCGCCGGTCGTAGAGAGCAAGTAGAATTCTTGATGAGATGACAGATATGCAGATTATGGAAGCACCGACCGCCGCGCCCGCAGTGAAGATTTCGCCGACTCCGCCGATGCCGGTGTTTCAGACGGCGGCGGAAGAACGGCTGCACCGGAAACAGCGTCTGGCTGCGGCATTTCGTTTGTTTGCGAAATTCGGTTTCAGCGAGGGAGTGGCTGGGCACATTACCGCTCGCGACCCGGAGAGAACGCACTGCTTCTGGGTGAATCCGTTCGGGATGCATTTCGCGCATATCCGTGCTTCGGACCTGGTGCTGGTGGATGAGCGAGGCGAGGTGGTGGAGGGCAAACGGACGATCAACGAAGCTGCGTTCGCGATTCATTCGCGGGTTCATATCGCGCGGCCGGATGTGGTGGCTGCGGCGCATGCGCATTCGCTGTATGGAAAAACCTGGTCGTCGCTAGGGCGGCTGCTGGACCCGATTACGCAGGATGCCTGCGCGTTTTATGAGGACTGCGGGCTTTTCGAGGATTACACTGGCGTGGTTTACGACACCTCAGAGGGCGAGCGCATTGCGGAATCGATGGGCGGAAAAAAGGCGGTGATTCTGCGGAACCATGGGCTACTGACCGTGGGCCAGACAGTGGACGAAGCGGCTTGGTGGTTCATCACGATGGACCGGTGCTGCCAATCGCAACTGATGGCGGAAGCGGCGGGGAAACCGATGCCGATTTCGCATGAGAGCGCACTGGTGGCGCAGCAGCAGGTGGGTGGTCCGCGGGTGGGCTGGTTCCAGTTTCAGCCGCTGTGGGATTTGATTACGCGCGAGCAGCCGGACCTTTTGGATTAGGAGCGCGTTTGAGCTACAGCGCAGCGACTCTTCGCTGGAAGATGAGGAAGTAAGACCCGAGCAGAATCAGTAGGATTCCGTTGGCGGCGATCACGTGTGGGGCTGTGTAGATGGGCACCAGCCAGCCGGAGATCAGGCTGCCGATGGGCATGCCGCCGCGGAACGCCACGTTGTACACGCTCATGACGCGGCCGCGCATTTCGTTCGTTGTGATGAGCTGCACCAGCGAACTGATCATGGCGAAACCGCCGATGAGCGCTGCCCCAGCGATGAACAGGAAAACACAGCTCAGCGGGAGCGCCTTCGAAAACGAGAAGGCGCCCATGGCGAGGCCGAGACAGATCAGCATCACCAGCGCCACTTGGCCTTTGTTCTTGATCTGCCCGATTGCCGCGACGATCAAAGCGCCCGTGACAGAGCCCATGCCGGAGGCGGCCAGCAGCCAAGTGTACATTTCAGGGCCGCCCTGGAAAATGCTTTTCGCGAATACGGGCAGGAAAGTGATGAGCGGGATACCGAGTCCGGTCATGCAGAATGCCAGGATGATGAGGCCTGACATGGCGCCCTGGCCTTTGATGAACTGAAATCCTTCGCGCATGCTGTTGAGCATGGAGACGCCGGTGCGCGACGGCGTGAAATCGATGCGCAAGAGGAGAAGGGAAATGATGACCGCAATGAACGAAATGCCATTCAGGCCAAAGCACCAGACGGGCCCGAGTTTTTCGAAGGCCAAGCCGCCCAGCACGGGGCCGATTACGCGGGCTAAGTTGAATTGGATGGAGTTGAGCGCGATGGCATTGGGCAGGTCTTCCTTCTTTACCAAACCGGGGACGAGGGCCTGATAGGCGGGGCCTCCGAACGATTGTGCGCTGCCAGTGACGAACGATAGGACCAGAATGTGCCAGATTTGGACCGAGTGCTTGTAAAGCAGAAACGCAAGGATAAAGGCGCAGGTCATCTGGACGTATTGCGAGGCGAGCAGAAGACGGCGGCGGTCCATGCGATCCGCGACTACGCCGCCGACGAGCGAGAACAGCAGGATGGGGATCTGCGCGAGGAAAGTATCGAGACCTAAGAGAAAAGGCGATTTCGAAATTTCGAGAACCAGCCAACTTTGGGCCACGATCTGCATCCAGGTGCCGATGCTGGACAGGCAGGCACCACTCCAGAGGAGCGTAAAGTTTCGATACTGGAATGCTTTAAAAACGCGGCTGAGCAATATGTGTTCTTAAGGGAGCGGCGTTTCGCGTTCAATCAGGTGGAGCAGGTTGCCATCCGCGTCGGTGAAGAAGACTAGGCGGTTTCCCTGGGTGGTGAAAGGCTCGCCGGTAAAGGTGACGTTGCGCTTTTTTAGATCCGCGTGCGCCTGATCGAAATTATCGACCGCAATGGCCAGGTGGCGGATACCGGGAGACTTCATGCGATCGGGCTTGTTTTCCGCCGCACGCTCACCTTCCGAAAGGATGATCTCCAGCATGGACCCGTTGGGAGCTTTCACGAAGAAGTTGCCCGCGTAGGAAAAGTTGATGATGAAGCCAAGATTGGCCACGTACCAGTTGGCCAGTACCTCAGGGTTGGGCGATGCGATCGCCGTGTGTTCCATGCCTTTGAACATAGACAGAATTGTAACGTGCCGGGCGGTAATATGGTGCATATGTTTGAGGTTCCCTGCCCCTGTTGCCAATCCCTATTGAAGATCGATCCCGTGACAGAGTCCGTGATTTCGCATAAGGCCTTGGAAAAGCCGCGGGCGATTGAAGACCTGGCGGCGGAAGTGGAAAAGCTGAAAGGTGCTTCGGGACGGCGTGAACAAGTTTTTCAGAAACAAATGGAAGCAGAGCGTGGGCAGAGTACTTTGTTAAGCCGCAAATTCGATGAGCTTTTAAAAGATGTAAAGCAAAGCGAGGATAAGAGTCCGCCGAAACGCGTCTTCGATCTTGATTGAAGCTTGTGGCTAACTTGCCAGTTCCAGAAGGAAAGGCATGAGTGCTTCCGCCGCCGATTTTGGCTTCCCAAAGAAGTAGCCCTGCATATGGTCGCAGCCCATGCGGGCTAGTTCACGGCGTTGCGTATCGGTCTCCACCCCCTCCGCGATCACGTTGCATTTCAAGCTGCGCGCGGCGGCCACGATTGCTTCCACAAGGGGCAGGGTACTCACGGTTGCGTCCATGGAATGGACGAAAGACTGATCGATTTTAATTGTTTGGATGGGCAGCCTATGCAGGTAGCTGAGGGAAGAGTATCCGGTGCCGAAATCGTCGATCGAGAGTTGGATCCCTAGATCCCGCAGTGAGTTCATCTGGGAAAGAGAATCATCGAAGTTTCCCATGATCATCGATTCGGTAAGTTCGATTCCGAGAGACGATGGGTCAAGCTGAAATTCATGAAGCGCCGAAGCGACCTGTGAGGCGAAGTCACCTTTTGAAAGCTGCACCGCAGACACGTTGATGGCGACGGGCACTGAAGGAGCACCTTCACTACGCCAGCAAGCAATCTGCCTGCATGTTTCGCGCAAAACCCAGGCGCCGATGGGAATGATCAATGCTGTTTCTTCGGCGATGGAGATGAACTCCGCGGGCGGGATATATCCCCGTTCGGGATGGCGGAGGCGGAGAAGCGCTTCGAATCCTATTAATTCGCCGCTGGCGCGGCATTGGGGCTGGTAGTGGAGCTCGAATCTGTTTTTCTCGAGAGCTTCCCGAAGGAAGTGCTCCACTTCTAATTCCGCGATTGCTCCCTTAGACATGTCAGAGGAATAGAACTGATAACGATTGCGGCCGAGACCTTTTGCCCGGTACATGGCTTGATCGGCGCAACTCTGTAATTCGTCGGGAGTGCTGCCGGGGTGCGAGAGACTGATGCCGACACTGGCGGTGCCGAACAGGGTATAGCCATCGATCAGGAAAGGCTCTGCCATTGCATCGAGGAGTGCCCGCGCGAGTTGCTCGGCGGCTGCCGGGGTGATGGAGGGTATGACGATCGCGAACTCGTCGCCCCCCAAGCGTGCCAGCGTGGCGCTTTCGGGCAGCACGCTGTGCAGCCTAGTGGCCACCTGGCACAGATAGAGATCGCCAACGTGGTGGCTGAGCGTATCGTTAATCTGCTTAAACCGGTCGAGATCGATATAGAACAGGGAAGTGGTGGATCGATCACGGCGGCTTACAGCAAGAGCATTCAGAAGTTTTTGTTCGAAGAGCAGGCGATTGGGGAATCCGGTGAGGCTATCGTGATGAGCCTGGTAGTGTAACTGTTGAGTTAGACGGGTTTGCTCAATTGCCAGACGTGCCAATCTGCAGGTGATTTGCAGCAGATTCTGCTGACCGAAATCCGGAGTTGCCGGTGTGGGTCCATATAAGGCGACGGTCCCCAGGACGTCATTCGAAGCCGAAAGAATTGGGTAAGACCAGCTACAGGCAACACCGCTTTCCAAAGCAACCTGACAATGAGCTTGCCACAGGCTATCGGACGATATATCGGTAACAAGTACAGGCTTGGACAAATAAGCGGCGGCACCGCAGGAGAGCGAAGAAGGCCGGATGGCAAGGGAGCGAAGCGACTCGCGCAGTGGATGTGGCAGCGAGGGGGCCGAGCGAAGTTCAAGACATTCCAGGTTTGCCGCCATGATGGTGCAGAACAAATCTGGATACTGAGCTTCCGCTAGCCGAGCGATAGCATCAAAAATTCTTTCGAGCGATTCGTTCTGGGCAAGCATTTCCAGTACCGAGTTACGATCGGCATCCAACAGATCTGCCTGCTCACGCGCGGTAATGTCTTTGAAGGTGACAACGGCACCGGTGAACTGCCCGTCCTCAATGAGGGGCGAGAAAATATATTCCACCGGGAAGCGAGACTGCAGGCCACGAAGAAAACGATCCGATTCGACCCGCACCTCTGGCGTACCGCTGAAATGGGAGCTGAATGGGCAACGTTCAAGCTGGCAGAACGACAGGTCTGCGCCATGAACCAAGGCGTGAAAATCGTACGGCCCGGCAGGAGAGGGCCCTAGGCCCAGCAGACGTGCGGCGGCGCTATTAATAAAAGTGGTACGGCCCCGGGCGTCCACGCCGCAGATGCCCTCACCCGCTCCTTCGAGAACGGTATTGCGCGTGCGATCAGCGGAGCGGCGCGCATCTTCTGCCTTTTTCCGCTCAGCAAATTCGCTGTGGGCCAGCGCGTATGCCTTACGAATTCGCCTAAACTGCAGCAAGACGACGCTGACGCTAATCAGAAGGAGAATGAGAATGCCGTAGGCGAAGCGAGTCTTCTGCTCCGCGGAATTCATGGCGACGATCGAGTTTGCCTCGTTCGACGAAATACCTGACCAAGTTTCAAAGATCTTGGCCAGTTCGCCGGAGTTAGCCATGCGGGTGATCTGCCGGTGAATGTCGTCAGCCTGCTTTCCGGCGGATTTTACGGCCGCAATGCCCAGTGGGAAAGCTGCGCCCGGAATGAATTCTTTTACCAGCGCGATGTTTTCGCAGGCGTGCGGTCGATCGAGCAAGAGGCTGTCAAGAATACGGGTTTCCATAATCCCTCCGTCGGCTTCTCCCAAGCACACAGCCACCATCACTTGATCGCGAGTCGGGCGTGACAGGTGCTGTGCAAAGGGGAAAAAGCGTACGGCATTGGCGGTATTTACCGGATTGATCGAGTGCGCAATGCGCAGATTCTTTCCCACCGGCAAGGCTCCGGTGTTCCTGCGCAGCAGACAGGAGGTGTTGAAAAGCCAAGGCTCAGTCATGTGAAAAAGTTTGCGCCGCCCGTCCGTGATGCTGATCACAGGCCGGAGATCCACCGCGTGAGACAAGAGAAAAGAATCCGGCTTTCCGGATAAGTAAACGAAGCGCAAGTCGAAATCGAGTTTCGAAGCAGCTTTGATAAAAACATCCACGGCAACGCCTGCTATGGTGCCGTCCGGCTTCTGGAAATAATAAGGCGGGGCGAAATCGGTACCGACAATTAATACCGGTCGGGCACGTTTCAATTCGCAGCAATGCGATGCGCTGCCGACCGAAAGCAGAGAGACAGCAGCCAGTACCGCCTTGCACCAATGTAGGGAAACCCAGTTCACTCACAAGGTATATCGGCACCACGAACCCGGAACTTTAGCAATTGCCTGGCTACTTTCCAGCGAGTAGCTGCATCTAAGCTTAAACAGATGGCAAAACCGGCGATTCTCACCGTGGATGACGATCAGGAAGTGCTTCGTTCCGTGGAACGGGACTTGCGCAGCCGTTATGCAGAAAAATATCGGGTGTTGCGCGCGGATTCCGGGAAAGCAGCGCTCGAGACTCTGCAGGAATTGAAGAAAAGGAACGATACCGTCGCGCTGATGCTGGTGGATCAGCGCATGCCCCAGATGAACGGCGTGACTTTTCTGACACAGGCAATGGTGCTGTTTCCGGATGCGAAACGGGCGATGTTGACCGCGTATGCGGATACTGACGCCGCAATCAAGGCGATCAATGAAGCTAAAATTCAGCACTACCTGCTGAAACCGTGGGACCCGCCGGAGCAGAATCTGTATCCGGTATTGGACGATCTGCTGGAGGACTGGCTGGCGGATTACCGTCCGCCTTTTAGCGGCTTGCGGGTGCTCGGCAACCGGTGGTCGCCGAGGAGCTATGAGCTGCGTGATTTTCTAGCCAAAAATCATGTGCCGTATCAGTGGATGGATGCCGAAGCAGCGGAACGCGATGAAGAGGTGCGAAAGGCAGTGGAACAGGCGGGCGAAGATGCGGCGCATTTGCCCGTGGTGCTGTTTCAGGATGGAACGCATGTCAGTGAGCCCAGCCAGCAGGATTTAGCAGAGCGCGTTGGTTTGAGCACGCACGCACTCACGGATTTTTACGATGTGGTGATTGTGGGGGGAGGCCCTTCGGGTCTGGCTGCCGCGGTTTATGGAGCTTCAGAAGGCTTGAAAACAGTGATTGTGGAGCGGGAGGCGCCCGGGGGCCAGGCGGGGCTCAGTTCACGCATTGAAAACTATCTGGGCTTTCCTTCCGGGCTGAGTGGCGGGGACCTGGCGCGTCGGGCGGTTACGCAAGCGAAGCGGTTCGGCGTGGAGATTATTTCTCCGCAGGAGGTGAGTGGCGTGCGGATTGAAGGGCCGTACCGGATTGTGACTCTGGCCGGGGGCGCAGAGATCAGTTGCCACGCGCTGCTGCTTGCCATGGGTGTGCAATGGCGAAAGCTGGACGTTCCCGGCGTGGATCACTTACAAGGCGCGGGTGTCTATTACGGCGCGGGCACCACGGAGGCAATGTCCTGCCGCGATGAGGACGTTTATATTGTGGGCGGCGCGAATTCAACCGGGCAGGCGGCTATGTTCTTTTCGAAATTCGCCAAACGGATTTGTGATGTTGGTGCGCGGGCCTTCGTTGAACGCAACCATGTCTCAGTATCTGATCGATCAGATTCGCCAGACTCCTAATATCGAAGTGGAATTTCATTCGAGCGTGGTGGAGGCTTTGGGTGCGGAGCGTCTGGAGCGCATTTCCATTTTGTGCAGCGTGAGCAACGAGACTACTACCGTGCCTGCTTCCAGCCTTTTTATCTTCATCGGCGCTATGCCCCACACCGACTGGCTGAACGGCGTTGTGGAACGCGATGAGAAAGGGTTCATCCTGACCGGGGCCGACCTGAAGCGAAATGGCAAGCTACCGCAAACATGGGCAATGGACCGCGACCCGGGCCTGCTGGAAACCAGCGTGCCGGGTATTTTCGCGGTTGGGGATGTGCGCAAAGGGTCAGTGAAGCGCGTTGCATCCGGCGTGGGCGAGGGTTCGATTGCTATTCAGTTCGTTCACCAGTATTTGGGGAACGTATGATCTTGACCACGGATTTGCGGAAGATTAATACTTTTCATGACGTGGAAGAGGCTGATCTGCAATGGGTCGCCGACCACGGTGAAGACTGGGTGCTGGAACCTGGGGAGCGGATGTTTAAACCAGGCGACCCGGCCGACTACATGTTTGTGTTCTTTGAGGGTTCGGCTGAATTCAGGCGATTAGACGGGCAGGTATTCCCGGTTGAAGCGGGTGAGATTACTGGAATGCTTCCCTTTTCGCGTCTGGAATCTTTCCAAGGCAATGGCAGAGCGGCCGTGCGATGCCGCATTGGACGATTTCACAAGAACATCTTTCCGGAGATGATTGCCCGCATGCCCATGGTGGGCCAGCGCCTGGTGGGACTGATGACAGACCGCGTGCGTGAGGTGACACGCATTGATGTGCAGCAGGAAAAGCTGATGGCACTTGGGAAACGTTCTGCAGGCCTGGCTCACGAGTTAAACAATCCCGCGGGCGCGGCGAAACGTGCGGCGGGTTCGCTACGCGAGCTTCGAGAAAAAATCAGGGCCGCCTATCTAAAGCTGGATTGCCAGCCGCTGACTACCGAGCAGCGCGAATTCATCACCCGCTTCGAGGCGCGTGGAATTGCGGTGGTGGAAGTGTGTTCCGCCGTGCCCAGCAGTTCTTTGGAACGCAGCGACAAAGAGGATGAGCTGGCCGGCTTTCTGGAAAAGCTTAAGATTCCGGAACCCTGGACGATGACGCCCATGTTGGTGGAGGCTGGGTATAAAAAGAAAGATCTGGAGGAGCTTCACGGCCAGATTGGAGATGCCATGGGCGATGCGCTAGGCCGAGCGAACCTCACCTTGACAGCGACACGCCTGGTTCACGAAATTGAGCAGAGCGTAACGCGTATTTCTGAATTGGTGAAGGCCATCAAGGACTATTCCTACATGGATCAGGCTCCGGAACAGGAGATTGATATCCATGACGGTCTGGAGAGTACGCTCACGATTCTAGCCTTTAAGCTGCGGAACAAGTCGGTTACGGTAGGGCGCGATTACGATAGAACGCAGCCCAAGATCTGCGCTTTTGGAGTGGAGTTGAATCAGGTCTGGACTAACTTGATCGTGAATGCAATTGAGGCTATGACGGATGGTGGCGAGCTGCGCCTGCGCACCTGGGGTGACGGTAATTCGGTATGTGTGGAAGTGCGGGATAACGGGACGGGGATACCAGCCAGCGTGGCCGGCAAGATTTTCGATCCGTTTTTCACCACTAAGGGTGTTGGCGAAGGTACAGGCCTGGGGCTGGACACAGTGCAGCGAATCATAAACAGGCATAAAGGGCAGGTTTCGATGGAATCGGAGCCAGGAAATACACGCTTCACGATACGGCTGCCGAAACAGAGGGCGCGGGAGGCCCGGACGAATGGCTGAGTGTTCTCATCTGGATCAGATACGCGACGTCGCGCCGTACACGAAGGGTTGCGAACAGTGCTTAAAGACGGGCGACAAGTGGGTGCATCTGCGCATCTGTAAGAGCTGCGGGCATGTGGGCTGCTGCGATTCTTCAAAGAACAAGCACGCGACTAAACACTTCCGTGCCACCAGCCACCCGATCATGCAATCGCTAGAGCCCGGTGAGCATTGGGGTTGGTGCTATGTGGATGAAGTGGAATTCGAACGCGTGTGACATTTGCTGACGGATTATACGGCGAGCTGCTGGAACGGGGAGTACACTATTTTTTCCCCGATTCGCTTTGGGGCGACCGCGAGGTAAGCACGTCTTCCACACCGGAGGTGCTTTCGATTCGTGAGGAGAAGAGCACGCTGGTTTTTGAATGGCTAGCACAGGCCCGCACCTTGCGAAGTTCGACGGGCCGCTTTACCGAATCGCAGGTACGGATGGTGCGCCGAATTGGGAGCGTACTGCAAGCGCGCTTCAACCTGTTGATGGATTCAGCGCGCGCCGTGGAGAACTTCAACTTATTCCGCGGCTTGCCTGAGGACCGCTACGTCTCGGCTTACCTAGATGGCGGGCCGTACCGTTCGGTTGACACGCTCACTGGTTCCGGCGACCGGGTGACGGAGGCGATTGAAGTGCTTCGCATCGCTTCTTCCACAACGTATGAAAACCGTAGGATCGAGACGGGCGTTTTGCTGTTCGGCCCGCACCAGGATCCATGCCACGTGCCGCCCTCACTGCCGGACGGTGCTCTTCGGTATGGCAGCGACTTAACGGCCAGCCGCAGCTTTCACCGGCTCTGCGATGGTTTGCAGACTTTGGCTTTGGTGGATGGAAAGGGCCTGCTGGTGGAAATTGTGGATGTGGCGGAATGGGCCAAGCCTTACGCCAAGTACGAGCTGCCACTGCCAAGCGCCGCGCGGTTTGAGGCCCACACGCGATCTACACTTTGCGGGGGTCATGTGTGCCTGGTCTTAACGCCCAACGGGGAGATGAAAATTTTCGCGGAAGGCAGCGAGGTGTTCCGCTTCCTGGATGGCCGCTGGCGCTTGACTGATTCGGCAGAGCGGTACGCCATCTATGAACAGGCCGTGGGGAAATTGTTAGCTGAACGCTTATTCCGAACCGCGTTGAATTTGGCGGAAGACCGGCGCGGCGGCTTGTTTGTGGTGCTGCACGATGGTGCCGACGCGATGAAGCTGATTCGTCCGGGTGATCTGTTAGATGAGCGGGGCACGGCCAAGACGGGCGGTAAAGGGCAGTTTCACTACCTGCTGCGAGGAGCGCGCGTATTGGACTTGCCGCCTTCAGTGCTTGAAAGCGTGGCGCGAATCGATGGAGCCATCGTGTTGGACCGCGATTCGCGCGTGCTGACGTTCGGTGCCATCCTGGTTGCCTCTGGCGATGACGCGCAAGCGGTGGAGGGCGGGCGAACCACCGCTGCTCTGGCTGCTTCGCACTATGGCGACGTGCTGAAAGTTAGCGAAGACGGAATGGTGAGTTACTACCGTGACGGCAAATGCTGCTGGGAGTTTTGATCGCTTACAGGCGAAACCGTATTCCGGCCCAAGCGGCGCGGGGCGCGCCCGGAGCATAGAACGTTGCGTGCTCCAGAGGAAAGTCTCCACCAATGGCCGGGAAGGGGCGGGCGAGAAAATTTCCGTTTGCGCTGAAAGCCGTGGGGCCAAGCTGGGCCGCCGAGTAATAGCGCCTGCCGGTGACGTTATTCACCTGAAGGAACACCTGAAGCCTACGCCGCAACTGGAAGTGAACACTGCTATTTACCACAGCGTAACCGGGTGAAATACCGGGCCCAAGAAAATAAACGCCATCCGCCCGGGACTGGTTATTTTCGTTACCCCGGGCAAACGATCTGCCGGACGCGTTCAAATCGAGATCGATCCCCAAGTGCTGCGTTGCTTTCCATAGAGCGAAGACTTTCAGAGTGTTGCGGGGAATCAGAGGGATCTGGTTGCCGGAGACGATGTGAATTGCGCCTCCTTCAGCCGTGCTGTTGCTGCCTGCGTTCACGGTTTCCGGCGTGCGGTAGGTAGCATTTAGAAACGTGTATCCTGCTCCCCAATCCAGCGTCTTCCAAGCTCCGTGCAAGTTCACTTCAGCTCCCTCGCGGCGGGTTTCGCCAAAGTTTTTGAAATAGCCGAATCCGGTCTGGGCAGATGCAGCGAAAAGAAGGTCGCTCTGGTTCTGCGCGCGGAACCAACCGGCGCTCCAGCCGAGGCGGCTTTCGAGCGAACCGCGTAACCCGGCATCGAGGGTGCGGGTAACCACCTGTTTCAGGGGGGGATCGCCGGCAAGCGCATTCGGCAATTTGCAGGGGCGGGTGGGATCGGCACAACCGAGTTCAATGGAAGTAGGCGCGCGGCTGCCTTCGCTAAAGCTAAAGTACGTGGTGAAGAGACCGGACGGCCGATAGGTGAAACCGGCGGCGGGGTTGAGGCGCTGAAAGACACTGCGGCTACTGAGAGACCCTGGCAGGCCCTGAGGCACAAAGTTGTCCAGATTGCGAACGGTATTGCGGTTGTAGCGGGCGGCTGCCGTAAAACTGAAGAGGCGGTGCCACTGCACGGTGTCGGATACGTAAACACTTTCTGTGTTGGCGCGGCCATCCAAATTCACGCGCGTATTGAAAGGCTCCCCGTTGATGTTGCCGCCGGTGATGCCGTCTCCGAACGCGTTTACGGGAGTCACACTGCGGTCCGGGTTCAGATAGCCCAGTTGAGAAAGCTGGCGGAAACCGGTTGTACGCCGGTCGAAACCGGCACCGCCCGTGAGCTGGTTACCGGACTGTATCCAGGTGAATTGGCCCGCCGTGCCATAATTTTGCTGTCTTGTGGAACCTCGGTTCAGCAGCGCGTTGCACTTCTCCGCCGGTTCGTCCTGCTGCAACGCTTGCGCGATACAGCGCCACGAAGGAAACGGCGTATTAGCAGAATTGGCACCGCGTAAGGGATAGCCGGAATAACCCGCAGCCGCGAGCGCGCGGATATCGGCCGAGCTGGGCTGGTAGACGGATTGATCTAGCGAATTTTCGTTCACGTCCGTGTTTAGTGTTTGCGTGCGAATGAATCGATAATAGGCGTTACCGGCGAAGGTGAGGCCGCTTGTTACCTGACGGCGAACGGTCAAGTTCAAAAAGGGCGATCGGTTCGCGGTAATGTCGGGCTTAGTATAAATACTGCTGTAGCTTTGCAACAGGAAGCGCTGCTCCTGCAAGCCGTTGCCGCTGAGCGAATTGTTCGCGTAGGAAAGTGCGAGATTCACGCTTGTCTTCACGCCCTGCCAACCAACTTTCCCAAAGAACTGCCTGACGTTTGAAGGCGAAGCCGTACGCCATCCCTCTTCGAAGAATAGATTGGCTGATTCATACCAGTTCCAGCCTTTAGAGTTTCTGCCGCCATGTTCCAGTTCAGCGGATTTGCGTGCCCAACTACCGCCGGAAAGAGTCAGGGCGGAACCTTCGGAGGTTAACCCGCTCTTAGTATTGATTGCGATTGCGCCCCCCAGGGTATTCAGGCCGAAAAGCGGATTGGAACCCGGGATAAGAGTGGTTTCGAAGATGGCCGTGCGGGGGATCAGATCCCAACTCACCACATCGCCAAACGGTTGGTTTAACCGTACCCCGTCCATGTAGATGGAAAGTGCTTGCGGCGTGCCAAGAAGCGGCGAGGCGGTGTATCCGCGATAGTTGAGGTCTGGCTGAAAGGGATTGCCCTGAATTTCGTTGATGTGAACACCACTCAACTGGCGATTCAGGAGACTGGCTAAATCTGGGGAGCTGGTATTTTCGCTGCGGCTCGCGGTGACGATTTGGACCGGAGCAGGCACCAGATCGCGATCCAGTTCACTGCCAGCGAGAGGGGTAGCTGCCACTACCTCAACCGAAAAAGCTGAGGAGCTAAGCGAGAGGGTAATAGCTTTGGTAAGTGTGATTCCGGGGAGAAGGTTAAGCTCGACTCGCTGTTTGGCGAAACCGGATTTTCCCAATTCCAGCCAGTAATGACCGGCAGGAATATCGCTGATGAGAGCGTGGCCGGAATTATCTGAAGCGACCGCGCGATTGATGGACCCTTGCAATTGGCCTGCTGCAGCGATAGGGCGGCCTGAGGGATCTGATACAGAAATACGGATCTCTTCTGCCCGAACTAAACCGCCCATCAGCAGAAGATAAACGAGCCAAAACCATGCGCCGGACATGAGCGCCTAAATAGAAAGCTACCGAGCGGCCATCAGCGCGCGAAGGCGGCGGGCTCGTTCTGGAGCACGGAGTTGACGGAGCGCTTTGGCTTCGATTTGCCGAATCCTTTCGCGCGTAACATCGAATTCCTGCCCAATCTCTTCCAGCGTATGTTCGCGCTCGCAGCCGATACCGAACCGCAAACGAATCACCTTCTCTTCTTTCGGAGAAAGAGTCTTCAAAATGCCAGCGGTTTCATCACGGACGTTCGACTCAATTACCGCATCGACAGGCGAACCCACCCAGCGATCTTCAATCAGATCACCAAGAGCGCTTTCTCCATCGCGACCGACGGGAGTTTCTAGCGAAACCGGATCGCGGGAAATGGTTTTTAGTTTTTGGACCTTTTCTACCGGAATATCCATGCGCCGACCGATTTCGTCGTTAGTGGGAGTGCGGCCGAGTTCCTTTTCGAGTTCACGGGAGGCACGAAGAAACTTATTCATGCTTTCGTTCATGTGAACGGGAATCCGGATGGTTCGGCTTTGATCCGCAATGGCACGGGTGATTGCCTGGCGAATCCACCACGTAGCGTAAGTAGAAAATTTATAGCCGCGGCGGTATTCAAACTTATCGGCGGCGCGCATCAAACCAATGTTGCCTTCCTGAATTAGATCAAGCAGGTGCAAACCGCGATTGACGTATTTCTTAGCGACTGAAACAACCAGGCGGAGATTGGCTTCCACAAGATCTTTCTTGGCGCGTTCTGCTTCTTGTTCGCCATGCCGAATGACCGTAACGGTATGTTTGAGATCAGGAATGGAAGCCCCAGCGGATTTTTCGCGAGCGCGGATTTCCTTCTTCAGTTCACGAATGCGGCCGGGAGCGGTGGCACCTCCGCGAGCTTCCACTTTCTTGAGTTCGCGATCCAGGTGGGCCAACTCCTCCACCGTGCGTTCAATCTCTTTACCGAATTCCTTCCACTGGCGCAAAACGAAAGGGGTGCGGCGGATGGAAACGGAGGTTTCGACGCGAGCGCGTGCGAGCTTGCCAGCTAATTTCTTGCGAGGCTTTTTGTTATTGGCAAGAGGGGCAGCTTCGAGCTTTTCGTCAAGAGCCTTTTGCTTCTTTTGGAGCGAAACAAACTCAGAGAAGAAGAGCATGAGTTCGGTATGACGCCGAGCATCGGCACCAGGGGGCGAACCTTCTTCCAGGTCACCCATATCGATCAACGTGTCTAATTCAACCGTACCCTTAACCAAACTATCGGCGAGTTGAAGAATGACGTTCTGCACCACGGCTGAACGGCTAATAGCCTTCTGCATGCGTAGTTTCCCGCGCTCCATGCGGCGGGCCAAATTAACTTCACCTTCACGGGTGAGCAACGGCACAGCACCCATTTCACGCAGGTAGACGCGAACCGGGTCATCAGTATAGATTGATTCTTCGACAGGCTGCTGTGGATGGAATGGGTCCGCTTCCTGCGCGGCCTCTGGATCGAAGAATTTAACAGCTTCCTCGTCGAAATTGATGTTAAGCGGGCTTTCCGCTAAAAATTGGTCTTCAAAAGAATCCACTAAGACTCACCTCCCCCAGGCTAATGCAAGGGAAATTGTTTAAAATTTTTGTTGATTTTAAGGCAGAAACCTGAGCAGTATATTCAACTGACTATAACATGCGCCACACCGAACGTAAACCTTACATTTTACATGATGTAGCGCAGCCCGATCGGTTACAAACTATTGCTTATTATTCTGGACGAACTCAAGAGTTTTTCGATCGCATCAAGGCCTTCAGTTCCGTGAAAAACGCCTCCTCATCCTGAAAATCGCGGTAGACGGACGCAAACCGTACATAGGCGATCTTGTCCAGTTCCCGCAACCCTTCCATTAGCAACTCTCCTATCTCAATCGTCGAAATTTCCCGGTCAGGCGAATCGGTGACCTTTGCTTCCACCCGATCCACCATATTTGCGAGCTTACTTGTACTTATCGGCCGTTTTTCGCCAGCCTTTATAAGGCCGGACAAAACTTTTTGGCGGTCGAATTTTTCGCGGCGCCCATCTTTCTTAACCACCATATAGGGAACTTCGTCAATGCGCTCATAGGTGGTGAAGCGCTTCTGGCAGCCCAGACACTCGCGGCGGCGGCGAATGGCCTCTCCTTCCTTGGTTTCGCGCGAATCGACTACTTTGTCTTCCAGGTGACCGCAAAACGGGCATTGCACATCAGCCATACTAACGTTGCATATTGAATTAGTGTGAAAAAATGAACTCCCGCGGACCGAATGCCGTTCTTTAGGGCATGGCAACCGCCGTCATGACCCTGGTGGAAAACTTTCAAACCGATAAGTCGCTGGTGGAGCGCTGCCTGGCAGGCGAAGACCTGGCCTGGGATGAGTTGGTTCGGACTCATACGAAACGCGTCTACGGTCTTTGCTATCGTTTTACAAACAGCTCTACGGAGGCTCAAGATCTAACGCAAGAAGTTTTCATGCGTATCTTTAAGTCAGTAAAGAGTTTCCGGTCCGACGAAGGCAATTTTACAACTTGGCTCGCCCGTTTGACGCGCAATCTGCTGATCGATCATTACAGGCGAACCCGGCAAGACCGTTCAACGGATTCGATTGAAGGCCAACTGCCGATGCTGGAAGAGAAATTGACGGCAACGGCGCGGCCGGATGGCCTAGTGGCAGGCCGTGAGGCTCGGGAACAGTTACAATCCGCTTTGCAAAAGCTTTCGCCTGAATTGCGGGAAACTCTAATCCTTCGAGATCTGGAAGAGATGGAATATCGCGAAATCGCCGACGTCTTGAAAATTCCCGAAGGAACGGTAAAGAGTCGCCTGAACCGGGCGCGCGCGGAACTGGGGCGCGCCGTCCGCAAAGATCAATTAGCTCACGTGAATTCGGCTGCGCGAACGGCCGGAGGAGCACTGAACCCATGACATGCAACGATTTCGACGGCCTACTTTGCGATTATCTGGACGGCCAGCTTTCCATTGAACGCCGCGTTTTGATGGAAGTGCATCTTACCCAATGCACTGCATGCGCGGAACTGACGCGGGATTCCCGAGAAGCCCTGGGTCTGGTGGAACGCAGCGCAGATGTGGAGATGCCTGCGGAGTTGGTGACAAAGATCCTGCAACAGATTCCCCAGGAGGGGTGGCTTACCCGTTTATCGCATGGGTTTTTCGCGCCCGTTTTACAACCGTTACTGCAGCCCCGCGTGGTTATGGGTGCCATGCTGACGGTTCTTTCGCTCTCCATGATGACCCGGTGCGCTGGCGTACCGAAACATGCGCTTACGGCTGGCGATCTGGATCCGGTCCGGCTGGTGGGCACACTTGATGACAAGCTGCACCGCGGATGGGAACGTTCAGTAAAAACCTATGAAAGCATGAAGCTGGTTTACGAGGTACAGGCGCGCGTAAACGAGTGGAAAGAAAAGCAGCGCGAAGAAGAAGAGGAAAGCAAGAAATTGCCGCGGCCTCAACCTGCGGTAACGCAACCGAGTGGACAGGAACAAGGAAAGGGGAAATAACATGAACTGCGCGAACCATCCCGATACGGCCGTGGCCGCCTATTGCCGCACTTGCGGTAAACCGCTGTGCGTTGCCTGTAAACGTGAAGCGCAAGGCACCATTTTTTGCGCGGATCACGTTCCGGTGGCGCAGGTTCCTTATTCAGGCGCGGGTAATACTACCCCGCCCTACGCTGACCCATCTTTTGGAGCAGCGCAAGGTGCTACTCCCCTGGGCGCCGTGCCTCCGGAAACTACGTCTGCCTATTCCTCACCTTACACGGCACCTTACACCAATCCCGCGGCCGCTTCTGCTGCACAACCGAATACCGGGCCGGTTCCGGTGCTTGCATTCATTCTGGGCTTTATTCCAGGCGTGGGCGCTATCTATAACGGCCAGTATGCGAAAGGCTTGATCCACGCCGTGATTTTCGGGGTCCTAGTGAGCGTAATCGACAGGCATCCGAATGGCTTGGAGCCCCTGATCGGGATTCTTATGGCGGCCTGGATTTTCTATATGGCCTTTGAGGCTTATCACACGGCCAAGGACCGAAGAGAAGGAAAGCGGTCAGAAGATCTTTCGAGCCTGGTGCAGATAGACCGTCACTCCGGGCGTTTTCCGGTAGCGGCTCTGATCCTGATCGGTATCGGCGGCTTGCTGCTTCTAGACACGACGAACCTGATTTCCATTGACCGGCTATTTCATTTGTGGCCCGTCGGCTTAATCCTGATTGGTGCTTATATGCTGTACGAGCGCATGGGTTCAGCGGCTCGCGTAATGCCCCCCAGCCATGCAGCGGAGGTTCACGATGAACCTCGATAATCCAGCTCTCTTGAGCGCCATTCAGGGTCCCGTCCTGATGATTACGGTGGGAAGCCTGTTCGCGCTGGACCAGAACGGCATTCTGAACTTTCGCCAAAGCTGGCCAATCATTCTGATTGTAATGGGTGTACTTCAATTGTCCCGCTGGAACAGCCGGAGGCCGCAGCCATGAAACAGCGTTCGTTAGCCGCACCCCTGGTCCTTATCGTAATCGGGGGCCTCTTTCTGCTCAATAATCTGCGGCCGGAGTTTTCTGTCTGGCAGGCTATCCGGCACTGGTGGCCCTTCCTGCTGATTGGCTTCGGAGTGATTCAACTTGCCGAAGTTTTACTGAACGCAAACCGCGGCCAAGTGCTGCCGAATCGTGGTATTTCCACCGGGCAAGTGGCGCTACTGGTGCTGGTTTCGTTCGCGATTTATTCTTCTACGCACAGGAACCGCGCCTTCCACATTCGCAATTTTCAAGGCAGCGGGATGGAAATTTTCGGTGAGCAATATGACTATCCCGTGCACTCAAGCGGCTCCGCGCAGGGAGCCACCATGCTGGTGCTGGATAACATCCGCGGCAATATTACCGTGAACGGCGGTGACAACACCGAATACTCAGCCGAGGGGCACAAATCCATCAAGGCTTACAACAAGAGCGAAGCCGATCAACTGAATGGCAAGACGCAAGTTCACTTCGTTCGTGAGGGCAACCAGCTTATCGTCCGGACCGATCAGCGTTCTGCAATAGACGGGCAGAGCCTAACCACTGACATGGAAATTCAGGTTCCCCGAGCGATGAGCGTAGAAGCGCGCGGGCGTTCCGGTGATCTCACTCTGAACTCTCTTACAGGTTTGGTGGACATTTCAAGCGAGCGCGGCGATATCCGGCTGACCGATATCGGCGGCAATGCGCGTGTGGTTGTATCGCGTAGCGGTCTGGTTCGCGCTACCGGCCTGAAAGGCAATCTTGATGTAGAAGGGCGCGGCAGCGATGTTCAACTGGAGAATATTACCGGCCAGGTTGCCATAAACGGCTCCTATTCAGGCACGCTGGAATTCAAAAATCTTGCGCAGCCGCTACATTTTGAAAGCGAGCGCACGACGTTGCGGATTGCGCAGATTGCCGGCACTTTTACGATGGATCTGGGCGATATCCGCGCCAATCATCTTGTTGGCCCCGTCAAGGTCAAGACGCGCTCCCGCGACATCCATATCGAGGATTTTTCCGACGCCATGGATATTGAGGTGGAGCACGGCGATATCGGTTTGACCCCTGGAAAACTGCCGCTGGCACGCATCGATGTAAGGTCCCACAATGGCAATGTGGACCTGACCCTACCGGAAAGTGTGGATTTCAATCTAAGTGCGAACACCAGGCAGGGCGAGGCAACGAACGATTACGGAGCCTCCATTCGCTCTGAGGTGGAAGGGCGCTCCGCTTCGCTCCACAGCGTATCCGCGCGGGGCCCGGCGATCAATATCGCGACCGACCGAGGCACTGTTGCGGTCAAAAAGAACTAACCCCCGCCCCGGGCTTCTTTTCCTGCTCGTCTCTGCGAATTAATTCCTGGATGTAGTCGGTAACGCTGCTATAGCGGCCCGCGCCCACTTGGCTATTGACAAACTGCTTGCGCTCGTTTGAAAGAGAGATGTTCATCGAACTCATTGCATCTTCCTGATCGGGTACTTCCACACGCTTCACCAGAACGAAAAAACGTGTATCGCAATTCATGCAGCGGTACGGCAACTTGCTCTTTAGCCGACTTTTGAACCAGGACCTGAAATCTTCATGCCGGGACCTTCTCAGTAATTTGGATTGGCACTTCGGACACGCCGCTAAGAGTTTTTCCTGTTCCATGATGGCGCATGTAAGCTTACCAGAAGCCGACGATATTACTTCTTTTTGGTATCGGGCTGCCCCGGAGCACTTGTTTGCGCCGTCTTAGCGCCAGGTCCGCCAGCTTCTTTTTTCTGGTCACGCTCAGTCAAGCCCTTCTTTTCGTCTCTTCTCATCGATTCCAGCGCAGGCGAACCCGGGTCTGCGGCGCCGTGACCCGGATAGCCTGATTCTGAGACGCCCGTTTGGGTATTACTGCGGGATTGCCGCGAGCTCCACCCGCATCCGAGCGAGCAGGAGAGGAGGGCACCCGCGGCGAGAACGGACAGGCACTTGGCAAGGGCTA